>Ga0210403_10000228_pt1 | contig 62573 bp, 56 predicted proteins | sample IncBWC19MmetaG_FD_150863 | JGI IMG/M metagenome (GOLD analysis project Ga0210403, IMG submission 150863) | Forest soil microbial communities from Barre Woods Harvard Forest LTER site, Petersham, Massachusetts, United States - Inc-BW-C-19-M | ecosystem: Environmental > Terrestrial > Soil >...
AAGCGTACCATCCGCCACGCTTATGATGTGATCACGCTGCCGGTGCGGGGATGAACCGTCGGGTGGGCAAAGCGTAGCATGCCCACCATCGCATGCGCGGTGGGCACGGCGCAAACGCGCCTTTGCCCACCCGACGAAACCGAATTGCCAGAAATCGGGTGGCGAAAAGAGCTGTCGTCCTCCAGATTAGGAGCATGAGAGCCACAGCCAAAACCGCCATCCGCCCGGTTCCCTCATCCGACATCGCCACCCGCGTCGACACGATCGATTGGAAGCAAGCCGAAACCGATCTCGACGCGCAGGGCTGCGCGGTCCTCAAAGGCCTGCTCACGCCCGACGAATGCCGCGCCATCTCCGCGCTCTATCCTGATGACGCGCACTTCCGCAGCCGCATCGTGATGGGCCGCCACGGTTTTGGCCGCGGCGAATACAAATATTTTGCCTATCCGCTGCCCGACCTGATCGCCTCGCTGCGGCCGGTGCTCTACGCGAGGCTACAAGGCGTCGCCAATCGCTGGAACGAGGCGATGGGGATCGACATCCGCTATCCCGACCGCCATGACGCGTTCCTGAAGCGCTGCCATGAGGCCGGCCAGGCCCGCCCGACGCCGCTGCTCCTGCAATATGAAGCCGGCGACTACAACTGCCTGCACCAGGACCTCTATGGCGAGCACGTGTTTCCGCTGCAGGTTACGATCCTGCTGTCGGAGCCGGGCCGCGATTTCGAGGGTGGCGAGTTCGTGCTGACCGAGCAGCGCCCGCGCATGCAGTCGCGCGCCGAAGTGGTTGCGCTGAGGCAGGGTGATGCGGTCGCCTTTGCCGTGCATCACCGCCCGGTGCAGGGCACGCGCGGCACCTACCGTGTTAACCTGCGCCATGGCGTCAGCCGGCTGCGTTCAGGCCGGCGCCATACCGTGGGCGTGATCTTTCATGATGCGAAATGACCGCGGACTTGTTTGACGACGCCGAAGCGCTGCCGTCGCGCGAAGCGATCGCCGAAGGCGCGATGCTCTTGCGCGGCTTCTGCCGTGCGATCCAGCATGATCTGCTCGGTGCCATCGAAGCCGTCACCGAGCAGTCGCCGTTCCGCCACATGGTGACGCCCGGCGGCTACCGGATGTCGGTGGCGATGACGAATTGCGGTAGCGTCGGCTGGGTCACCGATCGCATCGGCTATCGCTACGACGCGATCGATCCGCAGTCCGGCAGACCCTGGCCCGAGATGCCTCCGATCTTTCGAGAGCTGGCGGGGCAGGCCGCTGCGCAAGCGGGTTTTGCCGGGTTTCGGCCGGAAGCCTGCCTGGTCAACCACTACGAGCCCGGCGCGCGCCTGTCGCTGCACCAGGACCGCGACGAGAAGAATTACGACGAGCCGATTGTCTCCGTGTCGCTTGGCCTGCCCGCGACTTTCCTGTGGGGCGGGTTGAAACGGTCCGACAAGACCGCGCGCTACCGGCTGGAGCATAGCGATGTCGTGGTCTGGGGCGGCCCGTCGCGGCTGGTGTTTCATGGCGTGGCACCGCTCGCCGACGGCGAGCACGCGCTGCTCGGCCGGCGGCGCATCAACCTGACTTTCCGCAAGGCTATCTAACCCCGGATTACCGCATTTCCGCCCGCGTCCATCTGCTTTATGCTGGCCGCATGGCCTCGACCGAACTCACCGCAGACACCAGCACCAGCGGCAACCGCGCCGGCCTGTATTTCGCGTTCGTGCAGCTGGTGTTCACGCTGGGCTGGACCGTCTACGTGATCTATCTGCCGAAGCTGGCCCAGCAGATGGGGATCGCGCCGACCGCCGTGATCCTCATCCTGATGATGGATCAGGCCATCTTCACCATCACCGACACCGCCATGGGCATTGCCGCCGACCGCATCGCGTCGCTGGTCGGTCGTCTCGGCATGATCGTCGCCGTCTTGACGGCAGTGTCCTGCACGGCCTTTGTCGCGCTGCCGTACGTCGCCGGCGCGGGAAGCGGCGCCAAGGTCTGGTTCATCGCGCTGGTTGCGATCTGGGCGATCACGTCCTCGGCGCTGCGCGCGCCGCCGCTGCTGCTGCTCGGCAAATACAGCGCACGGCCGAACATTCCGTTTCTGTCCGCGCTGGTGATGCTCGGCTATGGCCTGGCCGGTGCGGTATCGCCCTATCTCGGCGTCGTGCTGCGCGACGTCGACGCGCGGCTGCCCTTCCTGATCTCGAGCGGGGTGTTGCTGGTCACCACGCTGGCGTTGTCCCGGGTCGAACGCGACCTGGCGGAGGAGGCCCCGCCCGCGCCGCCGGCGGCGCCGCCAAAACCCTTTGGCACGGTGCCGGTGATCTTCATCGCGGCAATGATCCTGCTCGCGCTCGGCTATCAATTGCACTTCGCCGTCAACAGCGCGCCGATCTATCTGCGTTTTGCCAAGCCGATGGATCTGCAGTGGCTGATGCCGGTGTTCTGGATCGGCTTCAACATCGCGATGTTTCCGGCATGCCTGATCGTGAAGCATCGCGGCGGGCTGATCGTGATGGGCGCGGCCGGGCTGCTCGGCGCGGTCGCCGTGCTGATGGCGGAGATTGCCGGCGGTCTCAACACGCTCGTGGTGGCGCAATTCGTCGCCGGCGCGGCCTGGGGCTGCATGCTGATAAGCGCGGTGTCGGCGGCGCTGGCGATCGGTCATACCGGCGCCGAAGGCAAGGTGACGGGCCTCGTCTTCTCCGCGCTCGCGCTGGCGACCTTCGCGCGCATGGCCGCGGTCGCGGGCGGCCTGCAGAAGCTGCCGGAATACGCGCCGCTGTTACATTGGGCGCCGGTTGCCTGTTGGTCGGTCGCCGGCGCGGGATTGCTGGTGATTGTTGCGGCGAGGCTGCAGCAGGGCGGGGATTCCAGCTAGTTTCTCGCGGGATGGATGAATGTCCAAGGCGTGACCTCTGAGTCGCGCGGCACTTCGACCATGATCAGATACGGCCCGCCATGCGCCAGCGCCTTTTCCAGCGCGGGGCGGAAGTGATCGGGCGAGGTGACGCGGCTCGCCGCGACGCCAAAGGACTCCGCGAGCTTGACGAAATCCGGATTGACCAGGTCGGCGGCGACTACGCGGCCGTCGAAGCGGGTGCGCTGGTCGCGCCGCACATTTCCATACGAATTGTTGTTGAACACCAGCGTCACCACGCCGATGTTGAATTGCACGGCGGTGGAAAGCTCCTGCACACCGAACATGAAGCCGCCGTCGCCGGTGATGGCGACCACGGGCTTGTCGGGATTGGCGACCTTGGCGCCGAGCGCGGTCGGAAAGCCCGAGCCGAGCGTGCCCTGATAGCCTGATGTGATGAACGTGCGCGGCTGGTAGATCGGAAAGCCGTACCAGGAGGCGAAGCCGACCTGCGACAGCTCGTCGGTGACGATGGCATTATCCGGCAGCACCTCGCGCAGGATGTTGAGGTACGCCATTTGCGGCTGCACCTTCTGGATTTCCTCGTGCGCCGCAGCGGTCGCTTCGCGGATGGTGGCGCGGCGGCCGCTGGTCTTGCGATAGCCGGCCTTGCGGACGGCCGCAGCCAGTTCGCGCGTGCCGCTTTTAGCGTCCGAGATCACGGCGACATCGGGCGTGAAACGGCGCATCTCGACGGGATCGATATCGATACGAACCGACTTCAGGCCATCGGGCCGGTAGGGCCAGCGCGTCATGGTCGTCAATTCCATACGCGTGCCGATGCCGATCATCAGGTCAGTCTTGGGCCAGAGCCGATAGGCCGCCGCCATCGTCAGGCCCAGCTCATGCGCATTGGAGACGATGCCGCGGCCGCTGCGGAACGCTACCACAGGCGCGTCGATCAGCTCCGCAAGCTCGAGGATCTCCTCGCGCGCATCGATCGCGCCGGAGCCCACAAAGATCATCGGCGTCTTGCTGGCGGTGATCAATGCCGCGGCGTCCTTGATGCGGTCGGGATCCGGCCGCGGCGCGGGAAAGGGATCGAATACTTTCGACGCGCCGACGTCGGCGCGTTGCGTAAAGACGTCCCAAGGCATTTCCAGCGAAGCCGGCCCACGGCGGCCCGACATCATCTCCTGGAACGCGCGCGACACCATGCTCGGCGCGATATCGGGATATTCGATGCGGTCGGCCCATTTCACGAAGGTGCGCAAGGTCGCCAACTGGTCGGGCATTTCGTGCAGATGGCCGCGGCCCTTGCCCAAAAATTGCGTCGGCACCTGGCCGGTCAGGCACAACACCGGCTCGTTGCCCCCGAACGCGGTCAGCATCGCGGCACTAGCGTTGAGCACGCCGGGGCCCGGCACCACGCTGAACACGCCGGGCTTGCCGGACGAGCGCGCATAGCCATAGGCCATGTAGCCGCAGGCCTGCTCGTGCCGCGCGCCGATCACTTTCAGCTGCGCCTGATGGAAGGCGTCGAACAGGCCGTAGATCTGCGCGCCGGGCAGGCCGAACACGGTGTTGACGCCGTGGGCGACAAGGGAGCTTACGATCGCTCCGCCGCCGGTCATGGAAGTCATGATTTTATCCTTACAGGGTTTCGTCGGCGACGCCATTACGCAGCACGCCGATGCCGTCAGCCTCGACCTCGACGACGTCGCCGGGCTTGAGATAACGCGGCGGATCGAACCGTGCGCCGGCGCCGGTCGGCGTGCCCGTGACGATGATGTCGCCGGGCACCAGCGTCGTGAAGGTCGAGATGTAGTTGAGGAGATATCGGAGCCCGAAGATCAGCCGCGAGGTGCGGTCGTCCTGCCGGGTCTCGCCATTGACGCGGGTGGTAAGGCGGATGTCCGCGATCTGCGCCTCGCTGGTGTAGGGAACGATCCAGGGTCCGAGGCTGCCGGTGGCGTCAAAGTTCTTGCCCTGCGTCACGTTGAATTTTGCGTGCCGCACCCAGTCGCGGATGGTGCCTTCGTTGCAGAGCGTGATTGCGGCGATATGGTCGAGCGCGTCGCTTTGCTTGATGTGCCGGCCGGCCTTGCCGATCACGAGCGTCACTTCGCCCTCGTAGTCGAGCTGTTGCGAGGCGCGCGGCCGCACCAGCGGTGAGTTATGGCCGACAAAGGAGCGCGGCGTGCGCATGAACATGCTCGGAAATTTCGGCGCGTCCGAGCCGTCCTTGTATTCGGCGTTGCGGTCGGGATAGTTGACGCCGATGCAGATGATCTTTTCCGGCGCCGGGATCGGCGGCTGCCAGATGATGCCGTCGAGCGGATGATCCGGTGAGCGCTTGGCGCCGTCTTCCGCCAGCTTCGTGAGCGCGCCGGCTGCGATGGCTTCACGCAGCGTCGGATAATCCTTGCCAAAGCGCGCAGAGAGATCGACGACACCGCTGTCGGTGACGTAGCCGTAAGCTGTCTTGCCGCCGGCTGAATAAGTCGCAATACGATGATTGGTCATGAGATGTCCTGTTAGCCGGGCGTCATGCCGGCGGCGCTGATCGTGGCAACGGCGGCCGGTGTTTGCAGAAAATCGATCAGCGCTTTTGCAGCGGCGGGCTCTTTCGCATCGGTAGCGACGGCCGCCGGGAATACCAGCTCCTGCTGCAGCTCGGCCGGGAAGGGACCGGCGAGCTCGATACCAGGCGCGTCGAAGACGTTGGCAAGGAAGATGCCAAGCTCGGCTTCACCCTTGGCGACGGCCGGCGCGATGGCTGTCGGCGCCGTCTGCACCTTTGTCTTTGCCTTCATCTCCTCGGCGATGCCCAAGCGCTCATAGACTTTCGCGATATAGGCGCCGGCCGCACTGGCGGGGACGGACGCAATCGAGTTGGCCTTGAGCAATGCGGTCTTGAAGGCATCCGGCGTGGAGAGGTCGGGCTTCGGCGCGCCCGCGCGGACGATGACGCCATAGCCGACACGGGCAACGTTGATGGCGCGATCGGCGAGATGGCTCTTTGCCGCCGCATCCTCGAAGACGTCGGCCGGCACGACCACGACATCGAACGGCGCGCCGGCGTTGATGCGGCCGATGATGTTCGGCGTGGAGTCGAAATGGATCGAGAGCGTATGTCCGCTCGCCTTCTCGAATTGCGGGCCGAGCTCCTTGAAAAGGCCGGCGAGCGAGCCGCCGGCGATCAGCTTGAGCTCGGAAGCCTGGGCACCTGTCATTGTTGCCATCACCAGGGTCGCCATCCCTAATCCGCAACCGTGACCTGGGCTACGAAGGCGGGTTCGCGCACCTTGCCTTCGCTGAAGGACGAACCCTCCTCGAACCAGGAGCGCGGCGCGGGCGCACCCCACAGCGTCTGCCGCCTGGGATCGTTCAGCGACCAGCGCAGCGGCTCGTGATCGTGGTCCATGGTGAAATAATCGCTGGTGTAGAGCTCCAGCCGATGGCCGTCGGGGTCGCGGACATAGAGGAAGAACGCATTCGAAATGCCGTGCCGGCCCGGACCGCGCTCGAGATTTTTCAAAAAGCCGCTCGCGGCCATCACGTCGCAGAGATGCAGGACGTTCATCGCGGTCGGCACCCAGTAGCAGAAATGGTGCAGGCGCGGGCCCTTGCCGTTGGTGATGGCGAGGTCATGCACATTGCCCTTGCGCTGCAGCCAGGCGGCCGCGATGCGCCCGTTCGGGCCGTCCTCCTCGGCATATTCGGTGAGGCGGAAGCCGAGCCGGGCATAGAAATCCATGGTGTCTTGCACCTCGGCGGCGAAGATGTTGAAATGGTCGAGCCGTTGCGGATGGCAGCCCTTGTAGAGATCGTAGCGGCGGAGCAGATGCGGCCGCTTGTCCATCGTGGCGTAGAGTTCGATCTGGAAGCCGAAGGGATCGGTGAACTGCAGGGTGCGGCCCTGGAACGGCTGCTCGGCGAATTTGTACTCAATGCCGTTCTCGGAGAAGAAGCCGGCCGCCTTGTCGAGGTCGCCCTCATTGCCGACCTTGAAGCCGAGCCGGTGGCAGGCGGCGACCTGCGCCTTCCGCAGCACCAGCGAGTGATGCTGGTGCTCCTCGCTGCCGCGCAGATACACGATTTCGTTGTCGGCGTCCTCGACATGCAGGCCGACGGTTGTTTCGTAGAATGCGCGGCTAGCCTTTAGGTCCTTCACGTCGAGCACGACATGGCTCGAGCGGATGATGTTGAAGGGCGGATCGACGACGTGTGTCGGAACGGGCATTTGCTTTTCCCAGCCTTGGACTCATTGACCCTCATGGTGAGGAGGCGCGTTCAGCGCCGTCTCGAACCATGAGGCCTCACTGCTGATTTCTCGGCCTCATCCTTCGAGACGCGGGCTTGCGCCCGCTCCTCAGGATGAGGATGACACTCCCAGCTTCTGAATCTTGTGCGTGCCTCGCGCCAGCGAGACATGCTTGGTTTCCATGTAGAAGTCGAAGGAGTAATCGCCGCCGTCGCGGCCGATGCCGGACGCCTTCATGCCACCGAAGGGCGTGGGCAGATGGCGGACGTTCTCCGAGTTGAGCCAGATCATGCCAGCTTCGAGCGCGTCCGCTACGCGCAGCGCGCGGCCCATGTCGCCGGTCCAGACATAGCCGGTCAGGCCGTAATTGACGTCGTTGGCGATCTCGATCGCGTGTCTCTCGTCGCGGAAGGGGATCACGGTCAGGAACGGCCCGAATACTTCTTCCTGCGCCACGCGCATTTTGGCGTGGGCGCCGGTCACCAGCGTCGGTTGGATATAATGCCCGCCGCCGGGACCGTCATGAGTCTTGCCGCCGACCGCGATGATCGCGCCGTCCTTCCGTGCCACGTCGAAATACGCGCAGACTTTTGCGAGATGACGCTCGTGAATAAGCGGTCCGATCTCGGTCGCGGGATCGAGGGGATGGCCGACCTTCAATGCTTTCACCCGCGCGGTCAGCTTCTCGATGAACTTTTCCGAAACGCTCTCCTGTACCAGCAGGCGGCTGGAAGAGGTGCAGCGCTCGCCGTTCAGCGAATAGATCATGAACACCACCGCATCGAGCGCGCGATCGAGATCGGCGTCGTCGAACACGATCACCGGGTTCTTGCCGCCGAGCTCGAAATGCACGCGCTTCAGTGTCTTGGCGCCCTGCGCCATGATTGCCGAGCCCGTTGCGCTTTCGCCGACAAAGCCAATCGCCTTGATCGCGGGATGTTCGGTCAAGGCCTTGCCGGCTTCCTCGCCGATGCCATGCACGGTGTTGAGCACGCCGTCGGGCACGCCCGCTTCCTTCACGAGTTTGGCGAGCATATCCGCCGTGACCGGCGACCATTCAGCCGGCTTGTGCACGACCGTGCAGCCGGCAGCCAGCGCCGGCGCAATCTTCCAGGTCGTGAGCATGAACGGCGTATTCCACGGCGTGATCACGCCGACCGGACCGATCGGCACGCGGGTGGAAATGTTCCAGTGCTCCTCGCTCGGCGTGTTGAGGCCGTCGCGCGCTTCCGCGCATTTGTCGGCAAAGAAGCGGAAGTTTTCGGCGGCGCGGATCGCGGCCTTGGCCATGAAGCGATGCGCCTGGCCGGTGTCGATGCATTCGAGCACGGCGATGTCGTCGGCACGGTCCTCGATCGCATCGGCCACGCGATTGAGCAGCTTGCGGCGCATTGAGGCCGACATGTCGCGCCAGGATTTGAAGGCGAGCGAAGCCGCGGTCGCCGCGCGATGGATATCTTCGGCATTGCCGCGCGCGACGGACGCCAGCACCGCGCCGTCAACGGGCGATTGGGTCTCAAACGTCTCGCCAGAGATCGACGGCACGATCTTGCCGTCGATCATGTGGCCGATGCCGTCGGCGCGGAGCTGTTTCAACAGCGGCGCGACGCGATCCTTGTTGGCCTGGAACAGATCGGATTTCGGCGTGACCTTATCCATGGACGGCCTCCGCTTTCAGGGCTTCATGAATGTTGTTGCGCTTCCAGCTCGTGTCCTTGTCGTTGATCTGCATGTCGAACGACAGCGCGAACTTGCCCTGCGCAAAGACGGGATCGAGATGGGCGGAGAGCGCCTTGAAGATGTGCTCGCCGGCCTTCTGGCGGGTAGCGAGGTCGCGGCCTTCGCCAAGCCGCAGCAGCATGTCGAGGAAGGAAAAGCTCGGATTGCCGTCGGCGATCGCATAGTGCTCGCACTTGATGGCGCGGACACGGATGCCGCCGAGCGGGAAGATGCCGGTCTCGACCGCGGCCTTGCGAACGATTTCGACGACCTTGCTCATATCGACGCGGTGATCGAGATTGGCGGAATATTCGATCGTGAAATGCGGCATGGCGTTTTCACTCCCAATTGTTGTTTGGTTTCAGGCGAAATAGCAGCTGACCGAGCCGTAAGCGCCATAATCGGCCTGGATTGTGTCGCCCTTGCGGGTCTCGATCGGTCGGATGAACGAACCCGCCAGCACCACCTGGCCGGGTTCGAGCGCGAGCCCGTGCGGCGCGATCTTGTTGGCAAGCCAGGCGACTGCGGTCGCGGGATGGTTGAGCACGCCGGCAGCAAGCCCGGTCTCTTCCAACTGACCGTTCTTGAAACACAGCGCGCCGATCCAGCGCAGGTCGGCATCCAGCGGCTTGATCGGCCGTCCGCCCAGCACGATGCCGGCATTGGCCGCATTGTCGGCGATGGTGTCGAAGATCTTGCGCGTCGCCTTGGTCCCGGGGTCGACGCGCTCGATCCGCGTGTCCAGGATTTCCAGAGCCGGTACGATGAAGTCGGTCGCGTTGAGCACGTCGAACATCGTGCAGTCGGGACCCGCGAGCCGCTTGCTCATGATGAAGGCGAGTTCGGCTTCCAGGCGCGTGGCGATGAAGCGCTCCGTTGGCACGATGCCGCCATCGGCAAAGAACATGTCGTCGAGCAGCACGCCGGAATCCGGCTCGTCGATGTTGAGCGCGCTCTGCATCGCCTTCGAGGTCAACCCGATCTTGTGACCTTTGACGACGCGGCCTGCGGATGTCTTGATCTCGATCCAGGCCTTCTGGATCGCATAGGCGTCGTCGAGCGTGATCGCGGGAAATTCCTGCGAGAGCTGGCGGATTTGCGTGCGCGTCTTCTCGGCGCGATCCAGACGCTCGGCGGCGGCGCGGATGTCTTCTTTGGAAAGGGCCATGCGGGGCTACGCAGAAACAGGGTGCGGCGAGATGCTTAACATGTTAAGTGTCGTGGATCAAATCCCCCGTTTCTTGTTGCATTGCAAACTTGAGCGCATTGAAAGAACGGATGGCGCGGAAGAAATCAGCCAATGGACCGGCAGCGGCGAAGACGAGCGCCCGCCGCGTGCCGATGCGCGAGTTCTCGCGGTCGCTGCCGATGTCGCTCTTGCGCGCGCGCGAAGCGGTGATGCGGCAGTTCCGTCCCTCGCTGCGCCGTCATGATCTGACCGAGCAGCAATGGCGTATCCTGCGCGCGCTGGCTTCGATTGATGCCATCGAAGTAACGGAACTCGCGCGCACCGCCTTTCTTCTCGGACCGAGTCTCTCGCGGATTTTGCGCGATCTCGACGCGCGCGGTTTGATCGAGCGCAAGAGCGCGAAGACGGATTTGCGCCGCGGCGTGATCTCGATTTCCGAAAGGGGCCTGAGGCTGATGGAGGTCGTGGCGCCGTCGTCGGAAGCGATCTATGCCGCGATCACCCGCCGCTACGGCGCAAGGAAGCTCGCCGAACTGCAGGACATGCTGGGGGCGCTTGAAGCAAGCCTGGCCGGTTTGGAGTTCGCCGATGAGTTAAGCGAGTAAGCAAATTGGCATGATCCGTCAGGGCGGACGCATAGCTCTGAAGGCTGCCCGGTCTTTGAGCACGAAACGCCATGTGGCAAAGGGGAATTAACGCCGGCCCTCCGGCGTTAATGTCTGCGGCGACGGCTTGGTCATTAGTCGAACTTGTCACTATTCAATAGCAATTTACTCAGGCCGCCGGACTTCGTAAGTAGCAAATTGGTTTCGCATCCCAAAACCGGATCGCCAAGACCAAGAAAGGCCGACGAGGAAGCCCGGCCTCAGGGAGGATTGGAATGAAACTGACCAGACGCGATTTTGCGGCGGCTGTGGCTGCCGGTATTGCAGCACCCCACATTATTGCCAGCGCACGGGCGCAGGGCTCTACCATCAAGATCGGCATGTGCGTTCCGGTGACGGGTCCCGCCGCCGAGCAGGGGCTTTGGGCGCAGAATGGCGCCAAGCTGGCGCTGGCCGCGGTGAACAAGGCCGGCGGCGTTCTCGGCAAGCAGGTCGAACTCGTCATCGAGGACGACCAGACCACCAACCCCGGCATCGTGCTCGCCTTCTCCAAGCTTGCGGCACAATCCGACATCGTCGCGTTCCTCGGATCGATCCGCTCGACCCAGGTGCAGGCGATGGCGCCCGACGTGCTCAAGCTCGGCAAGCCCGTCATGATCGGCGGCACCAATCCGGACCTGACCCATTCGGGCAATCCGTGGCTGTTCCGCTTCCGTCCCAATGACAGCTATTCTGGCCGCGTGATCGCCGACTTCGGCGTCAACACGCTCGGCAAGAAGAAGTGGGCGATCGTGCATTCGACCGATGCGTTCGGCACCGCCGGCGGCAAGGCGCTGACCGACGCCTTGACCAAGCTCGGTGCGCCCCCGGCCCTGGACCAGGGTTACGCCAACAACAGCCAGGACTTCACGCCCGTCGTGCTCGCGGTGAAACAGTCCGGTGCAGACGTGCTCGGCACCTATTTCACCTTCGAGGGCGACCTCGGCATCTTCGCCCGCCAGCTTCGGCAGCTCGGCGTCAACATCCCCTGGGTCGGCTCTCCCTCGGTGGTGGCAGTCTCCTCGACCAAGCTTGCGGGTCCGGCACTGTTCGGCACCTATGGCGTCGCCGATTATGCGGAAGACTCCAGCGAAGCCTCCAAGGCGTTCGGCAAGCTTTACCGCGACACTTACAAGGTCGCACCCGACAACCAGAGCGCCTGGCCCTATGACGCCATCACCATCCTTTCGGCGGCGATCAACAAGGCCGGCACGACCGATCCCGGCAAGATCCGCGAGGCGATCCTGGCCACCAAAAAATACGCGGGCGCGGAGGGCGAATACAATTTCGACCAGAACGGCGACGGCCTGCATGGCTACAATGTCGTGAAGAACGACAAGGGCAATATCGTCTACGACAAGCACATCGATTTCAACGATTGATCTGCCACTCGGCCTCTCCCTCGCGGGGGAGGCCGATGCATTTGTCGAAGCGCAGCGCTCTCAATCTCCGTCAACCGAAGGTCCGTCATGGATCTCTTCCTCCAATTGCTGTTCACCGGCATCGGCATCGGCGCCGTCTACGCGCTGGTCGCGCTCGGTTTCGTGCTGATCTTCCGCGCGACCAATGTGGTGAACTTCGCCCAGGGCGAATTTTCGATGGTTGCCGCCTATCTGATGGTGGTGTTCTCGGTCGATCTCGGCTGGCCCTATTGGCTGTCGTTCCTGCTCGCGCTCGCCGGCATGGCGCTGCTCGGCGTCATTTTCAACCTTGGTGTCTATTACCCGCTGCGCCACCGCACCTTCCTGCCCGTCATCATCGCGACCATCGGGGCCTCGATCCTGCTCGCCAATTCCGTGCTCGCGATCTACGGCCCGCAGCCGCAGGTGCTGCAGGGCTGGTTCGAGACGCCCGGCATCCAGCTCGGTCCGGTCTATCTCGACAGCCAGTATCTCCTGATCATCGCCGTGACGATCGCGCTGGTGATCTTCAATTACTGGTTCTTCGAGCACACGCTGCTCGGCAAGAAGCTGCAGGCGACCTCGCAGGACAAGGAGATGGCCTCGCTGCTCGGCATTTCCGTTTCCACCATGATCATGATCACCTTCATCTATTCGGCGATGCTTGGCGGTCTCGCCGGCATCCTGGTCGCACCCGTGCTGTTCGTGTCGATCCAGATGGGGTCGACCATCGCGCTGAAGGCCTTTGCCGCCACCATCATCGGCGGCTTCGGCGACGTCGCGGGCGCCATCATCGGCGGGCTTGCTCTGGGGGTGATCGAAACCTTCGGCGCCGCTTATATCTCCGTGCCCTACAAGGACGGATTTGCCTTCCTCGTGCTGGTCGCCTTCCTGATCTTCCGCCCGCAGGGCATCTTCGGCGAACGCGTGGCGGAAAAAGCATGAGCGCGCCGAGCGAGAAGATGGCGACCGCAACGCCCGTGATCCGCACAAAGCCGCTGCTGCTGCGGCATTTGCCCTATTTCATCGCTGCGGCCATCCTGGTGGCGCTCGCCGCCGGCATGCGTTTCGACGGTTACATCCTCAACATCCTGATGCAGGCGACGACATTCTCGATCGCAGTGTTTGGTCTTTCCGTCGTGCTCGGCCTGTGCGGCCAGATCAATCTGGCGCAGGCGGCATTCTTTGGCTTCGGCGCCTATGCAGTCGGCATCGGCACCGCCGACCTCCATCAAAGCTTCTGGCTCTGTCTGGCCGGCGGGGTTCTGGTCGCGTTCGTGGCCGGCGCGTTCCTGGGCATGTCGACCCTGCGGCTCGGTGGGCATTATCTCGCGATGGTGACGATCTCGTTCCAGCAGATCGTAACGCTGGTGATGATCAACGCGATCTGGCTCAGCCACGGCCCCGATGGCGTTTCGCATATTGGCCGCCCCGAGCTATTTCAGAACTCGCAATCCTATCTGGCATTCTGCGTCGCCGCGCTCGCGATCGTCGGTTACGTCGTCTGGCATTTGCCGGATACGAGGCTCGGCCGCGCCATGCGCGCGGTACGCGACAATGAACTTGCGGCAGGCGTCAATGGCATCGATGTGTTCCGCACCAAGGTCTACGCCTTTGCGATCTGCGCCGCGCTCGGCGGCCTCGCCGGCGGGCTGTTCGCCGGCGGCTTTGCCTATGTCAGCCCGGATCAGTTCTCGTTCGCGGAGTCCATCGTCTTCCTGACCATGTCGCTGCTTGGCGGCGTAGCCTCCCCGGTGGGGTCGGTGATCGGTACCGGCCTCTTGATCCTGATCCCGGAATGGCTGCGTTTTCTCAAGAGCGTGCCGGGGCTCTATCTCGCCATCTATGGCCTGTTCGTGATCCTGATCGTGCGCTTCATGCCTGACGGCATCTGGGGCTTTGTCGCCGCGGCCTTCGAGCGCTGGCGCGCGCAGACCGAGGCACCGCCGGCCGTGAAGGCGCTGCAGTTGAAGCCGGCGACCGTCGGCGGCGACATCGTGCTGGAGGTGACCGGGCTCTCCAAATATTTCGGCGGCCTCAAGGCGGTCGATGGCGTCGACATCGCTGTCCGGCGTGGCGGTGTGCATGCGCTGATCGGGCCGAACGGCTCGGGCAAGACCACGACGCTGAACGTGCTCTCCGGCCTTTACAAGGCGACCGCGGGCAAGATCGTGCTCGACGGCACCGACATTACCAACATGCCGCCGCATCAGCGCACGGCGGCCGGCCTTGGGCGGACGTTCCAGAACATCCGCCTGTTCCGTTCGATGACCGCGCTGGAAAATGTCGAGATCGGCGCCGAGCGGCCGGGCAACACGATGGTTGGGAAGGGCGGCGATGCCGCGCTGACCGAGCGCGCGATGGAGGCGCTGACCTTCGTCGGCCTCGGCAACCGCGCCAATGAGCTGATCTCGAGCTTCTCCTATGGCCACCAGCGCCTGATCGAGATCGCGCGTGCGCTCGCCTCCAACCCGACGCTGCTGCTGCTCGACGAGCCCGCCGCCGGTCTGAACTCGACCGAGAAGCTGGAGCTGCACGAGCTGCTCAAGCGCATCGCGGCGCAGGGGCTCACCATCCTGATCATCGATCACGACATGACCTTGGTCTCGGAAGCCGCCCAGCACATCACCGTGCTCAATTTCGGACGCCGCATCGCGGACGGCGAGTCGCTAGCGGTGCTGCGCCATCCCGACGTCGTCTCCGCCTATCTCGGGAGCGAGTGATGCCGCTGCTCGAAATCCGCAATCTCGTGGTCCGCTACGGCGAGATCGAAGCGCTGCGCGGCGCCACCATCGCCGTCGAGGCAGGGCAGGTGGTGACGCTGCTGGGCGCCAACGGCGCCGGCAAGTCGACCACGCTGCGCGCCATCTCCGGCCTCGCGAAACCTGCCTCCGGCGAAATCCTGTTCGACGGCAAGTCGATTGCGGGCCTCGGGCCGGAGGCGATCGTGCGCATGGGCATCTCGCATGTGCCGGAGGGAAGGCGGGTGTTCCCGGGCCTGTCGGTCAAGGAGAACATCATGCTCGGCGCCTCCAACCGTCGCGCATCAAAATCGGAAATCTCGCGCGAGGCGGACGCGATGTTCGACCTGTTCCCGGATATCCGCTCATTCTCCAATGCACTGGGCTGGACCTTGTCTGGCGGCCAATTGCAGATGGTCGCGGTCGCCCGCGGCCTGATGGCCAAGCCTCGCCTGCTGCTGCTCGACGAGCCGTCGCTGGGACTTGCGCCCGTTATCGTGCAGGCCGTGTTCCGCATCATCTCGCAGATCCGCAAGGACACCACGGTCTTGCTTGTCGAGCAGAATGCGCGCATGGGGCTGTCGGTTGCCGACTACGGATATGTGCTGGAGACCGGCCGTATCGTGCTGGGCGGCAAACCCGACGAATTGTGGGGCAACGAAGCCATCCGCGCCGCCTATCTCGGCGGTCACGCCAAAGTCAGCGCCTGACCCGACGAGCCCGTCTCCATGGTCATCATCAAGACCCGCGCCGAACGGACGAAGAACGGCGTGCCCTTGCCTGATGATACCCGGGCGGCGATAGTGAACACCGCGCGCGAAGTGGACGTCAGCGAGGTCTCTATCCGGCGGGCGACGAGCTAGGGTCTGCATCCAAGAAACAACAAGAGGAAACGCGATCAATGCCAAATAAAGTCAAGCAAATCTGGGCCTCGGGCAAAGCGGTGGTGAACGCCTGGCTTGCGATCCCCTCCGGTTTTTCCGCCGAGATGATCGCGCAATGCGGCTTCGACAGCGTCACCGTGGATATGCAGCACGGCGTGCAGGATTACCTCTCCATGGTGCAGTGCTTCCAGTCGATGCATGGCCACCCGGTGACCCCGATGGTCCGCGTGCCCTGGAACGAGCCGGGCATCGTCGGCAAGGTCCTGGACGGCGGCGCCTATGGCGTGATCTGCCCGATGATCAACACGCCGCAGGAAGCCAAAAACCTCGTCGCCTATTCGAAGTACCCGCCGATGGGCGTGCGCTCCAACGGCCCGATCCGCGCCGGCATGTATGGCACCGCGGGCTCCTACCAGAAGACCGCGAACGACGACATCGTGCTCTTGCCGATGATGGAGACCAAGACCGCGGTCGAGAACATGGAAGCGATCCTCGATGTCCACGGCATCGACGGTGTCTATATCGGCCCGTCCGATCTTGGCTTCTCTTACGGGCTTGAGCCAAAACTCGATCGCACCGAGCCGGAGATCCTGAAGATCTACGAGAAGATCGTGAAGGAGTGCGAGAAGCGCAAGCTCAACCCCGGCATCCATTGCAGCGGCGCCGAAGGCGCGGTGCGCGCCATCAACATGGGCTTCAAGCTGGTGACGCTGTCGAACGAGGTCGGATTGATGTCGACCTACGCCAAGATGCAGGTCAATGCGACCCGCAAGGATTCCGGCGGGAAAGCTTAGGAAGCGAGCACCGCTCCATACCCTCATGGTGAGGAGGCGCGAAGCGCCGTCTCGAACCATGAGGGCCCCGGTGGCATGCGCGGCCATCCTTCGAGACGCAGGCTTGCGCCTGCTCCTCAGGATGAGGTTGGTGTATGTTGCGGCATTTGTACGAGGAGACATCCCATGGCCCAGCACCCCGTCATCCGCCTGCATCCTGACGACGGGGTGCTGATCGCGCGCTCGAGCCTGCCGCCGGGCATGGTGGTGGCCGACGGCGTCACCACGGCCGAGCGTATTCCTGCGGGCCACAAGGTCGCGATCAAGCCGATCGCGCAGGGCGAGCCGATCATCCGCTACGGCCAGATCATCGGCTTTGCCACGCAGCCGATCTCGCCCGGCCAGCACGTGCACACGCAAAACTGCGGCATGGGCGATTTCGACAAGGACTATGCCTATGGCGTCGACGTCAAGCCGGTGCCGAATTTCGACCTTCCGGCGACATTCGACGGCATCCGCCGTCCCGATGGCCGCGTCGCAACCCGCAACTATATCGGCATCCTCACCTCGGTGAATTGCAGCGCCCATGTCGCGGGGCTCGTCGCCGACGTCTTCAAGAAGAACCCGTTCACCGGCGATAATCCATTGGCCGACTTTCCGAACGTCGATGGCGTCGTCGCGCTGACCCACAAGACCGGCTGCGGCATGACCCAGGACGAGCCGCTGGCGCTGCTCCGCCGCACGCTCGGCGGTTTCGCACGGCATGTGAATTTCTCGGCCGTGGTCGTGCTGGGGCTGGGCTGCGAGGTCAACCAGATCGGCGGGCTGATGGCCGAACAGAAGCTCGCCGGTCGGCTGCGCGCGATGGAGATCCAGGAAGTCGGCGGCACCCGCAAGACGGTCGAGGCCGGCATCGCCTTTGTGAAGGAGGCGCTGATCGACGCCAATAAAGTCAAGCGCGAGCCCGTGCCGGCGCGCGAACTGACCGTCGCGCTCCAGTGCGGCGGCTCCGACGGCTATTCCGGCGTCTCCGCCAATCCGGCGCTGGGCGCGGCGAGTGATCTGCTGGTGCGGCATGGCGGCACGGTGATCCTCTCGGAAACGCCGGAGACCTATGGCGCCGAACATCTGCTCACCCGCCGCGCGGTAAGCCGCGAGGTCGGCGAGAAGCTGGTCGGCCTGATGCGTTGGTGGGAGGAATACACCAGGCGCGAGGGCGCCGAGATGAACGCCAATCCGAGCCCCGGCAACAAGGCCGGCGGGCTCACGACCATTCTCGAAAAATCGCTCGGTGCGATGGCGAAAGCCGGCAGCACCAATCTGGTCGATGTGCTGCACTACGCCGAACCCGTGACCAAGAAGGGTTTTGTCTTTATGGACACGCCCGGCTACGACCCCGTCGCGGCGACCGGGCAGGTGGCCGGCGGCGCCAACATGGTCTGCTTCACCACCGGCCGCGGCAGCGTGTTCGGCTGCAAGCCCGCGCCCTCGATCAAGCTTGCCACCAACACGCCCATGTACAAGCGCATGGAAGACGACATGGACGTCAATTGCGGCACCATCCTCGACGGCGAGGAGAGCGTGCAGGAATGCGGCCAGCGCATCTTCGACCTCATGCTGAAAACCGCCTCCGGCCAGCCGACCAAGAGCGAGAGTTTTGATTTCGGCGGAGCCGAGTTCGCGCCCTGGGTGCTCGGCGCGACGATGTAGTGGCGCCAAACGGGTAGTTCCTAGGCACCCCGTGCCCGTTGTTAGTGCTTGATCCGTCCCGGGACCGGTGTTCTGCTCAAAAAGGGAGCCGGAGGTAGCCCGCCCGTGTCGATCTACGTCGCACTGCATCACGTCACGCATTACAAATACGACCGTCCGATCGACCTCGGCCCTCAGACCATTCGCCTGCGCCCGGCGCCACACACGCGCACGCCGATCCTGAGCTATTCGCTCAAGGTCACGCCTACCAACCATTTCGTGAACTGGCAGCAGGACCCGCAGGGCAACTGGCTCGCGCGCTACGTTTTTCCGGAGAAGGCGACCGAGCTGAAAATCGAGGTCGACTTCACCGCGCAGATGACCGTGGTCAATCCGTTCGACTTCTTTGTCGAGCCCTACGCCTTCGCCTTTCCGTTCCAGTATCCCGATGGCTTGAAGACCGAGCTCGCGCCGTATCTCGAGACCTTCGAGCCGGGTCCGCTGCTCACGGCGTACCTGAATGAGATTCCGCGCGAGGCGGACTCGACCGTCAACTTCCTGGTCGGCCTCAACGAGAACCTGCAGAAAAAGATTCGCTACATCATCCGGATGGAGCCGGGCGTTCAGGCTCCGGAACAGACGCTGGCCTCGGGCGCCGGCTCCTGCCGCGACTCCGCGTGGCTGCTGATTCATATTCTGCGACATCTCGGGCTGGCGGCCCGTTTCGTCTCCGGCTACTTGATCCAGCTTCGTCCCGACATTGATCCGGTCGAAGGCCCGCGCGAGGTCGAGAACGATTTCACCGACCTGCACGCCTGGGCCGAGGTCTATCTGCCCGGCGCCGGCTGGATCGGCTTCGACGTCACCTCGGGCATGCTGACCGGGGAGGGGCACATCCCCGTTGCTGCGACTCCACATTACCGCTCCGCCGCGCCGATCTCGGGTACGGCGGGTAGCGCCAATGTCGACTTCGCCTTCGAGATGAACGTCAGGCGCATCCGCGAAGCGCCTCGGATCACAAAGCCTTTTTCCGACGAGGCCTGGGCGAAGCTCGATGCGCTCGGCGAGCAGGTCGATGCCGACCTGAAGGCCCACGACGTGCGGCTCACCATGGGCGGCGAGCCGACCTTTGTCTCCATCGACGATATGGAGTCGCCGGAATGGAACGTCGCGGCCGTCGGCCCGACCAAGCGTGGGCTCGCCGACGAGCTGATCCGGCGGCTGCGCGCGCGCTTCGCGCCGGGCGGGCTGCTGCATTACGGGCAGGGCAAATGGTATCCGGGCGAAAGCCTGCCGCGTTGGGCCTTTGGCCTCTATTGGCGCAAGGATGGCGTGCCGGTCTGGAAGAATTCCGACCTGATCGCTAGAATCGAGAACCCGAAGAAGGCCGACATCGCCGACGCCGAGCGTTTTGCCGACGCCACCGCCGTAAAGCTCGGCCTCAGCCCCGATTATGTCCTGCCGGCTTTCGAGGACCCCGGCCATTGGCTGCAAAGGGAAGCGTCGCTGCCGGCGAATGTCGATCCCGGCGACTCCAAGCTCGCCGACCCCGAGGAGCGCGCGCGCATGGCGCGGGTGTTCGACCAGGGCCTCAACACGCCCCGAGGCTTTGTGCTGCCGATCCAGCGCTGGAATGCGGCCGCATCCCGCTGGCGCAGCGAGCGCTGGCAGCTGCGGCGCGGCAACCTTTTCCTGATGCCCGGCGACTCCCCTCTCGGCCTGCGGTTGCCGATCGCCTCGCTGCCCTTTATCCCGCCGGAGGAATATCCCTACATCGTCGAGCAGGATCCGCTGGCGCCGCGCGAAGAGCTGCCGGTGTTCGACCAGGCTGCGGCCGCACCTGGCGCGCCGGCGCAGGCGGTGCAGGAGCAGAGCACGCGGGGCAGCGGCGGCGTGCGCACGGCGATGTCGATCGAGATCCGCGACGGCGTGCTCTGCGCCTTCATGCCGCCGGTCGAAAAGCTCGAGGATTACCTCGAGCTGGTCACCGCCGTCGAAGCGACCGCCGAAGAAATGCAGGTGCAGGTTCATATCGAGGGTTACGCACCGCCTTATGATCCGCGCATCGAGGTGATCAAGGTGACGCCCGATCCCGGCGTGATCGAGATCAACGTGCAGCCGGCGAAAAGCTGGCGCGAAGCGGTCGACATCACCTTCGGCCTTTACGAGGACGCCGCCAAGACCCGGCTCGGCGCCAACAAGTTCCTGATCGACGGCCGCCACACCGGCACCGGCGGCGGCAACCATGTCGTGGTCGGCGGCGACACGCCGAAGGACTCGCCGTTCCTGCGCCGGCCGGACCTGCTGAAGAGTCTTGTCTTGTATTGGCAGCGGCATCCGTCGCTGTCCTATTTCTTCTCCGGCATGTTCATCGGCCCGACCAGCCAGGCGCCGCGGATCGACGAGGCCCGTCACGACGGCCTCTATGAGTTGGAGATCGCGCTCTCCCACGTGCCGCCGCCGGGCGGCGAGATTCCGCTGTGGCTGGTCGACCGGCTGTTCCGGCATATCCTCGTCGACATCACCGGAAACACCCACCGCGCCGAAATCTGCATCGACAAGATGTTCTCGCCGGATAGCCCGACCGGCCGCTTGGGCCTGGTCGAATTCCGCGCGCTCGAGATGCCGCCCGATCCGCGCATGTCGCTGGCGCAGCAGCTTCTGGTCCGCGCCTTGATCGCAAAACTCTGGCGTGAGCCGCAGGACGGCAAATTCGTGCGCTGGGGAACGGCGCTGCACGACCGTTTCATGTTGCCGCACTTCATCTGGGAGGATTTCCTTGATGTGCTGGATGAACTGAAGCGCTCTGGCTACGATTTCTCGCCGGAATGGTACCTGGCCCAGCTCGAATTCCGCTTTCCCGCCTTTGGCCGCGTCCACCATGGCGGCGTCACGCTGGAGCTGCGGCAGGCGCTCGAGCCCTGGCATGTGCTGGGCGAAGAAAACATTGGTGGCGGCACGGTGCGTTATGTCGACAGTTCCGTCGAGCGGCTGCAGGTCAAGGCCGAGGGCTTTGTTGAAGGCCGCCACGTCGTCACCTGCAACGGCAGGCGGCTGCCGATGACCTCCACCGGCCGTTCGGCCGAGGCGGTTGCGGGCGTCCGCTTCAAGGCCTGGCAGCCGGCCTCGGGCCTGCACCCGACCATCCCCGTCCACGCGCCGCTCACGTTCGATCTCATCGATACCTGGAACGGGCGGTCGCTGGGCGGCTGCGTCTATCACGTCGTCCACCCCGGCGGTCGTAATTATGAAACAAAACCGGTCAATTCTTACGAGGCGGAAGCGCGCCGTCTCGCCCGGTTTCAGGATCATGGCCACACACCTGGCAGGATCGAGCCGCCGCGCGAGGAACGCTCTCTGGAATTTCCTCTCACTCTCGACTTGAGGACTGCGCTCCCGCATTGAACAATAGCGTTTTAGCGGGGAGAGTCGCGGATGGCGGACAGCCAGGAGACAAGCCCGGGGGGCGGGCCGGCGACCAAAGCTCGCCCAGGGCAGCGCCGGGTGGCGCAGTGGGTGCGCGATTACGCCCGCCTGCCGGGCATTCCCGACGAATATATCGGCGAAGACGGCCCGCGCCCGGTCTGGACCCGCTTCTTCGAGGCCTTCGGCTCGATGGCCCCGGGCGACATCGAGCGCCGCTTCGGCGCCGCCGATCGGCACCTGAAGGAAGCCGGCGTCACCTACCGGGCGCCTGGCGACAACGCCGACCGGCACTGGGCACTGTCCCATCTGCCGCTCCTGATCGGCGAGTCCGACTGGCAGCAGCTTTCCGCCGGGATCGCCCAGCGCGCGCAGCTCCTGGAGATGGTGCTGCGCGACCTCTATGGCGAGGGCAAGCTGGTCGCGGACGGCGCGATCCCGGCCGCGGTGATCGCCGGGAGCACCGAATATCTGCGCCAGGTCTGCGGCATCAAGCCGCCGGGCGGGCGCTATCTCGGCCTCTATGCCGCCGATGTCGGCCGCGGGCCCGACGGCCGCTGGTGGGTGCTCGGCGACCGCACCCAGGCGCCTTCCGGCGCAGGCTATGCGCTGGAAAATCGTCTCGTGCTGTCGCGCGCCTTTGCCAACCTCTACAAGTCGATGAATGTCGAGCGGGTGGCGCCGTTCTTCGAGGCTTTTCGTGATGCGCTCCGTGGTTCGGCCGATCGCGACGAGCCGCGCATCGGCCTGCTGACGCCGGGCAATTTCAGCGAGACCTATTTCGAGCAGGCGACGCTGGCGCGCTATCTCGGCTTCCTGCTGGTCGAAGGCGATGATCTCGCCGTCTCCGGCGACCGCGTCCATATCCGCACCGTCGCGGGCCTGAAGCGGCTCGACGTGCTCTTGCGCCGGGTCGATTCCAATTCGCTCGACCCGCTCGAGCTCGATGCCTCCTCGCATCTCGGCGTGCCCGGCTTGATCGACGTGCTGCGCAAGGACGGCGTCGTCGTCGCCAACATGCCGGGCTCGGGCGTGCTCGAGGCCCGCGCGCTTCTGGGTTTCCTGCCGAGCCTTTGCCGGCGTCTTCTCGGCGAAACCCTGATGATGCCGCACATCGCGACCTGGTGGTGCGGCCAGAAGGCGGCGCGCGGGGAGGTGCTGTCGCGGCTCGACGAGGTTGCCATCGAAGGCGCCTATGGTCGCGGCGTGCCCGGCTTCGAGAGCAACGGCCCGGTGCTCGCGAGCGAATTGCCGAAGGCCGAGCGCGAACGGCTGGTCGCCGCCATCAACGAGCGCGGCATCGATTTTGTCGGCCAGGAGCTGGTGCGCCTCTCCACCACGCCGGTGTGGGACCAGGGTCGCATCGTGCCGCGGCCGTTTGTGCTGCGCGTGTTCGCCGCCGCCACGCCGCATGGCTGGATCATCATGCCCGGCGGCTTCTGCCGGATCGCCGATCAGCTCGATGCCCGCGCGGTCTCGATGGGCGACGGCGCCCGCGCCGCCGACGTCTGGGTGGTTTCCGACAAGGCGGTCTCGACCCGGACGCTGCTGCCGGGCTCCGACGCGGTGCGCATCCGCCGCATCGCCGGCGTGCTGCCGAGCCGGGCTGCTGACAATCTGTTCTGGCTCGGCCGCTATCTGGAACGGGCAGAAGCAACCTTGCGGCTGGTGCGCGCGCTCGGCGTCCAGCAGCGCGACACCGGCAAGGGAGCGATCGGCCTGCAGCACGCGGCCGAGCGCATCCAGCGCATCCTCGTGACCTGGGGCGCGGTCACCCAGGTCTCGCGCTCGCAGCCGGCCAAAGTCGCGGCTGAGGCGCTGCAATCCGAAGAGCGCTTCGGCTCCTGCCTCTCGCTCGTCCGCTCCGCGCAGCGCACCGCGACCTCGCTGCGCGAGCGCCTGTCGCCGGATGCCTGGCAGGTGATCACCGAGATGACCGCGCGGCTCGCCGAAGAGGTCGAGGACGATGACGGGATCATCAGCGCCGCCGAGCTGACCCTGCAGGAGCTCGCGAGCTTCGCCGGGCTGGCGCAGGAGAACATGAACCGCGCCGCTGGCTGGCGTTTCCTCGAAATGGGCCGCCGCGCCGAGCGCGCCATCAATACCACGCGCTTTGCGCGCCAGTTCGGCTATGACGAGGCGACCGACGAGGACCTCGACGTGCTGCTGACGCTGGTGGACTGCCAGATCACCTACCGCTCGCGCTATCTGGTGGCGCCGTCGCTGGCACCAGTACGCGACCTCACGGTGCTCGATCCCTACAACCCGCGCTCGGTCGCGTTCCAGGTGCAGGCGCTGAACGAGCATATCGCAGGCCTGCCTGCGTTGCGCGAGAGCGGGCTGATCGAGCGGCCGCAGCGGCTCGCGGTCGCCGTGCAGTCGATGCTGACGATCGCGGAGGCGACTTCGCTCGACACCAAGACGCTGTTTGCGCTGGAGCAGGACCTGCTCGGTCTCTCCGACGCCATCGGCCTGCATTATTTTCCGCACGGACCCAATGCGAGCCGGCCCGAGAAGCTCACGGGCCTCGCGTGATCTACGATATCCGGCACGTCACCACCTACGCTTACGAAAGCCCGGTCAGTTTTGCCCGCTGCACGCTGCGGCTGGAGCCGCGGAGCGGCGACGGGCAGGAGCTGATCTCGCACCATGTCGAGATCCGGCCGCGGCCGGCCGAGCGCACCTCGCGGCGCGATTTCTTCGGCACCTTCACCGAGAGCGTGGCGATCGAGGCGTCGCACAGGAATTTGCGCATCGATTCCCGCTCTCGCGTGACAGTGTCGCGCCGCGCGCCCGGCCGCACCGCGCCGAGCCCGGCCTGGGAAAGCATCCGCGACGTCGCCTTTGCCGCGACCAGCCTCGGGCCGGCGTCGCCGGTGAACTACGTGTTCGCGAGCGCCCTGGTGCCGGTGCTCTCTCCGGTCACGGCCTACGCCGCCGCGAGCTTTCCCGCCGGCATGGGTGTTCTCGTCGGCGCGGTCGACCTGATGCACCGCATCCGCAGCGAGTTCAAATACGATCCCAAGGCAACCGTGATCTCGACGCCGCTGCATGAAGTGTTCGAGAAACGCCACGGCGTCTGCCAGGATTTTGCCCATGTGATGATCGCCGGCCTGCGCGGCCTCGGCCTGCCGGCGGCCTATGTCAGCGGCTATCTCCGCACCATTCCGCCGCCCGGCAAGGCGCGCCTGCAGGGCGCGGACGCGACGCACGCCTGGGTCTCGCTCTGGTGCGGCGCCGAGTTGGGGTGGATCGGCTTCGATCCGACCAACGATCTCGTGGTCGAGAACGATCACATCATCCTCGGGGTAGGGCGCGACTTCGCCGATGTGTCGCCGGTCGACGGCATCATCGTCGGTTCGCGGAAGCAGAAGCTTGGCGTCGCGGTGGATGTGGTGGTCGTGGAGTAGGGCGTTCGCCTCAATCCTCCGCTGTCGTCCCTGCGAAAGCAGGGACCCAACCACCGAGTCGAGTTGTCAGGCGAGGCTGGAGCCGCTTGCTCGCTCAACAACAAGCGACGGTGGTTATGGGTCCCGGATCGCGCTCGCTAAAGCGCGATGAGATTAGGTTGAATCGTCAACGCGCTTTAGCTTTTTGATTGAGCATGATCTCCGCGCAAACGCTACGCGTTTGTCGCGAGGGAAAACCGCTACACACTTTTCCGGATCATGCTCTAGGCTCGCTCGTCCGGGACGACATCGAGTTTATTTTTCCGGATTCGAATGTCAAACAGCCAGGGGCATGACAGCGGAGGGGATGTGAGTCCGCATTCTCGCGGCACGAAATGCCCGAGTGATGCGTCATCTTTGTCCCTCGAAATCAAGAGGGCGCAGGGAATGCCGGGTGATGGCCTCACCCATGGCCCGCCTGCAACAAAAAAAGCAGGCGGCAGTCACCACAGGTTCAGCCGGATCAACCGGCATTCCCTGCGCAATGGGCTACGGCTTATACGAGCTCTCCCCGGTGTCCGGGCTTGATAGCCACCGTCGCCCGCAGGATCATCACCCGCGGACTTGATCCCAGCGTCGGGGGATCAGGACCACACGATTTCGCCGTCCGCGTCAGTGTGCTTCGTCGCTGCACACCAACGCGTCCATCGCTCCCCGCACCCAACACTCGTGACGATCGCGAAGCGCCCCTCTTGATGAGGCGCGGGATGGCGCACAATAAGCATGATTTGTGTTTCTGAAAAAGCGAAATATTTTTCGCTTGAGGGCTTGACGTGAATTCGGAAAATCAGACCGTCGGGCAAATCAGTTGTGAGTTTTTGACGTTATTACAATATCTTATAGATCACCTTTCTGGTCCGAGCTTCGGATTTACTTCAACAATCAGGTGTCATCTATGTCTCGCGTTATTGCCGCGTCCTTTGCCGCGATCGTCGGTCTTTCTGCGCTCCCGACCGCCGCGTCTGCTTGCTACAATTGCTACACGCCGCCGCCCTGCACGACCTGCTATCAACAGCAATACGTTCCGCCGCAATACCGCGCCTACCAGGAGACCGTGATGGTCTCGCCGGGCGCGGTGGTTGCCCATCGCACGCCCGCGCAATACCGCACCGTCATGGTGCCGCAGACGGTGATGGTTGTGCCCGAAGGCGTCGCTTACGAGCGCATCCCGCCACAATACGCAATGCGCGAACGCGTCGAGATGGTCTCGCCCGGCTATAGCTATTATGCGCCGGTCGCGCCGCGCTGCGGGAATTGCGGTTACTGAGCGAAGCTTTTTCTGAAGTAGTTTTTTTTGGAGGTAGCTGGGGTAGTTTGGGGTAGCGACAAAGACAAAGCGCGGGGCCTGCCGCATGATCCGGAAAACTGTGCACGGTTTTCCCTCGCGACAAACGCGCAACGCGTTTGCGCGGAGATCATGCGCAAACAGGGCCCGCGCTTTTTGTTTTGCGTAGGCCGTGTAGCTATAAAATTTAGCGGCGTGATGCGACGGTGCCAGTCCGCATTGCCCCGTTAGCGGCCGACGTCACGCGACGGTGCTCCTGCGGCAAAACGGCGCATCGCCTCGGACCTGATCTCTTGCACATCGTTGAAGGCCTCCACCAAAAATATTCCCTGCACAGTGAGAAATTTTTCTTCGAGTCGGAGATTGTATGAGGGCGGTGCGCAATGAGCGCTTGGCGCCCACAGAAATACCCTACTTGCTCCGTCGCTCGCACCAATTGGGCACAAGAAAGAGTCGCAATAGGCGTAGAAGACTCAGGCACAAACGACCGTGATCGTCGTGCCGCCATCCGAACTGCCGGTCGATACGCAAGGTTAGTCGAAAAGACTCTCTCGATTTTGCTCGTCCGTTGAGGTGAGCGAAACCACCACCTAGTCCAGAAACGACACCAATCTCTAATTTTGGAGGGGAGACGACAAATGGCGATCAACAATCTCAATCCGGGCGACCTCTATTTCGCAAACATGTTCAATGACGTAGAATTCCATCACGACAACCGTCCGTCCCCCAGCGTCGCTGCAGCCAATGCGGAAATTGCAGGATTGGTGATTGCGCAGCCTCCAGCCGACATCAACAATGAAATGATTGGCAAGGTCTTCGACGACGCCACGACGCGCCTCGTCGGCGGCGTGGACGCTTCGAACGCTGTGGCCATCGTTGCCGACCTCAAGACCGTGCAGGCCGACATGGCCGCGATCTCCGCCGGCGACGGCGAGGGCACTTTGACCGAATTGCATTACGACGTGATGGAGCACCAGCTCAATCAGGAAATTGCGGCTGTCAATCAAGCCTTGAATGGAACGAACCCCTTCGCCGCCAGGACCGTCAATGACATCCACCGCGATATTCTTGACATTTTCCTCGGCGATCCCAACCTCGTCGCCGAGAAGGGCGCCTCATGGACGCCGCTGCCTCAACTCACCACGCCCTCAACGCCGTTCGCCGACGATGCAAAGCAAACGACGTTCGTGAGCAACTTCATCACCGACAGCAATACGCTGGCCGACCGCGCCCTCGCCGGCGAAACCGGCGACCAACTCATCCACGACCTTCAGCACTTTATCACCCAAGCCGAAAAGTTCGTCATGGCGGACGCCCAGACGTCGACCGTGTTCAACGCCCGCTTTGAAAATGAGATCGGAGCGGAGGGAACCGCGGGCACCGCCGCCGGCAGCCTCATCGAGGGCCTTCAAAAACACGACATGGGGGAAATCACCGCCGCTGCGACCCAATTGATCACCAACGCGAGCGACTTTGCCGGGAACAACCAGCAAGCCAACGGCGCCACCTATGACGCCGTGGTGGCGGCTGCGAAGGGATCGACGGCGCCCTTCATCGACTTGAAAGGCGGCGGCGACCATCACGACAATCACGACCATCAATCCGCCCAGGTCCAAACAGCGAGCGCGGATGTCGACCATGTCGCACATTCTTCTCCGACATTCGAGCACCTCTGGCACCACGCGTAAGGGGTGAGAAGAGCGCGCGACTAAGACTCATGCCGCTTGCAGTTCGTCGGCGGCATCTGACTAAGGGCTCGGAACTTAATCTAATATTAGTGGCTTATCAATCGACGGAAACCCAGGATAGCGACGCCGCTTCGGTTGTCCGGATCGGACATCACTTCTTCCAGCGTGGACGGTTCGGGGATCGCTTCTCCGTCCTCAACCATGCCTTCCACGTGAAGCGCGAGCGCTTCCTCCGCCATCGCGCGCGCATCATCCAGCGTCACGCCTGCGGTGATCACGCCCGGGAAGTCCGGAAAGGAAACGCCGAAGTCGCTGTCGGTGTCTTTGTGAATGAGTCCAATATAGCTTCGCATGCTCTTATCTCAACTTGTTTCAGATAGAGGGCTTTCAGATGTCTGATTCAAAAGTCGTCCAATGGCGCGCTGATAAATATCCGCCGCTATGGCGCTGCGTTTATTGCGGCGAAACAAACCGAGATGAACTCACTGATGAGCACATTATCCCATTTGCGTTGCTTCCAAAAGGAGGCGATTGGTTTCTTCCAAAATCGAGCTGTAAGGCCTGCGCCTGCATTACTAAGCAATTTGAGGGTCAAGTATGCGGCGGCATGTTCGGACCACTAAAAGAACAGCTTAATCTTAAGACCCGCAATCGCGGAGCGAGTAAAAAGAAAACTGGCCGAATGTTCTTGCGCAAGAATAGTCGCGACGGACGAATCTGGGATGAAGAAATATTGGTTTCATCATTTCCCACGCTTTGCATGGGGTTCCGCTGGCCGGTACCAGGAATCATGTTCGATGAAAGGCCATCGAGCGAATTTAAGGGTGAAATAGTCGTCAAATGCGATGAACAGCAAATGAAGAATTATGTAAGTGATGTGGAGGCGTTCCGGATTGGAAGAGTAGGACCACTAAATTTTGCTCGAATGCTTGCCAAGATCGCTCATTGCTACGCCATCGCGAGATTTGGTTCAGATTCATTCGAGCCAATGCTGCCAGCCCTTATCCTTGGGCGCATTGATTGGGGCCCGCTTTTTGTTGGCGGCGATGCGAGCGCAGAGCCGCCAGATCAAGCCGATGTTTTGCATGACGTGTTTCGCATGGATTGCCGCAGAGGCGATGGGCCCGAATACCTAGGCCTGGCCGTTCGGCTCTTTGCCATGATGGGCATGCCCCGATATCACGTCATCGTCGGTCGCTGCCTTAAGAAGCCGCCTGTCACAGAGAAGCGCGGAGATACAATAGCCGTAAAATTCCCTTTCCCGCGCAGATAATTCGTTCCACCCCGGGCTCTCGCCAATCGGCGGGTCTAAGTGCTCTATTGTTTCATAAAGTATCCGAACAAGTTTTTCTCTCGCTAGCTCGGGCTCAATCTCGGGCGCGTCAGCCCCTCCGCTGGAATCAGCGGAAGGACCGTAAGGGAGCAGACAGAGAACATATTCCCGAGTTGCTGCGCACTTTAAGCGTGCGCGGATAGCGCGAGGCCTACGCCGCCTTCTGCCCCGCCGCCGGTCCACTGCGCAGATCGTGGAAGAACTTCTCCACCTCGCGCGACAGCGTTTCCGCCGTGGTCGCCAGATCGTCCGACGTCGCGAGCACGGAGGCCGCGGCCGTGTTGGTCTCGCCGATCGCTTCCCGCAGCGAGTTGATGTTGCTGACCAGCGTCTCGTTGCCCTGTGCCGCCGACTGCGCGTTGGCGGAGATTTCGCGGGTGGCGGCGTCCTGCTGGCCGACGGCGCCGGCGATGTTGGAGGTGATGTCGTTGATCTCGCGCACCGCGCCGCCGATCTCGCGCACGGCATCGACGGCGTTTTTGGTGGAGCTCTGGATCAACCCGACATTCTGGCCGATTTCTTCCGTCGCCTTGGCGGTTTGCCCTGCGAGCGCCTTGACCTCATGCGCCACCACGGCAAAGCCGCGGCCGGCGTCGCCCGCGCGCGCCGCCTCGATGGTGGCGTTGAGCGCCAGGAGATTGGTCTGCTGGGCGATCGCCTGGATCAAGGAGAGCACACCGTCGATCCGCTGCGTCGCCGCGGCGAGACTCTCGATCTCGGTGATTGACTTTTCGGTGCGCTGGCCGGTCTGATCGACGGCTTCGGCGGAATGGCGCACCTGCCGGCCGATCTCCTGCACCGAGGCCGACAGCTCTTCGGCCGCGCCCGCGACCGCCGAAACGTTGCCGGAAGCCTGCGCGGTCGCCCCGGAAGCGGCGACCGCACGCTCCTTGGCATCGGAAGTGACGCGGTTGATGGTCTGCGCGGTGTTGCGCATCGCCGACGCATTGTCCGTCAGCGCATGCAGTACGGCGCCGATCGCCTGCCTGAAGCCCTCGACCGAGGCTTCGATATGCCTGGTGCGCTCCTGGCGCGCCGCGGAGTCTTCCGAAACCTGCGAGGCGAGGTTGCGGTTGCGCTCCATCGCCTCCTGGAAAATCTTGATGGCGCGGGCCAGCGCGCCGATCTCGTCGCCGCGATCGGTGTGCGGCACCTCGACCTGCTCGGCGCCGTCGGCAACCTGTTTGATGGTCGAGGTGATGACCGACAGCGGGCGCGCGATCGAGCGTGAGATGATGATGACCCCGAGCACGACCAGCACCAGCGCAAAGCCGCCGAGGCAGGTCAGCGCGAAGGAGAGCTGGTGGTTGGTTTCGGTCTGCTCGGCGATGCGCCGGCCGCGCTCGACATAGACCTTCGACAGCGCCTCGAGATCCTTGTTCAGCGCCGAGCGCACCGAGCGGTTGGCGTCATTGTCGCCCCACTCGCGGCCCGCAGCGGGAGAAATCTCGTTGGCACGGCGCACCCCAGTTCTTTGCGGAATTCGACGAACTGCTCGATGCGCTTCTCGAAGGTCGCGAACTGCTCGGCATCGTCGCCCTGGACGATCGCCTCCCATCGCTTCACGACGTTGAGGATCTGGTCATTGAACCTGAGCAGCCCGTCACCGAATTTCTTCACCGCCGCCGGGTCGGTCGACATGTAGACGCCGCGCGACTCCATCACGACCGCATAGACCTGCGAGTTGACGCGCTCGACATTCAGCGCGGCGAGGTTGGCGGTTTCGATCGCATGCGTCAGCTCCGCAGCCTTGCGGGTGTTGTAATCGGACAGCACGGCGATTGCCGCGGTCAACACCGCAAACAGCGCGAAGATCGAATAGAGCTTTGCGGCCAGCGAGAGCCGTGATGCCATGATACGCACCGCACTCAAAGAATTTCGGGATTTCAGTTCCTACGCTTTCGACCGGACGGACCGGGCAGCGCGTCGTCTGTTTAGGAATATGCGCAATTTTCATGGATAAAGTCTTAATCCGAGAACTCTGCTGATCTGCAACTACCGCAAGAATCGACTATCAAAATCAATTACTTGCAGGATGATTCTGCCGCCCCGTCCCTGGGCCGGCGACGGCTGCCCCGTGTCATCTGGACGCAATAGGTATCGGTAATCTGCAGGCTCGGGCGTAGTTTCAAGGTCATGGTCTATCGTCACAGCATCGATCAAACTTCCTACCTGTTCGGCGATCTGCGCGACCTGCTCGCCAAGGCGACCCCGCCGCGCTCGGGCGATCGGCTGGCCGGGATCGCAGCCGGCAGTGCCGAAGAGATGGTGGCGGCACGGATGGCGCTCGCCGACGTGCCGCTGACGCAGTTCCTGCAGGAGACCGTGATCCCCTATGAGGAGGACGAGGTCACCCGCCTGATCCTCGACAGCCATGACGCGGCGGCGTTTGCGCCGGTCGGCTCGCTCACGGTCGGGTCGTTCCGCGACTTCCTGCTGTCGGATCAGGCCTCGCCCGAAATGCTCAGGAAGCTGGCGCGCGGCATCACGCCGGAGATGGCTGCCGCCGTCTCCAAGCTGATGCGCAACCAGGATCTGATCCTGGCCGCGAAGAAGTGCGAGGTGACGACAAGCTTCCGCAACACCATTGGCCTCTCCGGGCGGATGAGCACGCGGCTGCAGCCGAACCACCCGTTCGACGATGCCAAGGGCATCACGGCTTCCATCCTCGATGGCCTGCTGCTCGGCTCGGGCGATGCCTGCATCGGCATCAATCCGGCCAGCGACGACCCCGCCATCATCGGCGGACTTCTAAGGCTGCTCGATGAGATCATCGCGCGGCTGGAGATCCCGACCCAGGGCTGCGTGCTGACCCATGTGACGACCACGCTGAAGCTGATCGGCGAGGGGCTTCCGGTCGATCTGGTATTCCAGTCGATCGCGGGCACGGAAGCCGCCAACCGCAGCTTTGGCGTCGACCTTGCGCTGCTGCGCGAGGCGCATGATGCGGGCCGCTCCCTGTCGCGCGGTACCGTCGGCGACAACGTCATGTATTTCGAGACCGGGCAGGGCTCGGCGCTGTCGGCCAACGCCCATCACGGCGTCGACCAGCAGACGCTGGAAGCGCGCGCCTACGGCGTCGCCCGCGCCTTTTCCCCGCTGCTCGTCAACAGCGTGGTCGGTTTCATCGGCCCGGAATATCTTTATGACGGCAAGGAGATCATCCGTGCCGGGCTGGAAGACCATTTCTGCGGCAAGCTGCTCGGCCTGCCGCTCGGCGTCGACGTCTGCTACACCAACCATGCCGAGGCCGACCAGGACGACATGGACAATCTCCTGACCTTGCTGGCGGCGGCCGGCGTCACCTTCATCATGGGGGTGCCCGGCGCCGACGACGTCATGCTGAACTATCAGTCGACCTCGTTCCACGATGCGCTCTATGTCCGCGATCTCTTTGGCCTGCGGCGGGCGCCGGAGTTCGACAACTGGCTGGTGCATGCGGGCCTGGCCGATGCCAGCTTCCGCCTTGCCGGCCATGCGGGGCAGCTGCCCGATTTTGCGTCACGACTGATTGATCAAAACGCCTCTCAACTGCGAACCGGAGCAACCAATTCGGCGTCTTAAGCGTTAGCCGGGACTGCCACAATATTGAGGAATTTCTGGCTCAACGAACCGCCCTATGCTTAAATCTGATGCCCGACATATCTTTTGCCTGATTTGATGATCGCAGAGGAAATTTGATGAGAATTGAGGGCATCGAGACGTCGCGTCGCATTCTGTTGGTGTTTCCGCGCTACACCTCGTCCTTCGGCACGTGGGAATACGCCTATCCCCTGACCGACGGCATCAAGGCCTTCATGCCGCCGCAGGGCCTGCTGGTGATCGCCTCCTATCTGCCGGAGAGCTGGCAGGTCCGCTTCATCGACGAGAACCTGCGTCCCGCGACCGAAGAAGATTTCGAGTGGGCGGAGGCCGTGTTCGTCAGCGGCATGCACATCCAGCGCCAGCAGATGAACGACATCTGCCGGCGGGCGCATGCCTATGATCTTCCCGTCGCGATCGGCGGTCCTTCGGTGAGCGCCTGTCCGGACTACTATCCGTCCTTCGATTATCTGCATGTCGGCGAACTCGGCGACGCCACCGATCAACTGATCGCGCGGCTGGCGCAGGATACCTCACGTCCACCTGAGCAGGTCGTGCTCACGACCAAGGACCGCGTCGCCATGAGCGACTTCCCGCTGCCGGCCTACGAGCTGGCGGAGGTCAAGAAATATCTGCTCGCCAGCCTGCAATATTCCTCTGGCTGTCCCTATCAATGCGAGTTCTGCGACATTCCCGGACTCTATGGCCGCAACCCGCGGCTGAAGACGCCGCAGCAGATCATCGCCGAGCTCGACAAGATGCGCGAATGCGGCATCGCCGACACCGTCTATTTCGTCGACGACAATTTCATCGGCAACCGCAAGGCCGCGCTCGATCTGCTGCCGCATCTGATCGAATGGCAGAAGAAGCACGGCTATGTCACCAAGCTCGCCTGCGAGGCGACGCTCAACATCGCCAAGCGCCCCGAGATCCTGGAGAAGATGCGCGAGGCCGCCTTCGTCACCATCTTCTGCGGCATCGAGACGCCCGATCCCGAGGCGCTGAAGGCGATGCAGAAGGACCACAACATGATGGTCCCGATCCTGGAAGGTGTCAGGACCATCAACTCCTACGGCATGGAAGTGGTCTCCGGCATCATCCTGGGGCTCGATACCGACAAGCCCGGCACCGTCGATGCGCTGCTGAAGTTCATCGACGAATCCAGGATTCCGCTGCTCACCATCAATCTGCTGCAGGCGCTGCCGAAGACGCCGCTGTGGGACCGCCTGGCGCGCGAGGGGCGGCTGATCCACGACGATGCCCGCGATTCCAACGTCAAATTCCTGATGCCCTATGACGAGGTCGTCAGCTCCTGGAAGCGCTGCATGGAGATCGCCTACGAGCCGTCAAAGCTGATGGCGCGCTACCTGCATCAGTGCGAATACACCCACAAGAACCGGCTCAAGGTGCCGGTCTCGCCGGAGATGAAGAGCTGGAAGAACATCCGGCGCGGCCTGATCATGCTGCGCAACATCTTCTGGAAGGTCGGCATACTCGGCAACTACAGGCGCGTGTTCTGGAAATTCGCGCTGGGCCGGCTGTGGCAGGGTGATCTCGAGGGCCTGATCGGATCGGTCATGATCGGGCATCATCTGATCATGTTCGCGCGCGCGGCCTCCAGCGGCCGGCAGAACGCCTCGAACTACTCGCTCCGCTTGCGCGAAGCACAGGTCCCGGCCGAGTGATCATTTGAAGCCGCCGGCGCCGCCGCGATCGATCGGAGACCTCAGGGACCTCACTCCGGCGCGCGTCGGGCTCGGCCGCTCCGGCGTGAGCCTGCCGACCTCTGCCTTGCTCGATTTCACGCTGGATCATGCGCGCGCCCGCGACGCCGTGCATGCGGCGTTCGATGCCGCAGCGTTGGTCACAGGCATCAGTGAGCTCGGGCTGCGCGCGATCGAGGTCAAAAGCCGCGCGGGGGGCAGCCGCCGGCTTTATCTTGGCCGTCCCGATCTCGGGCGCAGGCTCGATGAAGCCTCCGCGCAACATCTCGTCGACCTCGGCGATAGCGCGCGCCGCCGCGTGGTGATTGTGATCGGCGACGGCCTGTCACCGACCGCGGTCCATGCGCATGCACTGGGACTCATGCGCCATCTGCTGTCGCAATTGTCCAGCGCACAGATCGAGATCGGTCCGATCGTTGTCGCCACGGGCGCGCGGGTCGCGCTCGGCGACGAGATCGGCGAGCTGTTGGGAGCGAGTCTGGTTGCGATGCTGATCGGCGAGCGCCCGGGCCTGTCCGCGCCCGACAGCCTCGGTGCCTATCTCACTTTTGCACCAAAACTCGGCCGCACCGACGCCGACCGCAATTGCGTCTCCAACATCCATCGCGCGGGGCTGGCTTACGCGGAAGCCGCGTTCAAGATTGTGTGGTTGATTGGGGAGGGAATTTCCCGGAAAGTCACGGGGGTTGCGCTGAAAGATGAAAGCGGCGACCGAACGCCGCAGCACATCGCCGATAAATCCTCGCCGGCGTGACAAATCGGCCACGCGCGCCCCCGAAAATGGCCCGAATACGCCGCAATTTCGAGCATGTCCGCGCGCTTGCGAGAGAAGGGGCTAACCTGCTAAACACGCCCCCGCGATTTTCCGTATGTTTTCAAGGGCTAGCGCTCAGTAGATCAACGGCCTTTGCAGGTCATCCGCGCGTCCCGAAACTTAAGCTATAAACCCCGAGCCGATGTGAGAACTGGACAGAGCATGCTCGAAAAAACTCGCGACAATGAAATCCATGTCGAGAAGGTCGAGGAGCCGCCTGCCAAGAGCATTGCCTTCGGAATCGAACGGCTCGGCCTGATCCCGATGAAGGCGCCGATCCTGTCCTGCATCGTTCTCGTGATCCTGATGATCGGCGCGGTGTTCGGCATCGATCGCATCAAGATCGACGACTCCTTGAGCGCGCTGTTCCGCTCCAACACCAAGGAATTTCACCAGTACGAAGAGGTGACGAAGAAATTCCCGGCCGAGGAGTTCGACGTCCTGGTCGTGGTCGAGGGCAGGACGCTGCTCAAGCGCGACAATCTGGAGAAGCTGCGCGACTTCGTCACCGATCTGCAGCTCGTCGAAGGCACACGCGGCCTGGTCTCGCTGTTCTCGGCGCGCCAGGCGCCGGCACCGGGCAAGCTGCCGGCCGCGCTGTTCCCGGCCGAGCTGCCCGAGGGGGCCGACTACGACAAGTTCATCGAGACGGTCAAATCCAACGAGATCATCCGCGGCAAGCTGTTGTCGGACGACGGCACGCTGGCGCTGGTCGTGCTTTCGCTCGAGCCGGAGGTGGTCGCCTCCAGCAAGCTCACCAAAACGGTCGCCGAAATCCGCAAGCTGATGAAGGACGATCTCGGCGACACCGGCCTGAACGTGCAGCTGTCCGGCGTGCCGGTGATGCAGCTCGAAATCCGCAACGCGGTCGAGCGCGACGGGTTGACCTACAACATCCTCGGCATTCTCGCCGGCTGCGTCATCGCCATCATCTTCTTCCGGAAGATCTCCTTCATGATCGCGGCGGCGTTCCCGCCGATGATCGCGATCATGCTGGCGCTCGGCGGGCTCGGTTGGGCCAATTTCAACCTCAACATGTTCCTGAACGTGATGACGCCGCTGATCATGGTGATCAGCTTCTCGGACTCGATGCAGCTCACCTTTGCCGCGCGCGACCGGCTGATTGCGGGCCAGGACAAGTTCACCGCATTCAAGAACGCGGTGCTGGTGGTGGGGCCGGCCTGCGTGCTGACCCACGGCACGGCCGGTATTTCCTTCATCGCGCTGCAATTCTCCAGCTCCGACCTGATCCGCAAATTCGGCGAGGCGGGGCTTGCCGCCACCATCATCGCACTCATCGCGGTGCTGTCGCTGGTGCCGGTGTTCGGCGTGCTGTTCGTGCGCAACGAGAAGGTCTTCGCGGTCAAGTTCCAGAGCGCGGATGCCGGCGTGCAGGCGCTGCGCAATTTCTGCTACTGGATCGCGGTGCGCATGGTGAGCCGTCCGGGCCTGTTCAGCCTGATCGCGCTGGTGTTCGTAGGCTCGCTCGGCGTCGTCTACGCCAACCTGCAGCCGCGCTATCGCCTCGCCGACCAGGTCCCTGACAAGCGGCAGGCGGTGGCCGCCAGCAACCGGCTGGATGCCAAGCTGACCGGCGCCAATCCGGTCAACGTGCTGATCCAGTTGCCCAAGGGTGAATCGCTCTATTCGCCGGAGACGCTGCAGACCATTGCGGACGTTCATTCCACCGTCGAAAAGGCTGCGGGCGTCGGCAACGTCTGGTCGCTGGAAACCTTGCGCCGCTGGCTCGCCGAGAAGGCGGGGAGCGACGACGTTGCGACGCTCAAGGAATATGTAAGCCTGATCCCCGAGCATCTGGTGCGGCGTTTCATCGACGCCCAGCAGGATGCGGTCGTGGTCGCAGGCCGTGTGCCGGACCTTGATTCCAGCCAGCTTCTGCCGGTTGTCGACAAGCTCGATCATGAACTCGATGCCATACGCGAGAAACATCCGGGCTACGAGATCGCCGTCACCGGTCTTGCCGCCATCGCCGCGCGCAACTCGGCCGGCATGATCGAGAAGCTCAACCGAGGCCTCACAGTCGAATTCGCGCTGGTCGCGATCTTCATCGGGCTCGCATTCCGCTCCTGGGTCGTGACGTTCGCGTGCATCTTGCCGGGCATCTTCCCGGTGGTGATGTCGGGAACGCTGCTCTATCTGCTGGGGGAGGGACTGCAGTTTGCCAGCGTGGTCGCACTCACGGTGTCATTTGGCTTGGGGCTCAGCGCCACCATCCACTTCCTCAACCGCCTCAGGCTGGAGAGCAAGCCAGGAGTCGGTTCCGATGTCGCGGTCGAACGCGCCACCGTGCTGGTCGGTCCTGCGCTGATCCTGACCACGCTGGTGCTGGCCTGCGGCCTCGTGGTGACCGTGTTCTCCGACCTGCCGTCGCTGCGGCTGTTCGGCTGGCTCAGCGCCTTCTCGATGGTGGCGGCACTGGTCGCCGACCTCTTTATCCTGCGCCCGACCGTGATGTGGCTGATCAATCTGTCCGAGCGCATCCGCGGCGGCCGCCGCGGCAACGCGCTGGGTTGAAGTTAAGCGTGACGAGACTGGGTTGGCTTCGTAGCCAGGGTGAGCGAAGCGATACCCGGGAAAGGAAACCCCGCACATTGCTGCGCTCATGCGGGCTACAACGATTGCCGCTCAAGCAAAAGCCCCGGTCCTGATCGTACGGGCTGGGCCCCTCACTATGGACTTGACTAATATACATAATTTTGTATATTCCATTTGATGGCGGACTTGAAGCCAATCGAATTCCGAGGCAGCGCACTCGAAGATTTGCGCGCATTTCCCCAGGCTGCGCGGCGTGTGGCGGGATTTCAACTCGATCAGGTACAGCGTGGGCGCGAGCCGGACGACTGGAAGCCCATGAACAGCGTTGGCCCTGGGGTGAGGGAAATCCGGATTAGCGACAGCGCGGGAGCATTCAGGGTGCTGTATGTGGCGAAATTCGAAGATGCCGTCCATGTGCCGCACTGTTTCCAGTAGAAGACGCAGAGAACCCGCAAGGCGGATATCGATCTGGCGGGCCAGCGTTACCGGGATCTGGTGAAGGAGCTAGGCCGATGAGCAAGAAGCGCTTCTCCAATGTATGGGATGCGATCGAAGATACGCCTGCACAGGCCGAGAACATGAAGCTGCGTTCGGCGTTGATGGTGGCGTTAAAGGATCATATTGCTCGTGCGGGGCTGAGCCAGTCAGAGGCAGCAAAGTTGCTCGGTGTGACGCAGCCACGTATCTCTGATCTCATGCGTGGCAAGATCGAGCTGTTCGGTATCGACACGTTGGTCAATATGGTCGCGGCTGCAGGGCTGCACGTCGAAATGCGCGTTTCAAGCGCCGCCTGATCGCGCTCAAGCAAAAGCCCCGGTCCTGGTCGCAGGGCCGGGGCTTTCGAATTTTCCGCCGATCGACGTAGGAAGGTTTAGCCCTTGACCATCGTGATGTTGACGCCGCGGATCTCGCCCTTCGAGGAGATCTGCACCGTCTGTTTGGTGCCGTTGGTGCGCAGCGTCAGGTTGGCGGCAAAGCCGTTGGCCTCGACGAACACCTCGATCTGGCCGCCGCCGGCGGTGCCCTGCAGATTGCCGAAGATGTTGCGGCTCTTTTCTGCCCAGTTGCCGGAGATGCGATCGCCGTTCGAGGTCACTTCGCTGGTCAGATCGAACTTGTAGCTGTCGCTCGCGCAGTCCAGCTTCTGCTTGAGACCCAAGCCGTTCGGATTGACCTTGTAGTCCGCCTTGCAGCGGATGTGCTCGGTCGATCCATCGGACAGCGCCACTGTGCCGGTACCCGACCATGCGCCATCGAAGCCCGCAAACGGGCCCGACGACTGGGCCTGACCAGCCGACACCGACAACAACAGTGCGGCGCCAACTCCGGCAGCCGTGATCGCCTGTCCAAAAAGACTGGAGCCAAACAGGTTCATATTGAGTTTTCCCATTCAAAATGACGTTCTTGGAGAAGATACGTCGCGCCGCATCGAAGGTTTAGTGTCGCCGTTCTCTGTTAGGTTCAAATGACAGGAATGTTCCGCCCGTCGGAACCGGCAAAACTCGCGCCATTCGGCCTGCGATTTCGCCGGGCAGATGGAAGGACTTGCTGTGCAGGCTTGCAACAGCTGATCGCAAAAATCAATTGTGGCAAATTCCGACCTAGTATCAAAAGCTTGTATGTGCCAATGAAAGCTTTCCTGGAGCGCCGATCCCGGTTGCTGCAGTCGTCGTAAATTTGGCCGCATTTGCCGGCGCTTGTGCAACGACGGCCGCTCGCGGTTTGCGGCTGCTCACCACTACAACACGCCCTCTCGGTGATGCCATTGGCGCGATCCGAGGTGGAGGACCCTGCTGTCAGAATTGAAGGAACACGATGCGTAAATCTCTCCTGGCTCTCACTCTGCTGTCGCTTACCGTTTCCACCGGAGCCTTCGCTCAACAGCAGCGCGGCGGCACGCCCGAAGAACAGAAAGCCTGCACGCGTGACGTGCAGCGTCACTGCCGTGCCGTGATCGATCAAGGCGACCTCGTCGTGTTGTCCTGCCTGCAGCAAAACCGCGCCAAGATCAGCCCAGCCTGTGACCAGGTGCTCAAGAGCCACGGCCAGTAATCGCGCGTCCTGCCGGGTCGCGAGAGGGTCAGATAGCATTGGTTTTGGCGGCGTATTCCCCTATATGGGACACGCCCAGAAACTCGTAAGTCCAGTTCCCGATGACCACTGCAGCCGAATTGCGATCCGGCAAAACGCACCGTGACGAGAACTTTCCGGTGGCGTCGTGGATCATCCATCCGCGCCACCGGGCGCTGATTCTTGCCTTCTACAATTTCGTCCGCACTGCCGACGACATCGCCGATCACGCGACGCTGCCGGCGGACGAGAAGCTGCGCTATCTCGACCTGTTCGAGGCCGAGCTGTTGGGCAAGGGCGACAGCCAGAAAGAGGCGGTCGCTCTTCGCCATGCACTCGCCGAGCGGGCGATGCCGCCGCGCCATGCGCAGGACGTGCTGATCGCGTTCCGGATGGACGTGAGCAAGCTGCGCTACGAGAACTGGGACGAGGTCATTCACTATTGCCGCTATTCGGCGATGCCGGTCGGCCGCTTCATGCTCGACGTCCATGGCGAGAGCACCTCGACCTGGACCGCTTCCGACGCGCTTTGCGCCGGCTTGCAGATCAACAATCACCTGCAGGACTGCGCCAAGGATTACAAGAATCTCAACCGCGTCTACCTGCCGCGCGATGCACTGGCCGCAAGCGGCGCCACCGTGGAGATGCTGGGGGAGCCGAAGTCGCCGCCCGCGCTGCTGCAATGTTTGCAGGCGCTTGCGGTGCGCACGGAAGCACTCCTCGGCGAAAGCAAACGCTTAAGCGCGGAAGTCAAGGATTTGCGCCTCGGGGTCGAAATCTCGGTGATCCAGGCTTTTGCCGACAAGATCGTGCGCATGCTGAAGGTGCGCGATCCCCTGAGCGAACGCGTGCACCTCTCGCCGATCGAATTGCTCGGCCAGAGCCTTGCCGGCGTTTCCGCCGAGATGATGCGCCGCGCGATGGGCCGGCATGGCGTCTCCAAGAAGGCGGCCGGCGCATGACCCTGGAAGCGACAGCCGATACCAGCTACGGCAGCACCGCGTCCGGCAGCTCGTTCTACGCGGCGATGCGCATCCTGCCGGCCGACCAGCGCGAGGCGATGTTCCAGATTTACAGCTTTTGCCGCAAGGTCGACGACATCGCCGATTCCGACGGGCCGCGGGGCGAGCGGCTGGCGGCGCTGCAAGCCTGGCGCGACGACATCGACGCGCTCTATCAGGGCAATCCGCCGCCGCGATTGCGCGACTACGTCGCCTCGGTGAAGAAATTCGACCTGCAGCGCGAGGATTTTCTCGCCATCATCGACGGCATGGAAATGGACGTACCGCAGGACATCCGCGCGCCCGATATGGCGACGCTGGATCTCTATTGCGATCGCGTCGCGAGCGCCGTCGGGCGGCTGTCGGTGAACGTGTTCGGAATGCCGCGTGAGGACGGTGTCCTGCTGGCGCATCATCTCGGCCGCGCGCTGCAACTGACCAATATCCTGCGCGACATCGACGAGGACGCTGCTCTCGGCCGGCTCTATCTGCCGCGCGAGGCCCTGTTCCACGCCGGCATCACCAGCAATGATCCGGTGAAAGTGGTCGCCGACCGCGCTCTCCCGCGCGTCTGCCAGCCGCTCGCCGAGCGGGCGAAGATGCATTTCGCCAAGGCCGACGAGGTGATGAAGCGCAACAGGCGCCGCGCAGTGCGCGCGCCGCGGATCATGGGCAAATATTATCATGCGATCCTGGAACTGTTGCTGGCCCGCGGATTTGCCGCCCCGCGTGCGCCGGTTCGCGTGAGCAAGATCACGAAGCTCGGTATCGTTCTCCGCTACGCTCTCATCTGATGCAAAAGACCGTTCATATCATTGGCGCGGGAATCTCGGGCCTTTCCGCCGCCGTGCGACTCGCGAATGCGGGCCACAACGTGCAGGTGCACGAGGCGACGCAACAGGCGGGCGGACGCTGCCGTTCCTATTTCGACGCGGCGACCAACCTCACCATCGACAACGGCAATCATCTGCTGCTGTCCGGCAACCATCATGCGCTCGCCTATGCGCGCTCGATCGGCACCGAGGCCGGGCTGGTCGGGCCCAAGCTCGCGCAGTTTGCATTTGTCGACATTTCGACCGGCCAGCGCTGGCTGCTCGATCTCGGCGACAGCAAGCTGCCGCTCTGGGTGCTCGACGACGACCGCCGCGTGCCCGACACTGGCGTGCTCGACTATCTCGCGCTGGCGCCGCTGGTTTGGGCTTCGACCCGCAAGAAGGTCGGCGACGCCATCCGCTGCGAGGGCACGCTGTACCAGCGGCTGGTGCAGCCTTTGCTGCTCGCGGCCCTCAACGTCGATCCGCCCGAGGGCTCGGCCGGGCTAGCCGGCGCGATCGTGCGCGAGACGCTGCTGGCGGGCGGGCAGGCCTGCCGGCCGCTGATCGCCCGCGACGGCCTTTCCTCGGTCCTGGTCGAGCCCGCGATCAAGCTGTTGCAGGAGAAGGGCGCCGACGTTCGCATGAGCCATGAGCTGCGCGAGCTCGTGATGGCAGGAGAGCGGGTCACGGAGCTCAAATTCGGCGCTGACGACACCATCGCGATCGGGCCTGACGATGCCGTTGTCGTGGCCGTGCCGCCGCGCGCGGCGGCTTCACTGCTGCCCGCCGTAAAGGCGCCGACCAAATTCCGCGCCATCGTCAACGCGCATTTCCGCTTCGATCCGCCGGCGAATGCGCCGCCGATCCTCGGCGTGGTCGGCGGTCTCGTGGAATGGCTGTTCGCGTTCCCGCAACGGCTTTCCGTCACCATCAGCAACGGCGATCGCCTCGTCGACATGCCGCGCGAGGAGCTGGCGAACGCAATCTGGCAGGATGTCTGCAAGGCCGCGGGCGTCACCGGCGATCTGCCGCCCTGGCAGATCGTGCGCGAGCGCCGTGCCACATTTGAGGCAACGCCCGAGCAGAATGAGCTGCGGCCGGGTGCGGTGACTTCCTTCAAAAACCTGTTCCTGGCCGGCGACTGGACTGATACCGGGTTGCCGGCGACTATCGAGGGGTCGGTGCGGTCGGGCGACCGTGCCGCCGATCTGATCCTCGCCATGCGCTAGTGCAGGCGATCATCGTGAGGTCGAGTCCGATGCAGATGCATTCCGCCAATCAGGCCAACGAGATCGCGCGTGACGCGCTGGAGAAGAGCATCACCTCGGCGTCGGGCGCGTTGCGCGATCTCCAGCAAGGCGACGGGCACTGGGTATTCGAGCTCGAAGCCGATGACACCATCCCGGCTGAATATATCCTGCTGCGCCATCATCTCGGCGAGCCCGTCGACGCCGTGCTGGAAGGAAAGATCGCCAACTATATTTGCCGCAGGCAGGGCGCGCATGGCGGCTGGGCGCTGGTAGCCGACGGCGCCTTCGACATGAGCGCCAGCGTGAAAGCCTATTTCGCGCTCAAGATGATCGGCCATTCCACCGATAGCGCGCACATGGTGCGCGCGCGCGAGGCGATCCTGGCGCGGGGCGGGGCGATCCACAGCAATGTGTTCACGCGCTTCACGCTTGCGATGTACGGCGTCACGACCTGGCGCGCGGTGCCGCTCTTGCCCGTCGAGATCATGCTGCTGCCGATGTGGTCGCCGTTCCACATCAACAAGATCTCCTACTGGGCGCGCACCACCATCGTGCCGCTGATGGTGCTGGCCGCGCTGAAGCCGCGCGCGCGAAATGCGAAGGGCATCGGCATTGACGAATTGTTCCTGGAGAACCCGCGCGAAATCGGACCGAACGCCAAGGCGCCGCATCAGAGCTGGGGCTGGTTTTTGCTGTTCCGCGGGCTCGACAGCATCCTGCGCGTGATCGAGCCGCTGTTCCCCGGGAGCCTGCGCCAGCGCGCGATCGACGCCGCGCTCGCGTTCACCGAGGAGCGGCTCAACGGCGAAGACGGCATGGGCGCGATCTATCCGCCGATGGCCAACATCGTGATGATGTATGATGCGCTCGGCAAGGACGAGGATTTTCCGCCGCGCGCCGACACCCGTCGTGGGTTAGACAAGCTGCTCGTGATCGCAGACGAGGAGGCCTATTGCCAGCCTTGCGTCTCGCCGATCTGGGACACGACGCTGACTGCCCACGCGATGATGGAAGCGGGCGGCGAGGCGGCTGTCGCTTCGGCCAAACGCGGGCTGGACTGGCTGGTCCCGAAGCAGGTGCTCGACGTCAAGGGCGACTGGGCGGTGAAGCGGCCGAACACGCGGCCCGGCGGCTGGGCCTTCCAGTACAACAATGCGTATTATCCCGATCTCGACGACACCGCCGTGGTCGTGATGTCGATGGACCGCATGCAGCGCGCAACCGGCGGCCGCGAATATGATGCGGCGATCGCGCGCGGCCGCGAATGGATCGAGGGCATGCAGAGCCACGACGGCGGCTGGGCCGCCTTCGACGTCAACAATCTCGAATATTATCTCAACAACATCCCGTTCTCCGACCACGGCGCCTTGCTCGATCCGCCCACGGAAGACGTCACCGCGCGCTGCATCTCGATGCTGGCGCAGCTCGGCGAGACCAGGGACAATCCGCAGGTCGCGAGGGGCATCGAATATCTGCGCAAGACCCAGCATCCCGAAGGTTCCTGGTACGGCCGCTGGGGCATGAACTTCATCTACGGCACCTGGTCGGTGCTGTGCGCGCTCAACGCCGTGGGCGTCAGCCATCAGGACCCGATGATCCGCAAGGCGGTCGACTGGCTGGTGTCGGTCCAGAATCAGGACGGCGGCTGGGGCGAGGACGCCGTCAGCTATCGCCTTGATTATCGCGGATTGGAGCCCGCACCGACCACGGCCTCGCAAACGGCATGGGCTTTGCTTGGTCTGATGGCGGCGGGTGAGGTCGGAAATCCCGTAGTCGCCCGGGGTGTCGAGTACCTAATTGCAACACAGACCGAAAAAGGGCTGTGGGACGAGCAACGCTATACGGCAACGGGCTTTCCTCGGGTGTTTTACCTGCGCTACCATGGGTATTCGAAGTTCTTTCCGCTTTGGGCGCTGGCGCGGTATCGCAACTTGAAGAACACCAACAACAGGGTGGTAGGGGTCGGGATGTGAATTTGGGGGCGGCGGACTACTCGTCCGCGGGTTGGGTGGATCCGCGGCCGATTCTGATTGTTACCGGTCTGGTTCAGGAGGCCCGCATCGCGGCCGGGCCCGGAATGGCCGTCATCTGCTCGTCCAGCGATCCGCAGCAACTGCGCGCGCTGCTCACCGTCTTCGATCCCACGACCATCCGCGGCGTGATCTCCTTTGGGGTTGCCGGCGGCCTCGATCCGTCGCTGAAATCGGGCGACATCGTGGTGGCCACCGAGGTCATGGCCGGCGACACGCGCTGGCTCGCCGGACTTTCGCTCAATGAGCAGCAAATCGCCGGCATCGCGCTCGGCCGCCGCCGCGTCGTCAGGGGCGGGCTCGCGGGCGTGGAAGAGGTGGTGGTGGCGCAGTCCTGCAAGGCCGCGCTGCGCTCGGAAACAGGCGCTGCCGCCGTCGACATGGAAAGCCATATCGCCGCCGCCTATGCGGCAGAAAACGAGCTTCCCTTCGCCGCTTTGCGCGTCATCAGCGATCCAGCCAGCCGGACGCTGCCGGCGCTGGCGCGAAACGCGATCAAGCCGAATGGCGAAATCGACCTGCGCAAGATCCTGGGCGGGCTCGCGCGCAATCCGAAGTCGCTGCGCGCGCTGGTCTCGACCGGCCTCGACTTCAATCGCGCCCTGAAGAGTCTGCGCGGCTGCCGCGGCTTCCTGCTCGGCGGCGAGGCCCTCGTTCCCGCGGAAGCCTGACGCATTCGGCCCAAAAACAAAGCGGCCCGGTCGCATGACGACCGGGCCGCTTTCGTTTTCTGGATCGGTTGTTTAGGCGGCCGTTGAGGCGGCCTTCGGCTGCCCAGCCTTCTGCTGGGCGGCGAGTGCCTCCTCGCGGCGAATATCCGAGAGCTTCTTCTGCACCTGCTCGGAGAAAATATACTGCGCCGGACGCTGCTGGGTGAGATCGATCTCCGGCGCCATCGGACCCGTGGTCTTGACGCCGCGCAGCGCCACCCACATCGCCTTCAGCGGATTGTTCAGAGCCGCCGTTGCAGCCGTCGGCTCGTAGCCGCAATGGGCCATGCAGTCGGCGCACTTTTCATACTTGCCGGTGCCGTAGGAATCCCAATCGGTGGTCTCCATCAGCTCCTTGAAGGTTTTCGTGTAGCCTTCGCCCAGCAGGTAGCATGGCTTCTGCCAGCCGAAGATGTTGCGCGCCGGCATGCCCCACGGCGTGCAGTGATATTCCTGGTTGCCGGCGAGGAAGTCGAGGAACAGGCCGGAATGCATGAAATTCCACTTCTTGCCCTTGCCGAGCGCAAAGACATCGCGGAACAGCTTCTTGGTCTTGGTGCGGTTGAGGAAGTGATCCTGGTCGGGCGCGCGCTCATAGGCGTAGCCCGGTGACATCGACACGCCGACGCCGAGCTCGGTGGTGAAGTCGAGGAACTTTGCGATCTCTTCCGCCGGATGGCCGTCGAAGATCGTGGCATTGACGTTGACGGTGAAGCCGCGCGCCTTCGCCGCCTTGATCGCGGATACGGCGCGGTCGAACACGCCCTTCTGCGACACCGCCTTGTCGTGGTGATCCTTCAACCCGTCGAGATGCACCGAGAAGAACAGATAGGGCGAGGGCTCGAACAGATCGAGCTTCTTCTCGAGCAGCAGCGCGTTGGTGCAGAGCGAGACGAACTTCTTGCGCGCGACCAGCCCGCGCACGATCTCGCCGATCTCCTTGTGGATCAGCGGCTCGCCGCCGGGGATCGCCACCATCGGCGCGCCGCATTCGTCGGCGGCGTCCCAGCACTCCTGCGCCGTCATGCGGCGATTGAGAATCGCGTCGGGATAGTCGATCTTGCCGCAGCCGACGCAGGCGAGATTGCAGCGGAACAGAGGCTCCAGCATCAGCACCAGCGGATACCGTTTGCGGCCGAGCAGCTTCTGCTGGATCAGATAGCCGCCGATACGCAGTTCCTTGAAGAAGGGTATAGCCATCACGAACTTTCTTTTTGGTCCCCGAAACTCAATACAGCTCAGCCTGCCGCGAGCGCTGCGGGCAGCCTGAATTCGATATTTTCTTCGCGCCCTGGCAGCACCGAAACCGAAACCGGTCCGATCCGGCGCAATGCCTCGATGACGTCATCCACCAGAACCTCGGGCGCGGACGCGCCGGCAGTGATGCCGACCGTTTTGGCATCCTTCAGCCAATCCGGGTTCAGCTCCCTGCCGTCAGCGACGAGATAGCTCGCGACGCCGGCCTCGGTACCGATTTCGCGCAGCCGGTTGGAATTGGAGCTATTGGCGGCGCCCACCACCAGGATAACGTCCACGAGCTTGCTAAGGTCCCTTACCGCGGATTGGCGGTTCTGTGTCGCATAGCAGATATCCCGGATGTCGGGGCCTTGAATATCTGTAAAACGCGCGTGAAGAGCCGCGATAATGTCCTTGGTGTCGTCAACACTGAGTGTTGTTTGTGTGATGTAGGCAACCGGGGTGTCGGCCGGCAAGGTCAAGTCCGCGACCTCATCGACGTCCTGTACCAGCAGCACCGGGCCTGGAACCTGGCCCATGGTGCCCTCGACCTCGGGGTGGCCGGCATGGCCGATCAGGATCAGCGCGCGGCCCTTGGACATGTAGCGCTTGCCCTGATTGTGCACTTTGGTGACCAGCGGGCAGGTGGCATTGAGCACCGAAAGGCCGCGATCGGCCGCTTCCTCCTCCACCGTGCGCGCCACGCCATGGGCGGAGAATACGGTGACGGATTGCGGCGGAACCTCGGAAAGGTCCTCGACAAAGATTGCGCCCTTGTTCTTCAGGCTTTCGACCACGTATTTGTTGTGCACGATCTCGTGTCGCACATACACCGGGGGGCCGTATTTCTCGAGCGCGCGCTCGACGATCTCGATCGCGCGCACCACGCCGGCGCAGAAGCCGCGCGGCTGGGCCAAAAACACTTCCATGGGACGTCCGTTACTCAATTTGCCTCGCTTTCAATCCCCGACATCGCCCGGTATCAGGATATCTGCAATATCCGCACCAGCATTGTGACCTCCAGCACGGAAGTGCATGGAAGCACAGGGCTTTGTGTCAAAAATCCACCGGCTAGGAAAGCGGGCCGCGCCTAGAGCCCCCTTTGGGCCCGCTGTTGGACGTGTTGATGGTATCTAGGTACTCGGATGCAAGTCCAGAAAAGATGAAGCCTTTTCCCCTCACTCGTTCGTCACTTTACCGCCCGACAATCCCGGTTATATCAGCCACGCAACCGGAACCGACCCATTTTGGGCTATGTGCCTGTGTCCCCATAGAAAAACTCTTCGGAAACAAGGTTAGCCCCGTGCATGGAACTCGCTAGACAGCGGGCGTTGCCGGGCAGGCTGTTAACATTAGAAAGAAAAGATGTGCTGACAAGTATTGTCGTCTCGATCGTCAGGACCTGTACCCGTTTTGCAACGGTGACACTGCTCGTCGGGCTCATCCTCGCGGTCGCGGCCGGCTATTACACCTCGCGGCATTTCATCATCAACACCGACATCAACACCCTGATCTCGGACAAGATGGATTGGCGCCAGCGTGACGTTCAGTTCGACAAGGCGTTCGATCGCGACGCCACCATCCTGGCCGTGGTGGAGGCGCCGACCCCGGAACTGACGGGGGCCGCGGCCGCCGCGCTGGAAGCGAAGCTGAAGGACGACAAGAAGAACTTCGTCTCCATGCAGCCGCTTGGCTCCGGCGAGTTCTTTGAGAAGAACGGCCTGCTGTTCCTGCCGACCGAGGAGGTCGGCAAGATCACCGGGCAGTTCGAGAGCGCAGCCCCCCTGATCGAGATCATGGCGGGCGATCCCTCGATCCGCGGCCTGACCGGGGCGCTCGAGACCGGACTTGCCGGCGTCAAGCGCGGCGAGGTCAAGCTCGACAATACCGCGCGGCCCTTCAACCTGATCGCGCAGACGGTCGAGGACGTCCTCAACAAGGGCAACGCCAATTTCTCCTGGCATGAGCTCGTCAGCGACAAGCCGTTGTCCGATTCCGACAAGCGCGCCTTCATCGAATTCAAGCCCGTGATCGACTACAGCGCGCTGGAGCCCGGCAAGGACGCCACCGATGCGATCCGCAAGGCAGCCGTCGACCTCGACTTCGCCGGCAAGTATCAGGCGCGGGTGCGGCTGACCGGACCGGTCCCGATCGCGAACGAGGAATATGCCACCGTCCAGGAGGGCGCGATATTCAACGGCATCGGCACCGTGATCGTGGTGCTGATCATCCTCTGGCTCGCGCTGCATTCGGCAAAAATCATCTTTGCCGTGTTCGTCAATCTGTTCGTTGGCCTGTCGATCACGACCGCGGTGGGCTTGCTGCTGGTGGGTTCGCTGAACCTGCTGTCGGTCGCCTTCGCGGTGCTGTTCATCGGCCTCGGCGTCGACTTCGGCATCCAGTTCAGCGTCCGCTACCGCTCCGAGCGCTTCAAGAACGACAATCTGGTCGAAGCGCTGGGGGAGGCCGCGCGGCGCGTCGCCGTGCCGCTCTCGCTCGCGGCGATGGCCACCGCGGCCGGCTTCCTGTGCTTCCTGCCGACCGACTACAAGGGCATCTCCGAGCTCGGCGAGATTGCCGGCGCCGGTATGCTGATCGCGTTCTTCTCCTCGATCACGGTGCTGCCCGCGATCCTGAAGCTGATCAATCCACCCGGCGAGTCGGAGCCGGTCGGTTACGCTTTCCTGGCGCCGGTCGACCGCTTTCTCGAAAATCACCGCATCGCGATCGTCGCTTGCACGCTGGCCCTTGTGGTGGCCGGCCTGCCGTTGCTCTATTTCATGAAGTTCGACTTCAATCCGATGAACCTGCGCAATCCCAGGGCGGAGTCGATCGCGACCTTCCTCGACCTGCGCAAGGATCCCAACACCGGCGCCAACGCCATCAACGTGCTGACCCATTCGGAGGCCGACGCCAGGAAGATCGAGGCCAGGCTCGAGAAGCTGCCGGAGGTGCTGGAGGTGCGCTCGCTCGACAGCTTCGTGCCGCAGGATCAGCCCGCCAAATTGAAGCTGATCGCGCAGGGCGCGAAAGTGCTCAATCCCGCGCTCAATCCGGATTCGATCGACGCGCCGCCGACCGACCAGGAGAATGTGGAGGCGTTGAAGAGTTCGGTCGACAATCTGCGCAGGACCGCCGGCGACGGCAAGGGGTCGGGCGCGATCGCCTCGAAGCGGCTCGCGGATGCGCTGGATAAGCTCGCCAATTCCAGTGAAGCCACCCGCAACAAGGCGCAGGCGGTGTTCGTTGATCCCCTCAGAATCGTGCTGGATCAGCTCAGGAATGCGATGCAGGCCCAGCCCATCACGCTGCAGAACCTGCCGCCCGAGATCGTCAACGGCTGGAAGGCCAAGGACGGCTTGATGCGGGTCGAGGCGCTGCCCAAGGGCGATCCCAACGACAACGACAACTTACGCAAATTTGCCAGCGCCGTTCTGGCGGCCGAGCCGACCGCGATCGGCGGGCCGGTGTCGATCCTCAAATCCGGCGATACCGTGGTGCAAGCCTTTATCCACGCCGGCATCTATTCGCTGCTCGTGATCGGCATCCTGCTCTGGATTACGCTGAAGCGGTTCACCGACGTGCTGATGACGCTGGTGCCGCTGCTGGTCGCCGGCGCGGTGACGATGGAAATCTGCGTGCTGATTGGCCTGCCGCTCAACTTCGCCAACATCGTGGCCCTGCCGCTCTTGCTCGGCATCGGCGTCGCCTTCAAGATCTATTACATCGTGGCGTGGCGTTCGGGCCGCACCAACCTGCTGCAGTCGTCACTCACGCGCGCGATCTTCTTCAGTGCGCTGACCACGGCAACCGCGTTCGGCAGCCTGTGGCTATCGTCGCATCCCGGCACGTCGAGCATGGGCAAGCTGCTTGCGCTCTCGCTTGTCACCACGCTCGCCGCCGTGCTGCTGTTCCAGCCCGCGCTAATGGGCAAACCGCGCGATGTCGGGGAGTAGGCAGATATCGCCGACCGTGTCGGCGGACTGAGCCGATGCGGTCTTCTTTCCGGCCGGCTTGGCCGAGGGCGTGTTCGTGGGCGTGGTCGCCGCGCCTGTTGTCGCATTGGCCGGAGCCGTTGCAGGATTCGTTGTAGGAGTCTTGGGCGCGCTGGCCGATTTTGCCGGGCCCTTGGCCATGCTGTTGACGGGGCTGGAGGGAATCGGCGGGGCAGCGCGCGTCCACGTTTCGCCGCCGCAGAGGAAACCGAGCACGCAACCCTTGATCTCGAGATGATCAGCATCGGTCGGCGTGATCGAGGAAGAGTAGGTCTGGCCGTCCTTGGCGTTGTAAACTTGGCCTTCCCAGGAATCGGCGCCGGGCTTCTTCTTCATGTCGAGCAGGATCGGCATGCCGAGCGTCGGCCTGTTCTTTCTTGACACATCGGGATTGTTGGTGTCGTGGCCGCCGGGCTGCTTCTCCCAGGCCACCACGCCCCACATGCTGCCGTTGCATTGTGCGACGCGGATGTTGGCGACGCCGTCGGCGACCAGCCAATCGCCCGTGGGGTCGGCGGCCAGCGCGGAGGTCATGTCAGCTCCCAGTAAGAATACGGACAGAAAGAGCGCTGATTTCAAGATGTTTCGTGGGCAGTGCAACATGGTTCAAACCTGTGCTTGCTTTGCTGGTACGAATAAGGGCAAAACGCCGCATTGGGCGTTTTCAGTTGACGAAATGGCCATCAACCGAAGTATGTAGCCGATGCTAAGTTCCAATCTAGACGCTTCCGAGCTGTTTGCGCAACGCCAGACGCAGCGCAGTTCCATGCATGCCCGCCACTTGAACGAGCAACTGGTGCGCGTGCTGAAGACCATCGGGTATGATGTCGGTTTCAAGAAGGGGCAAGGCCAATATCTCTTCGATCGCGATGACGTTCGCTACCTCGATCTACTGAGCGGATTTGGCGTTTTTGCGATTGGCCGGAACCACCCCGCGCTGCGCGCGGCGCTGAAAAGCGTGCTTGATGCGGATTTGCCCAATCTCGTGCAACTCGACGTCTCGACACTCGCGGGCGTGTTCGCGGAACGACTTTTGAAACATGTGCCGTATCTGGACAAGGTGTTCTTTGCCAATTCCGGCGCCGAGACTGTCGAGGCCGCGATAAAATTCGCGCGCGGCGCGACGGGCCGGCCCGGCATCGTGCATTGCGCACATTCCTTCCATGGCCTGTCCTACGGCGCATTGTCGCTCACGGATGACGCGAATTTCCGCTCCGGCTTCGAGCCGCTCCTGCCGGGATGCACGGCGATTGCCTTCAACGATCTCGCCGCGCTGGAGAAGGCGCTCTCGTCGCGCGAAGTGGCCGCGTTCATCGTCGAGCCGATCCAGGGCAAGGGCGTCAACATGCCGACCGAGGAGTTCCTGCCGGGCGCGGCTGCGCTGTGCAGGAAGTACGGTACGCTGTTCATCGCCGATGAAATCCAGACCGGCGTGGGGCGCACCGGACGTTTCCTTGCGGTCGAACATTGGAATGTCGAGCCCGACATGGTGCTGCTGGCGAAGGCGTTGTCCGGCGGCCATGTGCCGGTCGGCGCGCTGCTCACGCGCAAGAGCATCTTCGACAAGATCTTCAATCAGATGGACCGCGCGGTCGTGCACGGCTCGACCTTCGCGAAGAACGATCTGGCGATGGCGGCCGGCATCGCGACGCTCGAAGTGATCGAAGACGAGAAGCTGGTCGAGCAGGCCGCCAAGCGTGGCGCGGAGCTGCGGCTTGCGCTGACGCGCATGGTGCCGGGCTACGAGCTTATGAAGGAAGTGCGCGGCAAGGGGCTGATGATCGGCGTCGAATTCGGTCCCCCGAAATCGCTGCGGCTGAAGGCGTCCTGGAATGTGCTGGAGACCGCCAACAAGGGCCTGTTCTGCCAGCTCATCACCGTGCCGCTGTTCAAGGATCACAAGATCCTGACCCAGGTCGCCGGTCACGGCAGCCACACCATCAAGCTGCTGCCGTCGCTGACCATCAATGACGAAGACTGCAAGTGGATCGAGACCGCGTTCGACACCGTCATCGCCGGCAGCCACAAGGTCCCCGGCGCGATCTGGTCGCTCGGCAAGACGCTGGTCGACAATGCGGTGCGGAAGTCGGCGTAAAGGGCGACGTCAGGCTGCCTTCGGCTTGTTCACGGTCTCGATGCGGTCGAGAACCTTGCCAAGGTCGCGCTTGGCGATTTGAATATCGTAGTCATTCCGGCTCATTGACGCGGGGTAACACATATGTTACTCATCGCCGATGCCTGAAATCCGCTATTACGTGGCCGGGAGCGGCGAGGAGCCGTTCGCCGAGTGGTTTGCGGAGCTGGACGGAGCCGCAGCTGCCAAGATCGCTCGCGCGCTGGTTCGGATGGAGCAGGGCAATCTCTCCTACATCAAAAGCGTCGGAGAAGGCGTTCTGGAATACCGGGTCGATTTCGGTCCCGGGTATCGGATTTATTTCGGCCGGGACGGCGACACCATTGTCGTCCTGTTGACGGGTGGCACGAAGAAGCGGCAGCAGCGCGATATCGACATGGCCCATGCCAACTGGCGGGACTACAAGCGCAGCAAACGTGGGCGGGCTCGGACGGACGGAGACTAGCGGTGGCAAAAACAAAGAGCTTCAGGGACCTGGTGCAGGGCCGGGTCAAGACCGACAAGAAATTCGCCGAAGCCCTGCTTCGCGAGGGTATCGACGCGCTGCTCAGCGGCGATGTCGACACCGGCAAGACGATCCTGCGCGATTACATCAAAGCGACGGTCGGCTTCGAGGCGCTCGGCGAAGCGACGGGCGCGCCGGCCAAGAGTCTGATCCGCATGTTCGGACCACGCGGCAATCCGCAGGCAAAGAACCTCTTCAGTGTCATCGGCTATTTGCAAAAACGCGCAGGCCTGAGCCTGCACGTCGTGAATTGATCCGCGGCAGCTGTTTAGCCCGCATGAGCGCAGCGATATGCTGGGCAGTATATCGAATCTGAACCTGGATGTCGCTTCGCTCATCCGGGCTAAAAATCTCACAGCCGTCATTGCGAGCGCAGCGAAGCAATCCACGTCACCGCGCACCTTGCGATGCATTGCTTCGTCGCTGACGCTCCTCGCAATGACGGCGTGTGTTAACCTTCCTTGTTCACCTGCGCGGCTGCCTCGAACTTGTCGCCGAACTCGGCGAGTTCGTCGGCGCCGATGTCGCTGACGGCCCAGTAGTTCAGGCCGCGGTCGCTCCAGCGGCGGATGTTGAAGCCCTGCACGGTTTCGATCTTCGCCGGCTTCCGCGCGGTGCGCGAGGTCTGCGCCACGAATAAATTGATGACATGGGCGCGGCGCTTGTAGACGACGGCGCCGATGGCCCGCGCGTCGACATAGTCGAGCCGGCCGCCGATCAGGGTAAAGCCTTGTGCGGTGAGGTCGATCACCGGCGGTGACACGTCGAGCTTGCCGTTGAACCAGGGCTTGACCGTGTGCTGGTCGGTGGAGACAACGTCGATCAGGTGGCCGGGCTGCAGCGAGCGCAAATGCGCCGAGACGATCTCGGATTCGATCAGCTGCTGGTCGTCATTGCGCAGCACGATCGCAACCAGGCCGGTGGCGGCCAGCGCCGACACCGCCGAGCCCATCGCAAAGCCGCGCAACAGCGAACGCCGGCTCGGCAGCGGCTGCACATTCGAGACGGGCGCGGGCGCAGCCTTCGGCAGCGCGGCGTCGATGCGCTGGCGCAGGCTCGCCGGCGCGGTGTAGCGCAGATCCGCTTTCGCGATCGCCTCGCGCATCTTCCGATAGTCGGCCGCCTCCGCGGCGCAGGAGGCGCAGCCCGCGATATGGGCTTCGACCTCGCGTGCGTGGCCGGCATCGAGCTCGCCGTCGATCAGCGCATGAAGAAGGATCTTTGCCTCGTCGCAGGTCATTTCGGTTGCTCCTGTTCCGCGAGCCATGCCGAACGCAGCATGGCGCGGGCGCGCGCGAGACGGGACATCACGGTGCCAACGGGCGCCCCGACCGCATCGGCGATCTCGCGGTACGAAAGATTATTGATTTCGCGCAATACGAACGTCTCCTTGAATGGTTCGGCGAGCGTGTCGATGATCCGCCGGATCGCGGAGGCGTCGCGCTCGCGGATCATCTCGGCTTCCGGCGTCTGCTGCTCCTCGTGCCAGAGCGGCGTCTGCTCGGCCGCCTCCGGCGTGTCGTCGAGCACGGGGCTCGGCGCGCTGGCGCGGCGGGCATATTCCGCGCGGCAGACATTGCGCAGGATGGCAAACAGCCACGGCTTCATCGCCGGCCCGCGATAGCTGTCGAAATGTTTCAGCGCGCGCAGGTAACAATCCTGCACCGCGTCTTCGGCATCCGAGGCGTCGCGCAGCAGGTAGCGCGCAAGCGTGTAGACGTCGTCCAGGTGCGGCAGCGCCGCCTCGCGAAAGCGCCGCGCCCGTTCCGGGTCGTCCTGACTCGTGCCTTGGCTCGTGTCCTGGCTGATATTGACCGGCATCGCTGCTCGCCCGACCTTTGCTTGTCCGACCTGCGCAGAAGGTGCATGCGCCCGGCCGGCGGGAAACCACTGGCCGGGCGCTATGGTGATGCCTTGGATTTGGCCGTTACTCAACCTTGATCATCCCGGTCATGTGCGGGTGCAGCGAGCAAAAATACTTGTAGTCTCCCGCGGAGGTGAAGGTGAACGAGAAGGCGTTGTCCGTATCCATGGTTTTCGAGCGGAATTTGCCCGCCGAGACCACGGTGTGCGGAATGTCGTCGTGATTGGTCCAGGTGACGGTATCGCCGACCTTCACCTTCATCTCGGCCGGAGAGAAAGTGAAGTTGTCGATGGTCACCTTGAGCTCCTCGGCCTGTGCGCTGACGCCAAGGGGTGCGAGGAGCGGCAGGAGGAGAGCCGCGGCCGATATGAGGCCGCGGAGAGCAGTTTTGGTCATTTGCGGGATTCCCTTAGCCTGCCAGCGGCGAGTCGATGATCGCGAGCTTTTCCTGGCCCTGCTTGAAGTCGATGCTGGCGATGCCGAGCACGCTGCGGAGCTTGGCGTCCTCGACCTTCATCGGGCCGGGCGAGGGAGCCGTGCCCGGCGCGGGCTGCGGGAACGCGGTCGAGCGGGCGGTGTGGAAGGTGACGTTGCCCTCGACCTTCTGCATGACCTGGTGGATGTGGCCGTTGAGCACGGTCACCGAGCCAAAGCCCTTGACGAGTTCCAGCGCACGCGCGCCGTCCTCGGTGCCCCAGCCCCATTCCGGATATACGGTCCAGAGCGGAATGTGCGCGAAGAGAACAACGGGCGTCGACTTCGACTTTCCCTTCAGATCGTCGGCGAGCCAGGCGAGCTGCTCGGAGCCGAGATTGCCGAGGCCGCCGGCCTTGAGGTCGACGACGTTGACGAGGCCGATGAAGTGCACGCCGTTGGCATCGAAGGAGTAGTAGCCGGCGCCCTTGGTGCCTTTGCCATAGCGCTCCTTGTAGAACTTGATCTCCTCGTCGAGGAAGTCGTGCTCGCCGGGTACGTAGTGCACGTCAAGCTTGGCCTGCGAGATGATGCGGTCGGCATCGTCGAATTCGGCGGCTTTCGACAGATGCGAGATGTCGCCGGTGTGGATCATGAAGGACGGCTTTTTCGGCATCGCCTTCACCTTGTTGATTGCCTCTTCGAGCGTGCCGAGCGCGTTCGGATTGGCCGGCTTGTCGAAGCCGACATGGCTGTCGGAGATCTGCATGAAGGTCATGCCGGTGGTTTCGGCGGCGTTCGCTGCGTCGACAAGGCCGAGCGAGGTGGGCACGCCGCCCGTGACTGTCCAGAGGACGCCGGTGCCGGCCCAGGTCATGCATTCCAGCACCTTGCGGCGGCTAAGGCCGCGTTCTTCATCATTGTGGTTGTGATCGTGGTCGCTCATCGCGCGCTCTCCATGGACCCATGATTGGGTACCGACGACGTGATCAGGAGGAGGCGGGGTTTATTCCCGGGCATGTCGGGCTAACCGCCCCGCAGCACTGGGGCAGGGTTAATGACGATTGCGTGAGCGGGCGGCGGGGCGGCCGGATTACGTCGTTCCCGCGTGATCCGCGGCGATTTCTCGCAATCAGGGCCGGAACGCGACGGACCCCGCGCGCATTTTAATTCAAGTGTCTCGTTGCGGAGTTTGGTGATGTCGTTGCATCTGCGCCGCGCAGCGATGGCTGCGGTTTCCGTGCTTTCCCTCTCTACCACCGCTGCGTTGGCTGATCCGCCCCACGGCGGCGGCGGGCGAGGCGGCCTACCCGCTGCTGTGGCGCGGCCGGCTCCGGCGATGCCACATGCCGCACCGGCCATGCCCCATATATCCGCTCCGCCCCGGATGGCCGCGCCGGCGCCGCACATGGCAGCTCCACGCATGGCCGCGCCGCCGCCACACGTGGCCGCACCGCGCATGGCCACGCCCCATATCGCAGCACCGTCGCGGAACATGGCTGTCCCGCATGGCGGTGGGCCGCGGTTCTCCGCCGGCCAGGCCGCACCTCATCGCGCCATGCCGGATATTGCTCGCGAACGGGGCAGGCCGGAGCGCGGACGATTTGCATCTGGTGGTCCGCGTCATGGCGGCGACGTAAATGCCAGCGCGCGCGACCTCAATCGGCGCGCTGCGGGATCGCCCAATGCACCTGAAACCCGTCAACATGCGTTGGAGGGTTCGAAACCGGTTCCCGGTGGCAACACCGCCGAGCGGCAAGGGCCCGCATCCGCCGGCCACGAGACGGTTGGCAGGGTTGGTCCGCGCGCCAATGAGGGCCGTTCCGAGCAAAGCCGTCTCGAGCAACGCCGCGCGCCGATCATCCGAAATCCGGTATTTGCCGATCAACGAATGGCGAGGAGGGGCGGGGGAGAAGTGCCTCCGCAATGGACGTTCCGCGGCCGCTACATGCAATCGGGGCTGCACGATCGTTTCCATCACCGCCATGCCGGCATCGTGCTGGGTTTCGTCGGTCCGCTGTTCTGGCCCTATGCCTACAGCGACTTCGTCGATTACACCTTCTCGCCCTATGCCTATGACACCTTCTGGCCCTATGCCTATGACGATGTCTTCGCCGGCATCTATGGCGGTTACGCGCCGGAATATTATGCGGCCGAAGATGCCTACGCCTATGCCGGCTCTCCGGCTTCGCAGCGCGCCTATGACCGCGCCACGAATGCAGGCGGCAATGCCTCGCAGTCTGCGAGCGCCGAGCGCATTTGTTCGGGCGAGGCCAAGGGCGTGACGGATTTCGCGATCCAGAAGATCGCGCAGCAGGTAGGGCCGGACCAGAAGCAGCGGGATCTGCTCGATGCGCTGAAAGCGGCGTCGGTGAAGGCCGTCGACATCATGCAGAAGGCGTGTCCGACCGAATTGCCGAGCACGCCGACGGGCCGGCTTGCCGCCATGCGCACGCGCGTGGATGCGATGCTGAAGGCCGTGGAGGTCGTGCGTCCTGCGCTCGACAAATTCTATCAATCCCTGAGCGACGAGCAACGCGAACGCTTCATCGCGGTCGATCAGGGCGAGCAGGCGACGCGTCCGCAACGCGGCGCCGATCTCACGCATCTCTGCAAGGGTCAGGAAAACACCAAAAGCAGCCTGCCGATCGACAGGATCCAGCGCACGCTGCATCTGAGCCGCGACCAGGAGGCAGGGCTGAAGGCGCTGGATGAGGCGACCGCGGAGTCTGCCAAAATCCTGCAAGCGAAATGTCAGCCCGACGAGAGCCTGACGCCGACCGGCCGCCTGGCGGCCATGGAAGATCGCCTTCAGGCGATGCTGAAAGCGCTGGACACGACGCAGACCGCGCTTTCGAAATTCTACGGCTCGCTGAGCGATGAGCAGAAGGCCCAGTTCGACCGCATCAGCGTTCGCGCATCTTAAACGTCGCGGCGGTGCGGGCCGGCCTCGCACCGTCGAACACCTGATGACAAGCGCACGAGCCGGGTGACATCGGAAGAGACGCCCGATCCGGACGCCAGGGTGCGCGCCGAGATCGTTATGCACAGGCTGCGCGCGGGCTCCTCCCTCAAATTAATCGATCGTTAACCAAAGTTAACCGAATCTGCATTCGGGCACTGGGGGCGTGTGTTGGCTGGCTTTTTGCCGGCTCAAGGCGAGGTGTTCATGATGTCGTTAGACCCCGAAGAATTGGTTATCCTGGCGGATCACGGTCCGATGAAGCTGCAGTCGGCCGTGGCGAGGGCAATGGTTTTGCCGCCTGAGGAGCGCAATCACGCTTCGATCCTCCGGAAAGGAGAGCCCTGGATGCTGAATTTCGCCGTGATCAAGCATCTTGCGGCGCGTTGGGAGCCGAGCCCATACCGTCTCAATGATTCGGAATTGGGCGCAGGGGCGTTTTCGCTGGGGCCGCCGGGCTGGTAGCGGCTTACACCACCACGGCGGTGCGAACGCGCCCCGCATCGCCGAACACGCGCAGATAGCGCTCGATCTCGGCTGGATTGCCGGTCGCCTTTTCCGGATTGTCCGAGAGTTTTACGGCCGGATGGCCATCGACCGACGTCACCTTGCAGACGATCGAAATCGGATCGAGATCGAGCGACCCGTCCGGCGTGCAGCCGACGAAATCATTGGTGAGGTTGGTGCCCCAGCCGAAGGAGAGTCGCACGCGGCCGGAGAAGCGGTGATAGGTCTCCTCGATCGAGCCGACATCCATGGCGTCGGAAAACACGAGCAGCTTCTCCTTGGGATTGCGGCCCTTCTGCTTCCACCAGCGGATGATCTCCTCGCCGGCCTCGATCGGCGGCGCGCTGTCGGGACGGAAGCCGGTCCAGTCCGCGACCCAATCCGGCGCGTCGCGCAGGAAGGCCTTGGTGCCGAAGGCATCAGGCAGGGCGATCAGGAGATTGCCGCCATAGGTGTGGCGCCACTGATCGAGGATGCGATAGGGCGCCCAGCGCAATTCCTCGTCGTCCTTCGCAAGGGCCGCGGCGACCATCGGCAATTCATGGGCGTTGGTGCCGATGGCTTCGAGATCATTGTCCATCGCCAGCAGCACGTTCGACGTACCGGTGAAGGACGGCCCCAGGCCTTCCTTCACCGCCTCGACGCACCAGCGTTGCCAGAGGAAGCCGTGGCGCCGCCGCGTGCCGAAATCCGAGAGCCGCAGGCCCGGCAGCTTGCGCAGCCGCTCAACCTTGGCCCACAGCTTGGCCTTGGCACGGGCATAGAGCACGTCGAGCGCGAAGCGTCCCTGGCCCTTCATCACCGCGCGCGAGCGCAGCTCGTTCAGGATCGCGAGCGCCGGAATTTCCCACATCGTGGTGTGCGTCCACGGCCCGTGGAAATGCAGCTCGTACTGCCCGTCGACCTTGCGCAGCTCGTATTCGGGGAGCTGGAACGTGGCGAGCCAGTTGATGAAGTCCGGCGAAAACATGTGGGTCTTGCCGTAGAAGGTGTTGCCGGCGAGCCAGATCACTTCCTTCTTGGCGAAGCGGATGGTGCGGGCGTGGTCGAGTTGGGCGCGCAGTTCGCCCTCGTCGATGATCTCGGCGAGGCGGACATGGCGGCTCCGGTTGATGACCGAAAAGGTGACATGCTGGTCCGGGTAGGATTCCCGGATCATCTGCACCATCAACAGCTTGTAGAAATCGGTATCGAGCAGGCTGCGCACGATCGGGTCGAGCCGCCAGCTGTGGTTGTAGGTTCTGCTCGCAATATCGGTAATGGTCATGGACCAATCCTAGCCTGCCGGAGGCCGGTCAACCAGCCGGTTTCGGATGCCTGCGGCGGACTTGCATGGGGCAATGCGTTTTTCAACCATGCCCCGCGGGCAGCCTCCAGCCCGGCCTAGCGCGCATCCTCCAGGATCATCCCGGCACCTTTTTCCGCGATCATGGCCGTCGGCGTGTTGGTATTACCGGAGGTGATGGTCGGCATCACCGAGGCGTCGACGATGCGCAGCCCGGTCAGCCCGTAGCAGCGCAACCTCTCGTCGACGACGGCATTGGCGTCGCTCGCCGTGCCCATTTTCGCGGTGCCGACGGGATGGAAGATGGTGGTGCCGATGTCACCGGCGGCTTTGGCGAGCGAGGCGTCATCGTCGCCGACGGAAGGGCCGGGCAGGAATTCGCTCGGATGATATTTCTCCAGCGCCTTCTGCTTCATCAACCGCCGCGTGGTGCGGATCGCATCGGCCGCGACCTCGCGGTCGTCGTCGGTCGAGAGATAGTTCGGCGCGATCATCGGCTTCTCGTCCGCCTCGTTGGAGCGCAGCCGCACGGTGCCGCGCGAGGTCGGCTGCAAATTGCAGGCGCTGACGGTGATGGCGGGGAAGCGGTGCAGGGGATCGCCGAACTTGTCGAGCGACAGCGGCTGCACATGGAATTGGATGTTGGCACGTTCCCGGTGAGGATCAGAACGGGTGAAGATGCCGAGTTGCGACGGCGCCATGGTGAGCGGTCCGCGGCGGCGGAACGCATAGTCGAGCCCCATCAGCGCGCGGCGCGGCAGCGACCAGTAGGTCTCGTTCAGCGTACGCACGCCATTGACCTTGTAGATCGCGCGCTGCTGCAGATGGTCCTGCAGATTGCGCCCGACGCCGGGACGATCCAGCACGACATCGATGCCGAGCGGGGAGAGCCATTGGGCAGGGCCGATGCCGGAGCGGTGCAGCACCTGCACCGAGCCGATCGCGCCGGCGCTTAAGATCACTTCGCCCTTGGCACGCGCTTCGACGGTCTCGCCGTTCTGGATGAAGCGGATGCCGACGGCGCGGCCGTGCTCGACGATCAGGCGATCGACCAGCACATCGGTTTCCAGCCGCAAATTGGGCCGGCGGAGCGCCGGCTTGAGAAAGCCGCGCGCGGACGACCAGCGCCGGCCGCGCTTCTGGTTGACATGGAAATAGCTGACGCCTTCGTTGTCGCCGGTGTTGAAGTCCGGGATCTCCTTGATCCCCATTTCCTGCGCGGCTTCGCCGACCGCATCGAGTATGGTCCACGACAGCCGCGGCGCCTCGATGCGCCAGCCGCCGCCTGCGCCATGATGCTCGCTTTCCCCGAGGAAGTGATCTTCGAGGCGACGGAAAGCCGGCAGCACGTCGTCATAGCCCCAGCCGGCTAGGCCAAGCTGGCGCCAGTGGTCATAATCGGCGGCCTGTCCGCGCATCGAGATCATGGCGTTGATGGCGGAGCAGCCGCCGATCACCTTGCCGCGGGGATAGGCGAGCGCGCGGCCGTTGAGGCCGGGCTCGGCCTCGGTCTTGAACATCCAGTCGGAGCGGGGATTGCCGATCGCGAAGAGATAGCCGACCGGGATGTGGAACCAGATCCAATTGTCCTTGCCGCCGGCCTCCAGGATAAGGACGCGCTTGTTCGGGTCGGCCGACAGGCGGTTGGCGACGATGCAGCCGGCCGTGCCGGCGCCGACGACGATATAGTCGAAATCACCTTCGAGCCTTTTCATAAGTCCTCACCCGGCATTGCTTTTTCCCAAGGCCATAGCCTCAAGGCCACCCCCTGTACAGCACTTCGCG
>Ga0210403_10000229_pt1 | contig 62523 bp, 42 predicted proteins | sample IncBWC19MmetaG_FD_150863 | JGI IMG/M metagenome (GOLD analysis project Ga0210403, IMG submission 150863) | Forest soil microbial communities from Barre Woods Harvard Forest LTER site, Petersham, Massachusetts, United States - Inc-BW-C-19-M | ecosystem: Environmental > Terrestrial > Soil >...
CGCCCGCCGCGGCGTAACGCAAGTCACGAAAAACGACGACGTACCCGCCTTCGGTTTTTTCCATGCTGGCCTTGGGAATCTGCGCCGCGGCGAGAAATCGCTTCCCGGCGACGGTGTTTCTGGCGGCCTCAAGGGCGGGAGAGGGCTCCGGCTTGAAGAGCCTCAAACTTGCGTCGGGGTCGAAACTGCTGGCTGAGGCGGTTTCCACGTCGATTTCGTTTAGCGCGCTTTCGGTCTCCACGACCCCATGCCAGGTGAGAGGGGACAGAGGCTCCGGAAAGGCGCTCGCACGGCGCGGAGTTTCGCCGTGAAACGTTCGTGATTGCATAAGAGCGATCACATTCGAGTGCAGAGTAGCGCGCACCCCTCCGTACACGAGGACCAGAGCTAGGCTGATGATGGCGCCGGTTTGTCCGCGCGGTTTTTTCGCCTTGGCCCCAATTTCGGAGCTGACAAGGTGAAACAGCTCCGGCAGTGCCATACCCGCAATGAGGAACGTAAGAATCCATGGATCGACGCCGGGAAGCCAGTCGGCTGCAAATCGCTTGGGGCTGAAGGGCCAGAACAGCGCAACGCCGTGGGATTGGCAAGCGTCCATGGCGATGTGCAATAGCGCAGCACAAAGTGAGACATACAGGACCGGGGCCAGGCCGATCGCCAGATGGCCTCTGCCGCGAGCACCACGGAGAGTTGCATCACCTTGCGGCTCTGCCACGCGAGCCGGCATGGATCTAAGTTGAACGAGCGCGACAAACATCGAAACGCCGGCGGAAACAAGGACGGCCACCAGGATCGAGTGGGCATAAGTGCCGTGCCCGCGGAGAAACGCGGAGGGGCCAAAGTAGCTGCTCAGCCCATCGAGGTTGGCAATCGTGCCGGCGAGAACGGCACTTGCCATGGCCTGCTTGCCTGCGCGTGGGAAGAAGCCTCGCACGATGGCGAACGATGCCAGTCCATGAGTGACGATGTCCACGGCTAAGACTTCGAAGTTGCTTTCGATCCCGGGGCGAGGCCGTTGCGCGGCACCAGCAGTTTCAGAGCGCGCGGCACAATTTTGAACTCCACCGGGAGACGGGCGAGCGGCTCGCCATCCACCTGCGCGTAAATCGGATCTTCACCAAGAGGTTCACAGACAATACTGTCGGCCTTCCAGAAGTGAACGCCTTCTGTGCCGCGGAGTTTTCCCAGCCATAGTGACGGCAGATAACTCAGGTAACGCAAACCGCTGCGCGAGGTCAGGGTCATCAGCTCGAACTGATCCTCGTAGAGATCCGCATCCGTGGTGATTTTGAAGGGGCCCCCGTAGTGTTTGGTGCGGCCCACCACAACGAGAGACGAGTCGATTTGTTTGCCTGCGGCTGTAACGCGAAAGTGTTGGAATTTATAGCGGAAGGCTTCGCGCGCGCCCTGCCACCAGTACGCCAGGATGCCGACGCGCGCTTTCAGGTCGAGATCGATGGAATACACGATCATCCCATCAGGGCCTGCGCCGGCGACGCTGAGAAAATATTTTGTCTTTGCGGGTTCGTTGAGCGGCGTGGCGAGTCCGAGCGGAATATCCCGCACTACTCCATGAACGAGCATTTCCGCGGCGCTGGGGATGTCCCAGGGCAAATTCAATTCCTTGGCGAGCACATTGGCGGTTCCGCCGGGCAGGAGTGCGAGGGGCACGCGATGGCCATTCTTTTGGCCCGCCAGTCCGTTGACGACTTCGTTCAGCGTGCCATCGCCTCCGCAGGCGATGACCAGCTGGCGGCCTTCGTCATTCGCGCGCTGGGCCATCTCCGTGGCATCGCCGGCCTTCGTGGTTTCGGCGAGGTCCGTCTGAATTCCGCACGCGGCAAAAATGCGGCGGGCTTCATCCAGCATGGAACGGCGGCCCTGCCCGCCGTTTCCGGCGTTGGGGTTGTGAATCAGCAGCGCGTTGTGAATTTCTGTGGTCATCCCTGGTCTGTGCTTAGTATGAGTCGTTTCTTGCCAACTTCATTCTATATAATGTCAGGCGAAATTCAGCCATCTCTTCTCTAGAGGGTTTCATGGCCAAAGCCGCGCCGGCTTCCATTAAGAAAGAGATCGACGGGCTTCGCAAGAAGCTTCGGCACCACGAATATCGCTATTACGTCCTCGATGATCCGGAAATTTCCGACGCCGCTTACGACAAGTTGATGGAGCGGCTGAAGGGGCTCGAGGCGGCGCATGCTGAGCTGATTACGCCCGATTCGCCGACGGTTCGCGTAGGAGGAGCTCCCCGCGACGGTTTTCAAACAGTGCGCCACGCGCGTGCGATGCTGAGCCTCGACAACGCGTTTTCCTACGATGCGCTGCGTGATTTCGACAGACGCGTGCGCGAAAGCAGCGGCAAAGAAAGAATTGAGTATATCGCTGAACACAAATTCGATGGCCTGAGCATTTCGCTGCAGTACGAAGATGGTGTGGTCGTGCGCGGCGTGACCCGTGGCGATGGAACGACCGGCGAAGACGTCACCCCCAATGTGAAAACGATCCGTTCGATTCCGTTGCAAGTGGACACGGCAGTTTTGAAGAAGGCCAAGCTGCCCTCCGATTTTGAAGTGCGCGGAGAAGTGCTGATGACGCGCAAGGCGTTTGAAGCGTTGAACCGGCAGCAGGAGCAATCTGGCGGAAAGATTTTTGTGAATGCACGCAACTCCGCCGCCGGAGCAGTGCGAGTCCTCGATCCCTCGATCACCGCAGCGCGGCGTCTGGACTTTTTCGCGTACTACCTTTTCGTCGATGGCAAAGTCCCTTTTCCCAGGCATTCCGACAGCCTCGCTGCTTTGAAGCAATTGCATTTCCGCGCTTCGGACGATTGGAAGCTGTGCAGTGGGATCGATGCGGTCATCGCATATTGCGAGGATTGGGACGCGAAGCGGGAAAAGCTGCCGTACGAGATCGATGGCGTAGTAATTAAGGTCAATGCCACGGCCATTCAGAACGAATTGGGCTATACCGCCAAAGCACCGCGCTGGGCGATCGCCTACAAATATCCCGCGCGGCAGGAGTCCACGGTCGTCAACGACATCATCGTGCAGGTGGGCCGCACAGGTGCGCTGACGCCAGTCGCGGTGCTTGAGCCGGTGCAAGTAGGAGGCGTCACTGTCAGCCGTTCCACACTCCACAATATGGATGAAGTCGAACGGCTCGGGTTGCAAATCGGCGATACCGTTCTGATCGAGCGGGCTGGGGAAGTGATTCCGCACGTTCTGAAAGTGGTCAAGGAAGGGAAGAACCGCAGACCCTTCCATATGCCGAAGCTGTGCCCTGAATGTGGCAGCGCGATCCACAAATCCGAGGATGAGGTCGCGTATCGCTGCGTGAACGCGGCCTGCCCTGCCAAGCGGAAAGAGTCGTTGCTGCACTATGCCAGCCGCCATGCCATGAATATCGATGGACTTGGGGAGAAGATCGTCGATCAACTGGTGGACACAGGGTTGGTGAAAGATGTGGCCGATCTTTATGCTTTGAAAGAGGACCAGGTCGCGGCGCTAGATCGCATGGCAGAAAAATCTGCGCAGAATTTACTCGCAGAGATTGCAGGCAGCAAGAAAAACAGTTTGGCACGCCTCATTTATGCACTGGGCATGCGCTTCGTTGGGGAACGCACGGGACAACTGCTTGCGGAACATTTTTCTTCGCTCGAAGAATTGGCCGCTGCAAAAGAAGAGCAGCTCGTGGCCGTGCCCGAAGTCGGCCCGAAAGTTGCCGCCGCGATTGCCGAGTTTTTCTCCGAAGCCGCGAATCGTCAGCTCATCAAGAAGCTGCACAGAGCTGGCGTGCATCCCACCGCGGAAAAGCGCGAGGTCAAGAGCGACAAGCTGGCAGGGAAAAGCTTTGTGTTCACGGGCGGCCTTGCGAATCGTTCGCGGGAAGAAGCGGGTGAATTGGTGCAACAGCACGGAGGAAAAGTCTCCGGCTCGGTAAGCAAGAAGACCGACTATGTGGTGGTCGGCAGCGATCCCGGCTCGAAATACGACAAAGCCAAAGAACTCGGAGTCACTATTCTCACGGAAGCGGAGTTTGAGAAACTACCCGGACTCAAATAGCCCTTCGCAAGCCTTTGCAATGCGCAATACGAGAGCTATGGGCGGTAAGGCATAATCGTCTCGAGATTCGAGGCTCATGTTGAAGCGCCTTGTCGAGTTCCTTCGGTCCGTTATCCCTGCGGATCCGACTCAGCTGATATTTTTGGCAGGCGTCGTCTCTCTGTTTGTGGCACCGCACCTGAGATGGTGGCCTACGGGACTGGGCGTCGCACCCCAAAGGGTCGCTGACTCGTTCGGGCAAACAGTCGAGTCCCTTGGCGTTCTCTTTGTGGTGCCCATCATCTTCGCGGCCGTGGCTGGTTATTTCGTCTGTTTCTGGCCGGGCAACCATCCCATCTGCCGAATCCTGGGGCTGATATGCTTTCCTGCGATAGCAGGAATGTGCCTGATGTTTGGTCGGATTGTGTATCTCAGCGGGCCTTCCTCTTCAATTCTACAAGGCACCAGGAGCCTGGTAGTCAGCAAGATCAATTGGGCGTGCGCGTTGCCATGGAAGTCCTTGACAGGATTCCATTTCTGCCTGATTGGCTTGCTGCTCATAGCGACTTACACGTCCAGGCTTGCGTTCGGGATTGCCGCTCTGCCGTTGTCATTGCCTGGCACTGCTGCTTCAACAGCCGCAGATTTGGAATCATGGAAGCGAATGCAACTCCTGATTTGGGTGCTAGTGGGGCCGCTCTGTTTCTTGTACAGCTTCCTCGCATTTTTGGCTATAGGGCTTCCCATGATTCTGTCGATGCCAGTGCTAGCTTACATTCAAAGTATTTGGTTCTCCAGGTGTTCTGATGTTGCGGCAGCCGCTGTTGTTTTTGCTGTCATATTTTGGATCGCAGGGAGGGAGGGCAGACAAGTGATATGGAAGACGGTCCGGTTTCCCAAGCCAGAATATGCCTGCGTTGCGTTGGCAATTCCAATCGGAATCGGCGTGCTTCTTTCTATTGGGCAGTATTTATTTGACCGGGCGCAGTGGATGGCAGAAAGCCTTGGAACGTTGGATTCGCCACAATTCGGTTCCTATTTCACATTCCCCGATCTTTGGCTGCTCCTGCTGGTTTTCCCGGCGTTTTTCGAGGAAATGATTTTTCGCGGTTTCTTGCAACACCGCTTTATTCAGAGGTATGGAATCTATCGCGGTATTTTTTTGGTAGGCATTGTTTGGGCCGCTTTCCACTTCTTCTCAGATTTTTCTTTTGTCCGAGTCACAGACCAAGCAGTCATTCTGAAATTGGCCTCGCGCATCCTTACCTGCCTCGTGCTTAGCTATGTTTTTGGGTGGCTGGCACTACGCACCGGTTCGATTCTTCCAGCTAGCCTGGCCCACACCATTTACAACGTGCTTGTCTTCTCAGAGTTTGGACAGCCTTTCCCCGGAAAGAGTACTCTGCAGGTCTCTTTGTGGGGTGTACTGGCGTGTGTGCTTTTCCGCTATTGGCCTGCACGGACTGAAAATGGACCGGAAACAACACCAGAGGTGGGAAATCCGGAACCCGCCGTCTGACCAAAGATATTCGGCGTGTTTTTGGACCGCCGAACGGCCAATTGCCGGGGTATAATTCAATTGGCGGGTGAGCCGGGTGATCGCTGGCTTGGTCATCGCAAGATGGCTGGGCGGGAGGAAAGTCCGGACACCGTCGTCGTAGGCTCGCAAGAGCCGGTGACGAAATAGGGCAACGCGCCTGGTAACGCCAGGGGGGCGGTGGCACAGACTTCAGTCTGTGCGGCGAAGGAAGAGCACAGGCTAAAGCCTGTACCACCGTTCACGGAAAGTGCCACAGAGAATATACCGCCGGCCGAGAGAAGCACGGTGGCATCGCGCAGGAAAACCTGCGAGACGTCTTCGAAACGCTCGCTCAGTTTGGCAAGGGTGAAAAGGTGGGGTAAGAGCCCACCGCTCCGGTGGCAACATCGGAGGCACGGAAAACCCCGCGTGGTGCAAGGCCAAATAGGAGGGGAGAGCCGGCCCGGCTCGCTGAGAGCGCTTGCGCAAGTGAGCGCGCTCCCTCGGCGATGGAGCAATCTGTCGTTGAGAGCAACCCTCGGGTAGGCTGCTGGAGTCACGGTGCGAGCCGTGACCTAGAGGAATGATCGCCGCGGCACACTGTCCCTTACGGGAAGGCATGCCGCACAGAATCCGGCTTATAGGCTCGCCCGCCAGAAATTATTTGAAAGTAAAGCGGTTACCGTCTAACGTCTCTTGAATGTAACGCAGGTGTGACGTGAGTTTTCGGAAACCGCACTGAACCTGCAGCACTTGCTCGCGCCGTTTCGGAGCGAGCAAAGAGTCTTCAAAGTTAACCAGTGACCACGTCATGACGGACTACTTGTTCCCGCAGCCCGGCGGAATCATTCCGAAAGAAGTTTTACGCATAACCGGCCCCGCCACACCCCGCTCGTCTCCGCCATAAGCACCACCACACACACCACCACCAACAACACCACCACCAACAGCAACAGCAACACCAACTCCAACAGCAACACCAACTCCAACAGCAACACCACCGTCACCGTCGCCACCGCCATCTCCTTCCCATCCCCACCTCCCGCCGCCACCGCCACCTCCTCCTTCGCCGCCGTGATCGTCACATCATCGTCATGGTCGTCGTCGCTTTCGTGGGCCTGGTCGTCCTGGCTTCGGGTTGGTGGCAGGGCTCCCATTAAAGCGGCTATTAGAGCGGGTTTGCTGTCCCGGATATCCTCGCTATAGTATTGACGGATTGATGGTTAGGAATGCAGACAAAGCGGCTGAAAAAGCGGCGGTATCCAAGCCCGCCGAAAGTGGCTGGTAAAACGGCTATTTATGCGGCTCAGAATCTACTTGACAACCATGTAGATGACTGATATAAATGATGTTATGCTTAGTAGTAAAGCGGCTAAAAAAGCGGCGGTAAGCACACCCGCACCGAACCAGGGCGAACAAATCTCGGAGATGGAACCCATGCTCATCTCACAGGGGTCGCGATTCCGCCCTGAGCTAACTGCGCTCGCTTTCGAGCTTACCGGTAAGGCGGCAGGTTTTCGTCGAAGTCTTCCCAACCGAGTATCAGTCGCTCTCGCCGACCTCGTCCGCTCAATGAACTGCTACTACAGTAATCTCATTGAAGGACACAACACCCACCCGGTCGAAATCGAACGGGCCTTAAAGGGCGAATATAGCAACGACCTTGAAAAGCGAAATCTGCAACTGGAAGCAAAAGCGCATATCGCCGTTCAGAAATGGATTGATGACGGCAACCTGCGCGGTCAGGCCACGACCCGGCACGGGATTTGCGAGATGCATCGCCGCTTTTGCACCGAACTTCCCAAAGAGTTGTTGTGGGTCGAGGACCCTGCCACACATGAACGCTTGCCTGTCGTACCAGGAGAGTTTCGTCGCAACCATGTCAAGGTCGGGCGACTCGTTCCGGTTAGCCCCGGTGCGGTTCCGCGCTTCATGGAAAGATTCGAATCTGTCTACACTGGACTAAACAAGGTCGAGTCTGTGTTAGCAGCAGCGGTAGCGCATCATCGTTTGGCGTGGATACACCCGTTCCTAGACGGCAATGGCCGGGTCGCTCGGCTCATGTCTCACGCGACGTTGCTCGAAACGCTCGACACCGGAGCGATTTGGTCTGTTGCTCGTGGTTTGGCGAAAAGAGTTGCGACATACAAGGAACTTCTGGCGAATTGTGACCGAACACGCCGCAATGATTTGGACGGGCGAGGAAATCTGAGCGAAGAAGCGTTGGTCGATTTCACGAGGTTCTTTCTCGAAACGTGTATAGACCAGGTCGATTTCATGGAGAAACTCGTCCAGCCGAATGAGATGCATGAGCGTATCCAACTCTGGGTCAACGACGAGGCCAGACTACAACGAATCAATCCGAAAGCTGGCTTGCTGCTTGATGCCATCCTCTATCGAGGAGAAGTACCTCGCGGGGACGTGGCGCAAATACTTAGTTTGAGCACTCGCTATAGTCGTGACACTGTCGCGGAGCTGACGCAACGCGGGGTCATCGCGTCCGAGACCCCGTACGGTCCACTTCATCTTGTGTTCACCGCGAAGCTGGCACCGCGTTGGATGCCCGGTCTCTTCCCCGACGAGCCGCGCTAGATTCCACGGACTCCGTGAGTACTGGCTTCTCTGATAGGCTTTTGAAAGGAGGTTACGCATCCCGAGGCGTGGAGTTCTGAGCGCCCGAGCGCAGGACACCCTTGACACCGAGCCAAGGGCACAGTCCCGAAGCCACGGTGTGTGACGCCAGTGTGACGCAAAATCTGCCTACGCTGCCAAGGTTGACATCATTGACAGTCAGCAGCCGTTGATTCCAAACAACTTGTTTGTTTACAGTACAGCCCGGAGAATCCGGCTTACAGGCTCGCCCGACAAATCTTGGTTTTTTCAGTAGCTTAGAAAACCTCATCGCACGACGATGACGTGGGTGTGTCAGAATCACCTAGCGATCGCCAGCATCTCGTCGCGCTCATGTCAAACTTTCCACACAAACTTTCCACACGTTGACTTGCCTGAGTGCGCGACCTAAGATTCCGGCATTGTTAACCCGTGATTGGCCGGTTCTCCCAGAGTGATGGCTTGACAATAGCGAACGATGGCCTGGGTTGCGGCAAGCGGCGCGAGGCTCACGCAGGGGGAGCCGAGAAAGGTCTTTTCTCGAAGGGCAGGAAACCGGCTACGAATGCCGCCGATATTCACTTCGATGATCAGTGCTGGGTGGAATCGCGGACGGTCAAATCGAGATTACTTTCGAGTATTCGAAGCACAGCCCGTACGTCCTCCAGCGTATTGTAGAGATGGAACGAGACTCGCAAGCCATCCATGCGATTTGAAGCGACAATTCCCTCGTCCGACAGTCTTCGCACGACCGCTTCGGCATCCTTCATTTGGAGAACAACGAGAGGTCCCTGGCTGTTGAGCGGAGTTTTGGATTTGATCTGCAGATCGCGCGCTCCCTTGAGATACGCTTGAGCCAAAGCACCAATGTGCGCACAGATTTTTGCAGGCCCGATGCTGGTCAGCAGGCCCAGCGCGGCGAGAACGGCATAGACCTGCGGCACCGGCGGGGAACCGGCCTCAAACCGTCTGGCATTCACGGCCGGATCAAAGTGCTTTAGGTCAAATGCGAACGGATTGGTTTGCCCGAACCAGCCGGTAATGCTCGGAACAAGGGAATCGATTAGATCACGGCGAACGTAAAGGAAGGCGATTCCCGACGGAGAGAGGAGGTACTTGAGCGCCCCGCTCACATAGAAGTCAAGCTGCAGGCGCTTCACATCCACTGGACGAGTCCCACAATCCTGGTAGTCGTCCAGCATCACAAGCGCGCCTTGCTGGTGAGCCAGGTTCGTGACCGCCCGAACGTCGGAGCGATGCCCGTTCATGAAGCAAACGTGCGTGAGCGGAACAAGAAGGGTCTCGGAATCAATGGCTTCTTCATAGGAGGCGGGAGGTAGACACCCGTTCGTGGATTCCACAAAGCGCACTTCGGCTCCTCGGGCTTGCTGCGCGAGCCAAATTTGCCCCATGGTCGGGAATTCGAACTCGCCCATCACAACTCGCTTACGTTCACGGTAGTCGAAGGCGCTGGCGACGGCGTTGATGCCCGCGGATGCGCTGGGAACGATGGCAACTTCATCCGCATCGGCGTTGATAAAAACGGCAAAAGCGGAACGTGCCGCTTCGTATTTTTCCACCCAAAGGTCCCAGGGCGAGCCTAACTCGTCCCAACTCTGGGTATGTTCGTCGAGAGAATTCTTCACCAGGTCGCACAAGGCACCCTGAGAACACGAGTTCAAGTACACCTTGCTATCGAAGACGGGGAATCGGGCGCGGATGGCCTTTACTTGCTGATCGCTCAAAAGCTCTTGCTGGTTCTCTGTAGCACTCGGATTCATCGCAGATGCCTTTCTCGAGCCAAAGAGCTCTTCCCGCGAATTCGAAGGTAAGCGAGGGAAATCAAAAGCAGGAACGGAGCGAACGCCGGAACCGTGTATTGCAGCCCATCGACGTAAAACGTGCTCACGGTAATTCCGAGGAGAGCAGCGATACCGAGTAGCGTAGAGAAGGGAAAAGCCCATATTCGCATGGGAAGCGCGGCGAGACGCTCCGGGGAAAGCGCGCGCCGGAAAGCAAGATGGGTGACCAGGATAATCGTCCACACAAAGAACATTCCAGCCACAGCTACGCCATACAACATGAGGAAAGCCCGGCTAGGCGCATAAATGGCGAGAAGTATTGCTGCGATCATGCCGCCAGTGGAAACGGCCAGGGCGGGAAGCGGGACCCCATTGGCGCTCAGGCGACCAAGCCACTCGGGGGCATGCGAAGTGCGAGCCAGGGAGAAAAGCATGCGTGAAGTGAGATAAAGATCGGTATTGGAACTGGAGAGCGCGGCAGTGATCACGACTAAATTCATGATGCCTGCGGCAAAGGGAATTCCTGCTACGGAGAACGCGCGAACAAAGGGACTGCCGGTGATACCGCTTCCTCCCAGGTTCCAGGGACTTATGGCCAGCATGACGGTAATGGCCAGCACGTAGAAAAGGATCAAGCGGAAAACAATCGTGCGCATGGCGCGCGGTATCGATTTCTCCGGTTGCTCCGCTTCACCGGCGGTAACGGCGATGACTTCGATACCCATATAGCTGGTAAGGGTCAGGCTAAGTGCCAACCACACGCCCTTCCACCCCATGGGGAGGAAGCCGCCGTTGGCCGTCAGGTTGGATAAGCCAATGGGCGGCCTGGAGCCGATTCCGACGATCAATCCGAAGCCGACCGCAATGAACAACACGATCGCAAGGACCTTTATCAGCGCGAACCAGAATTCGAACTCGCCGAAGCGGCCGACGTGCATGGTATTGATGGCTACCAGACCCGTCGATACCAGGACGACCCAGATCCACGGCGGAACAGAAGGAAACCAGAACCCAAAGTAGATGGCGACCGCCGTCACTTCTGCGCCGATGGCGATGATCTGGACGAGGGCGTAAGTCGCTCGCACCGAGAAACCGGCCCAACCACTGAGATATGTTTCTGCGTACACCCCGAAAGACCCGGCCACCGGATGAACAACAGCCATTTCAGCCAATGCGTAGGCGACAATCATCGCGATAAGCGCGGCGAAAAGATAGGAGATGATCACACCGGGGCCAGCCAGACGAATGGTGACGCTACTCCCAAGGAAGAGTCCTACTCCGATGGCACCGCCAATGGCGAGCATACTGAGTTGCCGCTGCGTTAGCGTGCGCCGCAACTCACTTCCCGAATGCGAAGTGGCAGAGGTGTGGCCGGGGTTCGCCGGCGGACTGGAATGCTCGGAATTAGCCATGCTGGCTTAAATGATGGAGCACGGTGGCGAACCGACGAATCTCTTCGATCGTGTTGTAGTGCACGAGGGAGGCGCGAACCGCGCCACCCGGGAAGGGAAGGCCAAGCCGCGCCATCAACCTTGGCGCATACATATGGCCGTCGCGGACGCCAATTCCGGCATCTGCCATACACTCGGTGACGCGCTCCGGAGACATCGATTTTAGGTTAAACAGGAAGGTTGGCACACGCTGCTGCAGCAGCTGTTCCTGTTGAATGCCATAGATCTCTGCACCACATTCGCGCAATACACGAAGCATTTCCAAGGAAAGGGTCTCCTCATAGTCCCGTATGCCGTGCATGGCCGCCAGGAGATTCCCGCGCCGGGAAGCCGATCGGGATTCTCCGAGGAACTCTTCGCCCAAGCTCTCCAGATAGCGAACTGCCGCTTCCATTCCGGCCACATTTTCGTAAACAAAAGTCCCCGCCTCGATTTTTCCGGGAGGCTCGTCGGGAATGAAATCCTCCCGGAACGTCGGGAGCTTGCGTAGCAACTCCAGGCGCCCCCACAGGAATCCCATGTGCGGAGAAAAGACTTTATACCCGGAACAGACCAAGTAATCGCAGTCCCAAGCTCGCACATCAATCGGCCCATGTGGTCCGTAGTGCACACAATCGAGAAAGAGTTCGGCTCCGAATTCATGCGCGAGACTCGCAGCAGCGGCAACGTCGACAATCGAACCGAGGGCGTTGGAAGTTACCGAGCAGGCGACGAGCCGAGTCTGCCCGGAAAGCAAAGGCTTCAAATCCTCGACGTGGAGATTTCCGTCGTCTCGCATACGCCACCAGGAGAACCTGGCGCCTGCAGCGGCGAGAGCGAGCCAAGTGGCGATGTTGGCTTCATGATCCATATCGGTGAGGATGATCTCGTTCCGGCGCACCAGAGTCTGGCCGATGGCCAAACTCATCAGGCGGATGAACGAGGTCGCGTTCATGCCGAATGCGACTTCGCTGGGATCGCGGGCGTTCAGCAAGATCGCAACGCTCTCTCTTGCTTTAGCAATGGCGGAATCCACTTGCTTGCTCTTCTCGTACCGGCCGCCGCGCTGAACATTGCAATTCAACAAGTGATGGTTTACGGCATCGAAAACGCCTTGGGGAATCTGGGCGCCCGCCGCGTTATCAAAATAGATGAACCCTGATTGCTGCAAGGCGGGGAACCTGGAGCGTATCTGATCGACGGGGAACTGCTGGCGAGGCGATTCTGTTTGCTTAGTAACAGGCATGCGATGTCTTTTCTGTGCGAATTGGCAGCGCCATCGGTCAAACGGACGGCTGTAGCCGCGGCAAAAGCTGCAAAGGTCCACTAGCTCCAGCGGGCCAGCCGTGGAGTCGGGAGGATTGTATGTCAAACACATCTGTTTTGTATACAGGTTGCATACGTTTGACAGGCATGGGCAACTTAGAAACAATATGAGTAGGCCAGGCTCGCCCGTGGAGGCCCTATTGGCAAGGAAAACATCACACTTCCGAGGATATCCGTCTTTCCTGGCGGGCCCGAATCCCCTGGTGCGGCCACGAACTCCGGTCCTCGCGCCGGCCGCAACGCTCAGCGAGAAGATTTATCGGGCGCTGAAACGCGATATTATCCGGGGCCTTTACCTGCCTGGCGAGGCCCTTGGCGAGCGAGACCTGACCGAACGGTACAAGGGAAGCCGCACACCGGTGCGCGAGGCGGCTGTGCGGCTGCAAAATGAAAGGCTTCTGAGGATCGTTCCCAATCGAGGCTATTTTGTCAGCCCGATCACCCTGCAGATCCTGAACGACGTATACGAATTTCGCGCCGCTGTCGAAAGCGCGGCCGCCGAACTTGCCGCTGCCAAAGGCGCCAGCCCCGAGATGCTCAAAAAGCTGGAACCCTTGGTGGATGTCTCCTGCACCCAGCAAGACCGCAAAAGCTGCGTCAGCTTCATCGAGGCCGACACGGCCTTCCACGTCGGGATCGCACGATTGGCGCGGAACCAAATGTTAATTCAGGCGGTCAGCGAGGCGCGCAACCAGATGGAACGCATCATGTATGCGGCGATCGATATTCACTACTATGGCGAACTCCCCGGCCGCGAGCACCGGGAGATCCTCCAAGCAATCCAAGAGCGCGATCCCGAGCAGGCACGACAGCGAATGCACAATCACATCATGCAATCCAAGGACAAGGTTCTGGGAGTCACGAATTCACTCGTCGGGCTGGCCTAAAGAAATGCCCGGGGAGTTCAGAGACAAAGGGCAATTTCCGCGTGCCAGCGCGAGCGGGGGATCTTGCATGAAAGGCCAGTCTAGAAAATCAAAAGGACGCACTCCATCCGCCCGATCCAAAATGGAAATTCAGAAGGTCATGCGGCTTGAGAGAGAAGTATGGAAGGCTGCCAGAGAGAAGAACGCCAGAAACTTTCGGAAGCTTGTATCTGCCGACGCTTTAATGATTTTCCAGAGTGGAATCTTGACTCAACCGGATTATATCGCCACGATGCCCGGCCGTACTCTGGAAGAGAACACCATCGAAAACCTCCGGGGCCACATGCCGAATGCCAACACGGTGATTCTGACTTACCAGACAGTTCGCGCAGGAAATTTCGAAGGCAAACCGTTTCCGTCGACGCGGGTTATCGAGAGCACCACCTGGATCAGGCGCGCGAAGGGGTGGGTGGCGATCTTGAATCAGGAAACGCCCCTTGAAACGTAACTCGGCCGGGCGCAACTCGAGTGCATCCCGCGACCCAGCTGCGCCGGCAGGTTCATTAGTTAGGTTGTGCCATTTCCGTCGCCAGCGGCTTCAGAATTTCGCCCAGGTAATCGGGCGCGCCACTGATTTTCTCAAGATGAGGAAAACGCAAACCGTCGTGGTAGTTGATGGCGTGGGTTTCCACGGTTCCGGTATTGGAGGTCACTAAAGTGATTGAACTCGAGCTGACCTTTGCGAGCGAAACTGCACGTCTGAGTTGGTCTACCGAGAAATTACGATCGTTGATGGTGACAATCTTCATGTAGGGGCAAAGGCCGGCCTTGTCTGCAGGCATTCCGGAAATGACGTCCTGAAGAGTACCGTCCGAGCGCACCACCAGCCCTAGGGACGACGTGAAGTCTCCGGCTCCCGAAATCTGCTCGTTGGCAGCGAGGAACGGATTGGGAGCATCGGTGTAGGCAAGCTGCCAGCCGCCGCCGCTGATACCGCCTAAAGGTGCGCGCATCTCAGTCGAATCGAGGCGCTCACGCAGGAACGGGCGCCAGTCGTAGGGCGCAATACTATTGAGCGTTGAGACCACGTCGTCGAATGCGAAGGTCTTGATGACCGGCTTTCCGTCGGGTCCAGCATAGAAAATCCTGCAGAAATCGTTCATGGAGCGAGCATGGTGCGTCAGTCTCCGGATCGTCACGTCAACATCGAGCCACAGAAGAACGCTCTCGATATAAAAATCCGTACCCCGGCGGTAAGAGGCCCATTCGGGGGGCGCGAAATACAAAACCTGGGCGGAGTCGGCCGTATCCTGCAGAGAGCGCCACGAGCGGCCCGCTCGATGCTCGAGGGTTGAAGCGATGGAAGCTAACCTTTCCGAGGTCTCCTCCGGCGTCCACAATCCGCTGCGTGCCGTCAAGACTGTGCCGATATAGTCGGTGAGACCCTCGTACACCCACAAGAGCTCCCCCTTCATCGGTTGTTGGAAGTCGGACGTGGCCAGGCCGTCGGGACGGCGAAATTGGCCGTTCCAGGAATGAGTGAATTCGTGCGGGAAAAGTTCGGCCTCAAGAAGACGGGAATTAGGGTCAGTGAGAGTCCGCTCAGCGACGCGGTCGTCGCTGCTCTCATGGTGCTCTTGTCCCAGAGGCAGGACGTTATCGCTTAAGGTGAGCAGGAAGTGGTAGTCGCGATAGTGGTGGGTTTCGAACAGCGCGCTGGCTTCACTTACCAGCCTCTCGTAGGCGTTGATCAAGTGTGGAGGGATGTCCAGTGCCCAAGCATCATCGGAAGCAATATCGACCTCATGGGGAGGGTTTCGGCCCTCCCGGAGGCGGATCACGCGGGTGAACAACCCGGACTGAACCGGTGAATCGATCAGCAAATCGAGCGGTACGGGAGCGAATTGAATCATGTTGGCAGTCTGTTTCGCGACAGGGAGGGACGTGCTGAACTTCCATCCTTCGGGGAGCCGCAGAGAGGGCGTAAACATGATCTCGTTGGCGGGCCGGCCTTTCGGATAGAGCAGAACTTCGTTCCACATCAGGATCAAAAGATTGGCGGAACCGGAAGCGGCAAAATCGATGGTCGGACCGGGGGCCGACAATAAGAAATCAAGATTCAATGTGATCGAAGAACTCCCTGGCGGGACATTCAGGTGCACCGCGTACATGTCTTCCAGATCCCGGCGCCAGGGGATGGTCTTTCCGTTTGCGGAGAATCTTAGGCCGGCGAGATTGGCGATTGGCCCGTCGGGAGAATGGTCTGCAGGCATCCACTTGGGATAGTAAAGCGTCAATGGCCCCGGCTCGGCCGGGATTTCAAGTTCCGCATGCAGGATTTTTTGCGGCGCATGGGTGGCATCGACGGAAATTCTGATGGGGTTCGTGGATGAACTCTGCGCCCAAGAAGGGTCACCGGCGATCAGGAAGAATGCCAGAACAAGGAGACGCGAAGCTAGATTTCTGCAGTTATTTCCCTGCATTTGTCCTCCTGCCAACGAATTTGCGAGAACGGACGGCATGCCAGAAACATGCGATAGGACAATGATTCAGACGATTCGATTCCCGCCAGATCCAACAAGCGGATGCGCGCCGCGCTACCAGCGGATCTTGCCGCTGAATTGAATATTTCTCGGTCCTCCCACTCCAAAGTGAGAGTCGAAACTGCCATCGTCTGCGGTCGCCGTGATCGTGCCCCCGACTACCGGGGAAGGCTCGGCAAAATTCGGATGGTTAAAGGCGTTAAAGAACGCAGCGCGGAATTCAAAGGAGTATTTCTCGCGGAACTTGAAGGTTCTTTGGACGGAGATATCCCAATCAGTCAGGCCGGGGGCTACGATCGGGTTACGGGGACAATTGCCAAATACCCCTGAACCGGGCGCCGGCGTGGAGAACGCGCTGGGATCGACGTAAGGCTGCGTGAAATTCGTCAACTGGTAATGAAACGGACCGACGCAGTTCGGCCGTTCGTGGAAGCTAAAAATTCCGCTGCTGTTGTTGGCACTCAGAACCGGAGTGGCCAGTCCGTCGCGGAAGGTGGTAGTGCCGGCCACTTGCCAGTTACGCAGCGCGAAGGAGATCTTGTTTCCAACCTTTGGTGAAGGGAGCGCGTAAATGTAGGTGATGATCAGGGATCGGCGCTGGTCGAATTCGGAGTTCCCATAACTGCCTTTGAGATTCCGTGAATCTTGGGGAACGTAACCGCTGGTGCCGAAAAAGTCGTCAACTTCTGACGCCGTGTCAAGGTTGTGCGACCAGGTGAAGGCCGCCTGCGTGGTGAGGCCATGAAAATTCGTGGACTTCAAGACGACCTGAAGTGAGTTGTAGTTGGCCCAGCCCACCGAGGAGATCGTATTGATTTGAGCCAGCGTGGGGTAAATGGTATTGAACGGCCGGCGCGATTGCGCGTTGTCGGGAGATGCCGGCCCCGGCGTCGGCTCATTGATATCCAACAGTTGAAGCTGGTGCGTGCTTTTATTCCCGACATATCCGATTTGCAGCACGAAACGCGGATTTAGCTCTTGTTGGAGGTTCACATTCCATATCTGAGTATTCGGAGTTCTCAGGTGGGGATCGACGCTGGTGACATTGAAGGGCGGCTGAGGGGCTCCGGCCACGCCAAAGATCGGCACTCCCACCCCAAAAGGTATAGGAGGAGTGGGGACAATGGTAAAGCCGGCGGTAGGACCGACCGGATTCTGGGCCACGCCTTCTTCGAAATTGTTTAGCGGAATCGTGTCGTAGTAAATGCCGTATCCGGCTCGCAAAATCATCTGGTGCCCTGGAAGCAAGGACACGCCTGGCGCCCAGGAGACCGCGATGCGCGGGCCGAAGTTTTTCTTTGGCGCGTCGTAGAGATGGCCGCCCGGCAATTGGCTGACCGGCACCAGGCCCAAGGTCGGAGTGAACGCCGAAAACCGCCCGCGAGACTCCTCGACGGTCCCAAAAAAGTCGTAACGCAGTCCGGCAATCAACGTTAGTTTGCTGGTCACTTTGTAGTTGTCCATCGCAAAGCCGCTCACGATGTTCTGATCGATGTTGGCCCGCCCGCTGCCGACCCTGGTAATGAAAGTTGCGCCGGGCGTGGGCAAGCCGGCAAGCAGATCGATCAAGCCGGCAACTCCAGCAGGATTCGAAAAGGAAAAGTTCTGAACGAGAGTGTTACCCAATTGGGATCCGTCAAAGGTGAGGATTCCCCGGCTTCCGACAACGGTGTAATCCGAGTAGTCATGGAGAACGTTGAAGCCGAACTTTAAGGCGTGGCTTCCCCGCGTTAGGCTGAGGTCATCCGCCACTTGAAAACTGGTAGCGACGCGTCCGCCTGCGCCATTTTGCAAGCCGAGGTTCGCATACCGCCCGCAGGGCGGCGCTCCGGCCGGCGGGTTACTGGGACAGAGAGAGGATGATGGGCTTCCAAGGTCAATCTCCGGGAGGCCAAAGCTTTCCGGCCCTACACTCGTGTTCAGGCCGATGGTTGACGGATCTACATTGAAATCCCGGCCTTTCTGGAACTGCAGGAAGCGGTTCCAGCCCAACCGCGCGGTGTTGATCAGTTTCGGCGAAAAGACGTGCACCTCGCTGATCGCGAAATTGTCCACCTCCGTCGGTGTAACTCCGAAAAACGGATTTAGCTGCGAACCTCCACCCGGGCCGGGTCCGCCACCTGGAAACTCATCTTCGCCGTTGGCGTAGACAAGACGTGCGGAGAGCGAATCCGCATCTGAAATCTTATGGTCCACCTTGAAGATGAAACTATTCGGAGTTTGCCGGCCGCGATTGTCGACGACGAACGGACCGGAAAGATTCAAGCCCTGATAGGTGGTGTACAATTTCGCGATATTCAGGCCCAGCTGATTCGGCTGCAGGCCCTGGCTGGCCAAAGCTGTCGTGGCGTCTTGGATGTCCGCCGAGGTCGGCGCAAGTCCGCTTAACGTTGTCCCCAAGCGCAAACGGCTTCCATCATAAGCCGTAAAGAAAAACGTGCGGTTTCGCCCGTCATATAGGTGGGGAAAATACACCGGGCCACCCGCGGAAGCGCCAAATTCATTCCAAACGAACGGCGCTTTCGGAGTTCCATTCAGATTCTCAAAAAAATTCTTGGCGTCCAGGGCCGCATCGCGATGCAATTCGTAGGCGCTTCCGTGAAATTCGTTTGTGCCGCTTTTGACGATCACGTCCATTACGCTGCCGGAGTTTTGCCCGTTATCGGCTCCCCCCGCGCTTATCACGCTGACCTCCTCGACCGCATCCAGGGGAAGACGGGTTGCCGCGGTCGCGGAGTTGCCGCCTTCGTTCAGGGAAGGCAGGTATGTCGATGGATCAGTATTCGAGATGCCGTCGATATTGAAGCCGTTCGAACGCGCGCGGGATCCGTTGATACTGTACTGAGCGAAAGCAAAGTTGCTGTTCTGCACCGCACCCGGAAGCACCAAGGCCAGCCTGGTGTAGTCACTGTTTCCGATAGGCAGCGCGGTCACCTGGGCCTCCGAGAATTGGCCCCCAACCGAGTCGGTTTCCGTTTGCAGCAATAGCGGCGCTGTGGTCACGTCAACCTTGGTGTTCACATCGCCCACCTTCAGGGCCGGGTAGACAGTATTCACCTGGCTCTCGGAAGTCGTTATGTCCCTCAAGACCGTGGTGCTGAATCCGGTTTTGCTGACGGTCAACTGGTAGGTACCAAGGCTCAGTTCTGGGAAGTTGAACTCGCCATTTTCGTTCGTAGTGACCGCGCGCTCCACTCCCGTGGCGGGAAGGGTTAGCTTAACGGTGGCGCCGGCCACGACCCCGCCTTGGGAGTCTCTCACCGTGCCCGTAATGCGGCCCGGGAAGACCTGGGCGATGCTAGCCGATGCGCCTGACAGCAGGCCGCCAGAGGCGAGGAGAACAGCACACCAAGTGCGCACACGGATCATCATGAGCTCCTATCCGCACCAAACCCTCTCCCGATAGACGCGCACGCTACTTTAGGGTCTCAGAGTATGTCAAGAAGATTCTTATTGTATACATCTTGTACACCAAATGCAGCAATTGTGGTAAGAATACGGTGCATTGCGGCGGCAAACGAAGGGTAGGGCACGGCCGTTCCTAAGAACGCCGAGGGGAGCCTAAAAACAGCAGCGGTTCGATTCGCCCGTATTCGGAAGCTTCCCTGGAGACGATACCATGAAGGCTTTTTCCTGCTTCCAAAACTTGCAGGTGCCCGGAACCGTTCTCGCGGCGATCCTGGCAGCATCGTGCGCGCTCGCAGCGAACGCACAAGAACCGCCACCGACGAGCGCCATCACGATCATTCATGCGGGACGGCTGTTTGATGCGCCCTCGGGCAGAATGCTCAGCGGGCAAGACATTGTGGTTCGCAACAGTCGCATCGAGCAGGTGGGCGCCGGGCTGGTCGTTCCTGCGGGCGCACGCGAGATCGACCTGCGCGACGCGACGGTGCTGCCCGGCTTCATTGATGTACACACCCACCTGGTGGGTTCAAATCAGGCCGGTTATGAGGCTCTCGGAGTCTCCGTGCCGCGCATGGCACTGACCGGCGCCAAAAACGCGCAGACCACACTGTTCGCGGGATTCACTACGGTGAGAAACCTGGGCGCGCCGGGCTATGCCGACGTCGCGCTTCGCGACGCCATCTACGACGGCGAGGTGAGCGGGCCTCGCATGCAAGTTTCCGGGCCTCCGCTGGGCATCAGTGGAGGGCATTGCGACAGCAATCTTCTCCCTTTTGACTTTCACTATTTCGCCGAAGGTGTCGCGAACGGAGTCCCCGCGGTGATGGCCAAGGTACGCGAAACCATCAAATATGGCGCGGACGTGATCAAGTTCTGCGCCAGCGGCGGCGTTTTCTCGAAAGGTGACAACCCGCTTTTAGAACAGTACAGCCCCGAAGAGATGCAGGCACTGATCGCTGAGGCGCACCGGCTTGGCCGAAAGGTGGCCTCGCATGCGCACGCCACGATGGCTATCAAGGATGCCGTGCGCGCCGGAGTCGATTCCATCGAGCACGGCATTTTTCTCGATGACCAAGGCATTGAGTTGATGAAGCAGCACGGAACCTATCTGGTTCCGACATCCTTTCCCCTGTACTGGTTCGAGCAGAACGTCTCCAAACTCAACATGCCGCCTTGGGTTGTGGAAAAGGCAGCCATTATTATTCCCGCGGCCAAGAAAAACATGGCGCGGGCCTTCGGGGCGGGAGTCAAGGTGGCCCTAGGCACGGACGCGGGTGTCTATCCACATGGCTTGAATGGCGGCGAATTCTGGTCCATGGTTCAGCTGGGTCTCACCCCCGTTCAGGCGCTCCAGGCGGGAACCGTCAATGCGGCCGATCTCATGGGCTGGAGCGACCGCATCGGGTCGGTGGCGCCGGGCAAATTCGCAGACCTCGTGGCGGTCCGTGGTAATCCGCTCGATGACGTCACTTTGTTGCAGCACGTACGTTTTGTCATGAAAGACGGAGTGGTTTACAAGAACGAACTAGCAGCGGATCACAAATAGGTTTGCGCTCCATCAGGGAGAAACTGCTAATGGGAGGGGGACGTGAAAAAACTTAGGGAGATAGGGCTAACCATAGTTTTGCTACTGGGAGCTACTGGCTATGCAGGGGGGCAGACCACGCAAGGCGAAATCGTGGGCACCGCCCATGATGTTCAGGGTGCATCGGTGCCGGGAGTCGCGATCTCGGTCACGAACCCGGGCACAGGCCTTACGCGGACAAGCACTACAGCCGACAACGGGGCGTTCCGCTTCCCCGCCTTGCCGGCAGGCGTGTACGAGCTGACGGCGGAGAAGACAGGTTTCGCAAAGCTTCTGGTCAAAGACATCAAAGTATCGGTGGACGAGACCCGCACGGTGGATCTAGCCATGTCCATTGCCACGCAGGCGACTAGCGTCACGGTGGAAGGCGCTGTCCTGATGGTTAACACCGAATCGCAACATCTCGGCGATATTATCAATGAGACGCAAGTGACGGCGCTGCCGCTAAACGGCCGAAATTTTGCCCAGCTTGCTTTGCTCAACGCCGGTGTTGCCGCCTCCGGGGGCGGAGGCGGACAGCAGGGTGGCGAGGGCGGAATCTCCGGTTACTCCTCGAACGGCCAACGTTCCAGCTCGAATAACTTCATGGTCGATGGAATCGACAACAACAATTATCAGGGCGGGTCGGTGTCGCAGCTTCCCTCGGTCGATTCCATTCAGGAGTTCCAGGTACAGACCAATAGCTACTCGGCGGAGTATGGCCGCAACAGCGGCTCGGTGGTGAATCTGGTCACGAAGTCAGGCACCAACCAATTCCATGGCTCAGCGTATGAATTCCTTCGCAACAACGCCTTTGACGCGCGCAATTTCTTCGCCAACACGCAACCCGAGCTTCGGTTAAATCAATTTGGTGGAACGATGGGAGGCCCCATCCAAAAAGACAAGACCTTTTTCTTCGGCAACTACGAAGGCTTCCGCCAGGTGGCGGGCATCACGCGGCTCACCATCGTTCCCACCGACGCACAGAAGAATGGAGTTTTCACCGATGCCGGTGGCAACGCTGTGCAGCTGCCGCTGGATCCCACCGCGGCGCAGCTCCTGAAGCTATATCCCGAGCCAAACACGGCCGAGACCGGAGGCAATTTCGTTTCTTCACCGAACCTGACGAATTCCACGGATCAGTACCTCATTAAAATCGATCACCGGATGGCCGCCAACGACACGCTGACCGTCCGGTATAGCTACACGAGCTTTACCATTTTTAATCCTTTCGCGCCCGGCCAGGAGACGACTGCCATCCCGGGATACGGCTCGTTTGACAAAGGAGGCACGCAGCTCGCGTCGATCGGCTATACCAAGATCCTGGGTCCCTCCTCGCTTAACGAATTCCGTATCGGCTTCTCGCGCAATACCGACAGCACGTCTAACCAGGCTGGTCCGCAGGCGGCCACTTACGGCTTCAACACGGGATGGCCCGCGAACTCTCCATTGAATCTCGGCGACATGCCGAATCTGACGATGGCCGGTGGTCTTGTGTCGGGCGGCGGAGCGTTCTCGAATCTCGGGGCCAACAATAACAACCCCAGCACTTCGGAACAGAACACCGTCCAGTTCATTGACCACTTCTCTCACACGACGGCCCGCCATGAGTGGAAATTCGGTACGGACATTCGCAACGTCCGCGACAACATCGTTTACGACCTCGACTTTATCGGCCAGATTACCTTCACTGGCTCGCAGAATCCCCAGGGCATCAACAACCCGTTCGCAGACTTGGCCGAAGGCCTGCCGAGCGGTTCGCTGCACTTCGTGGGAAATTCTGCGCGAAGTTACCGGATCACGAGCTACGACTTCTTCGCCCAGGACACATTCAAGCTCCGCCCGAATCTGACCCTGAACTATGGGTTGCGCTATGAATACAACACGGTGATTCACGACGCGACCAATCGGGCCACCACCTTTCGTCCCAATCTCTTCTCGCAGTTTCTCTCGCCGACGGCGGATCAGACCGATCTTTCCGTATTAGAAGCATCGGGCATGGTCACCGAGAGCCAAGGAGGCCTTTACAACCCGGACCGCAATAACTTTGCTCCACGCGTCGGGGTCGCCTGGAGCTTGGGGCCGAAACACATAACCGTTTTGCGCGCCGGCTACGGCATCTTCTACGACACGGTCATCGGCCAGATTCCGGGAAATGTGCTCCTGAATCCGCCGTTCATGCCGGACTACTTCGACCTGCCCCCGACACTTGGATGGCCGAACTCCTTCGCGCCCTCCGGTTTCCCCGTCATTACCATAACACCGGCGCACTTCCCGACTCCGTATTCGCAAGCATGGAATCTCGACATCCAGCGCCAACTGCCCGGCCAGATGCTGTTTGAAGCCGCCTATGTGGGTTCAACGGGCACGCATCTGCCGAGATTTCGCCAGATCAATCAAGCCTACATCACGCAGTCGCAGATCGACGCGCTCACTCCCGACGTTGTGACGCGCATGGAACTGATGGGAATCCCCACTCCCGTCGCGCAATTCCTCTCCACGAACATTGCGTTGATCCCGAGCATTGCCCGTGTCCCGTACTTCGGCTACGCGAAAATTTTCCAGGCGGAAGATTCCGTCAGCTCGGGCTACAACGCACTTCAGATGAAGCTCAATAAGCGCGCGGGCCACGGGCTGAATTTCGGCTTGGCGTACACGTACGCCAAATCGATAGATGCAGCCTCGGTGTTCTACGGCTCCGGAGCCAACGGCACGACGATTTTTCCGCAAGACAATTACGATACCCGCGCCGAGAAAGGGCTGTCTGACTTCGACATCCGCCATCGTTTCGTAGCGAATTATATTTACCAGATTCCTTCCCTCGAGCATCTCGCTTCGGGAATGCCGCGGCCCCTCGCGGATGGCTGGCAGATCACCGGCATCTTGACCCTGCAGACCGGACAACCACTCTCCGTATTGACGGGCGCAGATGCAAGTAGCACCGGAGAGGGTACGGACCGGCCCGATCTTATCGGCAATCCGAATGCCGGCCCGCATACGGTTGCGAAGTGGTTCAACACGGCGGCCTTCGCCATGAACGCGCCTCTTAGGTTTGGCAACGCGGGCCGAAACATCGTGGAAGGTCCGTCGTTCCGGAATTTCGATTTCGCGCTCTTGAAGGACACGCGGATCGCGGAGGCTCGAAACATAGAGTTTCGCGCGGAGTTCTTCAATGTTTTCAACCATCCGAATTTCGCCCTGCCGGGAAATATTCTCACGGCTCCGAATTTTGGCGCCATCTTCCAGACGCCTGACGTCGCTCAGAACAATGTGGGCCTGGGCTCCGGTGGACCGCGGCTCATCCAATTCGGATTGAAGCTCAGCTTCTAGGGAGTTGTATGACCGGGCCTATGAAGCGGTTGCTGATTGCCTCGGGGCTGTTCTTGGGGCCGCCAATTTCGGTCATTGCCGCACCACAGGTAGATCCCCTCGGGCGCGGTCTATACGCGTATGTAAGCGACAACGACCACAGCGCGAATTCTACATTCCTGATTGGACAACACGGCATACTCGTCGTTGATACCGGACTGAATACCATCGAGGGCCGGAAACTCCTTGACGAAATCCGCAAGATTTCTCCGCTGCCTGTCCGGTTCATCATCAACACGCACTATCATCCGGACCACCAGGGGGCGAACGCCGTCGTGGGGCCGGATGCCGTGGTGATCAGCTCACCGTTTACCCGGGAGCGCACCCTCCAAGTGTTGGACGGACTCCGCAAAAGCCAAGCAAAAGAGGGCGCGAGTGAACAGGCCGCGCAGCAACCTGCGTTTCGCGCCGCCACGGAGACATTGACCGACCGGCTGACGATCTACCTCGATGATGACCCAGTTGAGATCGTCGCTCCTGGCCCCGGGCATACCCTGGGAGACGTGTACGTTTTTTTTCCCCACCAGCGGAGTGTCGCCGCTGGCGACCTTTTCATGAACCGCTCCTCGCCGGCGATGGATCAGGGCAGTGCGAAAAACTGGATACGAACGCTTGATTCGATATTGACGCTCCCGGCAGATCACTTCGTACCGGGCCACTTTGAAGTTGGATCGCGAATGACTTTCACGCACTTCCGGGACTATCTTGCCGACCTGTACGGGCAAGTGGAGCGCCTGCGCAGCTCCGGAGCTACGCTCGAACAGGTCAAGCAGCAAATTGATATGAAGAAGTATGCCGACTTCAGGCAGTATCCCCAGTTCCAGGCTACCTTTGCGGACAACGCGGAAACGATTTATCGGCAGCTTGGGCATCCCTAGTCGGCTAGCCAGCGCACATTCATTTTTGTGTCTGACCTCGACTGGCTTCGATCAACTGCTCGACCGGGGCAACGACCATGAGCAGGAGGTTGGCTCTTGGTGTTTTGGAACGTTCGATCAAAGTGAGCTGCTGGTTCCTCCAGGACTCCGAGGAGGGTTCGGATTTATCGAGATAGTCGAGTGCCTCTAAGCCCGCAGCACCGAGGGCGGAAAGGTCTTCGGAAAGAGGTGCGACTTCGAGCAGAAGAAAAGATTGCTGGAGCAGCGAACGTACCTTCATTGCGTTATCGCGCCAGGCGGTGAGCATCGTTCGAATCTGGGCTTCAACAGCTTGGTCTTTACAGCCGCTCTGGACGTAAGCCTGCACTTGATCGCGAAAATGGCGCGCTGCATCGCTCTCCGGGCTCACGGCGTCGATCATGTGGTTCAAGGGAGCTCGAAAGTCCCAGGGGCCCTTCACGTTTTCGAAGCGGGTGTAATCCTTCACGGGTTCGGCTGTATCTGCGAGGGTGCGAAGCGCGGAAATGTCGCCCGTGCCCGCCATGCGGCGCAGCATGCGAAACTTGCCGGATCTTTGGGTCAACCCTAGCAGCTCGAGGCGCCAATCAAGTTCGCCGAGTCTCGTGTACATCGAGGCGACATCGGTAACCTCCTGTGGCGACCATAAACGCTCGGCAATCGCGGCCGTGCGCGGCCAGATACGGGAATCGAGGATCTCGGGCGTCACCCATTCTGTCCACATGCAAGCCTCGCCGCCGATGATGCGACTCTTCTCCTCTGGATCGAGCGAAGCAGCCGCGCCGCTCATGGGGTCCACGGCATAGTGCCGTGAAGCTGGCCACATCAGGTCGAGGTAGTAACCGAAAGAGAGTAGGCCGCTGTAGCCTTGCTTCGCCGCCGTGGCCAACGATTCTTGGCCGCGCCATGACTGAATGACGATGGTCTTTGGCAGCCCGGGATGCAGGATCTCGTCCCATCCAATCATCAGCTTGCGGTGCTTGGTCAGGATCTTCTGCAAGCGCTGATTGAAGTAGGCTTGCAGATCCTGGTTATTCTTCATTCCATGCGAGTGAATGAACGCCTGGATCGTCGAATTGGCGTCCCAATGTTTGCCGTCGACCTCGTCTCCGCCGATGTGAAAGTAGGCGTCGGGAAAAAGCTTACCCATCTCGTCAACGAACTTGTCGAGGAATTTATAAGTGCCTTCCTGTATGGGATCGGTTACGGAATCAGGGCCCTCTGGATCGATCTTGTAAGGGCCTGGGCCACTTGCCAATTCGGGATATCCGACAAACCAAGATCGGCTGTGGCCGGGCGTATCGAACTCGGGGATCACGCGGACGCCCCGATCGTGCGCGTAGGCCACTAGGTCCCGAATCTCTACTTGCGTGTAATACCAGCCATCGGATCCCATCTCGTGCAGTTTAGGAAAGCGCTTGCTCTCGACACGAAAGCCCTGGTCGTCGGAAAGGTGCAGGTGCAAAACATTCATCTTCACCGCAGCCATTCCATCCACGTTGCGCTTGAGCACGTCGAGCGGAATGAAGTGGCGGGCGACGTCAATGAGCAAGCCGCGCCAGGCGAACCGGGGCTGGTCTTTTATGGTGACGGCAGGCACGGCGAAGCCGGCCGGAGTGGTTTCGACGAGTTGCAGGAAAGTTTGGAGTCCATGCAGGACGCCCAGGGCAGTTGGCGCGTTGAGCTTGGCTCCGGAATCGGTAATTGCCAGCTCATAAGACTCATCCTCGCCGAGCTTTTGCACTGGCTCGCGATCGTGGTCGGCGTGGATCAGCAGAGTCGGACTGGCGGGTCCGCCCGGTTTGTGCCTGAGGAGCATTCCCGTTTGCTCGGAAAGCTCGGCAACGAACCTCTCGACGCCGCGCTCCAGTGTTGTATCTTGAACGCCAGTAACCGCAGCGGAAAAGGATTGATCAATCGGCAGTTGTCCAGTTCCAAGTTGAACTGTAGACGGCATGGGTATGAGGCTCGGCTCGCGCTGCCGTTGTGCTGCAGTAGTAGCTGCAAGTAGAAAAAACGCGTTAAGGATCAGCACGATTCGCATAGTTCCGGCACCATCTCCCAGTCTCTGGTTTCGCCTTGTTTCTTTTCATTCTTTCTGCTTTTTTACTTATAGTAACAATCGAAGCTGGCGCAGGCGAATCTTGGAAGCATGTCCAGCGCTTGCGCCCAAGAGGATCGCATCATGACAAAGTCCGGGCAATGCAGCAAACTGGATACGCACGCTTGATGGAAGCTCCCGCCGATCACTTCGTACCAGGCCACTGTGAAGCCGCATCGCGTGAAACCTTCACGCGGCCGATTTGCGCGCCAAGCCCAATGCAAAGGCAGCGAGAGCAACGATGACTAGCGCCGATCCGAGGACCGCGATAGCGCGAGGTGCGTTGCCGTGGTCTGCCGTCTGAAGCAGAACGCCGAGCGGGAAGAGAAAAGCGCCGAGTAAGGCGCTCACGGAGAGGAACATTTTGATTTTTCCCGAGAACTGCACTCGATCAAGGCCAATTCCCAAGACAATCAAAACCATGGCCAGGCCGATCCAATGGCCGTGCACGTCCACTTGCCGGTCATAAACGTATTTTGCTTGCTGGTATTGCAGCAGGGCTTGGTCGGTGAGTGCCGAATTCCGGGAAGCGGCTCCGGCGAATCCTGCCGCGAGCGATGAACCGATCTCGTCCAGCGCCTGGTGCTCGGCAAAAACCGCGTACCACAGGCCGTAGCCCATGCCCCACAGCGCCAGAGCAATCCCGCCCGCAAGGAGTAGCCGACGCGCGCCGCTCACGATGGGCCTCCCGCGTCCAGCCGGCCGGTGTAACGCAAAATGCCAATCCACATGGCCAGCAGCGCCACGATCACGAGCAGGCCCCCCAGGTCCGCCAATCCACCAGCGACCAACCCATACTTCAGCTCGAGTAGCACGCAAACGGGGAGAAGCACAGATCCGAGCAAAAGCACGAACGCCCAGCGCCGCTTCCACGTTTCGCCGAGATTTACATAGGGTTGAAAAAACGCCAGCAGCATTCCAAGCAAGCCGAACTCGATGATGTGAGCGTGTGCGGCGATTTTCACCGCCTTGTCGCCTTGTAGCTGGCCGTACTCCGCCAGCCCGCGGTCGACTGCCGCAGCGTTTTGCGTCGCCGCTCCAGTGCTGATTTTTGAAAGAATCGATACGTCGAGCGCTTCGTGGCGATAGAGGTCCCTAGCGGCGTAATAGCTGCCGTAAAAGAATCCCAGCAGCACCAGGAATACTCCGCCGGCAAGCAGCAACCGCCCCGGGACACTTGCATCGGCAAGGAGATGGTCTTGGACGGCGCCACGCTCCCCCGAGCGAAAATGCTTGAGGAGCCCAGTGAGGTAGCCGAGCACAGCAACGACGACAAAAAAGCCACCGAGATCGGCAAAGATGCTGGCCCATCCGATGGTCTCGACCGGGCTATAAGCCAGCCCAACGTAATGGATTAGGAACACACACACGGGCAGCAAGCCGGCACCAAAGAGAAACAACCAGGTCAGGTGTTTTTTTGCTTTGCGCGAAAGAGCGATCCACGGCTCGAGCAGCGCAAGCATTAACGCCAAATATCCAAAAGCTACGATGTGGACGTGGGTGTCCACTTTGGTGCCGCGATTTTCCAGGAAGCCACCAACGTCCTGAAAATGTTTGAGGACTCCAGCGCCGTCACCGGCCAGGGCAGCGTGCGAGGCATTCGAGAGACTGGCGCCGACCCGCGCGGCATTCTGGTGCAGGACAAATACCGCGAAAATGTCGCCAAAAACCATTCCGACGAGGATCAGACCGATGCCGCCAAGGAGGAGGAGCCGCCGCGCGCCGAGCGGAGCAAACGTAGCGCTCCGCTGGAATGGCCTTGCCAATTCGTGCGCGCCTGAGCTTTCTGGGGAGCTCATGGATTCCATGGGTGCCGCGGCGGAGGAGACTGTCCGGCTGTGTTCATACGCTCACTGGAGAGGCCGCGGCGCTCCCCCGGAAAACCGGCATCACGCGATCGGCGAAGAGTTGCTGCGTCTTGATGGATTTCCAGTGTTCGAGTCCGCCAAAATTGGAGACGATAGCCAGTTCACCGATTCCACCTTTCTCTTCTAAGTTTCGAATCTGGCGAATCACTTTCTCCGGCGTGCCGATGAAGCCAATCTCCTGCTCCACAATCTCGTCGTAGGTCAGCTTGGTCAGGGATTCGAGCGCGCCGCTGGCGTAAAAGCCGTAGCCTTTGGCGCGTAGCTCCGCTCTCTTGGCTTCCGCCTCGAAAGATTCAACCGGTGAGGCGTTGAACGAAAGAAAATTGTGCAACGCGGTCTCCACTTCTTTTCGAATTTGTTTTTCGTCTTCGTCCAAGTAAACAGGGCGGATATAAACGATGTTCGGCTTATGCCCATGTTCGGCCGAGGCTTTCTTGTAGATACCGAGCGGCTTCTCGAGCAAACCCCAGGGAAGCAATGGGGGCACCAAAATTCCCCATCCACGCTCACCGGCCATCTGATACGTGATATCGCTCGTTCCGCCCGTATATAGCGGTGGATGCGGTTTCTGCACCGGCTTGGGCACAACCGCCAGATCCTTCACTTTGTAGAACTGGCCGTCATAGGACATTTTGTCTTTTGTCCAAGCCTGAATCAAAATCTCGATCGCTTCATCGTACCGCGGCCGGCTCTCTTCAAGAGGGACATTCGAAGGCCCGAAGAGCCACGCGTGGCCGCGACCCAACCCGCATTCAAGCCTCCCTCGTGTAAGGATGTCAGCTTCCGCGATTTGGCCTGCCAGGCGCATCGGGTTTTCGAGCGGAAGCGTGAACAGCGCGACGCGAAAGCGAATGCGCTCGGTGCGCTGGGCGGCAGCGCTGAAAAGAGCCAGCGGATTGGCGGAAATGGAAAATTTCTGGAAGAAATGATGGTCAATCACGGAGTAGACATCAAAGCCGACCTGATCAGCATGTTCGATCTGGCGAAAAATCTCCCAGGTCAGCTCGGCGTGGGATTTTCCCGGCGCCGTCTGCATCTCCGCATAGATGCCGAATCTCATTGCCCCTCCCGGTCTTGCTGTATTGAGGTGCACATAAATCCGGGCACTCGCCTCGTTTCAAACTCGGTGCGGCGTGGCTCAGGAACTCCAACGCAATGGAAATCTAGAAGTTGAACTTCACCGCCAACTGAATCTGGCGCGGGTTGAAAACCGCGCGCGGAGATCCGTAAAGCGGGTTGGGCGACCCTTCACGGAACGAAGACGGCGTCGCTGGACAGCCGAAGGCTGTTGGGTTGAACGGGCAGAAGTCGGATGCCCCATAGACGGTGTTGAAAAACCGAATGTTCGTCGTGTTAAAGAGATTGAACGCCTCCCCGAGCAATTCCAGGCTGCGGTGCTCCTTGAATGGGAAGGTGCGACCCAGGCGAAAATCCACGGTCCGGAAATTGTCACCGATAAAGGTGTTGCGCGGCTCGATGCCGACGCGGTCGTTGTTGCCGAAGATGTCGCCGTTGGCGTCGAAGCCGGCAAACTTCGTGAAGCGCATCGGAGACTGAATGCTGGCAATCAGGCCAGCCTCGAAGTTGCGGGCGAAAGCATTCCATTCCTTTGGTGTTGTCACTGTCCCATTCAACACTAGGCGCTGGCGCACGTCGTCTGAAGAATCCGCTCTTTCCGCGCGGAAATTCTGACTGTCTTGGGGGATCAGAACGAAACTGGGGTTTGGCCCGTCGTCGATGGATTTTGACCACGTATAACTCACGCCATAGGAAAAGTGATGCGCAAGCCGTTTATTGACGTTGATCAGCAAACCGTCGTACTGGGAGTCCCATCGTGAGTCGGCCTCGAAATAAATCGCGATCGGAGGAAGGCGCACGCCGGGAGTAAAGGGGCATGCCGGAACGGAAGAACAATAGACGTTCTTTAGCCCACTGCGGCCTTCGGAGTCATGAACGGTCACCTGGGCGCTGGGATCAGGCTGGTTGACATTGTAGAAGCTACCGAGATGGACGCCACGGATGTGAAGACCGCTGACGCTAACGGTTGTATCGGGGAGCGGATCGAATTCGATTGCGGCGCTGGCTTGAATGCCGTAAGGGTTCTGGGAGTTTTGATTAAAGCGAACCACCACGGACGGTCCGAAGAACGCACAATTGGTAATTGGAGTGCAACCCGGGAACGGGTTTGTGAATGGATCCGTTGTATTATCCGGATAAGCGCCGTCTTTGACCAATCCCTCGAGTCCCAGAGCAGTGATCGCCGGAGAGCTAGCAAAGGCGAAGAGTTCCGTCTTGGCGTTGAGACTGTTTTCAAACGGACGGCCGGGATACTTCCCGTCGTTAAGCTGGGGAATGTTGCCCGTGCCGCCACAAGAAGGCTCCTGGCAGGCGAGAAGCGGCGCGGGAATAATTCCGTGGAACAAGCCGAAGCCAGCGCGAATGACAACATTGCGCTTCGTTCCGAGACTGTAAGCAACTCCCACTCGGGGGTCGAAGTTCTTCCACTGGGTGTTGAGTACGCCACTGGGCCAGGTCTCCCACTCCCAGCGAATTCCGCCGTTCAACGTCAAACGGCTCGTCGCTCGCCACTTGTCCTGGATGAAGAGACCATTATAAGTGTGGTTGAGCGTGCCTTCGGCTTGATTTCGGATGCTAGGAGCAATCCGCGTCCCGCTATAAACAGAGGTATTCAGGCTCTGCTCGTCGAAATTTGGCGCCTTAAAGCGTTCAAAAAAGATCACGTTGGGATGCTGGCAGCCTGCTGGACCCGCGCCTCCTGGATCTCCTACGGGGGAGACACATTGTGGTCCGTTGACTGCGTCATTTCCGAGAAAAGCGCCGAGATTAGGGAAGTCCGCCTCGAAGGGATAGAAGAGCGGAAATGATTCCGTGGTACGGACGTAATTGGTATTTCCTCCGAGGCTGATGGTGTGGCGGTCGTGAGTGATCGTGAAGTCGTCGACCAATTCAAAGCGGGACTCGCGGTAGAAATCGGGGTTGCCGCGGTTGACGCCGGTGGTGAAAGTGTTCGAAAGCTCGAGATGGGGTTGTGTGGAGACGGTGGGGAAATCGAACGAGCGCCGAGCAAATTGCATGCGCAACTCGTTCACCATCGTCGGTTTGATAACCGAAGCGAGCGTCCCTGCGACGGATTGATCGCGATAGAAGTTGTCTTTGAATGCAGAAGGCAAGTCAAAACCGTCGTTCAAAGGGGATTGATTGAGCAGCCGGCCGTCATTGATAAAATAACGCAAGAACATCGTTTCAGTTGGGCCGAAGTTGTGGTCCAACCTCAGGAAGCCATTGTCAGTGTCGTTGGTCCGCAGAACGCCGCCCAAGGGCGGTTCCGGCGCCAGCCCGTAGACGGCTTTCACTTCGTTGATGAATTTAATGTTGCTGAGGACGGCGGAGTTGTAGAAAGGCGATTCGCCACGCCGTTGGACTTCATAATTGCCAAAGATGAAGGTCTTGTCTTTCTGGAGAGGGCCTCCGATCGCCGCGCCAAATTGATTCTGCCTTAACGCGTGGGCCCCGGTGGCCTGGAGGAGATTGATGGCATCCAGTTTGTTGTTGCGGAAATATTCGTAAGCAGTTCCGTGCCATTCATTGGTCCCGCCGCGGGTAATGATGTTGACGATGCCTGCTGAGGCGCGGCCAAATTCGACAGAGTAATCAGTGTTGATGACGCGGAATTCCTGGACCGATTCCTGCGGAGGCGTGCCGCGCTGGATGCCCGAGGCTGTCGAAATGTCGTCCGCTCCATCCACTGCAATGAAATTGTAGTGAATATTCTGGCCTCCGAAGGAGAGCTTGGTCACGGGCTCTACGATCACGTCGGTGTTTCCCGCCGTGGTATCGCCAACGGTGACGGCTGGAGAGAGCAACGCGAAGTCGATGAATTCACGGCCGTTCACGGGAAGATTGAGGATCTGGTTTTCCGTGATTACCGTGCTGACCTGGGTGCGCGTTGGCTCGGCCAGTTCGGAAGTGGCTTCGACTTCGACTTTCTGAACCATGGCTCCAGGTGTGAGCGTGAAACCAAGCTCCGCGGCTTGGCCGACCTGGAGGGTGATGTTCTTGGTCTGTTTTCCAAACCCCGAAAATTCGACGGTGACTTTATATTCCCCGGCCGGCAGAGCAGGGATGGAATACTCGCCGTTATCGGAGCTTTGCGCGGAGCGAGAGAACCCCGTGGCCAGATTGGAGGCCGTCACACCGGCCTTGGCAACACTGCCGCCAGAAGCATCGGTGATCTTTCCGGAGAGCGTGGCGTTCACTGTTTGGCTCCGGGCGGAGTCTGGTGGAATCAGCAGGAAAGCCGCGCATAATGCGGCCAGAAGAATCTGGAGCGAAAAATTCCACTTGCTGCGAATCACAGTGCACCCCCCACGTTGAACTTCTCGAAACGAGCACTCCGAACTGCGGTCGAAATACTCCTTTTTTAGCTGCACCTTCCATCGTTGCGGCTGTCGTTTGGCTGTGTTGGAAAGAGCGGCCTTACCGACCGCTCAGGCATAGTTGTGGCGAAGCCAACCCGATAGCACCAGGGGCGACCAGGGAGCGTCCGGAGCGAGGATGTAACAGAAGACCCGCCGGGATCGGCGAGATGGTTCAAGAAGTTCCGGCGCTGAATCGGAGTTGACGGCATGCCACGCCCCCGCCTCGACGGAAGAGTACCCGAATGGAACGATACACTAGGGGTGGACGAGGGGCATGTCAAGCAGAAAGAGAAGACCAATTGAATATGGGAATTGTTGACATGGGAATTGTTGAACACTTGACTCTCCCCTTGTTTGGGAGCAACATTTCGCACTGCCCGGCACCCCGTCGAGACCAAACATGGAACTGGCCGAGATCAATCGAATTTCAGTCGCTGACCAGGTTGCTGCGATTCTTCGGCAGCGGATCCTCGACGGAGAATTGCCACCTGGAACGGCCCTGCAAGAAGTGCCCATGGCTGCATCCCTCGGAGTATCCAGAAATACGGTCCGCGAAGCGACGCGCATTCTGTCACTCGAAGGTCTGCTGAAGCGAAGTGTGCACCGCGGAGTGGCCGTGGCCCAACTATCTCAGGAAGACGTCGCCGAAATTTATCAACTGCGCCACCTCTTGGAAATTCCGGCGGTGCGAGCAGCGAAGATGGAAGACTCCGACGTACTGACGGAGATGCGCCGAGCCCTGGAAGGTTATGAGGAGGCAGTTGCGGGCGTTGACTGGGTGAGGGCGGTTCGCTTTGATTTACAGTTTCATACGCTGCTGATTCGCTTTCACCGCAACCGACGCCTGGAGTCCTTTTACCAAAAGCTTCTGAGTGAATTGCGGATGGGTATGGTGCTCGTCGATCTGCGGCACGATAATCCCAGCGGCCTGGTTCCCGTGCACCGTAGAATTCAGGAACTGTTGACCAGTGGAGAGGCGGAAGAGTGTGCAGCACTCCTCGCGCAACATCTGCGAGATTCGGAAACAAGATTGACCGCCGTGATAGATCAGCGGATGGCAAGAGCGGCGGCCAAGTAAGTTCTGGTACGGCCGAAGTTGCCAATCCGTGCCGGATGCTGTAAACAGGTTCACCCGAAGGCCAGCTTACTGGCGTTCCTTCGGTCCCAAGCGGGAGCAGCCGTTCGAGGGCTTACGTAAAGATGTATCCCCGAGCATTTACCTATCATCGAGCCAGCTCCCTCCAGGATGCGGTGACGCTGCTTTCCGAGCTTGGAGAAGGCGCGAAGCTGCTGGCCGGCGGCCAGAGTTTGATCCCGCTCATGAAGTTGCGTTTTGCCAACCCCGCTCATCTCGTCGATCTGAACTTTGTCGAGGGCCTTTCTCATATCCAGCAAAAGAATGGCGCGTTGCATTTTGGCGCTCTTGCGCGTCATGCGGAGATTGAGAAGTCTCCCGCCGCCCGAAAGATTCCGATCCTGCATGACTGCGCTGCGGGAATTGCGGACGTGCAGGTCAGAAACCGCGGAACGATCGGGGGTTCGATTGCCGAGGCCGATCCCAGCGGCGATTGGGCCACCGTGCTGTCGACCCTCTCTTGCGAGGTCCGATGCGTTGGCTTGGCCCGAGAACGCTCTTTCAAGCTGAGTGAATTCCTGAAGGACGCTTATACCACCGCGCTGGCGTCGGACGAACTTGTTTCCGAAATTGTCGTCAAGTTTCCGCCCGGGAACGGCGGTGGCGCGTACATCGCATTCAAGCGAACCGCGCCCGTATATCCCACCGCGAGCGCTGCCGTCCAATTGACGCTGGAAGGCGATCGCTGCACGGAGATTGCCATAGCCCTGGGCTGCGTCGGCTTGTTGCCGATCCGAGTTACGGAAGGAGAAGCAGCGCTTCGCGGCCGGCAAATCACGCCGAAACTCGTCGAAACTGCAGCCGACGCCGCGCGTGCCGCCGCCGAGCCGCAGCCGGACATGCGGGGTTCGGCGGAATACAAGCGGCAACTTGTGGGAACGCTGGTTAAGCGCGCGACGGAAGTCGCGCTCCAGCGGGCCCGCGGACAGCAGGTGGAGGTCAGCCACATCTATGCCTGAAGCCGCGCAAAAAGTTTCCATCGAAGTCCGCGTCAACGGCAAGTTGCATTCGCGGGAAGTCGAGCCTCGGTTGTTGCTCGTGGAATTTCTGCGCGAAGATCTCGAGTTGACGGGCACGCACATCGGATGCGACACGACGTATTGCGGCGCTTGCACGGTGCTGATGAACGGTGCTGCCGTGAAATCCTGCACGGTCTTCGCGGTGCAAGCCGACGGCGCGGAAATTACCACCGTCGAAGGGCTGGAGAAGGATGGCCAACTTCATCCGATTCAAAAAGCCTTTGGTGACTGCTACGGCCTCCAATGCGGCTATTGCACACCCGGGCTGATGCTTTCTGCGCTCGAACTCCTGCGAGACAATGCGAGTCCGAACCGGAAGCAGATTAAGAAAGCCATTGCGGGAAACACCTGCCGGTGCACCGGCTATCAAAACATTTTCAAAGCGATCGAGACCGCCGCGGCGCAAATGAGGAGCCCGAGCCATGGCGATTAAGTTTGGCGGTGACTTCGAGGTCCAGCGCTCCCCGGAAGAAGTGTTTGATTTTCTGACGGATCCGCACAAGTTCGCTCCCTTGCTCCCGGATTTTCAAGGCTTGGACGTTGTTGATGAGCGGCACTTCGCGCTGCGAGTGAACGTCGGCATTTCACACATCAAGGGCACGGCAAACGTAAAAATGGAACTTTCGGAATCCACACGCCCCAGCCGCGCGCAATATAAGGGGCAGGGCAGCGTCGCCGGCGGAAACATGTCGCTGACGGCCAGTTTCGACCTCGTCGCGGCAGGGAGCGGCACGAAAGTCGCGTGGCAGGGAGAAGCACAGATTTTCGGACGCTTGACATCCGTGGCGGGCGGATTGCTCGAACCGTTGGGACGAAAGAATATTCAGAAAGTGATCGACGGCTTGCAGGCAGCGCTGCGCCAGCCATAGTATCGTTACGTTTCAGGAGAGATTTGACTTGAGCGCGGGAACCAATGGCGGAGGGTGGGTCGGCCGAGGGCTGGCGCGCAAGGAGGATAACCGGCTCCTGCGCGGCCGCGGCAAGTTCATCGACGACCTCAAGCTGCGCAATATGTTGTATCTGAAATTCGTGCGCGCTCCCTACGCGCATGCCAACGTGACCAGCCTCGATGTTTCCGCGGCGGAAGCGGTTCCCGGGGTGATTTGCACTCTCACGGGCACGGAAATCGCGAAACAGACGAATCCGTTCATCGAGATCGCGCCGGATCCCTTCGCGCGAATCAAAGATTACCCGCTGGCTGTTTCCAAGGTGCGCTATCAGGGAGAACCGGTGGCTGCCGTCGTCGCAACTTCACCGCAGATTGCCGACGATGCCGCGGAGCTGGTCGAAGTCGAGTACCAAGCTCTCCCCGTCCTGGTCGACGCCGAGGAAGCTTTGAAAGATTCGGTCTTGCTTCACGAGGATGCGGGGACCAACCGTGTTTGGCGCGGTGTCTTCGAATACGGTGACATTGAAAAGGCCTTTCGCGAAGCGGCGCACATCGTGCGGATTGACAAGATGCATTTTCACCGTTTTTCCAGCACGCCGCTGGAGAACAACGCGGTCATTGCCGAGTGGAACCTGAAAGATGAGCATATCTATTATTGGTGCAACAATTCTTTTCCGTCGTTCGCGATGCAGTTCATCGCCTCTCACCTCGGTGTCCCCATCGACAAAATCCGCGTTCAGACCTTTGATATTGGCGGCAGCTTCGGCATCAAGATCACCAGCTATCCGCAAATGTCGGTTTGCGCGCTGGCTTCGAAAAAAGCCGGCGGCCGCCCGGTGAAATGGATTGAGACACGCTCCGAGCACAACATTTCGAGCGCGCACGGCAACGAGCGGACCTTTCGGGACACGCGTGTGGCCCTCGACAAGAACGGCGTAATCACCGCGATCGACTCACGCCACATTGATGACTGCGGCGCTTATCCGCGTTATGAGCCGCTGGGCTGCGTGATCTGGGCGCAGGTCCTTCCGGGAGTGAACCGCTTCCGGAATGTGCGCATCGATTTCAGCCAGGCGGTCACAAACAAATGCCCGGTGGGTCCGAACCGCGGCTATTCGCGGATGCAACATCTGTGGTTCCTGGAGCGGGTCGTCGATATTTGCGCGCACGAATTGGGTATTCCACCCGACGAGATGCGGCTGTCGAATTACATTGGCCCGGAAGAATTTCCCTACACAACGCCAAATGGTTGTGTCTACGACTCCGGGAACTATCCCAAAATGCTGCAAGTGGCTAAAGAGAAGATCGGCTGGGAGGATTGGAAGAAGAAACAGGCGGGAGCGCGAACGGAAGGGCGCTGGATGGGCATCGGCATCGGCACCACCCTCGATTCCGGAACAAACAATTTCGGCCAGTCGCAAATCGTGAATCCCCATGCGCCGTTTTCCGGAAATTCGCAGGGCGCCAACTGCAAGCTGGATATCTATGGCGAGGTTGTCGTAGCCGTGGGTTCCTGCCCGCAGGGCCAAGGTCACGAGACGACCGCGGCGCAAGTCGTCGCCGATGTCCTGAACATTCATCCGGATCTGGTGACCGTGCGTACCGGATTCGACACCGAGCGCAACGTGCACACCGGGGCTTCGGGCACGTACGCCAGCCAGTTTGCGGTTTCCGGTCTGTCCGCCGTGCACGGCGCGGCTCAAAAGTTGAAGACGGAGATGAAGCGGCTGGCGGCCTTTTTGCTTCAAACGGGGGAGGAGCATCTTGAGTTTGGCATAGGACCACAAGGCCCCGAGATTCTCGCGAAAGACAGCGGCAAATCCGTGAACTACTGGCAATTGGCGAACGTCGTCAACGCGAATTCTGCCGTGCTGCCTGAGGAACTCTACGAACTGACGTTGAACTGCCGGTACATTTGGCGCGCTCCGTTCAAAGTCCCCGACAAGGAAAAGAAATACGGCAGCTTGACGCTGACGTATGCGTCACAGCTGCACATTGCCGTGGTGGAGATCGACCGGGAGACGTTCATCCCGCGCATTCTGGATTACGTGGCGGTGGATGACTGCGGAAGAGTCATCAACCCTCCCATTGTGGAAGGCCAGGTCTACGGCGCGACGGCGCATGGGATCGGCGCGGCCTTGCTGGAAAGCTGTGTTTACGATGCGGTTGGCAACATGCTCACGGCGACGTTCAGCGATTACACTCCCATCACCGCCATGAACATGCCGGACGTGAGATACGGGCATATCGAGACGCCCTCGCCGCACAGTTACAGTGGCGCAAAGGGCATGGGCGAAGGCGGCGCAGCTCCGATCCACACGATTTCCGCGGCACTGCAGGATGCCCTGTTTTCCAGCGGAATTGTGATCAACGATTCCTTTAACAACGCGGACACTTTGTACCGCGCGCTGGTGAGGAAAGAGATTTATCAGGCGCGCGATCTGGTGACGGTGGAGAAACGGGCCTAACGCGGCACGAATATGAAGCGAGTTTGCATCGTCGGATGTGGAGCCATTGGGTCGCTTTACGCAGCGCATCTCGCGCGGGTGGCAGACGTTTGGGCGCTCGTGCGACGCGACGATCATGCGCTCGCGCTCAACCGCGACGGATTACGCGTCACCGGAAAACATGAGTTTCATGTTTCTCTTAAGGCCACCACGCGCGCAGCAGAAATTCCTGACTGCGAGTTTGCCATCGTGGCCACAAAAGCGCGGCAAGTCGAGGAATCTTTCGCGCCGATCGGGCATCACTTCCATCATGGCGCTGTGCTTTCCGCACAGAATGGCCTGGGCAGCGAAGAAATCCTTGCCGATCATACCCGTGGGCAGATTATTCGCGGCACAACTTTCATGAGCGGCACACGCCACAGCGACACGCATGTGCAATACGAACTGGATACCGCGACGTGGATGGGTCCGTTTGAACCGCGGCACACGCCCTTTTCGATCGTCAAGGAAGCTGCCGACTTGATCGTGGCAAGCGGTTTGAAGGCCGAGGCGCTCGACGACGCCCGGCCCGCCCAGTGGTCGAAGCTGATCTTCAACGCTTCGGTCAACGCAGTATCCGCCCTGACGGGCCTGCCGCACTCACCGCATTTTGCCGATGAGACCCAGCCAGCGAGTCTGGGACACTTGCTCCATGATTTGATCGACGAGGGGAAACGAGTGGCCCAGGCGGCGGGGATTGCCTTGCATGAAGACCCCTGGGAAATGAACAAGATTGGTGCCATGACCAACCATCCACCATCCATGCTCTATGACGTGCGCCATCAATGGCAAACGGAAGTGGATTTCCTGAGCGGAGCCATCGCGCGCGAGGCGCGGCGCGCAGGGGTTGTCGCTCCACTGCACGCGGCCGTTTGCCAATTGATCAAAGGCAAGGAAGCTTCCTGGACCTACAAAAACGAAAACAAGCACGCAGTGGTGGAACATGGCGTGGCCCACTGATACCGCCAAACTCAGCCGCGTTCGCGCGCTGATGAAGGAGCAGGATCTGGATGCGGTCGTCGTCCGCGCACCGGACAACGTCGTCTATCTATCGAGCTACTGGTGCATGAAAGGCTACGACGTCGTGGTTTTCCCGCGCGAAGGCGAAGCCACACTGATCGCCCTTGAGCCCCAGCTCGCCGAGGCGCAGCGCAATTCCTGGGCCAAGGATATCCGCTTGTTCAAGGGCTACGATGAAAAAGATCCGCGGCCACCGCAATTCCGCTCGCTGGATTCTGCCATCAGCGTTTTGAAGGAGCGCGGCCTGACGAGAAGGATCGGCATCGAACTCAATATGGGGACCCAGTCGGCCGATCGCATGGTAGGCGAGCCGACCACGCCAACGCAGATTTTTTTCGACTCGTTCCGAAAAGTAGCTGGCGAAGTTGTGGATGCCACACCTGTGCTGAGCGAGGCGCGGGCCATCAAGACTGCGCAAGAAATCGAGCGTATGGGCCTGGCCAATGAATTGGCGGCACGGGCCATGGAGCATGTCCGCGATCACATCCGGCCGGGGATGAAGGAGAGCGAAGTCGGCGCGATGTACGAAGGCTTCGTTCATGGTTTGGGCGTCGGCTACAAAGGAAAGGTGGAAATGGCGCGGGCCTTCACGCTGGTGTGGTCGGGGAAGGGAATTGCGACATTTACTGCTACCGGGGACCGTCCTGTTCAGGAACACGAGCCCACGCTGCTGGAAATCTGGGTATGCGTGGACGGCTATTGGACGGACTTAACCAAGAATGTCTGCCCTGGCGAGCTGACGCCTGAGTATCACCGCCTGCTCGACATCCTGCTCGGAGTCTTTAACGAAGCGGTCTCTTTCGCAAAGGATGGCGCGAGCTTTCCGGAACTCGATCGCTTGACGCGGGCGCGGATCGCCGAGGGAGGTTATCCCGGTCAGCCGTCACATCCGATCTGCCACGGCGTTGGAGCTCGCGCGCACGAAATGCCCTACGCACATCAAGCCGGGACGGGAACGATTCGAAAAGGAATGGTTCTGGCGATTGAGCCGGGGATTTACTGGCCGGGTGGCGGTGGTTTGCGGCTGGAAGACAATTTTTGGATCACGGAAGCAGGGAATCAAAAACTCTGTTCTTATCCGGATGATTTTCGGCTGGCACGTGCCGCTGGCCAAGCGAGATGATGACTTGACGACTCCTGCGCGAAACGTGGATACGGCAGCCGGCCTGGATGCGCGGCTGGTCGAAAAAATTCTCGCCGAAGTTCGCGAAGAAGAGATTGTCGCGTTGGCTTCTGACGTCATCAACATTCCGAGTCCCACCGGCGAAGAGCTGCAGATGGCGGAATACATGCGCGGCGTTCTTGGGCAAACAGGCTTAAACGTAACCTGGCAGGAAGTGGAAGCAGGCCGCGCTAACGTCGTTGGCCGGTGGACCGGATCCGGCGGCGGCAGGAACCTGATGTTCAACGGCCACATGGATACGTCGAACACCGGTCGCGAGGAGTTTCTCACCGGCATCGGTTACAAGCCAAATGCCGTTGTGAAGGATGGGGTAATTTACGGCCTCGGCATATACAACATGAAAGGCGCGCTCGTTTGCTACACCCAGGCGGTCAAGGCGCTACAGCGAGCCGGCGTGAAGCTGAAAGGCGATGTGATCATCGCGGCCGTCGCCGGGGAGATCGAGAAGACGCAGTGGGGCGAGTACCAAGGCAAGGAATATCGCGGGTACGGCTACGGCACGCACTACCTGGTGAATCACGGCGTGTTGCCGGACATGTGCATTCTCGGCGAGCCGACGGATATGCGCGTTGTGCTGGAGCACTTCGGTTCGATGTGGGTGCGCATCTCCTGCACGGGCATTTATGTGCACACGGCATTCTGCGAAGGCCGCGAAGAAATGAACTCCATTCGGCGCATGCATGAAGTGATGGAGACGATCCTGGATTGGACCGTCGTATGGGAGAAAAAGGCCTCCTACGGCGGAAAGAAGGCCATCGTCAATCTGGGCGGGATTCGCGGCGGCCACGCGTGGCGAGCCAGCCGCACTCCGGAAAAAACCGATCTGTTTCTCGATGTGCGCGTCCCGCCCACGATTCCCATGAGTGAAGCGCGCCGGGACATTCAAGCGGTTTTCTTCGATCTTGAGAAAAAGCATCCGGACTGGGGCCTGGAATTCGAAACCTATGTTTCCGTGCCCGGCGCGCGCATCAGCGAAGAACACCCCATGATTCGAGCCATCGACGCGAATCACGAGCGAGTGATGGGGCATCGCCCCGAGCGCGAGGTGGTGACATGGTGTTCCGACGCCAGCGTTCTCAGCCGTTATGGAATTGAAACGGTGAACTATGGGCCTTCCAGCGGGCCGCGTGATGCGGAAGGTGAAAAAGTGCGCATCAAGACGCTGGTGGACGTCACCAAGATATACGCATTGACCGCCGCGGAGCTTTGCGGCGTCGAGTGACCTGTTGACCGGAGGAAGTCAGTGCCAAGCGAAACGGAAATCAAACGGCGATTCAAGAATATCCGCGATGCCATGGTGCGTGAAAGTCTGGATGCACTCATCGTATGCGGCAACCAGTACGCCGGTTTTGAAGGTGCGGTGTTCTACGTTTCCGGGTTTGAAATCGTTCATCGCTATGTCTACGTTCTGATTCCTCTTGAGGGCCAGCCGACCCTGGTCTTTCCGCGTGAGGCGCGTTGGATCGGCGACAAGGCCAAGCCCTGGGTTCAAGACCAGGTGTGGCCGGACGTGCCCGGTCACTGGCTCGCCGAGCGGGGCTCTGAAAAGAAGTGGAAGCGAGTCGGTGTCTACGGCATGGATTTCGTGATGGCCGTTCGTGATTACCGTGAACTGTCCAAAGCTTCCTTCGAAACGATTCCCTTCGACACGACCTTCGACATGCTGCGTGCCGTCAAGAGCGAAGAGGAGCTTGTCGAGGTCCGCGACGCCATGGACATAATCGTGGAGGGCTTCTGGGCGCTGGTCGCTGCATACCAACCAGGCAAGACGGAAGCGGAAATCATGGCGCCTGCCGTGGAACGCTTCTTCGCGCGCGGAGCGGGTGCACGCATGATGAACATTCTTCTCTCCGGCTCCCACGGTGAAGCCGAAGCAGCCTTCAAGGTTCCCGGAAACCGCATTGTCGCGGCCGATGACCTCCTTCTTTATTCGTTGGAGGTCACCGGCTCGGGCGGCTATTGGGTGGAGTTTTCGCGGCCGCTCACTCGCGGGAAGATCAGTTCGCGCACGCAGGCGATGGCCGACGCGTATCCGGAAGCGCTGGAATCCGCGCGGAAGATGATGCGCGCCGGTGAACTCGCCAGCCATGTGCATCATGCGGTTGCGGACAAATTCGCCAAACACGGGTTTGCGTTGGGACACCTATCCGGCCACAGCATCGGCACCACCATGCTGGAATACCCGGCGATCGGTGCGAAGAGCGCCGTGGTTCTCGAGGAAAACATGATTTTCTCTCTTCATCCGCAGGTCGTGGACCAGGATGGAAAGGTGTGTCTCTACACACAGGACACTTATCGCATCGGAAAAACAGAAGGCGAATGCCTTGCCGATGTCCCGTGGAAATTCTTCACCGGTGGGGAGACTCGACAGCGAGCCGCTTCGCAGGCTGGCCGCGGGGATCTTTGAAATACACGCCGATTTGATCGAATAAGCGTGGCCAGGACAGGGAGTCGAGTGGGATGAAGATTTGCGTCATTGGTTGTGGTGCGGTCGGCAGCATCTTCGCAGCGCACCTGGCGAGGACCGGTGAGGCGGAGGTGTGGGCCTACGACGTCTGGACGGAACATGTCGAGGCCATTGAAAAGAACGGCTTGCGCATCTCCGGTGCCGCTGAGATTACCGCACGTCTGAAGGCGACCAGTGACCCAAAGCAGTTGCCGCTTTGCGACTACGGCATCGTGGCCACGAAAGCGATTCACACCAAGATGGCCATCGTCGAAGCCGCGCACGCCTTTGATGAAAAGAGCTCCGTGTGTTCGGTGCAGAACGGTGTGGGCAACGAGGAACTCATCGCCGAGCACGTGAAATACGTGATTCGCGGCACCACTTTCCCTGCGGGCCACCCCATCGCTCCAGGTCACATTGGTTACGACATCCAAGGCGATACCTGGATTGGTCCTTTCGAGCCGACCAACACGCCGATGTCACGGGTGGAGGACCTTGCCGGCATTCTCACCCGAGCGGGAATGAATACGATTCCGTTGAAGGATGCGCGTGGTGCGCAATGGACCAAGCTGATTTTCAACGCTTCCACCAATCCTGTTGGCGCATTGACGCTATTGCCTCATGGCGCAGCAACGCGATTCGGTCCGACCGGCCAACTCTTTACTGACTTGATTGCGGAAGGCGAGGCCGTGGCCCGCAAGCTCGGCATCGAATTGCACGGTGATCCGCGGCAGCTCGTCCAGAAGGGCGCGAACGCCCCTGGGAAGCATCGCGCCAGCATGCTCCAGGATGTTCTCGCCCGGCGCCAGACGGAAGTGGATTTTATGAACGGCGCCATCTCCCAGTGGGGCGACAAAGTTGGAGTAGCTACTCCGCTCAACAAGGTGCTATGGGAATTGATCAAGGGTCTGGAGTACTCCTGGCGGGATCCGGACTAGGGAAGCGTAAAGGAACGGATGAGCGTCCCATTTAACATAGGTGTCTTGCAGTTGAGCATGGAACCGGTCCAGGAAACCGCAGCGATGGCGAGAGCCTCGGAAGCTGCCGGCTTCGACGCGTTCTGGATTGCGGAAGCGTATCCGTGGTGGCGCAAGCACGGATTTGAGGCCCGCTCCTCGACAGCGATTCTTGCCGTGATTGCCGGCCAAACGCGGCGCATGCAGCTCGGCTGGGGCATTATTTCGCCGTACACCAGACATCCGGTTCAGGTAGCCATGGAAGCGCGCGTCATGCAAGATTTGGCGGGCGACCGCTTTCTTCTTGGTCTTGGTGCTTCCAAGATTTTCATGAAAGAAATCGGCGAGGGCGAAGGCGAAAAAGTGGGCCCCGCAACGGTGATGCGTGAAAGCGTCGAAATCATCAAGGGCGTGCTAAAAGGCGATGCCTTTGAATATCAAGGTAAGGTGTTCGCCGCGGCCGTGCCTGCGCTAAAGACGGATGCCCACACGCCTCGCGGGATTCCTCGTATTTATGTTGCCGGGACGGGGCCCGTTCTGCAAAAGCTCGCAGGATCCCTGAGCGATGGGTTGCTCACGGCGAGTATCACGACGCCGGCCTTCGCGCGCTACTCGCGGCAAAACATGGAAGAAGGTGCGCGCAAAGCAGGCAAGGATGCAGCGCAATTGGCGCTCGGTTCGGTCATTGTGGGCAGCATCGGCCGCGATTCGGCCAAAGGAAAAGAAGGCGCGCGCGAACAAGCCGCCATGTATCTCGCCAATAAAGTTCAAAACATCAAGGGATCCGCGGACGTGCTTCTTGAATGTGCGGGGCTGACCTTCGAGGAGCTTCAGCCGGTTGCCGACGCCATGGAAAGAGGAGGGCGCAAAGCAGCTGCCAAGGCTGTGACCGACGAAATTCTGCACAAAGTTTGCGCCATAGCCGGCACTCCCGACGAGTGCATCCAGCGCATCGAGGAGTATCGCGCGGCAGGCTGTACGCACATCATGCTGGAGATTTGGGGTGACGACCGCGTCGGCCAGGCGAAGCTCTTTGGGGAAGCAGTTCTTCCGCATTTCAAGAAGTAACGCGGTCCCGTTTGGCCGCATAATCATCGAGTCCCTTTTCTTGTTTGGAGCTTTTATGCGACTTGTAACATTTGAAAATGTGGCCGGGACCTCACGCATTGGGGCCTCCATCGGCGGCGGTCAAATTGTGGATCTCAATTCCGCTTGCGCGCTCCATCTGCGCGACCACCAGCACGAAGCTTCGTTTGATCGTCTGGCGAATGCTCTTGTCCCACCTAACATGCGGGCGCTCTTTGAAGGTTCTGACACCAGCCTCAGCGCGGCCCGCAATGCACTGGATTTCGCGTTGCAGCGGGGGGCAGGGACCGCCGGTTGCCACGGTGAACCGCTTTTTTACGATTTTTCAGCCATTCGGCTGAAAGCGCCGATCATCCCCAAGAAATTCTTCCACACCGCCGGCAATTTCCATGAACACCACGAAGAAGCCACCAAGGCGGGCTTTTCTCACCCGGTAATGCCCTGGATTGTTTTCTTCCAGAACGTAGACGCGATCATCGGCCACGAAGAACCGGTGATTTTTCCGGAGCATCTGACGCAAGAACTGGATTACGAACTGGAGTTGGCCGTGGTGCTGAAGAAAAGCGGCAAGCACTTTACGGCGGAAGAATCGCCGAGCTTCATCGGTGGCTACGTGATATTCAACGACATCACCGCCCGCGATATCCAGCGCCGCGAAATGCAGTCGGGCGTGTTCAGTTTCTGCAAAGCCATCGATACCTTCTGTCCGCTGGGTCCCTGGATCGTCACCGCTGATGAAATACCTGACCCCCACAACCTGGCGATGCAGCTGCGCGTGAATGGCGAACCGCGCCAGAACTCGCATTCCAGCAAGATGTCCGTCAAGATTCCGGAAATCCTCTCTCACTATTCCCCGATGGGCTACAGCGCCGGCGATGTCGTTTCGACCGGAACGGTTTCGGGGGTTGCCGCGTTTTCCGGCGATCCCAAGGCGTGGTATCTGAAGCCCGGCGACGTCATGGAGTGCGAGATCGAAAAAATCGGAATTCTACGCAATCCGGTGATTTCTTGGGAGCAGGCCTACGGGAAAAAACCCCTTGCTACCCAGGAATCTACCGTCAGGTCCGCCTCATGACGACCTCGGAAAATTCGAAAGTTTGGGTGAGCGAACTCAACGCCCGCCCGGAAATCCGATCTGCGTTTCCGCGCTCGACCGTTCGCTTTTACGATACGACTCTGCGCGACGGCGAGCAGACCGTCGGTGTGGTGCTCTCGCCGCAGCAAAAGCTGGAAATCGCTTGCAAGCTGGATGAGTTGGGTGTTGGTCGCATCGAAGCTGGTTTTCCGCGCGTTTCCGCCGATGATGCGCAAGCGATTCAGTTAATGCTCAAAGCCAATCTGAAGGCAGAGCTGTGGGGCTTCTCGCGGGCCGTGAGAGCCGATCTGGAAGAGTTGGTTCGCCTGGGCCTGCGAGCTTCTGTCATCGAAGCTCCAACCAGCGATATCAAATTGCGAGCCTACGGCATTTCCGCTGAAGAGGTTCTTTCCCGCGTCAGAGATGCCGTTTCGTTCGCAGCGCAAAGCGGGATACGTGTGGCCTTCTTCGCCGTGGACGGTACGCGATCGCGGCTCGACTTTCTGAAGAATATCTATCTGTCGGCGCTCGAAGCCGGTGCCGCGGAGATTGTCGTTGTGGATACCATCGGCGCTTGCGGGCCCGAGGCTGTGGAGTTTTTAGTGCGCCAGGTTTCGGATTGGGTGGGCCCCGAGATTCCGGTGCACTTCCACGGTCATGACGACTTCGGCCTGGCCACGGCGTGTGCCATTGCCGCCGTCCGCGCTGGCGCCACGTGGATTCAAGGCACCATCAATGGCATGGGCGAGCGCGCCGGCAATGCGGATATCGGCGAAATCGCTCTCGCCCTGCGCTGCCTCTATGACCTGCCGGTGGCGTTGGATCTCAGCAAAGTGCGCGAAGTCTCCGAACTTGTCCGCCACTCCAGCGGGTACGCCATGGAACCCTGGAAGCCGCTCGTCGGCGAAAATCTTTTCATGCGCGAGAGTGGCGCGGTGGCCAGCCAGTTTCACATTCCTGAAGCGATCGAGCCTTATTCTTCTGAGTTGGTCCACGCGGATCGCCGCATCGTTCTGGGCAAAAAGAGCGGTCTGGACAGCATTGCTTTGAAGGCCAGCGAACTCGGCTTGGCAGTTTCCCCGGAACAGCGAGCGCCGATTCTCGCCGCCGTAAAAAAGCGCGCTATCGAAAAGCGCGGATTGGTCACCGATCAGGAATTTCGTGAGATCGCCGAAACATACACTCGCGCCGCTTAGAACAACCCCGAGTGCCACCGCCGGCAATTCTATTTTGTTCTGGATGGGCGCTCCGCAACGCGGAAGGTGGCAATCACCTGCCCCGCCTCGCTGTCAAACTCACGGGCGGTATGTCGGAACGGGTTTGTCGGTCAGCCAGACGAACTCGTCCGTTTTCCGAACGAATCGTGGCAATCGTTTGTGTTCCGGCCGCCATCGGAGCGCAGACTGGCGACAGCGTAGGCGGAGCGCTTGGGTCGTTCGGGGAGCAGCGGCCGGGGGAGAGAGTACTTGCAGGCGGACGGTATCCGGCCAGAGCACCGATTACATTGGGCATTCCCCCGATGTCGACTACTTCCGTGGGAACTGCCATCGCTGGCGTCTGGACTCGGATGAAGTCGATCTCGAATCCTCTTCGCGAATGCTAGTCGTGCGCACGCAATGTTTGTCGCGCGATGGGCTCGCCATTGAGAAAGATTGTTTCTATCGAGTCATAGGCGGAAACATTCGTGAGCGGATTCTCTTTCAGCAAGAGCAAGTCAGCTCGCTTGCCGGCCTCGATGGAGCCCAACTCGCGCGACAGCCCCAAGGCCGTCGCATTATCGAGTGTCGCGGCCCGCAGGATCAAAGGCAACGGAGCACCAGCGTCGGCCCAGTCCTGTAGTTCAAGACGCCCGTTCAGCCCCGGTGGATTGCCGAAGCCATCGACCCCGGGAGTGTCGCTGCCGAAAATGACAGGAACTTGGTCCTGCAACATGAGTTTGAAAGTGGCTCGGGTTCTTTCAATGGCAGCGGTGAACAATGCCTCGAAGCCGGGCGGTGGGGAGGCTTTCCGATATTCGTCAAGGAGCGCGGTGCGGGCCTTAACCCCTTCGGGTGAGCGCAAGTAAGCTATCACTTCCGCCGGCAGTGCCATGGTGAGTCTGGAATCGTGGAGCAGGCTGGGATCGATCATGGCGCGCTCACCGGCCACTGTTTGCATCGTCGGCTGTACATGCGCGCCGCTGCGGGCCGCTGCGGCGATCACATGGCTCACGGCTGGAGGCGGTACGGAATTGCCGAAATCGCCAGGCCAAACCCAGAGACCGTGCGCGATGATGTCGGCATGAGCATCGAGCGCCGACTGCCAACTGTCAACGTTGTTGGCATGAACGATGAGCACCAACTTCCGCGAGGTAGCAGCGGCCCGGATCTTTTCGAGTGTCTCGGTGTGCAAGTAGGGCCAGTGGAATGTGCCGAATCCGGGTTCCACGAAGGCCTTTACGCAAATGGTTCCAGCGTCGGCCGCGCGTGAAACCGCGCGTTCGGCCGTGTAGTCGCCAGGATCCATCGATTTGGGCCAATGCTGTGCTTCTTTCGGTTCATAAACCAGGTTGGGGTAGTTCGGCGATGCGGGCGCGGGTATCTTAAATGCCATATACCCGCCAACGACCTTCATTCCTGCGCCACAGGAGTAGAAGCGAGGGTGCAACGGCGTGCCCTCAAACCACACCTTATCGCTCGGCGTGAGATCGAGATCAACGATAGATGTGAAGCCGAACGAAAGATAAGCCCGGGGAACCTGCGCGCGATAAGCCGCCCAAAGCTCCGGATGAGCGTCGATCGCGTCGTCATCCAGTGCCGCCGAGTGACCCGCGTGCACGTGAGAATCGATGAGTCCTGGTATGACAAATCGGCCGCTCCCGTCTATTCGCCGGGCGTGCGGGCCGGCAACCAAATTCGTGCCGACTTCAGCGATCCGGCCATCGCGAAGAACAACACCGGCATGGAGCAGGGGAGTAACACGTTCCGGTGAGATCAGAGTTACATTTTCAATTACCGTGCCATCATCTACCAGACGCGGTGCGCGGGCTGCCGCAACCGCAGACCCGGCATTTGATTGTAGAGCCATCCCGGCAGATTTTTGGGTCGTCTGAGCTCCGGTGAAAGTGGTCAAGAAGCCCATCACGGCCACGGCGGCGCACACCATACGTCGAATTATCTGGATCATTATGTTGTCCTTTCAGGTTTGCGGCAGATTCGGGCCCGCTAGGGTGCTGTGAGCGCCGCACCTTACCCTGAGCTTCGGGACGCAAAAGGCAGCGCTCCAAGCGGCGCAAAGCGGAGCGTTGGCAACCCGGGCTAACGCCGTTGCCGAACAAGGCCAATACGCATGTCGACCCCATAACAAGCATGGCGAGACCGGTACCGGGAGGTCATTTGCGGATTCCACGGATGTATCTCCTGAACGATCGCCGGTAGAAGTCGCGAAAGCGGGCCGGATTCAGTCCGATGCGTCCGCCCAAGTAAAGCAGGATGAGGCCGTGGGACAGGGCACCTATCTCGAACACAATCTCCCAGGTGTCATCCTTTCGCAAATAGCCGCTGTCCACGCCTTCCCGTATTACCTCCGCCAAGAGGTTGGCAGTCGGCGAATCTCCCAATTTGAAGTCCCGCGGGTAACGCCGAGCGCCTTCACGCGGCTTGAGAAACATGAGCTCGAAGAGGCGTGGATTCTCAAGGGCATGTTCAAGGTAGATGTTCGCCATTTTCGTAAGCCGCCTTTCAATGTCAACGGAGAAGCGCCGGGTCGCCAATCGGCGAGCCAATTCCGCGAAACCCTCGTTGGCTAAGGCGTTGAGGAGACCGGCGCGATCCGCATAGTGACGATAGACGGCCATGGGGGTGATCCCCACAGCTTCGGCAACCCGGCGCATGGTTACGGCCTCGGCGCCTTCTCGATCCAACAAGCGCCGGGCTGCAGTGGCAATTTTTTGAGCAGTAAGGGCCGCAGGCATGTATACAGCGTATACCAAGGATGTATACGATGTATACTGTTTTATGAGGAGGCCACCGGGACTACGAATCTGAAAGGCATCGGGGTTGCTGACGGGAATCTAGCACCTGGGGGCAGTTGTTGCGTGAACGCTTCCGGTAATTGTATCCCTCGGCTGCCGGGAGCTTCTAAAAACAGAAGTTCGGCCTTACACCGATGGGGCTGATGGCCTGAAGCTGTCGAAAAATATTTCAGGTTCAGGCGAAGTCCGAGCGGCTGGAAGTCTCTCCGACAATTGGATTACGGCGTAGGCTGCGCGAGCCGGGTGAGAAGCGCCTGGAAACGAGCATTAGAGCGCATCCCATCGAACGCGGGATCGACCTTCAGGAAAATGACGGCGTTCGAGCGGTCGTTGTAGGCTTTTTCGAGCCACGCGAGCGCATTGTCGTCCTCATGCAAGCCGGCGTAAACCATCGCGACATAGAACGGCGAAACGTAACGAGTCTTTGAGCTTTCGTTCATCTGGACGAGGATTTTTTTCGCTTCCGGTTTGTTGCCCGCGGTAGCAAAGGCGTGACCTAGCGCCCCGAGCATGGCAGGGCTGCCGTGCGAGATACTGACCGCTTTTTGCAGCTCACTGATGGCCTGCGCGTGGACACCCTGGTGCTCGTACGCCTGGCCCAGGACGGCGCGCGGCAGCGCGAAATCCGGGTCCATTTCCAGAGTGTTTCGCAGTTGTTCGATGGCCTGATCGTACTGGCGTGCCATATATAAGCGCCAGCCAAGACTGAAATTCGTGCTTATGGAAAGTGGATCGAGGTCGCGCGCCCGGTTCATCTGCAGAAGGCTCTCCTGAATGCGCCCCATGGCCATTAAATACAGCGAATACCTTTGGTAGGCCGTGGCATAGCCGGGGTTGAGCTCGATGGAGCGCTGGAACCCGGTCGAAGCGGCATTCCAGTCCCAATCGTAGTTGAAACGAACGGTGGCGAGAGACGTCTGGGCTTCGGCCAGGGAAGGGTCAAGTTCCAGGGCTTTGAGTGCGGCGTTGCGCGCCTTGGAAGCCACTTCCTGAGAGGGCACATCGCCGATAATGGCGGAGCCGATGATGCTGTAGCAATCGGCAAGACCCGCGAACGCGAGGGCGTAGCGCGGTTCCTTTTCTGTGGCGGCCTGGAAATATTCGATCGCCTTCCGGAGTCCCTCCTCGGATCTCTTGTTCCAATAGTAGCGGCCTTTCAGATAGTCTTCGTAGGCTTCGGCGCTCACTGGCTTGCTGTTGGCGAGCAAGCGCTGTTCTTCTGGGGTCAAGTTCACGCGGATTTCATTCGCAATCGCGGTGGCCACCCGGCTTTGCAGGGCCAGCACGTCGTCGATGGGGCTCTCGTAGGTTTCCGCCCACAGATGGCGGTCGGTCGAGACCTGCACCAGTTCCGCGGTGATGCGGACGCGATTGCCGGAACGCAGGACCGTGCCTTCGATGACTGCATCGACGTGCAGGTCGCTCGCGATTTCTGAGAGCGTCTTGTGGGTTCCCTTGTAGCCCATGGCGGAGGTCCGCGAGATGACGCGCAGCTGGTGAATTTTGGCGAGGTGCGCGGTCAATTCGTCGGTCATTCCGTCGGTGAAGTATTGCTGGTCCTTGTCTTCGGACAAATTCTCGAAGGGCAATACCACAAGAGACTTGATGGGAGCACCTCGCAGATCGACAGCCGCGCCGGCCCGCACAAAATGGAGAGTCACGAAGGCGAAAAGGGCGGTGGCGAAAGTGAAGAGTCCGGCGATGAGCAACGTCCGCTTTGTGAACCTCAGCGGCGAATTGGTTTTCGATGACGGGACTACCCTTTCGGCGGAGGCGGTCACCAGAGAATCATTCTCGGGCGGCCGGTCGTTTCCGGAATCTGCTCTCCGCGCGTCGACCGGAGGGACTTCTTCCACCTGTGCGATGAAGCGATAGCCGTGGCGCGGCAAGGTCTCGATGAAGCGGGGATGATCCGAGGAATCGCCGAGGGCTTCGCGCAGCCGCATGACGGCCGTGTTCAAACTGTGGTCGAAGTCAACAAAGGTGCCCTCGGACCACAGGCGTTTGGTAAGTTCCTCGCGTGTGACCACCGCGCCTCGTTCCTCGAGGAGAATGGAGAGAATCCGGCAGGGTTGCTCGCGGAGGCGGACTCTCCGGCCCTGCTTCCACAGTTCGCTGGTTTGCAAATCCACTTCAAAGACGCCGAAGCGGACCAGCTTGGAAGGCTCCGTTTTCATTTGACGAACCCCTGCGCCTTGGTCGGAGTATATCCCCAACCGTTTCGCGCTCCAAGGCCGGCTTGTCTACCTGCTGCGGTAAGTTCTTTCGTTTGAGCGCACAGCCGTGTTATCGAGAAATGCTGCCGATGTTATGCATTGAGCATTGTAATGCTTCGCTCGAGAGCGAGAGAGTGCCGACACGCCAGCGCCAGCGATCGGATGGATGGCGCTCCGGATTCAACGGACTTGAACAGGCGAGGTGGCATTTGACAGGAACTACGGAGTCGTTGGCACGCAAGGCGTTGGTTGCTGGACCGCTGCTCGCACTGAGCGTGTTGCTGGGCTGCCCGGCGCAAGCGGCTACGGTTCCCTTGAAGCGCCTTGGAGAAACTGCACTTCCTGGATTTAGCGGCGATTTCGATCACTTCGCGGTCGATGAAACAGGGAACCGGCTCTTCCTGGCTGGCGAGGATCACAAGACGCTCGAAGTGTTCGATCTGAAGACCGGGCGCCGGTTGAAGAGCATCGATGGCTTTGGTGCGCCGCACGCGATTTTTTATCTTGCCGAGTCCGATCGCATCCTGGTGACCGACGGAGACTTGGGTATCTTGCGCGTGCTCCGGGGCAAAGACTATTCCGAAGAATCCCGTGTGGAAGGGCTGGCCGGGGCGGACTCTGCGCGCCTCGATGAGAACACCCGGACCTTATATATCGTAACGGGAGGCAAGGATGTCCCCCTCGATCATTCTTTTGTAGTTGCGGTGGACTTGCATACGAACAAGAAGCTTGGCGAGATTCGCATTGAAAGCAACCACGTGGAAGGTCTGGCGCTCGAGAAGTCGGGTCCCCGGATGTTCGTCAACCTAACCGATAAACACGCCGTCGCGGTGATCGACCGCAAGAAGATGAAGGAGACGGAGCGATGGCCGATTGGTTCTGAAGCCGACAACTCGCCGATGGCGTTTGACGAAACCCACAAGAGACTTCTGATCGTCTGCCGCAAACCGGGGACGCTTCTCGTCATGAATTCGGATGACGGAAAGATTGTCGCGCGCATGCCCGCGGCCGAACGGTCCGACGACATCGCTTTCGACGCTGCCCGAGGACGCATCTACGTTCCAGGTGGCGACGGGTGGATCTTTGTTTTCAAGCAAAACGCGGCGGACGAATACGAACTGCTGGCAAGGGTCGAGAGCGCTCCGGGCGCAAAGACCTGCTTGCTCGTTCCCGGGATCAGCCGCTTCTTCGTGGCGGTATCGCCGGGCGACACGAAAGCGGAAGCAAAGATGTTCATGTATCAAGTCGAACCGTAAGGTTGTGCTGGTACGTGGAAGGCAACGTCCGAGGTTGGCAAATGGATCGCGGTGGCGTGGGGAGATCTCAATGACTATGGATAACGCGCAGAGCAAGAAAAGCATGGTCCCAAGAATCTTTGCCGCCGCACTGCTGCTGTTGTTCGTACCGCTGACGCAGAGTGCCGCACAGGAGGCGGGCGGCACGATCGTTGGCACGGTGACCGACACGAGTGGGGCGGTGGTCGCGGACGCTGCGGTGACCATCAAAAACGCTGCAACGGGCCTGGGGCGCAGCTCGACCACGAATGCCGACGGTTTGTACAGCGCTCCTAATCTGATTCCGGGAACTTACGACATTGCCGTCGCGGCGCACGGATTCTCTACCGCCGTGGTGCACGGCGTGGGCCTGCTGGCTGGTGATCGTCGGGAAGTGAACGTGTCGATGAAGGTGGGGCAGGTCAGCGACCAGGTGCAGGTCACCAGTTCCGAGATTTCGGACGTTCAACTGGCGTCTTCCGAAGTACGCGGGGTTGTGGATTCCCATACCGTGATCGAATTGCCGCTAAACGGGCGAGACTGGACCTCTCTGACACTGTTGGAGCCCGGAGTCTCGCAGGTGAGAACGCAAAAGGCTTTGGGAGTAAGCAACGACCGGCCGAATCGGGGCTTGGGCACGGACGTAACCATCGGAGGTAACCGTCCGCAGGGAAACAACTACCGTCTGGACGGCGTGAGCATCAACGATTACAGTTCGGGCGCGCCGGGCAGCGTCACAGGCGGTGTCCTGGGCGTCGACGCGGTGGCTGAGTTTTCCGTGGTCACCAGCAACGCGCCCGCCGATTACGGCAAGACTTCGGGAGGCGTAATCAACGCCGCGTCACGATCCGGAACCAACGGGTTTCACGGTTCCGGCTACGAATTCATCCGGAACAGCAAACTGGACACGAGAAACTTCTTCGACACGGCGCAGGACGCTTCAGGAAACCTGATCGTTCCTCCGTTCAAGCGGAACCAGTTCGGGGCCAGCGCGGCAGGCCCGGTCATCCGGGACCGCACCTTTTTCTTTGGCGACTATGAAGGACTGCGCCAAAGCCTCAGCCAGACGAACACGATTACCGTGCCATCCGCGAACGCCCACCAGGGAATCCTGACGACGGGCAATGTCACTGTCGATCCGGCAGTCGTTCCGTTCTTGAATCTGTTTCCCCTTCCGAGTTCAGGGGCAACGGGAGATACCGGGACGTTCAAATTTATTGGCAAGCAGGTCACCAACGAGGACTTTGCCACAGTGCGCATCGACCACAGACTCTCTGAGTCCGACAACCTGTTCGGCACGTATGTTTTCGACCGGGGCGATCAAAGCAATCCGGACGCCTACAATTTCAAACTGATTGGAAACCATTCGAGCCGGCAAACCTTCGCTTTGGAAGAGTCTCACATCTTCCGGCCAACTCTCGTCAACACGGCAAGATTCGGATTCAACCGCGACGTGGTCATCGCGTTCACCACGTTGTCCGCAATCAATGCCGCCGCTTCCGATACGAGCCTGGGATTCAATCCGGGATTGCCGGTGGGCATTATCACCGTGGGTTCGGGCGTGACGCAATTTTCAGGAGGTCTCGGCGCGATTTCCGCGTATCGATTCCACTACAACTCGTTCCAGGCCTACGACGACCTCTTCTGGACGCGCAACAAGCACTCCTTGAAGATGGGGTTCTATGCCGAGCGTATCCAGGCCAACCAGTTTACGCAAGGCGCGAGCCCGAACGGCTTCTATACGTTCGGTTCCCTTTCGAATTTCCTGCAAAACATTCCCACCACGTTTCAGACCTTGCTCGGATCGTCGCGGACTCCGCGCGACTTGCGGCAAAGCGTTTTCGGCGGATACCTTCAGGACGACTACAAGATCCGCCCACGCCTGACGTTGAACCTCGGGCTTCGATACGAAATGGCGACGGTGCCGACCGAAACGGCCGGGCAGCTTTCGACTCTGGTCAATTTCACAGACACCACGCCGCGCCTGGGCTCCCCCTACTATTCAAATCCCACGCTGAGAAACTTCGCTCCCCGTGTGGGATTTGCCTGGGATCCGTTCGGCGGCGGCAAGACCGCGGTCCGCGGGGCGTTCGGTACTTACGACGTGCTGCCTCTGCCGTATCAGTTCCAGCTCCTGACCCTGCTTTCCGCTCCCTTCACCGAAGGAGCGAGCACGCCCGTCGTGGCCGGAGATTTTCCGTCAGGAGGATTTGCGAAGGCCAGCCAGGCCACCAACCTCCGGAACGCGTTTGTGGAGCAGGATCCTCACCGGAGCTACGTGGAGCAGTGGAGCCTGAATATCCAGCGCCAGCTTCCGAGCAATCTGACAGTGACCGCGGGTTATGTAGGTTCTCACGGCGTTCATTTGCCGTTTCACGCTGACGAGATCAACGACATACAGCCAACGCTCACGGACGCAGGCTTTCTGTGGCCGGGGCCGGGACAAACCGGAACACGACTCTTTCCGAACCTTGGCGGCCAGGTAAGTACCGTGCAATGGTCAACATCGTCGACCTATCACGGCCTGAATCTGTCGGCCATCCGGCGCCTCACGCATGGGCTTCAATTCCAGGGTTCGTACACGTTTTCGAAAAGCATCGATACCGGCTCGTCCGGCATAGCGGGCGACACTTTCGGAAATTCCGTTTCGAGTCTTCCCTTGTTCGATCCGCGTGCCCGGCGGGGCTTGTCCGACTTCGATGTGCGGCATGTCGGAGCGATCAATGCCATCTGGCTGGTGCCGAATCCCGCGAACTGGAACGAGATTCCGAAATGGTTCGGTTCCGGCTGGCAGCTGGGGGGGATCTATACGGTCACGAGCGGATTGCCGTTCACCCCGACCATCGGCGGCGATCCGCTGGGTCTGCGGGGGGCCGACTTGTACGCATTTCCGGACCGTGTACCGGGATGCAATCTCGTCAACTCCAACTTCAAATCCAACGGATTGCACTACTTGAATCTCGGTTGCTTCACCCTTCCGGTAGCCCCAGCAGCAATGGCGGCGTCGTGCAAGCCGTTTGCGGGCGCGGCCACGCCAGCGCCTTCCGGTGAAGTGTACTGCGCGAACTTGCTTGGAAGCGCGGGCCGCAATATCGTGGAAGGGCCTGGCCTCGAGGACTTTGATTTTTCACTGTTCAAGAACAATCCCATCCGTCGAATTTCGGAGACATTCAACATCCAGTTCCGCTGGGAGGTGTTCAACATCTTCAATCACGCCAACTTCAATCCCCCGGCCCCGGGCGCACGGCAGGTCTTTGCCGTGTCGGGGGCCTTGAACAACGCGGGTTTGCTCACGAGTCCGACGATTACGTCATCGCGCCAGATGCAGCTGGCTTTGAAAGTGGTGTGGTAGGGCGCTTCGTTTCAATAGTGTACCTCGGAGTCTTAGAAAAGGAGAGTCTCGATGAGAGCTTTGAAGAACTGGAAAAGCGTGTTGCTGCTGTCGCTCTGCGCCGTGCTGCCGCTTATGGCGTCGGGGCAGGAAGCGAAAAAGATCTTCGCGCAGCAACTGCTGGATGCGACGCTTGCGAAACACAAGGAAGTCGTGATCATGGCGATGCACGTCACGCCTCCGGGCAAAGCCGACAACGTCATCATCGCTTCGAACATCGGTCGGATCGGCAAGAAAGCGGATGAAGACGACCTGCGCGTAATCCACACCGGGAAACCGAATCTCGAAGTGAACAAGACGGGCGACCATTTCGAGGTAGAGCTCGTCCTCGAGGATCAATCCGGCAAGACCATCGGTGCCGTGGGAATCGTCTTCATGAATGAGAAGGGCAAGGATGCGGAGTTTCAGAAGAAGGCCGAGCAGATCCGCGACGAAATGAAACAGCAGACCCCGACCATCGAAAAGCTCTTCGAACCGACCGAATAGCTCCTTGCCGTTTCCGCCAGGGCGAGTGCTTGATTCCGTGGTCGTTCCCGCGTCTGAGGCCGCAGCGATTGGTTCGAACCAGGACCGCACAGCTCATTCCACTGGTGCTCTTAGATGAACGTGACTACAACTGACCCCGTGATGCCTTCCGATCGCGCCCCACAGGCGCAACGGGAGTCTCCCGGGCGGAACACGAAAATCTGGTCGGTCGTGCGCGTCTCGAGCGGGAACTTTCTCGAAATGTACGACTTCATGGTTTTTGGATATTACGCAGCGGCTATTGGCCAGGCCTTCTTCCCGAGCGGCAGCGCGTTTTCCTCACTGATGCTGTCGCTCATGACGTTTGGCGCGGGATTCTTGATGCGTCCTCTCGGCGCCATCGTACTGGGCGCGTACACGGACCGCCATGGGCGCCGCGCGGGGCTGCTCCTCACTCTGACGTTGATGTCCATCGGCATCTTCTCCATCGCCTTCATGCCGGGCTACGCGACAGTCGGTTTGCTGGCGCCCATCCTGGTATTGCTTGGACGGCTTCTGCAGGGATTTTCGGCGGGCATGGAGCTCGGCGGAGTTTCGGTATATCTGGCGGAGATTGCGACGCTGGGACACAAGGGTTTCTATGTCAGTTGGCAATCGGGTAGCCAGCAAATCGCCGTGGTGTTCGCGGCCTCCATCGGTGTGTTCCTCGGCTCCGTGCTGTCCCCGCCGCAGATGACGCAATGGGGATGGCGCATACCATTGTTGTTAGGGTGCCTGATCATTCCTTTTCTTTTCCGCTTGCGAAGGTCGTTGCAGGAGACGGAAGAGTTTTCGGCAAGAAAGCGGCATCCCAGCGTGCCGGAGATTCTGCGGTCGCTGACGAACAATTGGGGAGCGGTGATTCTAGGGACGTTGATGGTCACCATGACCACGGTGTCGTTCTACATGATCACCGCGTACACGCCAACGTTCGGCAACTCAGTATTGCATCTCGCGAGCAGCGACAGTCTGATCGTTACGTTGTGCGTCGGAGCCTCGAATCTTTTCTGGCTTCCCATCATGGGCGCGCTCTCCGACCGCGTCGGACGGCGTCCCCTGCTGGTGACGTTCACCGTGCTGATGTTGCTGACAGCCTACCCCGCTATGCTGTGGCTCGTGCATGCTCCTTCTTTTTCCAGACTGCTGGTGGTGGAGTTGTGGTTCTCCTTCCTGTTTGGCAGCTACAACGGAGCCATGGTGGTCTTCCTGACGGAAATCATGCCGCTGGAGGTGAGGACTTCGGGATTCGCCCTCGCCTACAGCCTGGCGACGGCCATCTTTGGAGGTTTTACACCTGCGCTCTGCACCTACCTGATTCACGTTACGGGAAACCGCGCGATTCCGGGTGTGTGGTTGTCCTTTGCCGCGGGATGCGGACTGATCGCATCACTCTTGGCGAGAGAGCCTGCGCTTCTCGAGAAACAACCGGCCAAGGCCTAGGAGCGATGCGGCGCTGCGGCTTTTGGTCTCGGGCTTGAACTGCATCTCTCGCCGAACGCCAAGGCTTTTCCATCTGAGCCTCATGAGCCACAAGTTTGCCGGACCTGGTGAGAGATCGCGCTTTGCGGATTATTGCGGTACCCGCTTTAAGTGAAAACGAATCGGCGGATGGCAAGAGAGCTACTTCCTCCCGGCGACCAGCGCCACAAACATGAGCCTAACTGACCCCAATTTGTTTCTGTGGCAAAGTAATGTCCGATGGCCGAACCCGAAAACTCCACAGCCGCCGGCCGCGTCGCGTTTCGGTATCCGAGTTTTGTGCTTTTCCAAACGGCGCGCTTCTCGATCGTGCTTGCCAACGAGATGCAGTCGGTTGCGGTCGGCTGGCAAGTCTACGAAATCACCAAGCGGCCGCTCGATCTCGGGCTCGTGGGACTGGCACAGTTCCTGCCCGGGATCCTCCTGTTTCTCGTTTCGGGCCATGTGGCCGATCGCTACGATCGCCGCAAGCTCATAGTCTGCTGCTACGTCGGCTTCGCGGTGTGCTGCGGTTTGCTGCTCCTCTCAACAGGGCGGAGTGTGCGTTCGGTTTATTACATTTTCGCGGTTCTCATTCTTTTTGGCGTGGTCCGTTCCTTCACCGGACCGGTCAGCCGCGCGCTGCTCCCGCAACTGGTTCCTGAAGAGCATTTCCCAAATGCCGTTGCCTGGGCTTCCACCACTTTCCAGGGCGCGGCCATCCTGGGGCCGGCTTTGGGCGGAATTGTTTATGCGCTTTTTCGGGGTCCCACAGCCGTTTACGTCTTGGCAGTGATCCTGGCCATCGTCGCTGTTCTGTGCACCATGCAAATCAAAACGCAAGCGAAGCCCCGCTCGCGTGAGCCTATCAACCTTACAACGGTCTCCGCCGGACTGCGCTACATCTGGCGGGAGAAACTGATTCTCGGCTCCATCTCGCTGGATTTATTCGCCGTCTTTCTCGGAGGAGCGGTCGCTCTTTTGCCCGTCTACGCTCGCGAAGTTTTGCTGACGGGCCCGTGGGGCCTCGGTCTGCTCCGTACAGCTCCCGGAGTTGGCGCAGCCGCAATGGCCATCTTCTTGGCGCATCGGCCAATCCGGCGCAAAGTCGGCCTGATCATGCTGTGGTGCGTCGCCGGTTTTGGCTTGTTCACGATCCTCTTCGGCCTCTCCCACAGCCTCATTCTTTCCTTGGTCGCACTGTTTTTTGTTGGCGCCACAGATATGGTCAGCGTGATTGTTCGCGCCGTGCTCATCCAAGTCGCCACGCCTGATGAAATGCGCGGACGCGTCAACGCGGTCGACATGGTGTTTATCGGTGCTTCCAATGAGTTCGGAGAGTTCGAGTCTGGCCTCACCGCACAATGGTTCGGCACAGTACCTGCCGTTGTGCTAGGCGGAATTGGAACGCTGATCGTAACGGCAATTTGGGCGTGGCGCTTCCCGGAGCTCAGAAATGTTGAGCAGATCCACGCGTTACCCCGTACGGCGGTGACCGTTCCGGAATTGCCCACCTCGGAGGTTTCCGCCGATCAGCGATCCAGGCGCTGGAAGCCGCGTTAAGGGTGTGTCTTTGTTGGCGCTGCGACGCTAGTGGGAGCGGCATTCTGGGCCGCCGGCGGGCTGATCAGCACCGTTTTCACCGAAGCTGGTATCTTGTCCGAATTTGCCAGCAACAGGCTGACTTCCCAAATCTGCGTTTCCGTTAGACGCCCTTTGAAGCCCGGCATCCCCGTCAATCGAATGCCGTTTTCTACCTTCCAATATGTTTCGGTCACGGGATCATCCGAAACGCCCATGCCGTGGAACATCTGCGGGGGCGGTGGGAACATGCCCTGCGCAATGAAAGTCTTCGGCTGGTCGGGCAGCCCGTGGCACACCGCGCATTGTTCTTTGTAAACTTCCGCACCGCTCAGATAGCTCTTTTCGTCTGCAGCCACCGGCGATTGCGGAATATTTTGCTTTCCTACGCGCGCATCAATGGCCATATGCGCAAGTTTCATCTCAAAGGGCATGGGCGGATCTGTCGTTGCAATGGGTGCCCGTCCCGTTGAGAAATAGAAGTAAACAAAGCACGCGAGCAGCACTATTGCGAGCAGAACCCCGAGGAGTACTCCCTTTAGCATGTCTCTTTTCACCCGCCTTTGTCAGAATCCCGCTCCCTCTTCCACACTCCGAAGAGCGTCGGACCGTTAGTTTGACATCCTTCCCTCCCTAAAGGGAGGGGATTCCTACTGGTTCCACGCCAAAGCGGGGATACCTTCGGTGGGTTCCTGCCACGGCGGGCTTACCTCACCCGAAGACCACGAACAGGCTAGCGAGGCGAGTCCCGCCTCTCTGATATTCACGGCACTGACGAAATCCGCAGGGGCCGAGAATCCACAACCGCCACAAACGAACTTTGCTTGCGACTTGCGGTTCTCCGCCGATACGTACCGGCACGCGGGACACTTGCGGCTGGTGTTTTGTGGTGCTACCGGGACCAGCAGACCGCCTTGCCACTGCGTTTTGTATTCCAGTTGGCGGCGCAACTCGAACGGGCTGGCATCCAAGATGGCACGATTCAGCCCAGACTTTTGCGCCACGTTCTTT
>Ga0210403_10000230_pt1 | contig 62170 bp, 57 predicted proteins | sample IncBWC19MmetaG_FD_150863 | JGI IMG/M metagenome (GOLD analysis project Ga0210403, IMG submission 150863) | Forest soil microbial communities from Barre Woods Harvard Forest LTER site, Petersham, Massachusetts, United States - Inc-BW-C-19-M | ecosystem: Environmental > Terrestrial > Soil >...
ACCCAAGAGCTCCCCTAGTACCAATCTGAGGAGCCGCTCTTTGGCCGAGAACACTTGGAACAGCGCCAGTGTCAAGAAGAAAATTCAAATCCCGCAGAGAGCCAATTTCACCTCGGACGACAATGCCAAATCCCTGTGCGAGTTTGAACGGGATTTCCTCCGGCGGATTGGCACCTCGCGCCAGGGTGGGGAAAACGACCAAAGCCGTGATGAGAAGACGAATCTTGAAGTTTGACATGCGGCCTCCCGGGTACTGCCCCGGTGTTAGCCGCAGTCCTGCTGTTTAGTCCTGAGGGGAGACTTAGGTTGGGTTTAGGTTCGGGCGAGGTCTTCGTCGGCAGAAAAGATGACGTGGATACCTAGTCTGTATTTTGAGCGGGATGTGTAGTTTGCATGGAAATCAAGCATCGATCCTATTTGCAAACCTTATTGGCTTGCGTCAACAATGTTGGGCCCAACGGCCAAATCACTGCTCGCAGCGCTAACCCCGGTGCCGAAGATCGAACCGTAGGGGTGCACTGTTATCAAGCCCCCCTTCCCCTGTTACCGCAGGTGTTCAACGCGCAGGGAGAAGCACGCTGGGTGACCCAGTGCGTGTTGCTAAGGTCTATCGTTCCCGGCGGACGAGCTCTGCGCGCTGCTATTCGGTTCTGGGTTTGTCGGCTTCATTGCCACTACTTCATAGTCCCGCGATTTCTTATCTCCGTCCGGGCACTTGACGGTCATGTGGTCGTTCTTGATTCTAAACACGACTTCCTTCCCGACCGGCAAAACCGCCGCATGCTTCTTATCCTTGGGCTGGATTTCGTACTCCATGTCGTCGGTGCGCAGCAAATAGCGCGGGCAGAGCTTCTCATCGGAGCTCATATGCGTAATACCGACGGACGCCCAGATGCTACCCAAGCCGGTCACGCCTTTCTGCTTGGCACCGCATGGGACGGCATCCATTTTCTCGAGCATGGCGCGATCGGGCTCTTTCTTCTTTTTGTCCTTGTCAGCCCTGCTGGGGACTGCGATGGCCACGACGATAGCGAGAACGAAAAAACTCTTGAATTTCATACAATCTCCTAAGCGTGTATCTGGACCGCAATGAACTTACAACCGAGTTCATGTCCGCAACCGAACGATTGCGCGATCGCAAAGAATCCCAACACTCGCAGGATTGGAAGGCCAGTTCGCGGCCTTCCAATCTGGAGTGCTCTTGAGTGTTACCGATTCGGATTGGGCTTGGGCGCCGGAGGTTTCACGGATTGGCCATTGGTTGTGCCGAGTTGCTGGGATGCTTTGACGAAGTCATAAGGGTTGGCCATCAATTTTTCGCGAACGTCGGGATTCGAATTCAGGAATTGCTTGAGTTCGGGATGGCCATCCATGAAGTTCTGGTCCTTAACCAAAGAAGGATTTCTGGAGAGCTGCTCCGCGATGTCGGCGTGGCCACCGAGGAATTCTCCAAAGTGCCGGTGAGTGATGTCGTGATTGAAGTCCGCGTGGCGGCTGTCACGATCGCGGTCCAGGCCATCTTCACGGCCGTCGTAGCGAGCTTCCTCCTGCATGAAGCGGTTCGGATCTTGTTTGATTGCCTCGCGGACCTCAGGATGGTCCTGCAGATAGGTCTGCAGAGCCGGATGGTTCTTTACGAACTCCCGATTGTCCACTAGAGAAGGATCCTTCCGCAGCTGCTCGGAAATTTCCCGATGACTATCGAGGAAGCGGTCGAAGTTTGCCAGTTCTGCTCGGTTGGCGTCGCGGTTGCGATCGTCTTCACGGCGGTCGTAGCGAGCTTCCTCCTGCATGAAGCGGTTCGGATCTTGTTTGATTGCCTCGCGAACCTCAGGATGGTCCTGCAGATAGGTCTGCAGAGCCGGATGGTTCTTTACGAACTCCCGATTGTCCACTAGAGAAGGATCCTTCCGCAGCTGCTCGGAAATTTCCCGATGGCTATCGAGGAAGCGGTCGAAACTTACCAGTTCTTCGCGGCTGGCGTCGCGATCTTGAACCGGCCTCGTGTCTTGGGTTGGAGCAGACTGCGCGACCGCGTGCTTGCACGGGTAGAGGCAGGCGGCTAGTGCTAGGAGTGCTAGCCCGGCGTTACGGCATGGTCTTTTTTTCATACAGCTCTCCTTGGGTGAATGTATCACCCACGCGGAGAGGTGCAATGGCTGTGCCAAGCATGTTCAGAAAAAAGGAAGTTGTTGCCGTTCAGCACCTTATGGAAGAAAGCGAAAACCCCTTGACCCCTGACGGTGTGGAAATTCGACACCTATGGCGGAAAATCCGTTATACCGGGAAGGCCCTATAGGGAATTATTACGGGCAGATAACGCGAAGTTTCCCTTGTCCGGTAACCGCTGCGTTTATCAGGCACTGACTGATTGCGGGCGCAGTCGCGACGTCACGCAATCAATTCCAGCGTCATCGCGCATGCTACAATTCAGCGCATGGTGTCAGAAGGGTCTCAACCTGAGCGTATGACCCAGGCAGAGCAAGCCGTGCTTCTGTGGCCGCTGCTGGCGCTGGCTGCTCGTAATCAACAGATTCTGAGTTATGCGGCTGTCGAAGGCTATACCGGAATCGCTAGGCAGGGACTTAATCGCGCTCTTGGGCTCATACACGACTACTGTAAGCGACGCGGCTGGCCACTTCTAAATACCCTTGTTGTTAGCCAACAATCAGGAATGCCTGGAGAGGGGTTTCCAGAGGACCTGAGTTCTATAGATATAAAAGTTGAGCAGGGAAGGGTATTTCTGTTCGATTGGTCGGGGCACGACAAGCCACGGCCCCACGATTTTCAGGCTGCGTGAAGTCGTCCTCGCCGCGCAAATTGAAATTTGGGGACAGCCCTCCCGAGACGCGAGGGTAAGACATGCTAAAAACACTTCTTTTCATTCTGCTAGTCACTTGTCTGTTGGTAACAGTGTCAGAAGCCCAGGACTATGAAACCGGAACCGTCTTGAAGTCAGAAATGAGGCCATATTCGCAGAGTGGTGACATCGCCGGGAACCAAGTCGTGTATTTCATTCAGTCGGGGGACGCTGTCTACCAGATCGCGAACCACAGCACCAAAACAGAGATGAGTGTCGGGCAGAAAATACGGTATCGGGTAGGCAAGAATCATTTCTACGTACTCAACGAAAAGAACAAAGAAACAAAGTACGAAATTGTAGGCAAAAAATAAATGACTCTTGAGAACGAAGGACCATGACGGCGACTCGGAAGTGATTCCACTTGCTTGGTAAGTCGCCTAACCGGACAAATCCCTGGCCAACCTTGCGATTGATTCCATTTCTCGGTATCCGAAATCGGAAGTAGAATCGCCCAACTGAAGGGGGTTCCATGCGTTTGCTATCTGTTCTTGGCTTGCTTGCGGTCTTCTTTGTTTGTTCGTCTGGTAGGGCTGGCCCAAAGAGCACCGCCGAGCAACCGGATATCAGCAGGTCTGGTAGCGACTTCTTGGAAGTCTGTTCAAGTCTAGATACTGAACAGAACATAAACCCAGTCCGGGCCTACAACGATGCCACCTGTCTGGGTTGGGTTGAAGGTTTCGCAGATGGGTTCACGGTGCGTGACGAGTTGCTGGGTGTCCCCTTAAAGGACAGGATGGCCTGCGTGCCCCATGGGGTAACCGCGATTCGGACCGTTCGAATAATTAGGAAATACATCGCAGACAATCCTGATAAAGCGCGCCGCCCAACTCGTTACATAGCCTCCTTGGCGATGGTGGGTGCATTTCCGTGTAAGGCACGGAAGTAGGTCATTCAGTTTCCAACTCCGTTTTGGTGGTCGATCCGCAGCAGCAGCGCGCTAATTTTTCCAAAAGTTCCGCCGTGGAAAGTTGCAGTGTGCCTAACTCTCTTCACTTGGCTGTGTGATCGCGTTGCCGGACAACTGAACCGAAACGCTTCTTTTTAGAACGTCCAGAGATCACCGGTCAGACCACTCTGGACCGGAAGCAGATCCGAGCTAGTATGAAACAAAAGGATTCGGCCTGCCGTGTGGCCCGAGGAACGTAAGATGGAGCGAGAAAAGTTCATCAAACTGGTGGAGGAGGCGCTGTGCACACTGCCCACGAAGTTTCGCAAGAGGATTCACAATGTCGTAGTTTTAGTCGAAAACGTGCCTCCCGAGCAGTTGCCACGCAGACACTCCCGAAATACAGGGGCGATAGATTCGGACGATGCTGAGAATTTGGTGCTCGGTGTCTTCGAAGGTGTACCAACAACTAAGAAAAGCGTGTTTGACGTATCTGCAGGTCCCGACCGCATCGTGCTTTATCAGAAGAACATCGAGGCCGTCTGCTCCAACGAATACGAAATCCGAAGGGAAATCCGCCAGACGGTAGTTCACGAACTAGGCCACTATTTCGGGATGACCGAAGCTCAACTAGAAGATGTCTAAACCCCATACCTGGTCATTGACTGGATGGGGAACGCATGATTCCGACACAAGGAGTCACTTGTCCGATTTGCACGCATAACCGGACAACTGATTTTCAGATGTCCTGAAATGATAAGCCCGTACGATCAGGATGAGCGGCGAAGCCTTTTCATTAACTCGGCCAGGCGTTGGCGGTCTTCATTGCGTACTGCCGTGAACCTTAATCCTAATCCGCGACCCGGATTTGTGTGTCGTACAACCGCGTCGGCCCTAATCTGACCTTCTTGAACCAGAAAATGAAGGTTGGCAGAAATTCCCAGAGGTTTGGGTACGTTTGTTTCAATGAATAGACCGCCCATGCTTAGATTTCGCACACATGCAATATCCTCATCACCAGAGGAACGCCAATAGACGTACACAGGGCTCCGTGCCTCGACTCGCGAGTAGATTCGTCTCGAAGGGGAAAGTCGTTCTTGCAAGATATGCTCATGGGCGGGCTGGCCTTCAAAATTTACAGCGTCGTTAAGCAACTCGTTTTAGCCAAGACCTTCTTCAACTGGGGAAGAACAACAGCAAAAGTGGGGCCCTCCGACGAATTGTGACCTTTAGTTTGGAAGCCCGGAGCATGTGATCGATATCGGCTGCCCCAATGACTCAGGATATTCAGCGGCTTCCACGGGCTCCCCGCTCACACGGTCTGCAAATCCCATACACAGTCCAAGAGCTTGTTCAATTTCACTCGGGCTGCATTCTTCCGCAATGTCTCGAAGTGCCTCAGCTAGTCTCATCAGATGACTCATGGCGCCTCCTGACTGAGCCTGGGACATAGAAGACCCTTGCCTTGGATGAGTCTAGGCAACCAAAGAACGTCCGAATGTTCAAAATTGCACACCCCCGAGGTGTGCAATTGCTGCGGCCTATTCTCTCGGATGGCTAGTGAAATTAGTCATGGCAGCTCTTACAGGACAAGTCAAATCGGCCCAAAACCAGTTGTCCGAAATCCGACTTGCCTGGCACGGCTGACATTTGGGTGGTTTGCAGAGTAGTGGGAGACTCGTGTAACTTGCCTCCATGGATGAAAAGAGAAAGAAGCGGATTGAGACGGCCATCACTTGGATTGGCTATTCCATCGTTTTTATCGGTCTGATTGCTCTTATCCTAAGCTTAATGCGCTAGAGAATTGAAGGACATTGACAAACAACACGATTCGCGGGACACGGTCCAAGAATAGCAAGACACATGAATCAACGAAGTGAGTGCGGTCACTTCTCTGGTAGTGCGTTAATCAAGGCATGTGGCCGCGGTAACCCGACCGGGATGAAAGAGTTCAGCGAAAATGAACTCGAATCATGCCGGGCAGATTGAATCAAGCATTGACCAATAATAATGATCAGTGATAACAACTTCGCAGCGCTAGATGGCAGGGCATTGAGGGGCGACAACTAAGAAGACCACGCAGCCAACTCCTCTCTTCCACACAATCAGAACGATGGTGGCAATTTTCGTGGCCAGTGTCAGCCGCGCCATTTCCTGCCGCATGCCCTTAGCCCAACAATTCCGCATAGAACTCCGCGAAGGGACCGGGCAGCACTTCTCACGACATATTCTTCAAAATTGCTGATACGTTCTGCCTCACTGATTCCCTAATAATAAAGGGGTTCCCGCCATGAAACGCATTCTGTATGTTTTCGTCCTTTGTCTGTTGTGGGCTAGCGCTGCCACGGCTCAAACGGCAGTCGTCAAGCGCGATGTAAACCTTCGATCCGAAGCCTCGACAGACAGCGACATCATCGAGTTGCTTAAGCCCGGGACCCAACTTCAGTTGGTGGAGCCTGAAAAAACTAACGGCTTTTACCATGTGACAGCGGATGACGGTAAGAATGGCTGGGTCTGGGCACGGAACATTAAAGTTCTTACAGGCACGCCGGCCCCCGTAACCCCTCACAATCCGCCGGGACCAATCACTCCTTCACCGCCCCCATCCGGCGATCTTTTTTCCCAGCTCATGAACGCGAGGAAGACGGCGGTTGGAGAGCCCCTCATTGAGAACGGTAACCAAGTCTGCGGCCCAACAGGCGACGCTACAAACGCAGCAGCCAAGTCGCTTAACACTAACAAGAACCGGACGGACGTGCCGGGGGACTCTAACTATGTTGATATCGGCTGGAACGATCTTGCGAGCCTACCCTCCGACCGAATCGGCGATTTTGTGTCCGCCCCCGTCAGGGTCGTTGGATTTCTGTCCCACAAGATCAACGTCGAAAACAGCGGTAGCGGGGAGTCCACAAATTGCCATTTGACTGCCAACAACGAGGTCGATTGGCACATCTACCTCACCAGCTCACCGGCGGAACAAATCAGCAGCGCAATCATCGTCGAGACCACACCACGTACCCGGCCTCAGCACAAGTGGACGATGGCCCTCCTAGCCCCGCTTGTCGATTCGCAGACAGAGGTTCGAATCAGCGGTTGGTTAATGTATGACTCTGAGCACGTAAATGTGATTGGCACTCAAAGAGCAACGGTATGGGAGGTTCATCCCATCACGAAAATCGAGGTCCAGAAGGACGGTCAATGGGTAGATCTTGACGATCAGCCCTGAGGGTATCCGCACCGGATCATGGTCGCAAGAGCATCCAGCCGGTTCGAAAGGCGACGTGCCAGGGGATTCTCTGAGACGGCATGCACGAATCGGAGGAACGGAGTCAGCCACGGCTCCACAAAAGCCACATGGCCCTCTTTCCGCAGGACGCGCTGCATCCAGCGCACAAACGAATCGTCGTTGTCGAAGCCGAATGCCGCAACGGCACACAACGTAAGGGGATCGCCTATCGTGATTCGATCGAGATACTACAGCACGCGCTCGAACTCGTTCCGATGGTTGCTCCCGGCAATCGCATGGAATTCGAGATTCAAATCCTCATGCGGATAACCGCCTTAATGAGGAGTTGAGAACACTCGAGGCCTTCGCCAATCGAAACGTCTTGCCCTTCCGGCCGGTATCCCTTCGGACACCGCTCCCGGCTCGAAACAGTGACACCACACCCCTCAGAACCTAGATTGGGAGGCCCAGCCAGGAGTCGGACCCGTGACTACCATACGCCAACGCATCCTGTTTCTGGCTGCGGTTCTCGCTTTTTTCAGCCCCGCCCTTCGATCTGAGCAGCCGCAAAAAGCCTCGCGCGCCACCCCGGAAGACCGCCTCAAGAAGCTCGAGGAGCGCGCCGATGACGCCGAAAAAGCCGCAAGCAGCGCAGTGATGGAAAAGGACTACATCACGCGTACGCAGAAGCAGTACGAGTCTTACTACCAAAAAGCCTTCAACACGCAAATGTGGACACTGGGAATCATGGGATTGCTCCTGACAGGCGTGTATGTCCTTGTTGCTAGATTCAGCCTGAAAATGATCGACGAACATACAAAAACCGCCACGGCCGGAGCCACGGTTCAAATGCGCAACGAATACGCGCGGGCTTTAGCCAAGGAAGTCCAGAAACTTTGGGATTCCAATGCTGCCGATGTCAAGAATCTGAAAGAAACACTGACAGCACAGTTCACAGAACTCGAGCAGAACCTTAAAAATCGATCCGATTTTCAAATGCAGTTTGTGCAGGCACTTGCCGAAAACCTCGATGAGCACCAAGGCGATTCACTCCTCAGGTTCCGCAACGCTCTCAGGACCTACAAGTCCGGCAAACCTCGAAACCTCATCGAAGCACAGATGGGCGCAACGACGGCACGGTCCATCTTTGAGTCACTCCGAAAAAAGCATGGAGAAGACTACGTGGACAAAGCACGAGAGGAGTTGGCAGATTCGTTCTACAACGGCCTCCAGGAAGAGCTTGCCTTAGCCGCACTGCAGAGCCCCTGGCTCACGCCCCTCATCAACGAAAGAAGTCCGGCTTTCCCAGAACCCCCAGCGCCCGAGCCGGCCGCGGAGGGGCGCTCCATAGCAACTATTCCTCAAACCGATCCCCCAGAGCCAGATCTACCTCTCGACGAAGAGTCTGACTCTTGCCGCCTTCTAAACACCTGACAGGAGTTACGAAAACTAAAAATTTGGAATTTATAGACAAGAACGCAGCACGTTCCGACTGAAGCTTTCTTGAACAGGACTTTATGAAAGCGATTGTACACACACAATTCGGACCACCGGATGTTCTTCGGTTCACGGAGGTAGCAAAACCTACCCCCAAGGATTATGAAGTTTTGATAAAAGTTCGCGCGGCATCGGTAAATCCAGCGGACCGGTACTTGATGAGAGGCGTGCCGTTGATCCGCCTGATCCCGGGCCTGCGCACACCAAAGGATAAGCGACTAGGCGCTGATGTGGCCGGCCAGGTTGAAGCGGTTGGCAGGAACGTAACGCAGTTCAAACCGGGCGACGAGGTGTTCGGCGCTTGCCGTGGGGCCTTCGCCGAGTATGTGTGTGCTCCTGAAGATAAGTTGGCGCTGAAGCCCGCCAACAGTTCGTTTGAGGACGCAGCGGCGCTACCCATTGCGGCAATCACTGCCCTTCAGGGTTTTCGCGATAAGGGACGGATCCAGCGAGGCCATAAAGTTCTGGTTGATGGTGCGTCTGGTGGTGTGGGTACGTTTGCGGTCCAGATTGCCAAATCGTTCGGGGCTGAAGTCACTGCCGTGTGCAGCACCAGGAATGTGGACATCGCGCGGTCGATTGGCGCAGACCATGTCATTGATTACACGCGGGAAAATTTCACGAAAAGCAGGCAGCGCTACGATCTGATCATGGGTGCGAATGCCTATCATTCGATTTTCGATTACAGGCGTGCACTGAGTCCGGGCGGAGTTTATGTCATCGTCGGTGGTGGTTTGGCTCGAATTTTCCAAAGTATGTTACTGGCACCATTACTTTCACGGATCGGAAGCAAGAAGACGCGTTTCTTTATAGCGAATATAAACCAGAAGGATTTAGTTTCTTTGAAAGAACTTCTTGAAGCCGGGAAAGTTGTACCCGTCATCGATAAACGTTACCCGCTAAGCGGCGTGGCTGAAGCTTTCCGTTATCTTGAAGAAGGGCACGCGCAAGGGAAAATCGTCATAACCGTTGAACACACCAAAGACACCTAGCAAGGCGCTGCGCCAAACCGCTATTCATGACGGCAGGGAGCTTGACTGTTCGTGGTCCGAAGTCGTCGAGGTGGGAAATGTGGCGCCGTAATCGGGACTTAGTTTCAATTTCGAGAGAGTTTTTCTCTGCGGCCCAATTCCGATACCATCCGAGGACTCCACAGACTGATCGCGTAACGATGTAGAATGAAATTCATGACCAAGAAAGCTATCTCCCCTGGCGCGGTACACAGTGTGCCAGCGGATTTACGAAAGGTTCTCATTTCTGACCCGGTGGCGCGGGCAAAATGGGAGGATATTACGCCACTCGCGCGTAATGAGTGGATCTGCTGGGTTATCTCCGTCAAGAAACCGGAAACCAGAAGGCAGCACGTTGAGCGGGTACGCACGGAACTTAAGGAAGGAATGCGCCGGCCCTGTTGCTGGCCAGGCTGTCCTCACCGTTGAAATAAGGATGGCGGTTCCATCAAGTCTGGCCAGCACCTGCAAGAAACCCGCTTCGTCGCGAATGAATGTTCCGAGCTAGGGCGCAAAACGCTTACGGCAGGATGATGATTTCGCGACGAAACTCAGCGGGGGGCGCCCACGAAATTCCATTTGCCCCATTCGAAGGATTCGTACCTGGGAACAAAATGAGTTGGGATTGTGCTTGACGACCGCGGTGCAGTGGCGCAGGCTGATTGCATACCCTCAAGGCAGAACCGCAATCTGAGTTGACCTGAGTTATCTGAAATTGCCTTCAGACAGCCCTAAATCTTTAATGGAGGCTTATATGAGAACTATGAATCGTTTGGAACAACCGTTCCGCGGGGCTTCAACCTTGCAGGAACAGATCAATCGCGTATTTGGCGAGGTAGTGGGACGCACCAGCGAGGAGTCGAACTTGACCGCTTGGGCTCCTGCCGTCGACATCTATGAGACCGAGAACGAACTCGTCGTTAAGGCGGACGTGCCCGACGTGAATCCCGAGGATCTCGACATCCGCGTCGAGAACAACATCCTCACCATTCGTGGGGAACGCAAGTTTGAGACCCAGGGCCACGAGAAGGTGAACGAGAACAACTATCTGCGCATCGAACGCGCTTATGGCTCGTTCAGCCGCAGCTTCTCGCTGGCTAGCTCCGTAAATTCGGAAGCCATTAAGGCTGATTATCACAATGGCGTGCTCACGCTGAGCCTTCCGAAGCGTGAAGAAGCCAAGCCGAAGCAGATCAAAGTCAACATCGGAACGCAATCCGGAACCCGTGCAATGGCAGCATCGGCTGGCAGCCCCGGCGCCCGCTAAATAGATCAGACTGAACACGAAGTAGCAAGGGGCTGGCGACATCGTCAGCCCCTTTTCCATTTTCGGAACGGCGGCCCTCCCAGGCCCTGGGGTGTCGATTGTCGCGGGTATCCGCGATTTCTGCCACTGAACGACGTATACTCGGGCCAAGCTGGTCCCGCCTGGAGAGATGCGAAAATGCCAGACGAAGAGTGGATCAAAACACTTGAAGATGGCCGAAAGGTGAAATTCATCTACCAAGAGCTGCCGAAAGACGGGGCGTTTATCACCGCGCAGCTTGCAGGTAATGAGGTCGTTTATTCGGTTGTATTGACCAAAGCAGTAAACCCGCTTAGCCGCGAAGATGTTGAAAGCCATTTCAAGGGCGAGCTTTCAAAGAAGCACACAGTGTGGTGACTTGGCTGAGCGGAAGCGGCTGCTAGTTCGTAAAATGAGTCGATTGTTTTCAGAAATCGAACGCAACCGTATCGCGCCAAATTGAATCACCCCACAGAGAGACGTTAGCTTGCCCGGTATTTTATTGTGTGATTGACCTACGGAGTCTCGTAGCAGGCCCATTCCTGCCTCTCGAGTTTTCTTTGTCAACGGTCTTTGTTTGGTATTCGACAGATAGATAAAGAGGTGTGACAGCCAGACTAAATAGATAAACCGCTGATCGGGGACTTGGTGACCCACGGCACGAGGTCTGATGACATCCTCGGCTGTGACAAGTGAAGAAGCTCATGCCCCTGCTTGGTGCGCATTTCCCTCGCTCGTAACTCGTGCGTTGATCGTGGACAGCGGAACACGAACACGGATTCGCGTCCCGTGCGACGGCTGCGATTCGATCGAAAGGTATCCGCCGACAAGACGCAGCCGCTCGCGCATGCTGATTAAACCAAGACCGGCTATTCCCTTCGCAGACTCAGTGCTGAATCCTGCGCCGGAGTCAGAAATGCAAAGCTCGATTCGATCGCCATCACCCGACAGCTCAACCTTGGCCTCCACCGCTCCGCTGTGCTTCACGACGTTCCGCAAGGCCTCCTGAGCGATCCGAAACAGGCACAGCGTCACATCCTTCGGAATATGTCTCGGTATGTCATTGTGGACAAACTGAACCTGCAGGTTGTGTTGCCCAGCGAATTCTCTGCACAAGCCCTCCAAAGAAGCCACCAGACCCAGAGTGTCAAGCTTGGAGGGGTGAAGCTGGTGGGACAGGTCGTGGATGTTGGACGAAACTTCCCTGGCTACTTCCGTGATGGTGTGCAGTTGTTGTCGGGCCCGGGACGAAAGGCCGCGCCTATCCTGCTTGAATTGCTCGAGGCCGATTTGGAGGAGCGCCATCCGTTGACTCAAATCGTCGTGTAACTCTCGAGCAAGGTGGGCGCGTTCCTGCTCCTGCGCTTCAATCAACCTGCGGCTCACGCTTGAGAGGGCTTCGTCGGCCAGTTTTCGCTCGGTAACATCGAGACACGATCCAATGTAACCAGCAAATGAGCCATCTTGATTGAATCTCGGCACCCCAATGTCGAGAATCCATCGATATTCTCCGTCGTACCGCCGGAGCCGATACTCCTTGCTGAACTTTTCTTGGCGAACAAAAGCCTTTATGTATGTCTCCAGGCAAGTCTTAAAGTCTTCCGGGTGCACCCCCTCTGCCCAACCGTTTCCAAGCTCGGACTCGATGGATCTACCGGTGAAGTCCAACCAAGGCGTATTGAAATAGGTGAACAGTCTATCCGTATCAGACATCCAGATCATCACTGGAGCAGTATTTGCCACCAAGCGAAAACGCTCTTCGCTCTCGCGCAGCGCCTCTTCGGCTCGCTTGCGCCCGGTGATGTCCACGAAAGCACCGACCGCGCCGCGTGGTTTGCCATCCTCGTCAAACAGAGGGACCGTATTGCCAATCATGTGATGCTCGGTGCCATCCTCCAACAGCAGGGTAGAAAACGTTCCAATCACTGGAATTCCTGTGGCAGCCGCCCGTTGTAACGGTAACTCGTCCGTGGGGATTTCTACCCCATCGCGCATGATCCGAAACGGAGGCGGGGGTCCGACCGCGGGAGCACTCCTCGAGATGTTCGTGCCGATTGGGACGTGATGCAGTTGAGACCCAGTGCGATTAGCCGTTATGGACTTACACTCGGGGTCCGTCGCAATGAGAATCGTAATGGGCGCCGCATCGAGCAAGGTCTCGAGCTCCTTCACTCTTGCGCGCTCTCGCGCTTCACTTTCTCGCAGGGCTTCTTCTGCCCTTTTGTACTCCGTGATATCCCGCAAAATACCAAGCATGCGCTCTGGCTCGCCGTCGGATGCGTAGAAAAACCTGCCCAGCGATCGCAGCCAGTGCAGCGTCCCGTTTGGCCACACGACGCGGAACTCCTGATCAAACTCCTCGTGGCTCTGCTTCGCAATCTCAATGGCCTTCCGCAGCTGGCCGTGGTGCTCCGGATGTACCCGATCCCAAAAATCCAGCACAAATCCAGAACGATCGGTGGAGGTTATTCCGAACAGTGGGTGCGCCCCGCCGAACCAGGGATTTTGCTCGCTGTTGAGGTCCCATTCCCATCCACCTAATTTGCCGGCCTCCATCGCCAAACGTAAGCGTTCTTCGCCTTCTCGCAGTTCGTCGTCCGCCTGCTTAAATTCCTCTACAAGGGCTGCAAGAACCATGAAGGGTGTCGCAGCGAAAACCAAGAATAGCTGTAGCGACAACACGCTGCTGAGTGGCCCCCCTTTGGTGAAAGGGCCACGGCCATGGACTGCACCCCAAATCGATAGAAAAGCAACTACAATCACCGAAGTGCTAACGCCCATTGATCCGAAACGCAAAGCGGCCCACAGCAGAAATGGCACGAAAGAATAAAACAGTGCTGGCGCGCTGCTGCTCTCAGAGGCGGTGAAGGTGATACAGCCCAGAAGAACCAACCCGGCGACCAGCGCGGCAAATTCCAAGAGGTAGGCACGTGGTTTTCGCACCCACGCAGGTCCGTTGCTAACCCAACCCAAAATGGCCGGCGTCAGGGTGACGAAAGCCAGCACCTCGGAAAGAAAGGAAATCCTCCAACTAGTCCAATAGTCGCCATGGATGCCAATCGCGCTAAGAAATGCCGCAGCGAATGGTGCGAGAAACACCGCGAAGATCAAATACTTGCTCAGGGCCTTTAAACTATTAAGCTGGGGTACCCCGTCGAAGAAATGGTTAAGACAGAATGCGGCGATGAGGACTTGGACCGTATCGGCCGGAATAAACCAAGCAATCGAACCAATCGGCACGCCTGCCTGCAGATCGTAGAGAACAAACGCTGCAAAGGCCACGGGGATAACTAGTGGCCAGATTCTCTGCGGTACCAGCAACAACACGGAAACCAGCAGCGCGCAACCTGGCCAAAGAGGCCAGACCGTTTGGGGATGTAATATCAGCGCGCCTGTTAGTTTTGGAGCAAAGTACGACAGCACAGCCACGAGGCACACTAGAATCACTATGTGGAATGGCGAATTTAACGTCGCTAGGTTCCACGATGGGCGACTACGGCGGGCTTCCATGGCCTACCTCCGATGAGGGGGAACGGTTAGCGGCTTATTTGGAAAACGAACAAGCCGTCCTTCCATAGTGGGTAGGTCGGACGTGACCATGCTACACCTTGCAATTATAACTGGTAAATCGCCCATTTCCGGGAACCCAGGTTTCGCTGCAAATCGGGGCTATCTCTCCTGGAAAAACCCTATAATGCGAGCTTGAGCCATAGTAGATGGCCGATAAGTAGCGATTAATGCGGTTGTGGTTCCCGATTCTCTTCCACTTACCTGGTTTTTGGTGGAAATCCACTTCTCCGGTAAGCGCGTTTAGGAGATTGAGTGCAGTGAACAAAATGTCGCATTGGTGAGCTTTTACAAGTTGCAAAAGCATCCCGCCACTAGCGGAGAGAACATGACCACTTTGGAATTTCGCCCTGCTAAACGCCCCCCTAACGTCGATATATTGTGGGGCATGAAACCGCAGGAAATCGATTTGATCTTATCTGCGGCGCACCCTCGCCGGTTTTCCGCCAAATCTGTAATGACGCACCAGGGCGATTCTTCGGATTATTTTCTGTTGATGTGGAAAGGCCGAGGGCGTTTTTTCTACACAACCCCCACTGGGAAAAAACTCATCCTGCGATGGATAAAGCCAGGAGAAACCTTCGGCGTTGCGGGGCTCTCTCGCCGGCCTTATCCATATCTCGCAAGCTCGGAAGCGGTACAGGATAGCGTTGTGCTCGCTTGGGATGGTCCAACTATCATCGCTCTCGGAGAACGCTTCCCTCGACTGTTGGAGAATGTAATCTATCTCACGTTTGAATACGTTTCTTGGTATATCGCTGCCCACTCAGCATTAGTATCCAAGTCGGCAAAAGAGAGGCTTGCCAATTTACTCGTGGCGCTGGGGCCCAGTATCGGTGAAGTCGTCTCGGATGGGATTGAAATCGATGTAACCAACCAAGAGCTCGCCGATTCAGTGAATATCAACCTCTATAACGCGACTCGCATTGTGAGCGAATGGCAAAAGCTCGGTGCAGTACGCAAACATCGTGGGAAAATCGTTCTGCGCTCCCCCAAAAAACTATTTCGCTCGCTTCACCGAATCACGTAGTGCATAATCGCAATGGCTGCGGGAAAAATTAGAATCACGCCGGACGCAAAGAAGGCTGCATTCTTCCTCCCGTGGTTGTTCATGCGCCGCTTCGACCGGCCGTGAATCCTCACTTGATTTCAGCCTCCGAGTATTTCTGAGCAAAGCGTCGGCAAGCTTTCATTTCGAAGGGTGTTAAGCCGCTGACTCGTAAGCTTTCAGAGGGTATAAGCGGCTGAGTGCGCGACACAGATTCTTTCAAAGATGGGGCTGGCTTCCTCGGTCTGAAAATCACGCAACAAATACTCACACAAAATATCGACGTAATGGCTTCTGGCGATTTTGTCCCAAAGGTGTTCCAGCTCAATGGCCGCCTCCGGCTTACCTTGTGCGATCAAGCTGGATGCGCATTCTCCGCAAGCGGCAACTCGAAAATACTTCCCTTTTGCAGCTTTGGCTGCCTCCATAATGAGATCGCTCGCCACTTTCAAGAAACGAGTGGAGTCAGGCCAATCATTGACCATGACTTCCGAGAGCATGTCATCAGCGTCCAATGAAATGTAGCTCCCTTCTTGGATTGCGGTAGCTATATCCCGACCACGTGCCTGCAATCTCTGCCGAAGATTGGTCCTGTGTGACTCAGTCGCAATCACGATGACCGGATTCTCCATCTTCAGAGCGAATTCGATAAAACCAGTGAAGTCATCCACGATAGATGCATCATCTCGCTGGAATGCAACTTTATGGACGCGAACGATGTTCCCCTTTTGCGGTAGTGGGGGCACATGCTCCTTGGAACGGAGAGAGCCAGCGGGGTATTCATCATGGGTCTTGCTGATCACATGTGGTCTTAGGCGACGACTGAGATACTGCCTGCCTTGCAGGACCGCATTCACGGCAGGCAGCAGTTCGCCTCCTGCATCGGCTTTCAATAAGTAGCCCTGTGCTCCAAGGTGGAGGGCTTCTTGCACCACATCAGCAGTGGACACTTGGCTGACAAAGAGGATCTTGGAATTCGGGGAAACTTTCCGAATTCGTCGCCCGGCTTCAATTCCATTCACGCGGGGCAGTCCGATGTCCAGCAGAATCAAGTCCGGTTTTAGCTCTTCGGCTCGTTCGACGGCTTCCAATCCATCTGAGGCTTCGTAGATGAGCTGAAACTCTGCCCTTTGTCGAAGGCTCAGAATGACAAATTGCCGGAAGCGATCAAAGTCGTCAACTACCAGAATCTTGCAAGATCGCACTAGGCTCTCTAGCCTCCGCAAATTTGGTGTCAGCTTGCACTTGCAATGTTGCCTGTCTGATTCAGTCATCGTTCAGATTACGGAGCAATAAACTGCGCCCCTGCAATCCAAGCAGACCACCGGGTCGGGAAATACCCTGACCTTGGGCATATCAACATTTCCCGTGCAGGGTTCCGGGACATAAGCCGGGAGTCTTATAAGGCGCTACATGCAAAATAGCCACGTGCAGATTGGCAGGGAGGGGTGGAGCTAGTCCTCGTAGATTCCCCTGTCTAGTCCGTGAACTAGACGCTCAGCCGAAGTCTCGAATACAGCGCAGATACGCAGCAAGGTTGAAACTGTGATCGGCCGACCTGCTTCAATCTGTTGCCAATGTCGTGCCGAAAAGCCGTATGAAATCATGTCCTCTTGAGAATGGCGGTGTTTTCTTCGCAACTCGCGAATTCGTTCTCCTAAGCGAAGGAAGAATCTCTGTTGATTCACAACTGGCGGTGTCCTAATTGGCCTCAATTCCTCCTGGCACATGCCAGAGTTCTTGGGTTAGGCGCGCGATCCACTATGAGGGTAAGAGTGGGGACATGTCGTTGCTTTACAGCAAGGTATGACTCTCGGGTTAGGTTAGACATCAGAACGCACCCTGCATTCTGACACAGGGAGTCACTTGTCCGATTTGCGCGGTGGCCTTATAGCACCGCTCTCATCAGCGGCATGGTCTGGTCATGTTGGCACTTTCCTCTCTTAATCTGGGGGGATTACAACAACGGAACGCCCACGTGGTACGGCTTTACCTGCTTCACCGTCCTCGTTTTGTCCATCTCGTTTGTATTCGCGTGGATGAGGCTGAAATCTGGAAGTCTCTGGACCGCGGCCATACTTCACGCGAGCCACAATCTCTACATTCAAGCCATTTTTACTCCACTTACTCGCAACACCGGAAAGACAGCTTGGTTTATTGACGAATTCGGTGCGATTCTGCCGATCGTTGCATTCGGGTTTGGAGTCTATTTCTGGCGCAGACGAAACGAGCTGAGTCGGCCTTCTCCAGTCTAGAAACGTGTCAAACCACCACATCGCCGTTCCGGAAACAGAACAAGACTCGGAACATGGCCTAAATTGAGTCGACGAGTTGAGCTGGCAGCGTTAATCAGGCGCTGGATTTAATCAGGCAGTGAGCAACTATATCGTAACACGATACATCTAAAGAGAGTAGGCGGTTAAGAGTGCTTCGCACCCAACCTCGTTCGAGCTGCTTCTGATCTCCGCCTGCGAACCTCCGCTAGGCTGCGCGCATGTTCTTCCATGGCCCTCCAGGTTCGCTGGGAAGAAGGGAGTAGTGCCATGCGCCGTCCCTATTTTGGTCCTCCGCCCTGGAACCTGATCTCACCCGATCTCGATCACAAAACCCGTTTTCAGCGCTGGAACCTCGTGATCATCCTGATCCTCGGCTTTGTCGTTCTCGGTATCTACGTCGCGACCATCGGCTCCGAACTCATGAATCAAGGTTCCCCTACAACCAGTCACATTCCGTCCCGTCCGCCTCAGCCTGCTCACGGGTTGTAACGCGGTTCCTGGGGAGTCACATAACCGGGCGTTGTTATGGAATCATGTTTCCGATTTCAGAACGCTTTGTTCTGTTCTCGGAACGGCATAGACCCTACCCTTGCATCCTTTTTGTACACTGCACCCCACTATGGCAAATTCTCTCTCCGTCGCTGGGGCAAACTCTAAGTAAGAGGAACCCGGCGGCCGGTTTTTGGGGCGGACTCTGGCACGGGATCATCGCTCCGATCACATTTATCGTTAGCTTGTTCGCAACTGGCGTGAGCATCTACGAACAATAACGGTCGTTGGTATGAGTTTGGATTCATGCTGGGAATTGGTGCTTACGCTGGAAACGAAGAAGTGCGTAGCGGCCTTAGATAAGAGTATCAGCGCAGCACGCAAGAATCTTCCCTATTGCCGGATCGAGTCGCTTCCCGTCTCGCCAACTCCTGGTAGGTCGGATAACCTTACAAGTGGTTTCAGATTCCGGTGGTGGAGAGGCCGTCGCGGGATGATTCGCCTAGACGGTCTCCAGCCCGATTCCTCCCTCCTACTCGAACCGAGCAAGGATGATACTTAACTTGCGACCGGACGCTACTCATCATCGGGATCGGTGGGAGGACGCTTGTCGTTGATGAAGTAGGTGGCCTTGAGCGCCGCGGGGATCGCGCGGAAAGTGACGGGCGAATGGGTGAGGTTGAAACAATCGGAGAGGTCGTCGGCTGGAGTGTCTGCGTACCCGAGCGAGGGCAGGTTGTAAGTGTTCTCTATGAATTTTAGGATGCTGCCAAAGTCGTGCGTGGTGTGAGAAATATAGGCGGTCTTGGCGTACGGTGAAACAACTATCAGGGGAACGCGGAAGCCGTAAACATACCCTGAACCCCAACTCACTCCGTCGTCGATGACCTTGGGGGCGACGTGATCGTACCAGCCTCCCCAATCGTCCCACGTGATGATGATGGCGGTGTTTGCCCAATACGAACTATTCCCAATCGCGTTGACAATCGCGGATACCCAGGAAGGCCCACTGCCGTCGTTGGCTACGGCGTGATCGGAACTGAGGCCATTGGGAATGACCCAGCTCACTTGCGCGAGTTGGCCGTTGGCGATGTCCACCAGCACTTGCGATTGTGGGATTTTCACGTTGTTTGTCCAGTCCGGCCCAGTGCACGTGAGCGTGCCGTTGACGGTTTGTTGCTGGCACATGTGCTGAATAGCGTCGGGTCCGGTCCAGATGGAACCGGGCGAAGGGGCGTAGTACCGCCAGGTCACACCCTTGGTATTCAGGAGGTCGGTCAGCGTAGGATGCTCGAAGCAAGGATACTGCGGCGTCGCGTTGGTTTCGCTCCCTTTAGGATCGATCATCTTGACCCTATTCGTCAGGGGAGCGATGCATCCTGCAGGGCTCTGGGTCGGGTTTTCGGCGGCGAAAAGATTGCTACCAGTGGTTGGAGCCGAAGTTCCCGAGATGATGAACTGGTGAGCCGGAAAGCTTGGGCCTTCATTGGTCTGAAACATGCGGTCGCCAAACGTGTACTGCTCGGCCAACGCGAAGTAGGGCTGAACGTCGGCTGGCTTGACGTACATGTATTGCGGATTGGGATGAGCGTTCGGGGGGCAATTGGCGGCCGGAGAGCAGGGGATCAGATTCGCCCCGTCCATCTTACCGCCGTCGTACATGGAAACGAAAGCAGCATTGGCGTGGCTGAGATCGTAGTTTTGGGGGTTGGAGCCTGTTGTGCCAAGGTCGATGGGGCTGAGCGGAATGGTCTGGCCCGTCGAATTCAAGCCGCTACTGGCAATGTCGGCGCCCCGGGATATCAAAACAGGATCTTGAAACAGATTATCTGGGGTACGGTTCTCTTGAAAGATGACAACGATATGCTGGAACACTGCCGCCGTTGTCAGACTCAGCGTCTGAGAGCCGTTGCTGGGAGCCAAACTCTTGGCGTCGTTACCGGCGACGGCGATGGTGTAGTTGCCACCGGGCGTGCTGCTCGACGTAGATACCGTCAGCGTGGAGGTGCCTGGAGCGGCCCCGCTGATCGTCACGGCCGACGCACTGAAGGAACAAGTGGGAGCCGGAGTGCCACCGCTGATCATGCTGCACGAAAGATTGACGCTGCCCGTATAACCATTTGCAGGAGTCACCGTGATGATTGAGGTGGATGTGTTTCCGGCAGTAACGGACTCTGGATTCAAAGACGTGGCACTGAGCGTATAGCTAGGCTGGCCCGTTGGCCCAGTTGACGAACCTGAGTTGCAACCGCTTAGGCAGAGTAGAAGTGTGGTCCAGCTGAGGAATGCACCGTGGACCAATAAGGGACGAATGGGATTCATAGAAGGACCTCCTCGCAATTGCCGGATTGTACTTCGCTGAATATCAACACGGTTTGCGATGAATTGACTCGGACAAAACACACTTTTTCCCAGTCCCATCTCGCCAAGTCAGCCATGTCTTGGGCCCCCCGCAGCCTAGTTTCCGATTACCGCGGTGCATTCAACAGGTCGATGCAACACCATCTGATATAAATCTGCTCTTCAAAGGTGGTGTTTATGGCCCACGGAAGCAGGTAAGGCTTTCTGCGGTACAACAGACGGACCCATGGTGCCGTTGGAAGGTGGGGCAGTCGTTGCACACGATTGGGCGGGCCTTCGGCAAGCCGCAATCGCGTTGGTCGTCCAAGTGGATTACTTCCGAGCGTGTGTTTGACGTCCAATATAATCTATCCGAAGAAGTCCCTTGGCCGTCTCCCCAATTAAATACGCAGCCGATCGCGTACACTACCATCGGATTGTCACGGAGAAGCCTTGCCTGCATTTGAATCGAGCGTGGTCTCCACGGAGTGGCCGCTGTTGCTCGAGTGCGCCTCTTCGCACCCTGATCCGGGCCGCATCACTGAGCTTGTCCTCTCAGCGGACGGCGCTCGGCTGCTCGCGCTTGCAGAAACTCACGGGTTGATCGGCCATCTTGCGACGGGTCTGCGTGGGATGGGTGCAAGCGTAGTCCCGCTGGGAATTATGCAGCCGCTGCTCGAACGTCAGCGCGCACAGATTTTCTTTTCTTTGCGAATGTCAGCGGAACTCTTTCGCCTCCTGGATCTGTTTGCCACGGAGAAAATCGAAGCGCTAGTCGTGAAAGGGCCGGTGCTCGCGATTCAGGCTTACAGTGATCCCGCTATGCGTAGCTATGGCGACCTCGATCTTCTCGTTCGCCAGCGCGACATTCGTCGCGCCACGCAATTGATGATCGCCTCTGGTTACCGCGCGCAAGTTTCTCTTAGCGCCATCGACGCCGGCAAAATCCCAGGCCAATATCTCTTCAGTCGGCCAGAGTCGCAATTGCTCGTGGAACTGCACAACGATTTTACGCTGCGCTATTTTCCACGCCGGCTCCCGATCGAGAAATTCTTCGCGCGTCAAATTCGCGTGCCGCTCGATGCTCGCGAAGCTCCAGCGCTTTCCGTCGAAGATGAGTTGGTCCTGATTTGCATCCACGGTGCAAAACATTTATGGGAGCGTCTGATCTGGATTGCCGATGTCGCCGCGTTAGTCACCCGGCAAACCAGCCTCGATTGGGAGCGTGTCACCGCGTCTGCAGAAGAAGTAGGAGCGGAGCGCATGCTGCACACTGGGCTGCGCCTCGCAACGGATCTGCTCAAGACGCAACTGCCCGGCAAGGTGTTGACACGGGTGAGAAGAGATACGGTCGCTACACGTCTCGCCGGCCAGGTTCCAGAATGGCTTCCTGACGCGGGCGAAGCGCCGCCGGGCCTTTTCGAACGCGCTGTATTTCGCTTGCGGATGCGCGGTGGCGTGCTTGCGGCCCCAGCCTATTTGCTGCGCCTCTCGCTGTCACCCACCGAGGAAGATTGGAAAAGCGGCTCCGAAGAAAAACACAGTTGGCTTCCCGCTGCCATCCGGCGCCCATTCCGGCTCGCGCGCAAATACCGCCGCGAGGACAAATTCAGAAGCGAGTAAGCTAATCGTAAGTTGTTGATCCGTCTGCCCTTTTCCTATTTCGGAGTACACGATTCTAGCTGGTTTTTGGCGGCATTTGTTCCCAAGTTTTTCGATTGCACCCCTCTGATGAGACAGTTTTTGATTGGCACACTTGCCACATTCAGGCTCTACATCTCCCAAATCCTTGCACGCCTAAATAGACTAGCAAATTGTTCGTAAAGCAGCTGCGATCTTCGGCTGGTGCCCACGGGACTCTCGAAAAAACGTCCACTAGGCGCTTGGCAAGAAGCCACTTGCGCGGATCACCTCTACCGCTTCGAAGCGATCATCGGCGTCAACCTGTTTCATGATGCGGTGAACGTGATTCTTCACTGTGAACTCAGATAGATGTAAGTTTGCTGCGATCTCCTTATTGCTTAGACCCCGTGCAACCAGGCCCAACAGCTCGAGTTGTCGGTAGGTCAACATGCACCTGGCGTGATCTCGACGGTCAGAAACCTTTGGCCTCTGCCTATATTCGCGCGCGAGATGTTGAATGAGGGTCTTGCAGAGTCTTGGTGGACATGCCGCCTCTCCCTGCGCCACCCCTCGGACGGCGGAGATGATTTCAGCGGTTGAGGCATCCTTCAGCATATAACCACTGACTCCGAGACAAGCGCATTTCAGGAAGAGATCAGGGTCTTCATCCATTCCAAAAAGGATGACCTTGATCTGAGGAATGTGCTCGAAGAGTTCGCTAACGATGTGAGTGTCGCGCCCAGAAATCAAACAATCCATGAGAACTATCTCACAATTAGAAGTGTAAATTTCTTCCCGCGCGGATGCGGTGGCCCGACTGAAGCAGACGACACCGATGCCTGCGCGTTTCTGTAGGACACGCGCTAGGGTCTCCCGAAGAAGGCGATTTTCTGCTATGAGGAATACATTAATGCCCGAACAAGTTGATTCGGTCTCGTTCCGTTCCATGGCATTGGGGACTCCGTTTCCCATAGATTTCAGACGCGGCTCAAACTTAACCTGATCGTCCACTCGGGGAGAGTAGTCGGGTGGAATTGGCGCATTCTAAGAGCCGGTCACGTAGTTTGTCAAGTAACATGCATGGGACTTCAATAGTCGCGTGGTCTAGAGTTCAAGATAGCGTCGTATCTTGTTGACACTGGGTTCCGTTGAGTGCCTCATGTTTTTCCTAAGAAAAAGTCATTCGGAGCGGGAAATAGTCCCCCTCAATGGATGGATGCGATTGGTACTTCGTTAGTGCTTGGCCCTACAGGTCCGAGCCTTCCGGATTGGTTCTTTTCGTGCCCGCTTAATACCTTCCATAGTCTCCAGACGTGCCTTTCTCATTCGTGCCTGTAGTTCCTCAGCTGAACTCCGGCTCTGGAACTGAATTGAGTCCAAGTTGAGCCTTCCATTTTAAATGGTATCGCTGATACTCGCGTCTCCAGTCCACAAGGTACGGGAGAAAGCCATGGACAAAGCGATTCGCATACTAGTGGCTAATCGGCCAAAGCTCATGCGGGAATTGCTTCTCGGCACGCTGGCAGATCAGCCTTGGATAGAAATCATTGGAGAAGTCACCGATGATTCTGAGATTTCGGAACTTGTGCATCGGACCGCGCCGGATTTGCTTGTAATCGCCACCGATGGGCCGGGAAAGCGGCCCCCGATTTGCGACTTGTTATTACAAGTGCACCCCGATCTTCGTATTATCGCCGTGGCGCCCCTGCAAAACTACAGCGTCTGTTATTGGGCTTCGCTTGATATTCATTGCGATGACATTGAGCCTTCCGAGGAAGGCTTTCTGAGTGCCGTTCGAAGCGCGGCAGAAAACACCACAAAGCGCAGTGGTGTGATCTGAAGTGAGAGTAATGGCCATGTTACCCAACAGAAGGCACACAGGAATATTAGTATTCATCGCTGCGCTAGTCTCTTGCTCCTCCATAAGGGCCCAAGAAAATAACCCGAGAAGTATCCCCCGCGATGAGACCCATTCGATTCGAACGCCCGAACAATCTGACCTTGCCAAGGACAATTTTGGGCGTGTAGCAGCATCCGCGATTCAGCTCCAGGCGGTGTTGGTGAAGGACGCCGGACTTCTTGTGGAACTCAAGCGATGGGTAGCCAAAGAAGCGACGGACAACGGACAAATCGTTGAGGATTCCTCACTCACGGATCAGGCAATATTCGAACGCCTGGATCGTGATATTGCATTTCGGTCAGTGGCGACGCGGCTGGTTCAGCGATACGGCTATCTGTTACCCAGCCTTAATCCAGACTCGGCTATTGGCAAAGAACAAGAGCTCGTATTGAAAGAGCGGGCTCGCCGGTTGGTGCAGATCGAATCTCAAGAAGATTCTCAATCACTACTACCCAGAGGATCGGGGGAGAATCAAGGTCAGAGAATCGAACGCGCTTCCTGCGATCCGCGACAACAAGACAATTGCGTTGAACCTCCCACCACGCTCGGTCGTCAGGGGGGCTCTCGTCCAGAGGAGACGCCTGGGACGGAACCAGGTGTTCCCGACTTGCCGCAGCAGGCACCTCCTGCAAGCACGGCGCGGACTCTGCGAGCTGGTGCCGGACGCGAAGAGCTCGACTTACCAGAATCCTCCGGCGCAACTCAGAACATGACGTTAGTGTCGGATTCTTCGCGACGGCCGCAAGATGCGTTAAGCGGAGGGCTACCTCCGAGCACCGTCGACGGCACAGTGAATCCCTTGAGAACGGATAACTTAGGCAGTATTTCTCCGCTTGCGGCAGATCGACGCGCGGATGCGGCAATGGCCGCCGGTAAACAAGTCAACCGCACGGTGCGGTTGACCGGCGAACGCACTGCAACCATGGGAATAGAGAAGGAACTTGCGCCCGTGGAAATGGTCCATAAGCGAAACCCCTATGCGGACATTCCCTCGCTCTACGACATGTACGTTCAAGCCGCTTCGCGCGATCGCGATCCAGAACGATTTGGACTGAGTCTTTTCCGGAACGGGACAAGACAGCTGGATGCCATTCCGATGGATCTGCCGGTTGGACCCGATTATGTAGTGGGGCCCGGAGATGGTTTGGCAATCGATCTTTGGGGCGGTGTTTCACAGCGGATGGTGCGCGTTGTGGACCGCGAAGGTCGAATCAACTTGCCAGAAGCGGGTCCGCTGCTTGTGAGTGGCCGCACGCTAGCTGAGGTACAGGGGGCAGTTCAGCAGGTGCTCCGAACACAGTTCCGGGATACCTCTGCGGACGTTTCGCTGTCGAGACTCCGCACGATTCGAGTCTACGTTGTGGGGGATGTTGCCGAGCCCGGTGCCTACGACATTAGTTCCCTCTCGACACCACTCAATGCTTTGTTTGCAGCCGGAGGCGTGACCTCGCGGGGTTCTCTACGCGCGCTGAAACACTATCGCGGCAAGCAGCTGATTGAAGCCGTGGATACCTATGATCTCTTGCTACGCGGCGTAGGCACAGATTTGAAAAGACTGGAGAACGGCGACTCTCTGGTCATCGCTCCCCTGGGTGCACAGATAACCGTAAGTGGGATGGTCCGGCGTCCAGCGGTCTATGAGTTGCGAGGCGAAACCACGCTCTTTGACACGCTTGAGCTGGCTGGGGGAATTCTGCCTGCGGCGACGCTACAGCACATCGAAGTGCAGCGACTTGAGGCGCATGAAAAGCGCACCATGCTCAGTCTCGACATTTCGCCGAACGATGATGCCGATGCTCTAATGAAGCAGCTGAGCGCCTTCAAGATTCAAGACGGCGATCAAATCCACATTTTCCCGATTGCTCCTTACAACGAGATGGCGATCTACCTTCAAGGTCATGTGCTCAGGCCCGGCCGATATTCCTACAAAGATGGAATGAAGCTCACGGATCTCATCGTGTCATACAAGGATTTGCTGCCCGAACCCGCGGGCAAGTACGCAGAAATTGTGCGCCTCAATCCTCCGGACTACCGGCCAAGCGTGGAGAGCTTTGATCTTTCCGCAGCGCTGGCCAATCCTGCGGCGGCGCCAAAGTTGCAGCCACTCGACACGGTCCGTATCTTCAGCCGCTACGATTTTGAACCAGCGCCCACCGTTTGGGTTGGTGGTGAAGTACGCCAGCCGGGCAAGTACCGCACATCAGGTCAAGCACATCTCCGCGACGCGATCTATCTCGCTGGCGGAATTTCGCCCGACGCGGCGCTTAATACCGCACAGCTATTCAGAACACAACCCGATGGAACGATGAAAATCTTCAGCGTGAATTTGGGGGATGCGCTGGAGGGGAATCCCATAGACAACTTGGTGCTCCAGCCACGCGACAGAATCTTGGTGCATCGTAATGCGGCCAATGCGGATCCCCCCACTGTTTATGTAAAAGGCGAAGTTGCCAAACCGGGCCGCTATCCTTTGACAACCAATATGCGCGTGGGAGATCTGGTCCGCGTTGCCGGTGGTCTTAAAAGAAGCGCGGACTCCGAAAATGCCGACCTCACGCGATATGCAGAGGGCGATCTGCCGCAGTCTGCCACAAAGAGCATGGACGTCAAACTCTTGGAGGCGATGAATGGCGAAACCAATGAGGACATTCCCCTGCACCTCGGAGACGTACTGACCATCCGGCAAACTCCTGGATGGAATGACATCGGAGCGCTGGTGGCTGTGAAGGGAGAAGTGCAGCATCCGGGATCTTACGGGATTAAACCAGGCGAGCATCTCAGCTCTGTGCTCACTAGAGCCGGGGGATTCGGTTCCCAAGCCTATCCCTACGGAGCGGTGTTGATGCGCCGCGAAGTGCTCGAGCTGGAGATGAAGTCTCATATGGAGCTGGTGCAACGTGTGAAAGCCGAGCAAGTAACGCTCAAGGCGTTGCCGGAAACAGATGCAGACCAGAAGAATGCCAAGTTGACTGCAATCGGTCAGACAGAATCAACACTCGCTCAACTGCAAGCTAGTGCCCCGATCGGTCGCGTCGTGATCCATATCCAGCCGGATATGAAGGCTTGGCAAAACACGGCGGCAGATGTGACGGTTCGCGATGGCGACGTCCTCTTTGTTCCTAAAAAAGCAGGCTACGTAATGGTGAACGGCCAAGTCTTCAATCCAACGGCAATCAGTTATCGGCCCGGCCACAGCGCCAAGTGGTACCTAAGCCAGGCAGGTGGATTTACACAGCTGGCGGACAAGAAGGCCGCGTTCGTGGTCCGCGCCGACGGCTCTGTGATCGCCGCGAACAACAACAGTGGCGGATTTTGGGGGGGCGAACCAATGAGCGCAACTTTACGAGCAGGGGATTCGATTGTCGTGCCCGAAAAAGCGCCCAAGATCGGAGGTCGTAACTGGGCGTTGATTATGCAGTCGGCTCAACTCGCGTCATCTGTTGCCCTCGCGGTGGCCTATATCCATCCGTGAAGAAGGACATATTCGATGCGGGTAGGGGCCATCATTCGGGCGATCGGTTGGGTGGGAGTGGGCGTAGCGATAGCAGCAGCCTCTTCTTGGGCCGCATCTCCGCCTCAAGCAGAGCAACAGCAGGGATCAACTGAAACGCAGAGTAGTCCGAAGCCTGAAAAGAGAAAAATGAAACGGCCGAAACCGATTGCAGAGGTTGAGGATCAGGAGCCCATTCCAACCGCAGAACACGGCTGGAAAGACTTGGGACACGATTTTCTCCAAGACCAGACACAGATATGGACAAGTCCCGCCAAAATCCGAGTATCAGATGCGCAATGGCTGGTGCCTCTGAGTGGAATCACGGCAGGTCTTTTCGTGACGGACAGCACCTACAACGCCCATCTTTCTCACAGTCCAAGCACGATTAGCCGATACACGAATCTCTCGAACGCCAGCGTGGGAGCACTCATCGGAGGCGCAGGAGGGATGTGGCTGTTGAGCCACGCTACGCACAACGCGCACTGGCGCGAGACCGGATTCCTTGCTGGTGAAGCGGCGTTGAACAGTCTAGCGGTGGTTGAAGCATTGAAGTATCCGTTGGGACGTGAACGTCCATTGCAGGGAAATGGCAGCGGGAACTTTTTTCAGAGTGGCACATCTTTTCCGTCGGAACACTCTGCTGCCGCGTGGTCAGTTGCTGGCGTCATTGCACACGAATACCCTGGACTGCTCACCAAGGTGCTCGTCTACGGTCTAGCGGCGACGGTCAGCTATTCGCGGGTGCATGGCCAGCAACATTTTCCCTCCGATGTCTTCGTTGGCACCGTGATCGGAAACCTCGTTGCGCAGAACGTATACAGCCGGCATCACGATCCAGAGCTTGGTGGAGAGGCGTGGAGATCGATCAGCCAAGTCTTTCGCGGTGATGGAAGCTTGTCTCCAGCAAACATTGGATCACCGTATGTGCCACTGGATAGCTGGGTGTATCCGGTCTTTGACCGCCTGATCGCTCTTGGCTACATCGATCTGGGATATTTGGGGCAGCGACCGTGGACAAGACTCGGGTGCGCGCATTTGGTTCTTGAGGCATCCGATAGACTCACCGAAAGCACCTCTACGGGAAGCTATGCGTCACTTCGTGACCTCGAAAGTGAATTTGCGCCTGAAATGGCCGAACTGGGCGGAGGACCGACTGGACAGTTTCGGCTTGAATCAGTTTATTCGCGTGTCACGAATATCGACGGCCAACCGCTGGCTGACAGCTACCACTTCGGCCAGACGCTCATTAACGATTACGGGCGTCCTTATCAGGAAGGATTCAATAACGTCACTGGATTTTCCACATATGCGACGGAGGGCAGATTCTCCATCTACGTCCGAGGAGAATATCAGCATGCACCGTCCGCTCCAGCGTATTCCCAGACCGTGCGGCAACTCATCGCAAACATCGATCTGAATCCACTCCAGCCCTCTGTGCCGGTATCTGAAGTCAATCAGTTTGATCTGCTCGATGCCTACGTCGGCGTAAATCTGGAGAATTGGGAACTCACTTTCGGGAAACAAAGTCTGTGGTGGGGACCTGGGTATGGTGGAGCATTTCTGTTCAGTAATAACGCCGATTCAAGTTACATGTTCAGGGCCAGTCGTGTGACTCCATTCACACTTCCATGGATTCTTCGCAAGATTGGCCCCGTGAAAATGGATTTTTTCTTCGGCAAGCTTTCTGGAAACAGCTTCCCGCCCAGGCCTGTCATTCATGGTGAGAAAATCAGTTTCAAACCGACACCCAACTTGGAATTTGGTTTTTCGCGCACGTCAGAGTTTGGCGGAGTCGGGCGGCCAATGACTCTAGGGGCAATTGGGGAGAGCTATTTCAGTTACGTGACATCAGTGGGCTACCCAGCCTATAAAAGCCCAGGGAAGCGAACGGGTGGCTTTGAGTTTTCCTACAAAGTTCCGTTCGTTCGCGATTGGCTAACGATCTACCTGGATTCTCTTTCGCCGGATGATCCTAATCCCATTGCTTCACCCCGGCGCGCCGCTGTGAACCCGGGCCTGTACATGCCAAAGATACCCGGCCTGCCCAAGCTGGATTTTCGATTCGAGGCCGTCTACACGAACACGCCATCGCGCGATCCCAGCGTCGTAGGCAATCAGGGCGGAGAGTATATTTACTGGGAACTTTTCTACCACGACTTGTACACCACAAATAAAAACATCATCGGTAGCTGGATCGGAAGAGATGGTCAAGGATTTCAGTCCTGGAGCAAGTACTGGTTTAGTCCACGAAACACTCTTGAATTCGGGTACCGGCACGCGAAGGTAAACGCCAACTTCATCCCCGGTGGCGAGACAGTAAACGATGCTTCCGCAAAACTCGATTGGTTGGTGCGCCGCGATTTGAGCATTTCGGCTTTCATTCAGTATGAAAAATGGAAGGCTCCAATCTTGGCGCCGACTGCGCAGACAAACTGGACATCTTTCGTCGAGGTTAATTTTCAACCGCAAAAGTTGTTCAGGCATTCTGCCGCTGGTGCGATGGATGGAGCCGGAAGCACATCCGGAAACGGAGCCCGGCCGTGAACTGCATGAGAAGCTCTGTGGTTCTCAAGCCCGGGCCGAGAGGTACCTGGTGGCGACATCATGGGAGACATCCGCGAAGCCACATCAGGCCAGACCTGGCTGACAACAGCAATACCAACACAAATTGGTCACTGAGGGCCACGCTCTTTGCGCTTCAAACACAAGTTCGAGACGCGATGGGGCCTGGTAACTGTTCAACGATCGGAGGTCCTTCGTGAGCCAGAATGGCGCAGGGAGAGACCTTGGGTTGGACAGGTCTCCGGAGAATGACGGTGCAAGCGTTCCCTTCGAAGCAACGACAGATCCGGGGGCTTCCAAAGCACACCTGATCGCCCAGCTTCGCCTGCTCTGGGAGAACCGCGGCCTGCTATTGCGGACGTTTCTCCTAGCTCTGGCAGCAAGCACGGCCATCGCATTTCTTATCCCAGTGCGATACGAAGCCACAACTCAACTGATGCCGCCAGACAACCAGTCAGGGACTAGCATGGCGCTACTCTCAGCCGTGGCAGGTCGGGCCGGTGGGCTCGGGACAGTCGCAGGCGACCTCTTGGGAGTAAAGAATTCAGGGGCACTGTTTGTCGGAGTTCTCCAGAGTCGGACCGTCCGGGACCGTCTCGTCGAACAATTTGAATTAAAACGCGTTTATCGCGAATCGAAGAGTGAGGATGCCCGCCAGGCGCTTCTCGAGCACACGAGCATCTCGGAGGATCGCAAGAGCGGGATTATCGCGATTACAGTCACGGACCACGACCCGCGGCGCGCTGCAGCTCTCGCACAAGCCTACGTCACGGAACTGGACCGCCTGGTAGCCCAGGTCAGCACCTCTTCCGCGCGCCGGGAGCGAATCTTTCTGGAAGAGCGGCTCACCGCAGTAAAACAGGACCTCAACGACGCGGCGAGGAAGTTCAGCGAGTTTGCCAGCAAGAACACCGCTATCGATATCCCTGCCCAGGGTAAGGCGATGGTCGAAGCCGCGGCCGCTCTGCAGGGACAACTGATAGCCGCAGAATCAGAACTGCGCGGGTTGGAAGCAATCTACACGGACCAGAATGTACGCGTGCGGGCATTACGCGCGCGGGTTGCCGAGCTTCGCGCACAACTAGGGAAGATAGGTGGAGATTCTGGCTCCTCCGGGGCCCTATCGTCGAAGAGCGACCCATCGCTTTACCCTTCGATCCGCCAGTTACCGCTGCTGGGAGTCACTTACGCCGATCTATATCGCCAAACGAGAATTGAAGAAACAGTTTTTGAACTGCTAACGCAACAATATGAACTCGCGAAGGTGCAGGAAGCTAAAGAGATCCCTAGCGTAAAGATCTTAGACACCGCAGTCGTGCCGACGAAGAAGTCGTTTCCGCATCGGTTGAGCTTGATAACTGCGGGAACGGCTTTTGCTATTTTAGTCGTGTGCGCTTGGCTCTTTGCGAAGCGACGCTGGCAAGTGATAGACCCGCAGGATCCCCAGAAAAAGTTCGCGGAAGAGGTAGTCAGCACACTGCGCCTTGAAGCACGGCAACTCGTGTCGGCCGGAGCTCAACTTTCGCAGGCTCTGGCAAAAATGAGGAAGGGCTCAAGATCCACAGAGCCAGAGGCAGAAGAGCCAGTGCAGGAAGCGCCTCCAGCGGCTGCGGAACTCTCGCACGCGGCGCGAAGCGGCCTGAAGTGAGCAGTAAGGGAATCGAAACGCAATGGACTTGACGCGCTTACGAGCGATTGTCACACAGCTGATGGGTATTGGGCTATGAACGGCACAGCTGCACGCCAAGCACCAGCCTCACCGACCGGAGGATGGGCTTCGTTTCGCGAATTTGCGCCAGATGCCTGGCTTGACGGCGGGGAGGGTCTCCCCTCTCTACAAGCCAAGTCGGAGCGTCGGCGAATCGGATATGTTCGCCAGGGCTCTTATGTGGCGATCGATGTCATCCTGGTGTCTCTTGGGGCAATTGTTGTATATGGTGCCCGTTTCGGATTCGCACACCATCTGGGAATAGAGGTCGCTTCTACTCGCCAGCTCATCCATCAGGCGTACACACATACCTACCCGGCTTTCCTAATGCTTTACGTCGCGCTGATCGTGATGGCTTGCATGAGCCAGCATTTGTACCGCACCTCAAGAGAAATTAGAGCGTTGGAAGAAAGCTTCGAGGTGGGCAAAGCGGTCGGATTTGCTACCGGGTTGCTGGTTCTTTTCATCTTCGTCTCTGGCAATAAGGAAATATCTAGATTGGTAGTTGCCTGCGCCGGCGTCGCAAATATTGGCACCTTAGCCGGCTGGCGTTACGCCAAGCGGCTTTATGTTTTAAAACGCGCCCGCCGCGGAAAAGGAGTATCCCGCTCACTGATCATCGGGGCGGGCAGACTGGGGCAGACGCTGGCTCACTGGCTCGAGAATAACCGCCAACTGGGTTACTCGGTCTGCGGCTTCTTGGATGCGCATCCAAACGGAGATGCACGGGTACTCGGATCGCTACACGACCTTAAGAAAGTTGCTCTTCAACAGTTCGTTGACCAATTGTTCGTGACCCTGCCCGTGGATCGCGAAGTCGTCAAGGAAATTTGGGTAGAAGCACGGCGACTGCGTCTCAACCTAAATGTTGTGCCGGATATCTATGACGGCCTGGGTTGGCGTGCGCCGCTGAAATTGCTCGGTGGCTTCCCGGTTATAGAACTGCATGGGCAGCCGATTCCGGCGTTCGGGCTGGCGGTGAAACGCTTGATCGATGTCGTTGTAGCTAGCGCCGGGCTCATTCTTGCTGCGCCCATACTGGCGCTTGCGGGTCTTTGGATTCGGTTGGATTCACGTGGCCCTGTTAAGTATTCCGCACTGCGCGTGGGAAAAAAGGGGAGAAAGTTTCGCTGCTACAAACTGCGGACGATGGCCGAAGATGCCGATGCGCTCAAGGAGACTTTGCGCGGGACGAACGAACGGAACGGGCCGTTCTTCAAGATGGAAAAAGACCCGCGGGTAACGCGGTGCGGCCGCTGGCTGAGAAAGTACAGCATCGATGAATTGCCGCAGCTGATGAACGTGCTGCGTGGCGATATGAGCTTGGTGGGACCCCGGCCGCATCCCGTCGATGATTACGAGCGCTACAGCCTAGAGCACTTGCGCAGGCTCGACGTCAAGCCCGGAGTGACGGGACTCTGGCAGGTGACAGCGAGATGCGACCCCTCCTTCGAAACGAACATGGCGCTGGATCTTGAATACATTGAGGGCTGGAGCCTGCGGATGGACATCGGGATTCTTTTGAAAACGATCCCTGCGGTTCTGCGGGCGGAGGGAAAGTGAGCGGTAGAAATGGCCCGAAGTCCGTTGGTAATACCGAGTTTCACAAATTTTGAGACATGTTGGCGCAGGGGTACGGTCCAGTTGAGGGAACCAGGGGCACGAGAGATGCGAGCGGAGCACGACATCGAATTGGCTGGGGTCGGAGTACCGGTTCAAGCCGCGGCGGCTTCTTCAACCGCAAGACTGAGCGCGAAGGTGGTCATCACGCCCGGGCGGCTGCGAACATGGGGCTGGCTTTCGGCGCTGTCGCTCGTAGACCAGGGGCTGACGTCGGGGGCCAGTTTTGGAGTGAACTTGCTGCTGGCACGATGGATGGCCCCAGAAGTCTATGGTGCATTCGCCGTGGCCTTTGCAGGATTTCTCTTCGTGTCCGGCTTTCATAACGTGTTGCTGCTGGAACCCATGAGCGTAATGGGCCCTTCGCGTTACTCTGGGAATCTGCCCGCGTACTTCCGTGCACAGATTGCAGTGCATGTGGTACTCGTTGGGGCGTTGTCGGGAGCGCTGCTCCTTGGCGGTTTTATTCTTTGGCGAATCGTTCCGGGCAGTCCCTTGGTGGGCGCGGTGACGGGGGGCGGCTTGGCGCTGCCGTTCCTGCTCCTGGCTTGGCTGGCGCGGCGAATGTGCTACGTGATACAGCGACCGGCGCTGGCGATACAGGGAAGCGCATTCTATCTGGGACTTGTCGCAGCTGGGCTCTTCGTGCTGGCGCACTTCGCTTGGCTGAACTCGTTCACGGCGTTTGTGCTCATGGGGGGTGGGGGCTTAGCCTCCGCAGGCTTACTGCTGTGGGGGCTGGGGGTGGTGGAGCGCGAAACGTACATCGAGCTGGGCCTTTCATGGCGGGGGGCGCTTCGGGAGAACTGGACTTACGGGCGGTGGCTGGTGGGGAGCGCGGTGCTGTTTTCCATTTCGAGCCAGACGCAGATGTACTTGGCGGCTGGCTTACTCGGGCTCGGGGCGGCTGGAATTCTGCGAGCCATGCAACTACCTTCGCTGGTGATGATGCAGGTCACCACGGCGGCAGGCCTCCTCGTTCTTCCCGCTTTTTCCTACGATTTTGGGAAGGGGTTGATAGAGCGGTTGCGGCACAAGGCCCTGCTCGTGAGTGCAGGCCTTGTTAGCGCGACACTAGTTTTTGCCGCTTTTCTGGCGTTATTTGCCAGGTGGGTAGAGCACCTGCTGTTCGGGGGAAAATACGCTTCCTATGTGTGGCTGATGCCGGTGCTTGCGCTGCTGCCGGTATGCACGGGTCTTTCCATGGGCTATACCATGGCTCTGCGTGCTTCTCGGAGGCCACATTTCGATTTGATTGCGAACGCCGTTGCGGCGCCAGTCGGCGTTGTGTCGGCGATTTTGTTCCTGCACTGGTGGGGCCTCGCGGGCGCGGCCGCAAGCATCGTGTTGAGTTCCCTTGCAGCATCGGTGGTGATTTTACTCTCCTATCGTCGTTTTCTTTCGGGCGTCGAGACATCTGGGAGGCTAGGTCTATGAGCGGTTCGGCTGTGCTCGCCGTTGGGCCTGGAATAGCGAAGGAGCCAGGATTTGCGGAGAAGTCTTTCGCTGTAATGGTTCTCTTGTATTCGACTGGTGCTTTTCTTCCTTTATTACAGGCCGGGCTAAATCGCGGCTCTGATGTGTGGACGGGCGGTTTACTTACGAATGCCCTCTGGATCTCCGTGTATTGCGTCAGTCTCTTCCTACTACTCAGGAACTTTGACGCTCCGTTCGCAGGCGTGAAGGGCAATTGGGTCATCCTTGTATTGCTTAGTCTAGCGACGGCGTCGATACTCTGGTCGGACGCACCCATTCTTACCCTCTTGCGATGCATCGCTCTATACGGGACAACTGTCATCTCACTTTACTTCAGCTGCCGCTATGGAACACGCGAGCTGATGACCCTGTCTGCTTGGGCGTTGGGCATTGCAGGTACTTGCAGCGTGTTCTTCGTCATTTTTTTCCCCGGCTACGGGATCGGAAGTGGCGATGTCCAAGGAGACTGGTTGGGAATTTACGGGCAGAAGAATAACTTGGGCGCAACAATGTCGATCGGATTCTTGGTTTCCTTGTTGCTATTCAGATTTACGCGCCCCCGGCGCTACAGATATTTGTTTCTTGCGGTCTTCATGTTGATAGTTGTCTTCCGGTCAGATTCTACTAGTTCGCTAGTTATTTGTGCGGTACTGCCTGTCGTCATCTGGGCTAGTCGGGTGACTTTTGCGCCTTCACCGCGTCAGAGATGGCGAAGAATTGGAGTTGTGGTTCTAGCTCTAAGCCTGGTATGGGTGGTCGCTCTCAACTTCGAAGGGGTAACCGAGGCTCTTGGCAGAGACGCCCAACTTACGGGGCGCACGACGATTTGGGTGCTTGTCTATCAAGCAATACAAGAGAAGCCTTTATTAGGATACGGTTACCAGGCATTCTGGCGCGGCGACGAAGGCCCCGGTGGCGATATCTGGGAAAAGATCGGCCAAAATCTCTTCTACTCGCACAACGGCGTCCTTGAGGTATGGCTCGGGCTGGGGCTTGTTGGCGTACTGGCGTTTACAGCGACATTTGTGTTTTTGATCGTGAAGACATTGCACTTACTACGAAAGCGTTTTTGCCTCGATTCGGTGTGGCCATGGCTCTTTCTCTGTTATCTGTTCCTTTCAAATCTTACTGAAGCAAGCTTCATGAGGAGCAATACGCTCCCGTGGATTCTGTTCTCAATTGTGGTCTTGGGTTTCTCCAGGGATATTAAAATAAGTCCTTCAAAACTAGTTCTATGACAAAGAATAAATCCACAGATTTGCAACTAGTTTGGCCGGGCCATAGCGATGAGAGAAGTCTTTAACAAAGAAACTCTGGAAGGATTGGCGACAAGGCCATGCATTTTGAATTAGCTGCCGAGACGCATACTGCCCTCGGCAAAGTTTTGGCGTGGGCCTACGCAAAGGTCCGGACGCTGCGAGGTTTGCAGAACTGCACCCTGAGCCCAGCAACAGGAGAAATCTCGCTCCGATCACTTTGTTCGTTTACAACGGGATGGAGCAAACATTGAGAGCCGTAAATTCGCTTCAGGAGAATGATTTCGCGTCCCGCACAGTGATCCAGCTTATATTGCCCGGCCAGCTGGAACCGCGCGCGAGACAGGACGGACAAAACATGGAGACTTCTCTTGATCTACGTCTTGTATCAGAGAAGAGGGGCGTTGAACAATGCCTCTAAGTAAGAACCTTTATGAACCGTTCCAAAGGAGGTTCAGGCCGAGGCGCCTTCGGCTGTTTTATAGCCTTTTGGGCATTGGTCCGAAGACCAAAGTTCTAGACTTAGGAGGAGGGGCTTTTTTCTGGGACTTGGCGTTATCAGAAGGACTTCCCCTTCCAGAAGTCACGGTCCTGAATATCCGTCCGGCGGGATCTCAGGCGCGGCACTACTTGACGTGGATTCTTGGTGATGCGCGGCAAACCAGTTTCGAAGATCAGTCCTTCGACGTGGTATTCAGCAATTCTCTGGTAGAGCATCTGGGGAACTGGGAGTCACAAATTCAATTTGCGAATGAGGTCAGGCGGCTGGCTCCGCGCTACTTCGTCCAGACCCCTGACCGTCATTTTCCAGTCGAGCCGCATCTCATCACGCCCTTCATCCATTGGTTTCCCAGGTCCATGCAGCGCCGGATGATAAGGAATCTCAGCGTGTGGGGACTCCTGACGCGCCCGTCGCATTCCACCTGTGAGGAATTGTGGAAAGAGCTCGCTCTGCTCTCCGCAAAACAAATGAAGATCCTATTTCCGGATTCGAGATTGGTGGTTGAACATTTCCTGGCCTTGCCCAAGTCGATCCTTGCGATTCGTACAGCGAAGGAAAGAAGCGCATGAGCGCCCGAAAATACAGTTGCAGGACAAATAGTGGTGTTCGCGGTGCCGAAGCGGGAGGCTGCCGTGGCCGGAAAGTGGAAACAAGACATGACTGAACCAAGCCGCCTCGCTCCGATTGCTTTGTTTGTATACAACCGGCCAGAACACACGCAGAACACGGTGAAGTCGCTGCGGGGGAATGAACTAGCTTCACAGAGTGAGTTGATTGTTTTTTCGGATGGCCCCAAGGATGAGGCGGGGGCCGCAGCGGTGCAGCAAGTGAGGCGATTCATCCGTGGCATCGAAGGATTCAAGACCCTAACGATCATCGAGCGAGAGCAGAATTTGGGATTGGCCAACTCGGTGATTGCCGGAATAGCTCAGCTGTGCAACGAGTTTGGCCGTGTTATAGCCATGGAAGATGATTTGCTGACCACTTCTGACTTTTTGACCTTCATGAATCAGGCGCTCGTGCGCTACGAGGCTGAACCACGGATATTCTCCATCAGTGGTTTTAATTTCGGTTTCAGCGGTCCAAAAGCGTACACCTACGACGCTTTTTGTTTTTACCGCAGCAGTTCGCTCGGATGGGGCACCTGGAAGAATCGGTGGGAACAGGCGGACTGGAAAATGTCTGACTACGATGCATTTTGCCTCGACAAGAAACGGCAGCAGCAGTTTAACCGCGGCGGCGAGGATCTATCCAACATGCTTGCTTTGCAGATGCATGGCAAGATCAATTCCTGGGCCATCCGTTGGGCTTACACACACTACAAGCGGGATGCTCTTGCACTCCTCTCACTCCGGCCCCGGGTATTTCACATCGGTTCCGACCGATTTGCCACAAATCAGCGGTGGCGGAGATCTTTCAAGCAGTCACCGCTGACAGAGGAGCGCAAATCGGAGTTTCACTATCCGGATACGGCGAGACTCGAGGATGATTTTGTCCTCGAATTGCAGAGGTCACTTCGTCCCTCGCTTGCCAGAAAGCTAGTGCGCTATTTCCTGCACGGGCGAATCCGTCTCGGGACGAAACGTATTCCGAGGAGCGAGCCTTCCATAGTGCCGGAAGCTAACAGGAGATCCGTCGTTGATTGAGAACAAATTGAAGTCGATCGTTGCAAAGCTTAGGAGGAAAGCCGAACGACGCACTGAGGCGATGTTGCTTCTCCAGGGCAAGGGAATGGCTTGGCGAGTGGCCAGTTTGCCGCCAAACACTGATTTTCGAGAATTGGGTTTCAAGGTTTTTTCGCAGTTTGATGAGGACGGAATTATTCAGTACCTGGTTAACAAGTTGCCCATTGCAAGTAAGACTTTTGTCGAGTTCGGCGTGGAGAATTACGAAGAGAGTAATACGCGGTTCTTGCTCTTGAACGATCACTGGCAAGGAATGGTCCTCGATGCTCGCGCTGCGGATATTCAGTACATCCAGCAAGATAAGATTTACTGGCAGTACGACCTGCAGGCAAAGTGCACATGGATCACGCGCGAGAACATCAATGGATTGCTTTGCGATGCTGGATTTGGCGAAGACCTGGGTCTTCTCTCGATCGATATCGATGGAAACGACTACTGGATCTGGGAAACGATTCAGTCCGTACGGCCCCTGATCGTCGTCATTGAGTACAACAGCTTGTTCGGCTTGCGGCCGATTGCCGTGCCCTATAAAGAAGACTTTGAGAGGACCGCAGCTCATTATTCGAATCTTTACTATGGGGCCTCCCTTGGAGCGCTACAGCACGTTGCCCAAAAAAAGGGGTACCTGCTGCTTGGCTCGAATGTCTGGGGACACAACGCGTTCTTCATCCGCGCAGACATCGCTGGGGAATTTCGTGCCCGGGAGTTGCGGGAAGCTTACGTTGCGAGTAAGTTCCGCGAGTCGCGCGACGAAGCGGGGAAATTGACCTATGTGCGGGGGAAGGATCGAATCAAGCTAATTGAGGAGATGCCCGTCGTTCAGGTCGTGACTGGAGAAACGGGCAAGCTGCGGGACCTTTGGGAAGCACCATGATTTTTGGAAACGAGGAGTAGACGAGGAATGAGGAAATCTCTTGAGCAAGTGGAAAGAGCGCTGATCCCTCAGATTGAACCTTGGGTGGACGAGAGCGAGCTTCGGGAGCTCACTCGCGTCATCGACTCCACGTTTCTGGTCGAGCATGAATTGACCCGGGAATTCGAGAGTATGACGGCGCAGTTGACAGGGGCCAAGAACGCTGTGGCGGTTTGCAACGGGACCATGGCGCTGTTTACCTGTCTGAAGGCCATGGGGATAGGACCCGGACATGAAGTCATCGTTCCTGACTTTACCTTCATCGCTTCCGCCAATGCCGTGATCCTCGCTGGGGCGGTGCCGGTGCTTTGTGAAGTGCGGGAGGACACCTTTTGTATCGATGTCGTCCGGGCGGAAGGGCTTGTTACGGGACGCACCAAGGCCATCATGCCGGTACATTTGTATGGGCAGAGTGCAGACGTGCCGGAGGTAATGGCTTTTGCCAAGCGTCACGGTCTCCAGGTGCTGGAGGATGCTGCTGAGGCCATCGGCGTTCGATATGAAGGAAGGCACGTCGGTACTTTTGGAGACATGGGGATTCTTTCTTACTATGGAAACAAAACAATTACTTGCGGTGAAGGCGGTGTCGTCCTAACTAACAACGACGCTCTCGCGAAGGCCGCATACCGGATCAAGAATTATGGGCGCGACCGCAAGGGAACCTATATCCATGAGACGATCGGATTCAATTTTTCCTTTACCGATTTGCAGGCTGCAATCGGCATCGCGCAGATGAAGAAGCTTTCCGCAGTCATTGACAAGAAGCGCGAAATTCACGATCGCTATGTGCAGGAACTTCAGAGCGTGGAGCCCTTCCGGCCGGTTTACGTCGATCCACGGTGCGAGCCGGTGTTCTGGTTTACATCATTTCTGTGTGAGGATCCGGACGCACTCTGTTCGTTCCTGCGTGAGCAGAATATTCAGACTCGTCGGTTCTTTATGCCGCTGCACCTGCAGCCGTGCTACGCGGATGGAAAGCATATTCGGGGCGCCGACGACGATTTTAAAATCAGCGAGTCGATTTATCGTCAGGGGATCTCCCTACCTTCGTCGTACAGCTTGACGGAAGGCGACCAGGCGCACGTTATAGAGCAGATTCGGCGCTTTTATGCGAATCGCAATTAACTGTCTCAAGCTCGATCCCGCCTATTTTGTCGGAGGGGTCAGCACCTACGCGCGAGGTCTGCTGGAAGGTTTCGCCAATACAGGGAATGGCCACCAGTTCCGGCTGTATGCCACCAGCGCGAATCAGGGCCTATTCGAATCGTTACGGCGCAGCAAGAATTTCGAAATAATTGTACTGGACGAACGGACTCAATCACTGCGCAAGAGTATCTGCCGGTCGGCGCTGCTTTCGTTCAGCGAGAAAGTGTATGAATCGACAAGCAATCTGGTTTTCCGAGCGATACGTGAATTGATGGACCGAGACGCTGACATCGTCTACACGCCATGTACCTTTCTGCAGTATTTTGACAGTCGAAAACCGACTGTTCTTTCCATGCACGACATCCAACAGGTACATTACCCGGAATTCTTCAGCTGGCCTCGACGGTTGAGTCGGCGCATCACCTATGGTCTCAGCGCCCGCCACGCCCGTTTTTTCCAAGCGAGCAGCGAGTTTAGCAAGCGGGATCTTTTGCGGCACTTCCGATGCATCTCCGCGGAGCAGATTGTTGTCATTCCGGAGGGTGTGCGCGTCGAAGAGTTCGCCGCGCCTGTGGATACGACTTCTCTGTGCAGCCGGTATGGTATTCCCGAGCGATTTCTCCTCTTTCCCGCACAACTCTGGCTACATAAGAACCATATGACTCTCCTCCAGACGTTGAAGCAGATAGAGTCTAGGCGCGGATTGCAGATCCCGCTGGTGCTTACAGGAGGAAAGTACAGCGCCGCTTCCAAAGTCCTTGGTTATATCGCTGATCAGTCCATGAATTACGTTCATTATCTCGGCAGAGTGCCGTTTACAGATCTCGTCGGGCTATATCAGAAGGCAGCCTTTCTGGTCATGCCTTCGCTGCATGAGTCCAACAGTTTGCCCGTGCTCGAAGCTGCGGCTGCGGGCACGCCGGTCATCGCCTCCAGGATTCCGCCGAATGAGGAGCTCGCGCGGGTATTGCATCTGAATCTATTCGATCCGTTGAATCAAGAGGAGCTGGAAGGACTTCTTGTGCGGCTGTGGGAGGACGAAACTCTAGCGGTCGCACAGGCGATGCACAACCGGAAACTTATTACCTTGTATTCTTGGGATAGTGCGGCGAAGCAGTACTTGCAACTGTTTGAGCGGGTCGTGCAGGCGTCTGAGGCTCGGGGGGATTAAATGGCAACGACCGTCCAGCAGCAGGCCGATCTAGAGATGAATCCGGCAGCGTGGTTCCACGTCCTGGGGGTGCGCGTGGACGCGGTGCAGATTCCGGATGTCGTAGAGCAGGTACTGAGTTGGGTCGAAGACCGGAGCGTAAGCCGCTATATTTCTGTGGCGAACACGCATGTGGTCATGGAGGCGCAAGAAGACCCTGTTTTTAGAGAAAGCATCAAATCGGCGGATTTGTGCGTTCCTGATGGCATGCCGTTAATATGGTGCGGGCGCTTCTTTGGTCACTCACTTCCACGTCGTGTTTATGGTCCAGAACTGATGGCCACCATCTGTCGTGAAACTGCCTCGAGAGGTGCTCGGCATTATTTCTACGGTGGCACCGGTGAAACCTTAGACCAACTGGTCGCGTGCCTGCGACAGTCTTGTCCGGGCATCCAAATTTCGGGAGCTTATTCTCCTCCCTTCCGCCCGCTGACTCAGAAGGAAGATAGCGAGGCTATTGAAAGAATCAATCGGTCCTTTCCCGATATAGTTTGGGTAGGCTTGGGTTGCCCCAAGCAAGAACGATGGATGTATGATCATCGAAACCGCTTAAAGGCTGCCGTGCTGATTGGAGTCGGCCAGGCATTCGATATTCTGTCACAGCGTAAGAAACAGGCCCCCAGCTGGATGCAAGAGCATGGTCTTGAGTGGCTCTTCAGGCTGGTTCAAGAACCGAAGCGAACTTGGCGGCGATATCTGGCCTACAACCCCAAATTCATCTATTTTGTGTTTCTTCAGTTTCTTGGCATCAGGAAATTCGACTGAAAGGGAACTACAATGACGAAGCGTGCGTTGCTGTATCATCAGAGAAAATGGCGCATCACTTCAAAGTAGTTCCTCGCACGGTGATTGGCCCGAGCGCGTGGGATCGGTTCGCCCAGGAGTCCTCCGAGGCTTGGCTCTTCCACACCTCCCGCTGGCAAGCCGTTGCCGGTGCTGGCAAGGATCGTTCTTTCGGATTGGTTAACGGGAGCGGCATCTTGCGCGCCCTCATCACCCTGCATTCAGAGCCCATCCCGAAGATTCGTCTGGTGCCTCTTCGGGGCATCTATAACGGTCGGTCGGGACTGGCCCGAGCGGCCGGAATGGCCGAGTCCGAAAAGGCCGAGTTGGATGTAGCGGCCGTCCGCGCCATCCAGCACATCGGCCGTTGCAGCGGCGCGCTTCTGGTGAGCTGGGAACTGCCGACCATGGCCCCGGGACCGGACGTCCCGGCGACCTCAATTCTCACTCGATTCGGATTTGAAATCAGGTCCGTCCCGGCGAAGGTGGTCGACCTCACGCAGCCGGAGGCCGCACTATGGAAGGATTATCGAAAGGGCTGCAAGAGCACCATCAAGAAGGCGCAACGTGAAGGCGTCTGTGCATGGTGCGCTAGAGACGTGGCCGACATTGAGTGCTTCTCCGCGTTGCACGCGGAGACGATGCGAGCGGTTGGCGCTCGGCCGCGTCCTGCCGGCTATTTCACCCGGCTCTGGAACACGCTTTCGCCGGCCGGTCACTGCGAGGTGCTGCTGGCTCGACTTGCTTCGGGAACCCCCGTCGCAGGCATCATGACGATGAACTGGAAAAGTGCCACATACTACCATGCAGCCGGCTCTGCGCAGGAGCACCTTGACGCCGGAGGCAACACCCTGCTTGTGCACGAGGCGATTCTCAGGTCGCGGGCGCGAGGCGATCAGACCTTTCATCTGGGACCGACTCCGCGCAGAGAACAGGTTGACGAAAAGACGTATCTCGTGGGGCGGTTCAAGAACCAGTTTGGTGGGCTCGAAGTCCCTTGGCGGACCGCCTCTTTGTTCCTTTGGCCCGGGCTGGCGAGAGCGAGGAGGGTCGCGCGGAGCCTGCAACAAGCCCTGAAGGACAAGAAGAACGTAGAACTTACCGAGATGAAGTTAGCGGAAAGTAAAGCAGGGATGGATCAAACTTGATCGGTGAAATAAACTGACCTTGGAGGACAGCAACTACAGTCGAATCTCACTCGGCTGATGAGGGGAAAAAAACAATTTGACCCATAAAACCTGTTCTACCTGAACGCCAATTTCAAACTAGCCTGATTCTCTGGGGGACGCGGGATTTTTTTCACCCATCTCCTGCACCTTCCCGGGCGGGAAATGTTGAAGATCGCCGACCAGAGCGAGATTTGTGCAGCACGGATTGTCCCGAGTCCGTCCCTGCGCCGAGCTATGCAGCTCGCGTCGACTTGCGCTGAGGGGTACGCCCTCGTGCAGGATGAGACCCAAGAGCACGGAGGGGCTCCACGATGTCCACGACGTTTAGTCGCATCAAGAACGCAGCACGGATGCTCAAGACCGAGGGACCCGGTTACACGTTCCGACACGCCAGGACGCGTCTGTTCCTATACGCCAAGGCACGACTAACCGAGGAGCTCTACGAGCGGCGTTTCGGCGTTCGGACCCGTGGAAAGATTTCCCTCGAGTCCCTGGGGATTGATGATCCCGACTCGGTATGGTACGCGCCGACCTCCTATTCCGCCTTTTTTAACGCCATGAAACACGTCCCGGTTTCTGGTGCGTTCGTGGACTATGGAAGCGGCTTGGGACGAACCCTGGTAGCAGCAGGAACGTTTCCGTTCAACCGCATTACGGGAGTGGAGCTTTCACAAAGCCTCGTCAGACGCTCCTTGGAGAATGTAGCGAAGGCAAAGCGGACCATCTGCCAAAACATCGAAGTGGTCTGCATGAACGCGGCCCACTGGCACGTCCCAAGTGACGTGATAGTCTTTCACTTTTTTAACCCGTTTCTAAACCAAACCCTGCGCACGGTCGTCGGAAACATCGCCCAGTCGCTGAGGGAGGCACCAAGACAAGCATGGATCGTGTTTGCGAACCCGTCGTGGGGCATGGCGCAACTTATGCGTTCGGGCGAAGTGATTCCGCATGAGTGGCAGAAACATACTATTGATGAGATGTGGCCGTTGCGTCTGGTTTCGAAAGTTGACCCCGAAGGCAATCTCTATCGAGTATATGCGCTCGATTCCCGTCCCACCATAGAGCATTGAGCATGCGATCCGGGTAGCCCTACCCGAGAACCCTCCTTTTCCAATGGTTCTCTTGTGTGGTCGCGGGCCAAGAAGGAGTCGCTAAATACCCTTGGAGCCTGCCAGCAATTTTGTATCGCAAAATGAAAGTCAAAAACCGCATTTCCCCCATCCTCAAAACCGTGTTTCTAGCCCCTCTGCACGCCACACCGCTTACGCGCTCAGGAACGCCCGCCTGTTCGAATCACGTCTACCGCTTGATGGCGGCTATCTGCTTGCAAATGCGTCGTAACCCGGTAAATGTGGTTCTTGACGGTGAATTCCGACAACCGCAAACTTGCGGCGATCTCTTTGTTCGTCATCCCTTTGGCAACTAGTTGCATCAATTGGCGTTGCCGACACGTCAGACCACTCGCCGCGTGGCAGCGCTGTTTGACTTTTTCCGATTGCGGAAGAGGCCCCCTCGAGACACATTCGAACAGGGTCTTGCAAAGTTTTGGAGGACAGATCACCTCCCCTTGCGCAACAGCCCGAACCGCCGCAATCATCTCCACCAATGACGCATCGTTCAGCAGATAGCCGCTCACTCGCAAACACACGGCTTGCAAAAAGTAGGCTGGATCCTCTTCCATTCCGAACAATGCTACTTTGATTTTCGTTGGCCCTCCCGGGCCGATAGTCGTACAATTGAATCATACGGAGCGGAATGGCAATCACAGTCATCAGGCCGCAACCAAAGACAAAAACTCTGCGTCTTTTGCTTTTGGCTGCGCTGCTGGTGGGATGCGAGAGTCCCGCGCCATCTGGAATGGCGATGGTGTCCTTCAACTATGACGATGGCTTCGTCAGTGGTTATAACTCCTTGCCCATTTTCGATAACGCCGGGATTAAGGTGACAGAGTTCATCATCACCGGACGTATGGCTGGCGAGCGGGGTCCTCAATACGTTACAGCGGCACAGGTGTTGGACGCGGAAAGGCGCGGCCACGAGATCGCTGCCCACACTCGCACCCATCCCGAGCTTCCTACGCTGACCAAGGACGAGCAGATCACAGAGATTCAAGGAAGCAAAGAAGACCTTGAGAAGCTGCTCGGCCACCCCGTAGAAAATTTCGCCTACCCATACGGCGAGCACAACCATGACTCTGTCGCTGATGTGCAGGCGGCAGGTTTTGCCAGTGCTCGTATCGTAAGGGCCGATCTCAATAGCTATCAGACGAATCCGTACACGTTGTATGCCTATGTGCTGCAGAGAGATACAACGATTGATGACATCAAGGGATGGGTGGATCAGGCCAAGGCTAATCAAGAATGGTTGATTTTGTTGATCCACCGCGTGGATGAGGACCCGAGCATTTCTGTGTACACAGTTCAGAGTCGTGTTCTCCAACAGACCGTGGCCTATATTCGAGAACAGAAAATCCAAACTGTAACCATGTCTGAGGGTATCCACCTCTATTATGGGCGATGAGGCCGTGACATCCGCCGAGACTCTCCTTACGTAGAAACGGTTCTCATTGCCGTGACAGAAATGCGGTACATCCGCAAAGCCTAAGTGTCTCTATTTTATAGACTTGCCGCAGTTCGTTTTGCAATTTTGGTTTTTCAGCTCCAACTACCGGACAGCATCCTCTTCCTTTCTTCATTCACACTGACCCGAACATCTTAATTACGACTGAGTGACCGCCTCATTTATTTTCGCTTTCTGTTCGTCATATTTGCAGAGTCTTGGGTTAAGTTAGAGGCGGGGGAAAAGTGATACACCTCGTTTTGCGCGTATCCAAGATGTGGTCTCGTTGAAACGGGAGTGCGTCAATTTCCACTGCGCGGATCAAGATTTGAATGCGAACACGCTCAAATTCATTCTTCAGCACAGTCAATTTTAATTTGCTGCTGGAACCCGCCGAAAATGTGGCATTTGCAGGCGCTCTGAAATTCGCATCACAAAATAGTTCGTGAAAACGCTCGTGAGAATATTTGTAAGCTTCGTGAAAATCGAAGGAAATAAGATCAAATCTATGTTTTGTGCACACGAGTTGTAGGCAAAACCAGCTGTAATCGCGCGTACTTGGATTTTGGGAGATTTCACTTGTCCGGTTTGCGCGTTTATCAGGACTTGGGTTTCAACGACTGTCGCTTCACCGCTTCGGTGACTCGGCTGGGCGATTCTTGTAGTAGCCCTCGCGTGTTTGCGCGGTTAGCCCGTTGCCCGAGACTTGGAGTTCGATGCGGTGATAGTTGGAATCGAGTTCCGTTCCTGCGGGTACGTAAGCGAGAGTGTATTGATGACGGGCTTGTTCCGTGATGCGAGCATAAAACTGCTCCATAGTCCTGGACTTCGATGCATAGTAGATGTCTCCTCCCGAGATGCGCGAGTAGTTTTCCAATCGGGAATACTTGCGCTTAGCGGTATCGCTGCCCACGGCGAGACTAAACAAGGAAATGTTATCGAATAAGAGCTTCTCTCTGACGCTCTCAAAGTCATGCTTGTTTAACTTAGGCTCATTGACTCCATCCGAAATCACAAGAATGATTTTTCGGCGGTCAGCACCTGCATTCTCCAGTAGGTTAGCAGCGGAATACACCGCGTCATCTAAGGCCTTACTCGGTCGAGACGCCGAATAGGTTGGAGCAGGAATGCACGGACTTCCAGTTGTGGAGTTACCGCACACTACAGGTTCTGGAACATACGCTGGTGTGGGTTTAATTTCGGCTTGCGTGGCCTTTAGTTCGGTCATCAGGTTATCGATGTTCGAGGTGAAACCGTTTCCCGGATAGAAGAGCATGTCAAAACGACAGACGGTGGCTTCGTCCTGAAGGCTCACCCCACCCATCAAAGCGCGGAGACTTTGAACTAATTGTGTTCCGGCATTCCCATTCACGTCGTTGTCGACAAGAATGACGAGTGAAAGTGGGAGACTCTCTTCAGTAAAGACTTTAATTTCTTGCTCGACGCCATCATCAAAAACCCGGAAATGTTCTCGTCGCAGGTCTGGGACAAGATTTCCGGCACGGTCTCTCACGCTGACAGAAAGAACCACAAGGTCGGAAGTAATGCGAACCGTTGTTTGGGGCTGCTGTTGTTGCTGTGACGGTGACATCCTAAGCGTCCCGAAACATGCCATGAGGACTGTTGAAATCAGAATTAACAGTTTCGCGTCGCCGCTTGTGGACACTGGTTGTTTCCTCCGAGCCGTAATGCAATAGATTATCCGATGTTTGAGTGGCGAAACTGGTGGCCTGACGGGATGGTCAGGGTTGCGGTTATCTGTCGATAAGTCCCGATTACTCGCCTTACCGGACAAGGAGGATCGGGGCCAATTGCGACCATTCCCTTGCACCTTCTCTTACTACTCGGGATTGTTTGGTTGGACTGGACTTTTCCGGACTTTTTCCCAAAAGTACTCGTCGGCGGACCAATTCTCTTTGTAACCTTTGGCGTCGAAGACGTGTTGTTCGATAAAATTGTCGGTCGCTTCAGCCCATCAAAAGGTCCACAACCGGTGCCGCAAGTCTAGTTTGAAGGTCTGTCCAGGGAGCGGTCGCCTTAGCGGAATCGCTCATCGGCACTTGTCCGGTTTCGGCGTTTATCAGGACTTGACTCCAATTTACAACGAAGGGAATGCGGTCAGGCAGCAGGTAGACTAAAATCGCCTGCACACCATGAGCAACAACATCGAATTGATCCAGAGATTCCGTGGAGCTGCAACGAAGTTCATTGAAGCTGTGGACTCGGCTTTGGACTTGGGCGCACGTGAAGTTACCCTAATTCGCCGATGTAATTCCTGTGTTAGACTCACGCGCAAATCAGTGGTCTGTTTGCAATAGCAATGTGGGGCTCGCGTCAGAGTCAGCCTGCCGCGGGGGAGGGTGCACAGGCGGTTTTTGCATCGAGCGTTTTCATGAGATCCAGGATCATGTGAGCGACGCATTGGTCGCCGGTCGCCGTATTGATCATGGCGTGGTAAGCGGTGCGATCGGGCCAGTCGGCGCCGAAATATTTTTGGATGAATTCGACGCGCTCGTGATCGACGGTATCGACGCGCTCTTGCGCTTCCTTCTCGGTTTTGCCACGCGCGATGAGGCGGCGCACTTTATCTTCTCGGGGAGCGTAAAGAAAGACGCGGAGCGTGTCGGGGCGATTCCTGAGAAAGTGCTGCGAGCCCCGGCCCACGATAACGCAGTTACCGGCTTTCGCGGCGTGTTGGACGACACGCTCGGTAATCTTCAGAATGCTTTCGCTGTCGACGACGTTGAGCTTGTACGCATTGAGGCTTCCTTCGTAACTCCCGCGCAAAAAAGATTTAAAGAGCCGGTAGTAGAGTGGGTCTGTGCGTTCCTCGCGGACCTGGACGATGTCCTTGGGGCAATTTGCCAGCCTGGCGATCTCCTCCGTTAGGTCCTGATCCCAAAGCTTCCATCGCAGTTGCTTAGCAAGCAACTGAGCAATTTCCCCACCGCCGCTGCCGTATTCGCGTTCAACTGTAAGTATTCTGATCATCTGGGTCCCTTGAGCTCGCTTACATCCAAACACAATCCTACTGCAATGAGTTCGATTAGCTTATTCTGCCAAAACCCTACCGCCACCGCCGGGATCATTCTTCTTCAAAAGAAAAGCGAGGAAGAACATGATCCCCGAAACCACACAAAGAACCATAAAGATGTCGATGTAGGCCAATGTCGTGGCCTGCGCTTGCACTCCCTGGTAAATCGTGGCGACGGCCCGCGCGTAAGCCTCATGCACGCCAAGACCGGAGTGCGCGAAATGCTGGGCAAGACCATTTGCCTGATTTTGAAAATTCGGATTATCGGGCCGCGCGTATTCCACCAGCCGGGCTTGATGGAGTTGCGCGCGGCGCGCAACCAGCGTGGTAACCATCGAGGTTCCTACGCTGCTCCCTATATTGCGCATGAAGTTGGCGATCCCGGCGACGGCGTTGTTTTTTTCCGGCGCAATACCAAGGTAGGCGACCAGCGTAATCGGAGTGAATAGGAAGCCCAAACCAATGACCTGAGCGATGCGCAGCAACGTGGCGGCTTTGAAGCTGATCTGCAGGTCGATGCGCTGCGTGGAATAGTACATAGCGACGGACAAGGCCAGCCAGCCGAAGGCAATAAGGTAGCGCGCCTGGATCTTCGTCGTCAGTTGACCCACGATGGGCGTTTGAAAAAGCAAGACGAGTCCTCCGGCGGAAAGCGCAAAGCCGGCGAGCTGCGAGGTGTAGCCGACGAGGGTTTGCAGGAATTGCGGCATCAGGACCAAGCTGCTGAATAACAGGACGCCCAGCATGAACAACATCAGGCTGGCGCTGGCGAAGTTGAAACTCTTGAACATGTGGACGTCAATGATGGGCGCTTTGTGAAACCACTCCCAGATCACCAGGGAGATGAGGCAGACGGTGGCGACAACAACGAGCGTCGTGATGAACCGCGAGCCGAACCAATCGTCTTCTTGGCCCTTGTCGAGCAAAATTTGCAGCGCGCCAATACCCAGAGCGAGCAGAGCGATGCCGATGTAGTCCAGTTTCACGCCTGCCGACCTAATGCGAGCCAAATAGGGCGGATCTTCAACGACGCGGCGCACCAGAAACCAGGTAATAATCCCAACCGGAATGTTAATGAAAAAAATCCAGCGCCAGGAATAGTTGAAGGTGATCCATCCGCCGAGGGTGGGACCGATCGTGGGCGCCGTAATGGCAGTGATGCCGTACAGGGCAAATGCCAAGCCGCGCTGATGAGGCGGAAAAGTATCCGCCAGAATAGCTTGCGCCATCGGCTGCAACCCGCCGCCACCTGCTCCTTGGAGCACGCGGAAGAGAAGAAGAAAACCAAGACTCGGTGCAAAACCGCAAAGCAGGGAACTCACTGTAAAGATACCCAAACAAGACATAAAAAAGCGCTTTCGTCCGAAGGAGTTAGCGAACCAACCACTGATCGGGAGAATGATGGCGTTCGAAACCAAATAGGAAGTGAGCACCCACGTACTCTGGTCGTTGCTCGCGCCCAGATTGCCGGCCATGTAGGGCAAGGCCACGTTGGCGATGCTGGTGTCGAGAACTTCCATGAACGCGGCCAACGCCACGACGACAGCAATCAGCCACGGATTGTACTTAGGCCGCCAGACCTCCCGGTCGATGCTGAGAGCCGCTGTGCTCATTGCAGGTAGACTTCGGGCACGACATTCATGCCGGGCCGAAGCTGACGGTCGCGATTTTCTCCAGCCTCGAGAACAATCTTTACGGGAATTCTTTGAACGATTTTGACGTAATTGCCGGTGGCGTTTTCCGGTGGCAGCAGACTGAAGAGCGGGCCCGTTGCTCCCGCAATGCTGTCCACGTGTCCTTTCAGAGTCCGGCCACTGGAATCGATGTGAATTTCCGCTTTCTGGCCCACACGCATGTGCCTGAGCTGCGTCTCTTTGAAATTGGCGGTGACCCACACTTCGTCGAGAGGCACGACCGTGAGTAGTTGCTGGCCGGCTTGAACATTTAGCCCGACGACAACTGTTTTGCTCACTGCGCCTGAGACCGGCGCGACAATTTTGGTGTATCCCAGATTCAGCTGGGCTTGCTCGAGGAGCGCGCGCTTTTCCTCAACATCGGCGATGGCCGCGCGAGCGCGAGCCTTGGAAGACGAAACTTGTTGTGGTCCCGTCTCCGCGTATTGATGATTCGCTTCCGCTTGCACCTGGCGGCTCCGCGCTTGCTCGACGAATTGCTGGGCGGCGGATTCGTTCGCGCGCGCGGCTGCGACGGCGGCAGTGCTGGATTTAGCGGCGGCCAGTGCCTGGTCGTAAACCTGCTCGGCAACTTCTTTCTTGTCCACCAGCAGCTTGTAGCGTTTCAGATCGTCTTGCACCTTCACGTCGTTGGCTTGCGCCTGCTCCACTTGAGCTTGGGCGGCGGCGAGCTGCCTCTGCGCGGCGATGATTCCAGCATTGGTGTTCGAAATGTCGGAGGCGGTAGATACCAATTGGCTCGAGCTGTTCACCGAAGTGATGGGTACGGTGATGTTAAGCGATTGCGCGGTCGCTTCGGCGCTCGCGAGATTCGCCTGGGCCTGCGCGACGGCGACTTCGTAGTCTTTCGGGTCAATCTCTACAAGTACGGTGCCCTTCTCGACCCACTGGTTGTCGTCCACGCTGACCTTTACCACGTAGCCGGAAATTCGCGCGCTCACCGGATACAGGTGAACATCTGCCTGGGCGTCGTCGGTGGATTCATAGCTACTGAGATAGCGCCACAAAAACACGCCCCCGACAAGCACCACTAGCACGACAATCAGAATCACGATGTTTCTTCGGGTTTTGGTGTTTCTGTGTACAGGGGGCGTATAGCCCCGGTCCGTCAGTGGCGATGGATCAGAGGTGGATTCTTTTCCAGCGTCAGGCACCGAACGGGGTGGGTTCTCCTCCGCCATATTCATTGTCCTTTGAAATATTCCTTCACGCCCTGTTCCGCGAGTCCAAGAGCGCGAGCCATGGAAATTTTTGCAAAATTATAGCTGTAGAGACTCGAGATGTATTGTTCGTGAGCGCTCGCGACCGCCTCTTGCGATTGCACGACTTCCACGGTATCGGTGACGCCTGCACTGAAACGATCCCGCGATTGGAGCAGCGTTTCTTCCGCCAGGTCGATGTTGCTTCGCGCCACGTTCACTAGCTCTGCCGACGATTGAAGGTTGAGCAGCGCCGTGCGAATGTCAGCGTCGATCTGTGCGCGCAGATTGTCCAGGCGCTCGCGGGTCTGTTGGAGCCTCGCATCGGCCTGCAAAATGTCACCGTGAACGCTATTTCCCTGAAAGATGGGAATCGAGAGCGTCCCGCGTACATCGAAAACTTGGGTTGCCGTGGAGGGATGCGACCCAGCCGTGCCAACGTCTGCGTTGAAGGCGAGCGACGGGAGATATCCAGCCACCGCAGCTTTCCGGGAGAATTCCGCTGCGCGTACGTCAGTCATGGCCGCCAGGTAATCGGAACGCGCTGCGTAAGCGCGTTTCAGGGCCTCTTCTATAGTGATGCTGTTGAACGGCTGGTACGGCGATTTATCCGTGAGTTCGAATTCCTGCCCGGGAGCCAAACCGATCACCCGTGCCACCGTCAACTTCTGAATGGCAAGGTTGTTCTTCGCCTGAATCAGCTGCTGCTGGCGGGTCTGGAGCTCGACCTTGGCGCGCAGCCCGTCAATGGCCGGCGAGGTGCCAGCGTTCACTTGGTCGTTTGCCTGATCGAAGAGCGCCTGCGCTGTCTTCACCTGCGCTTCCGCCGTTTCGATGCGCGCTTCGTCGGCGATGGCCTGTAAGTACGTGTAACCCACGGCCAGCACAACGAGATCGCGCGCGTTTTTGAACGAATATTCGGCGGATTTCAAGTTCTGGCTGGTGGCGCGGGCAGCGTTGATGGACTTCCAATCAAACAGAGATTGGGTTACAGATACGCGCGCGTCAAAATACGAGAAGGGGCCATCGGATGGCGGAATCTTGACACCAGCAATACTTGTAATGCCAATCTCAGCTAAATTGATCTCTGAAGCCGCCGCATAAGGCGCCGCCGTTACATGCGGCAGTAGCGCGCTCAGTTGCTCCCAACGCTGGCCGCGGGCCGAACCGATTTCTGCGCTTGAGAGGAGCGCTCCCAGATTTTGCTTCAATCCACGATCGATGGCGTCTTGCAAGGAAAGCGACATGACTCCGGGAACGAGCTTCAACGGCACGCTGCCTGCGAATGGACTAACTCCTTGTGTTCCGGGTATGGCTTGGCCTGGCGTACTCGAACTGGTCGTTGCGCCGGATTGCGCAAAGGATGGTGCTGCTCCGTACAGAAAGACACCCGCCAGTAAAAGCATGCAACTCGGTCCGAAGCTGAGCTTCACGGGAGCCTCCTCGGCCTCGCATTTGGTTCAGCGGCTATGCCAGGGGAAAATATGCTATTCCTGCCAGCGATTCCGGGCAACCCGTATCTGCGCAGCGCACTTTGGATGCCCTAACGCCATCCGCAGAGTAGACCACTCAAGCAAGCAAACCTCACAAATGGACTTCTCCCCGGGGACAATTGACCGCTCGGCGTTGGATGCAATGAGCGAGCGAATGAGCGAGAAAAATGTATGAAGAAGGGACTCTGGATTTAGCTAAGTCCCGGTAAGTCGCCTTATCGGACATGTGGATTCGGATAAAGCCGCGCAGGGGATGGTCTCTTTTTTCCGTCCGTATCCGCTATCCCGTCAACGTGCCACATCGAGGAACGGCTGTTATGGGCACAGCCTTTTCTCTGCCGTTTCTTCTTGCGGATTCCTCCGGTGTTATACTTCGCCGGTCAGAAAGTTCCCCGAGGGAATTCCTCGCCGAGGTGCCCATGTTCTCCAGATCATGTTTGGCTTTGATTTTAACGCTGACGGCCGCATTTGTGCCCCGAGCGATTCCCCAGACTCAATCGCAGGCACAGCCAGCGATTCCAGATACCCCGGCGGGCCGCACCTTCAAAGCCTGGTTCGAAGCCTTCAACAGCGGTGACCGCGCGTCCATGGACGCTTACCTCCACAAGTACGATCCCGGCAAGTCGCTGGACAACGAGATGCAGTTCCGCGGCATGACCGGCGGCTTCGATCTCCTCCAAGTCGTCAAGAGCGAGCCGCTGCATCTCGAATTCCTCGTCAAGGAGCGCCGTGGCGACACAAAAGCCATCGGCAAGCTGGAGGTCAAAGAGGGCAATCCCGACGTTGTTGCAGACTTTAGCCTGCGCGCGCTGCCTCCGGGCACCTCCGTCTCGGATTTAAATTTCAAGATTGACGTTGCAACGCGAGCTCGCGTCATTGATGGCGCTATCGCGCAGCTCAATGAGTCTTACGTGTTTCCGGAAACGGCGAAGAAGATGGCGGACGCTGTCAAAGCAAAACAGAAAAAAGGCGAGTACGATTCCATCACCGACGGTGGCGCTTTCGCAAAAATGCTCACCGAAAATTTTCAAGAAGTGAGCCACGACAAGCACCTGAACGTGGACTTCAGCCCGGCCCCCATGCCGAAGCGTTCAGAGGGCCCTCCCGATGCCGACGACCGCGCCCGCCACCGCAAAGACATGGAACGCATGAACTGTGGCTTCGACAAAGTGGAGATCCTCTCCGGCAACGTGGGCTACCTCAAGTTCAATTTTTTCGCTGACCCGGAAGTGTGCGGGCCCACCGCGGTCGCCGCCATGAATTTCCTCGCCAACGTGGATGCTATTATTTTCGACCTCCGCGAAAACGGAGGCGGTGATCCCAAAATGATCGCCTTCATCTCCACCTACCTGTTTTCAGAGCCCACCCACCTGAATGATCTCTGGGAGCGCAAGGGCGACAGTACCCACCAGTATTGGACCCTGCCATACGTGCCCGGCAAGCGATTGGATGGGAAACCAGCCTACGTGCTTACGTCGAAGGAAACTTTTTCTGGCGCCGAGGAGTTCAGCTATAACCTCAAGAACCTGAAACGCGCCACTATCATTGGCGAAACCACTGGAGGCGGCGCCCATCCGGTTTCCGGTCACCGCATTGACGACCATTTTATGATTGGCGTTCCCTTTGCCCGCGCCATTAATCCCATCTCCAAGACCAACTGGGAAGGTACAGGCGTCGAGCCCGACGTCAAGGTTCCCGCCGCCGACGCCCTAACTACCGCCCAAAAGCTAGTCGCCGAAAAACTAGTCTCGAAATAAACTCAGCGGCCCGAGAGCGGCCCGCCATCAGCAGTTGGTCTGCATTTCTGTCGTATGCCTGCACAGGCAGGCAAAGCGTGGGAGTTTAGATTCAACTCAATCATGCTGCAAAACTGAGCTCCTCGACACGCGCTAAACGGTGACCAGCGGTATTAGGTCAGTTTCCGATTAGCGCGTTTATCGGGACTTAGGCTTCGTCGGTACCGGTCGGAATGGAGCCGGGCGCGAGAGTATACTCGCACCGCAGGTTAGAGATGACTGTTGCCAGTCGCCTTGAACTTGTGCCATGCACATGATCACACACATGTCGGACGTTGACGTGCGAGCGCGACGGCGGATCTCATGGCGGCTGCTGCCGTTCGTCTTTCTGCTATACGTGATTGCACAACTCGACCGGAACAACGTCGCCTTCGCAAACCTGAGAATGAGCGTCGATCTGGGATTTAGCGACCGGGTCTATGGACTGGGTGTGGCGATGTTTTTCCTCGGCTATGTCCTGTTCGAAGTGCCCGGGGCCATCATTGTGGAACGATGGAGCGCAAGAAAATGGACCGCCCGGATTCTAATTTCCTGGGGACTAATGACGATGCTCTCCGGCTTGGTCCACACTGCCGGACAGTTTTATATGGTCCGCTTTTTTCTCGGGCTTGCCGAGGCCAGTTTTTTCCCGGGAATGATCGTTTACCTCACCCACTGGTTCCGACAGTCTGATCGAGGGCGGGCGATTGCAATCCTGTACGCCGCACTCCCGGTTTCTTCTATATTCGGAGCGCCGCTTGCAGGGTGGTTGTTGGGAATTGCGTGGCGCGGATGGGCTGGGTGGAGATGGCTATTCGTTCTGGAAGGCGTTCCCGCGATTCTGATGGGGCTAGTCACACTCTTCTATTTGACGGATTGGCCCCGTGAAGCACAGTGGCTGAGTCCCGATGAACGTGAATGGATCTCTGGCCAACTAGAGGCAGAGAAGCAGGCAAAGAAGGAGACTTTGCACTACACGATTTTGGAGGCATTTCGCGATCGGCGGACTCTGCTGCTAATCGTTCCTTACCTGCTTGCGAATCTTGGTAACGCTTCTGTTGTTTTCTGGCTGCCGACATTCATCAAGCGTCTCTCGGGACTACCCATCGCCAAGGTGACAGTGGTGGTCATGTTTTCGGCGATTGCGGGCTTGTTTGGGCTCCTGCTGAACGGATGGCATTCCGACAGGACCGGCGAGCGGCGCGGGCACACCATTCTTCCATTGACGGGTGCGGGTATTGCTTATCTGCTGTTGATTCCCGCGAGCGCGCATTCCCTGCCGTCCATGATCCTATTCGTGTTGGGCGGCACCTTTGTCTTTGCCTGGTATCCTGTTTTCTGGTCGATGCCGACGATGATTTTGAGCGAATCGGCGGCGGCCGCGACCTTTGGACTGATCAATGCAGTCGGACACATGGGCGGCTTTTTCGGGCCTTATATCATCGGGGACTTGAGTACGCGAACTCGTAGCTTGCGGGCGGGGTTTGCCTTCATTGCGAGCTGCTATTTGCTGGCTGCCCTGCTCGTGACGCGGCTCGATATTCGCAGATTTAATTCATAATGCCTGAGGCTCGATGAATGACGAGGTGAAATCCGAAGGCCGAAGCTATGACGACTTCTATCGAGAGTTCAATTCTCCGATGTCGCAGCAGCTGCGGCGAGAAGCGTATGGAACTGATATCGGCCAACACTCATGGGTAACGGCGGAGGAACTCGAAGCGAGCATCTCGCGGCTCAAGCTCACTGGTGCGAGCCGCCTTCTCGATCTGGGCTGCGGTCCCGGGGGGCCGTTGACGTTTCTTCTCAGCCGGGTCGGGTGCCATGGGAGTGGCACGGACTTGAGCACCCAAGCGATTGCTACGGGTCGCGCACGTGCCACATCACTGCGGATCGAGGACCTCGTTACGTTTCACGAGACGGATCTGAACGCGCCGTTACCGTTTGCGAGCGGATCATTCGATGCGGCGATGTCGTTGGATGTGATTCTTCATCTTCGCGACCGTCAGTCAGTGTTTCGGGAAGTGGCACGAGTCCTGATTCCCGCGGGAAGGTTCTTGTTCACAGATGCGGGACTCATTACGGGCTCCATTTCTGATGAGGAAATTCGATTGAGGGCCATCCACGGATACACGCAATTTGTTCCCCCGGGCTATAACGAACACATGCTTGAACTTGCAGGGTTTCGGGTTATTGACCGCGACGACCTGACTGCAAGTTTACTGAAGAACGCCACTGGACGACTAACTGCAAGGCTAGGCCATCGAGAGGAGGTTGAACAGCTTGAGGGTAGTAGCTACTTTGAGCGTCACCAGCGGTATCTCGAAACCGTAATAGGGCTCTCTGAGAGAGGCACAATTTCAAGATTAATGTATCTGGCTGAATCTCGTGTGGAATAACGCGCCATCGTACCGTGCGTTGACAAGAGGCGATTGTTCCCAAGCGACGGCACACTCGGAATCGATTCTACTTGCTTGATAAGTCGGCCTACCGGAGATGTAAGTAAAACTTAATTTGTCCGGTTAGCGATAATCGGGACTTACGGCCATTAGCTGGGAGTTGCAGGTTTGCCTCGCCGCTTACCAGGGGTCCAGCCTTTCGTTCCCAAAACAACGCCGTGGTTCCGGCCTCTCTCGTTGATGTCGTAGATCCGCAGTGCCGTCCAGTCGAGGTGCGTCCGAATCCGGTCCAAGGAAGTTGCGCTAACGTTCTCATGAACCTGCGTCGCGAAGAGCATCTTATGCTTCGCGAATCGGTGCGCAACTTGGTCAATAACCTCGATGACCGGGGGCTTAGTGCGATCAAGGTCTAACCCTTTCACTTCATCGAGCGCGGCACCCCATGGAGGCGCGACGAAGGCAACGATCCCTCGATCCTCCTGCACACGAAGCTCCTCAAGCAGCCTTGCAAAATCACCATAGACAAGTTCGATCTTCTGATTAAGGGCCGAAAGGTTGCGATGCGTGAGTTCGAATACCTGCGCGTCGGATTCGAAAGCGATGCCATCTGAATTCGGTAGGTGCCGCAAAATCCAAAACAGCGTATTGCAGGAACCAGCAAAAAGATCCAACACCAGCAATCGACTCGCTGACATCCGTGTCGCGACTGATGCAACATCGAGCCCTATCCGATGGCCAAGTGCGTCACGAGTACACTCCACAGCCGTGCGACCGAGCAGGCGAACGCCGTGGCGGTACCATTCGTGGGGCGCCATGCCGTAGATGCTGATGTAGTCCGCATCGGCGAAGCTATCGAGTCCGTATTGCTCTATTTCCGCGAGAGTCAGTACTGCATTGCGTTTTGCGCCATGCAGCAGGAAGGCCCGATTGTACACATGTGACGAGTCATTGCCAGGGAGCTCGCTCATCGAAATGACCTATGTATGACTGCTTTGTGAACTCAAGTTTATATCCCTTCGTTAGCGTACTGCCTCAGTTGTGGCAGAAGTGCTCTAGTACCTGGTAAGTCGTCTTCCCACGCACTAGGCACGAGGAGGCAACATACAGGGATGCCACTGCTCGTCCTCAGCGTGGGCATCGCAGAACCACTTACTACAAGTCGGGCAGCGCACGCTTGCCGGGTAGGTGCAAGCATCATGGCCCGCTGAGACACCTTGACACGAGCGTTCCAGGTCCGCGCTCTCGTCTCGCTTTTCTTCCATCGAAACGAATCGCCTCGTGCCGCCATTCTACTCGCGTATCGGTTTGCTGGAACAGGGAAGGCACTTGTCCGGTTTGTGCGTTTACCAGGAGCTTGACCGAGTCTCACTTGTTTGCGAACGGCGTTGCCACTTTCGTAGGTGGTGGAAACACTACCGAGACTGTGGTATCCACCTCGATAGGCGCACCATTCATCAACGTCGGCTTATATCGCCATTGCAGCACTGCATTAACCGCGGAATCCATGAGATTAGCCGGGCCGGAAACATATCGGACACTATTGACAGCACCGTCCTTGCCGATGATTACGCGAAGAACGACTGTGCCATCCATGCGCTTGTTGTTAGCAGGCGGGTAGACGGGGTAGACCGTGTGAATCAGCTTCGCCTTTTCGACATCCTCTTTCACGTGGATTCTGTGCGGCGGTGGGGCCTGCGCCGTGGCGACTTCATCGCAAGGTCCGTTGCATTGGGGATATGACCGTCCGTCACTCATAAGAAGATTTCGCGATGAATCCAATCCGTAGTACACATGATTTTCAGTCGGTCCTATCTGGAGTCTGTTGCCAACCCAACCAGCCATCTTGCTCTTTATGGAACCGGATCATCTTCGCGGCTGGCATTCCACGCCGACGCGCCATTTTACATCCCAGGTGCCAAGACTAGGATTCCAGCAGAGTTCGTAACTTGTGAGCATATCTGCGGCTCGACGTGACCACCGTTCCTTCTGCCAGTACGATGTCGTAAACCCCATCGAACATTGGACGAATCTCGCTAATACAGGCACCGTTCACGATGGCCGATTTCCGCACGCGGATAAAGTGGTGTGGCGCAAGCTTCTCTTCCAGGTGTGCCAGGGTTTCCCGCAACAGGTGACTGTCTCTGGCGGTGTGTATGCAGGCGTAGTTTCCCGTGGCTTCGATCCACAAAACGTGGGAAACAGGAACAAAGAAAATCCGCTTCTTGTCCTTTACCACAAAGCGTTCCAACGGGCGGAGACTACGGAGGGATTGGAGCAGTGGTTCAAGATCTCGATTTGCTTTCCTGGACTGTTCGAGGACCTGGCGCGCGTGAACCAGGGCCTTGGCAAATCGCTCCTTATCATACGGTTTCAAGAGATAGTCAACAGCGTGCACTTCGAATGCACGAATGGCGTGCGCATCGTGAGCCGTGACGAAGATATATACGGGAGCTGGGCTGGTCGATGGCTCCACATTTTCGATGACTCCAAAACCATCCAGATCAGGCATCTGCACATCGAGAAAGACGATGTCGGGATGAAGTTCGTTGATCTGCTCCACCGCACTTATTCCGTTCGCCGCCTCGCCTACAACTTCAATGTCGTTGTGTTTGGCCAAATAGCGACGGATACCGCGCCGGCCGATCGGTTCATCATCGACGATGAGGACTCTGGTCTTCATGCGAACTCCGCAGTGGAATGGTGATGATGGCCTCACAGCCTCGACCGGCGCCGCCGGTAAGTTCCAACGACGCCTTGTCCCCGTAGAGCTGTTTCAAGCGTGACTGGACATTGGTGAGTCCGACGCCGAACCGCAGGCGCGATCCCGTTGCCGGACCCGGGCCATCATCGCGGACGCAGAGCCAAACTCTGCCGTTGTTGCGCTGCGCAGCGATCTCCAGCCGGCCTGCGGCGGAGTCGACGCTGATGCCGTGCTTGATGGCATTCTCGACCAATGGCTGAAGCGCCAGGCTCGGTACATAGACTCCGAGAAGGTCAAGTGGCACGTCCATGTGAACTTTCAACCGATCATGAAAGCGTGTCTGTTCGATCTCCAGATACTTGCAGACAAACTCGAGTTCGCTCTTGAGGGTGATCTCGTTCTCCCGCCGTTCGAGGGCCATGCGCAGCAAGTCGCCGAGGCAGACCAGCAGATGGCTCGCAGCATCGACGTCTTCCTGCATCAGGACTCCAATGGTGTGAAGACTGTTGAACAAAAAGTGCGGATGTAACTGGCTCTTAAGGTTCTCAAGTTCGGCATGGGAGAGCTGCGTCTCCAGTTGCGCTGCTCTGGTCTGGCGCTCCATAGCGGCCTGGTAAAAGTGGATCGACTGATACAGTCCCACAACTAACCAGTACGTAAGCACGCCGGTGAGGCTCATCGATACAACAGTACCTGTGAACGTCGGAAGAGGGCGCTGTGCACCAGGATCGGTTATGCGAAAAAGGAGTCCCAGAAGTCCACGGCTCAGAAAGTATTCGGTGACAGATGCCATGGGAGCCATCAGGAACGACGCGATTGTGTGGATCGTTATATGCGATACAAACCTCGGCCCCGTCAACGGGAACCGTTTCGCCAGAGCAATCACAAGCGGTGTGAACGCCGCCCATACGTTCCAGTAGACGAGTTCGATCACACCCACGAGCACCCAACTGACGTGCCCGCCGTGAACTTTCGCCACCGCGATCTCCTGCACCGTGAACAACAGTCCTACAATCGTCCACGCACACGGGATCAAAATCCATCTCGTTCGTTCCCTATCTGTTGTGGCCTCGAGCAATGGGTGTGTCGACCCTCCGGCACGGATTATAGCTGAACCTTCGAAGGAGAAATCACTGAGGACAGACCGCTTGTCTCATTTCGGACACCGCATGTCACTTTTCCTGCAAACACCGGTTCTTCGCGGCATATTGTCCAGTCAGCAGGAACGAGCAGTAGAGTCGTTTAGCGACGTAGAGGAGTTCCACATGAAGAAGATTCTGACTCAGTACGGAGTGTGCGCGCTTGCGGTCGCTCTGATGTTGCCGTTGGCGCAGGCGCAACCGGCAGGGATGCAGGCCGCCTTCGGAAAAGATGCCGGAACGCTTTCCGACAAATTCACCGGACTCGCGCGCGTTATGTCGGGCAAGTACGACTGGAAGCCCGGCCAGGGCGTTCGCTCCGTCGGCGACGTGTTCAACCTGATCGTTACGGAGAACGGCATGCTCGTCGGTGTGCTTTCGGGCACACCGAATACGGAGGCAAAGCCCGCGCCCATCACCGATCCGGAAAAGTTGCAGGAAGCTCTGAAGGCTTCTTACGTCAATCTGCAAAAAGCGATTACGGGACTTTCCGACAAAGACTTGCAGGCGCCGGTGAAACTGTTCGGAAGAGACATGACGAAGCAGGGCGCGCTGATGCTGATTCTCGAAGATCAACACGAGCATCTGGGGCAGTCGATCGCGTACGCGCGCAGCAACGGCGTGGTTCCGCCCTGGTCTAAGTAGGA
>Ga0210403_10000231_pt1 | contig 61905 bp, 75 predicted proteins | sample IncBWC19MmetaG_FD_150863 | JGI IMG/M metagenome (GOLD analysis project Ga0210403, IMG submission 150863) | Forest soil microbial communities from Barre Woods Harvard Forest LTER site, Petersham, Massachusetts, United States - Inc-BW-C-19-M | ecosystem: Environmental > Terrestrial > Soil >...
CCAGAGAGCGGGCCGGTTCCCACAGCGCCACCCGGTCCAGCTATTCCAAAGGATATTGGTCAGGGGCCGGGACCGGGGCCAGCAACGCCTACTCAGGAAATACCAACGGAAGCAGGACCGATAGTAAGTGCGGATCGTGGCCCTGCTTATCCACCACGTAACGTTTTACCTTCTGCACCAATTGAACCTTATGGTGGTCGCACGCCTGTACCACCTCCGCAGCAAGGTCCGTCTGTTACTCCCAGAGCAACAGACACGACTAATGTCGATCCACGCACTACACCTTATGGTGGTCCGCAGCAAGGTCCACAGCCATTACCACCTGTTGAGGCAAGACCGTCAACGGTTCCCCCTGATACCGCACCTGCTCTACCGCCACGCTTTGGGGACTATGGCTATACCCGTGACGCGCAGGGTAATCTTGTCCCAATAAAACCTCCCGCTTCTGCCGCCAATCAACCGACACGGCAAGCACAGCCTGTGTCTGCTGTTCCGTCTCAGGGGCAGGCAGCAGCGCAACCACAACCTCAACCTAACTTAATAGAGCGGCCTAATATAGACCAATCGGGTGGTGGTCGTGGTGGCGGTGGTGGGCCTATGATGGGCGCACCGCTTATTAATACTCATGTAAGTCCGAATGATCCAACGTGGTTATCGTATAACGTTCCTACAAGCCAACAACAACCACCTCCACAGTCTGCACCTTCTACACCTGTTGTACCTCCGTCTGGTGCTGATTACTCGAATTATTCGGGTGCTGAACCATCTGCGCCTGACGACGCTGGTTATCTTGATGACTCTAGTTTTGGTTATCAAGAGGGTGGTGATGTTGATCCAAATAACCCGGCTATGTCGCCGCAAACTATTTCTGTTCAACCACCGCCTGCTATCCCTCCACCTGTTGTTACTTCAGATCAAGGAGTACAAGGTCTTCAACAGCAAGTCCAGCAAGGACAGTCAATGCTGGGTAGTGCTATGGGAACAATGGGCGGTATGCCTGCGGCGACAGCAAGCACTGCCCGAATGAAGCGTACAAAGAACTCACTATGGGGTAAGGGTAATTGGGGTAGTGGTGGCAGCGGTGGGGGTGGTGCGCCAGATATGTCTAGTATGGACGACTCTTACTTCCAGAGTAAGGGTGGAGCAGTGCCAACTCCGGGCTTTCAAGCTGGTGGCATGGTAAACTTCTTAGACAACGGTGGTCCGGGGAGTGGTGGTGGACCCGGTCCTGGTGACGGTACAGGCGATGGCACTTCTGGTGGTGGAACGGCTGGCGGTGATCCAAGCAGTGGCGGTGGTGAGGCTGCCGGTGGTCAAGGTCAAGGTGGTATTGCGGGTGGTCAAACCGGGTTTGGGTTTGGTATGAGTATTGGTCCTGCCAGTGGTGACGAGGGTGCCGCTACTGCCGCTTCTCAAGGTGCTGCTACGGCGACAGGGCAACGTGGGGGTACTGGTGGTATGAGTGGTGGTGCAGCTGGTGGTACTGGTGGTGGGGGTGGAGGTGGTGGAGGTGGTGGAGGTGGTGGTAGTGGGGGTGGATCGACTGGTAGTACTGGCGGTGGTGGTCACGGTGGGGGTGTAACTGCGGCAGAAGCGATGAATGTTACAGGTGTTCCGGGTATGCTTGGCACTTCTGGGGCATCTGGTTCGGTTGTTACTGGTCCGTCACAAAGTGCGTTAAATGCTCTTACTCCGTCACAACTTGCAACGTTAAAAAGTAACCTAACAGCATTAGGAGTTCCTTCAACACATACATTGACACCGGCTCAAATAAGTATGTATGCATCAGCACCGTTTGGCACGGGGTCGCCCGGACATCCCGGACTTGGTCCTGCCGGTGAGACTGCGCCTACTTCACCTGCAACAGCTTTGGGGTATCCGGCAGCAAATCCAACACTGGGAATACGAGGAATACAAGGCACGCCTGCTCCTCCCGGTACGCCATCGCCAGCGAATATGGCTAATGAACTAGGAAGTCCTGCACCATTTGGAATGACTGGTCAGAGCACTGGTATAACAGGGTTCAACCCTGCAACAGCATTAGCTGCGGCAAATCAGAATGCACCAGCACCTAACGCAGCTAATATGATGGGTCCAACAGGTCCGGGTGGAATGCCGGGTGGTTACGGTTCTAATATGGGACCAGCACCTGCTGGTATGGGTGTTGCACCGGGTACAGCGGTTGCTGGTTCTTATGGTGGATTTGGTAGTAGTCAATTTAGTCCAGCAGTTGTTGGTCACGGCGGTCACGCTAAGGGTGGCGTCGTAGGACGTTATGCTCGTGGTGGCATGGTAGTAAGGTTCGCGAACGGCGGTTCCGTAGACGATTACTCTGGGGGTGATGACTCTGAATACGGCGGTAGTCAAGACGACCAAGGTGAAATGACGATGCAACGCCATCTCCAAGGTTTACTCGAAGAAGGTCCATCTGAGACTGGCTTGCCGCTTGGTACACCGCAAATCATGGATGGGTGGGGCAACCCTTCGCGTGGAGCAACAGACGGTATACAGGCTGGCGCAAAGTCTCTATTGGCGGATCATGGTCTTGCACCGTCTGGTGGAATACCTTCACAAGATGAAGCACAGAACCGACAAGGGTTCTACGGTAACGACGGAGCAATGGATGATAATCATATAGATGCAATAGGTAAAGCAGTTGACCCCAATGGTATACTGACACCCAATATGCGTCATCTTGCTTCTATCGAGAGTATCAACAGGTTTGGAATATTAACAGGGCATCAAGACGATGCTAATTCAGCAAATGCGTCGTACCTATTACATCTAAGAAATAAGGGCGCAGAATATGGTGAGAAAGCTGTTCATGCCCTTAACAGAGGAGATACACAAGACGCCGTTGATAACATTGTAATGGGTTATCATCATGTGCCTGATGGAAAACATATGAATGCAAAAGTCAACGATGACGGTTCAGTCTATGTTCAACAAACAAACCTAAAGGGGCACCCTATATGGGCTGGCAATGTTGGGCCAGACCAACTAAAAATGGCAGCACATGGTCTTGCATCAGGTATAGGCTTCTTCAAGATGATGGGTCAACACCTGTCGAAATATACTTCTCCGACAACTACCCCCACGAAACAATACCGACGTGGTGGAGCAGTCACAAGGTTCCAAGACGGTGGCGACGTTGTTGTTCAACCCAACCCCATAGATTACTCTGGGAGTCAGCCTTCGGGTGAGGGCGACTGGGGTAGCGAGTATGGACTTGGTGGTGACGACTATCAAGACAGGGTACAGCAACAGCAAGCTATGAGCATGTTGAGTGATGACTCATCAGGAGGTGGTGACACAGCAATTCCCACTGCCGCATCTGATACGTCTGATCAAGCTCCTACTCAAGTAGCGGGAGGAAGTGACGGAACAGCACAGCTAGCAACGACACCAACAGGTGAAGCTGAAGTTGATGCTATACAGTCACAAGGGGAAAAACATCTGCTTGAATATCGAAAGCAAATGGAAAACCAATTATACGAAAAGGGTAATCCGGTAATACCGGGAACCAATCAGGTTATTGATTTCCCGAGACAACCAGTAATGACTGGTGATCGTCACTTTGACCAAATGGCACTTCAGCAATACCATGAACGACTGGACATGTGGAACAAATATAATATGAACAACAAGTCAATTATTAATGGTGAGATAGGCTCTCGCCGTGCTGACTTGAATAACCAAATGAAAATGGCGCACGAACAACGCATGGCAAAACAATATGATGCAACAGAAAAGGCTAAGATCGCGGCAACAAAAGAGTCAGAACAATTTAGGGCTACGTCTGAAATGCAAAGAGAAGGATTTTCACAAGACCAACAGAACAGACGTGCAATCTTGGATGCGCAGCAACAAGCAATGCGGCAGGCAGCGCAACAGTCAGAGGATCAACGCAAAGAACGTGCGAAGTCAGACGAGCCACTTGACCCATTCCATCCCATACGGGCTGAAGATGGAACTGAGAGCAATCTAAATTTTGAGTCGAATAAGGCTATAATCAATGCGTTTGCACCGCCTTCTGCGCCGGTTACTCCAGGAGTAGCATCTACAATTGATAGTAAGCAACAAGACCAGCTTAATAAAATTATCCCTTCACCCGAGAACCAACATGCTCTTGGGTATGGCACAACTGACATTGCCCGCTACAACCGTATGCCACCCACTTCTGCCGCTGATTATATGCACACCTTAGTTACGAGTAAAGCGTTCAAAGAAGATAACTGGGAGCATGATAAAGATAGTAGTGGTAGAGATAGAATTAAAATTACTCTACCGGGGCAAGACCCATTCTATATGTCACCTATAGGCTTTAAGCAGGCAATGGCGGCAAGAGCAGAATATGGTAAGAACAAGCCATCTGACAAAGAGCCATCATCGGCCACAGCTATACCACCCCCCGGTTACACCGGACAGTCGGCGTCGGTACCAGCGGCAATAGAGGAGAAACTAAGAGGTAAGACACCTTTAGGTATAGCGCAGAACCCGCTTGGGCTTGACCCAGCTACTGCACCCACTGAGTCAACTGCTCCGCTCCCTGCTGCGTGGCAGTGGTTCAGAAATCCGACTGGCGCGATACCGGGGCAAGCGCCTACAGAAAGCGCATCCGTCCCTGCTGCTATAGGACGATGGGCTCGACGACCAATAGGAGAACCGGCAATACCACCACAATAATACTCTGAGAGTAAAATGGCTGACGACGACTTTTACGTACCAGATTTTGCTGGTGGTTACGCTGGCAGCGATACACCCTCGCCTACACCGCAGTCAGATCAAGCGCCGACTGCCTCTGACCATATGAATTACCTCGACAATGTTTTCCATAATTCAATGGCGGGACTGCATGTTGCGTCAAGTCTAATAAGCCCTGATGACGAGACAACTAAATATAACAGCCAAGAAGCCGATTACCATCGCGCCGCTGCCCTTGATGCTTTCAACGATATGTCCCCTGCCGGTAAGGAAGCGGCAACGGGATGGAATAGACATTATTTACATGGAGCGTTGTTCGGTATTGAGCAACAAATTCCAGGTCTAGTCGCAGGTGTCGGGGGTGGAGCAGTCGGTGGCCCCGTCGGTGCCGCTCTAGGGCTTGGCGCAATAGGTGCAACGGATTTTGCAGGTTCAGCGGCGTCTGCTATTAAGCAAATGACGCCTGAGCAGAAGGCAGAGAAATTTCCAGATTATAGTATACTACGTCAAACGATGACGGACGAGGACGCGACTAATCAAACTATACGTAGCCAAATTCCAACGGGTATGCTTGAAGCCGGTGCGGCAAGCGCAGCAATGGGAGTTCTACCGGGAGTAGGTGGCTCGGTTGCAGGGCGTCTAGCTATTGGAGCGGGTACAGGCGTAGCTGGTAACGCTATCAGTAATCTAGCGCTTACAGGGGCAACTGGCGGTACTCCGGGAGTAAGCGACTTAACAAGCGGTATCGTCGAACAGGGGTTAATGGGTGCAGGCTTTGGCTTGATGGGTCATGGAGAGCGTGGACCGGCAAGAGGTGAGCCTGTTTCAGACACCAGTGGAACAGGTGTAGGGAGTGGCAGACAGGGTCGTAAAGTTGACGCGATACTCAAGCCTCTGGGTAAAGGAACCACCACTGATACTAATACGGGCGCGCCCCTTCCACCTGATATTATGGACCCCGCACAACGTGCTGCTGCCGAGGCTACTCTGGGGGTAAGACAATCTACAGGCAAGAGTAGTACAATAGCAGACGGTGAAATCGCAGGGAAGGCCGCAGAACCGCGTCCAGTTCAAGAGGCACCTACCCCCCAGACACCCCCAGAAAAGCCGCCAGCGGGCAACGTCGTTGAGCCTGTAGCCCCTCCAACAGCACCCCCCTTGACAGCGCCCCCGGAACGTGCGACAGTCCCGACACCCCCCGTTCGTTCACCTTCTGTTCCCGATTTGTCCGCCCCGGGGGCCAAAGAGGCACCTACCCCCCAGTCCATAGCTCAACCCCAGCCAGCGCCCTCCCCTGTTGATCCTAGGGGCATTCCAGACACCGGAGTACCTACCGACGCCGTCACCGAGCGCCCGGAAACTCTACAGCTTCAACAAGAGGCTCTACTTAATAGACAGAAAGAACTTGTATATTACCCCCAGAGTAAAGGACTGATTGAGCTACCTAGCGGAACTAAAGGGATCAAGCAGCGACAGCTTCCAAATGGTGACGCTGTACAGTTTCGATCAGATGGACCTAACAAGTTAACCTATGCCAAAATACATGATGCACAGAAGCTAGGGAAACTGAATGACATACTTGGTCTTGGCCCAGTCTCACGTGAAGAAGCTACGGCGCGGAGCGCAGCTGGTGAAACTCCGGCGGCGGTGGTCGAACGTACTCCCGAGGGTACAGAGGCACGCGCTGGTGCTACTACTGTTGAGGCTGCACCAGAGACAACCGAAGCGATGGAGCAAACGAAACTTGCTCCTGAAAATAAACTGGGTGTAGAACCCGGAGAAAAGCCCATTGCGGAGCGTCTTGCTCCTGCCGCTAAGACAGCCGAAACAGATACTAAGCTAGCTGAACTCAAGAAAAAAATAAACGAACGTATTGCAGCGGGTCAGCCCTACGACGACCTGATGCAACAGAAAGTTACTGCTCCGTCTCGTGTAGACGTAGAACCACCTCGTCGCGTCTTAGAAGATTTAACCCCAGAAGACAAGGCGCGGCAGGAAGCATTTAAAAAAGGTGTACAGGAGAGAGCGAAGCAAATAGTAGAACCAACCCCTGAGCCTGCACACCGTCCGTCTGAGAAAGTTCAGAAGCGACTGGACAACAATGCGATTGGGGATCGTGTATTTGAGGCGAATAAAGAAGGGCACCCGCAAGATGGGTTAGCACTTGACCCTGAGCAAGCAGGGGGTAAGGGTGCTCGCACACGGTTACTCGCGAGAGTAAAGTCGGCAGTAGAGCAAGCGACGAAAGATGGGTTTGAGGTGCCGGGTGCTATACGTAAAAACGTTGACCCGCAAATGAACCATTCTCTTGGTTCTATATGGTTAAACGAGGCGAGCAAACTTGTCAATCGAGCTAAAGCAGGCAAGGCTGGCACAGAAGATTATGCTAGGTTCCTAAAGCGTGAAGAGATGGCACGCAACGGGGACCGTGAAGGAATACTACAAGACCGCATTAACGAGGCAAAAGAAAAGAAAGAACCGAAAGCAGAAGTCAAAGAAGAAGCAATAGAGACGAGAGGAGAGGAAGCTACTCCGGGAGTAAAGGAAGACACAGCAGAACAGGCAGAAATAGATGAGGAAGCGGCTTACCAGCGTGCGCATGAAGCTAAAGAGCAGGCAAGGATGGCTGCACGACGTGCGGAGAGCGAAACTATTAAAAAAGAAGCAGAAGAGGGAGCAAAGGAACGAGAGCGTATTCTTGATGCACGCCGAAAAGAAGTAATAGAGAATAATTCGTCTGTTGAGCCGTATATGAAACCGGGATATCCGCTTTATGATAACCCACCATATACGAAAGCTGAGCAAGCAAAAATAGGAGAATTTTTTACTCCTACCAAGAAAGAACCACCTAAGGTTGAAACATTAAAGCGTCGTACTATGGTCAAGCGGCAAGAGATGCCGACGACGGTACGAGAGGGATTGGCTGGTACTGGACGACTAGGAGATCAGTTAAGTAATTTGATCGGCGATATGCCAGTGCATTATTTGTCACATGATGAAATGACGGAGGCAGCGGGAACACCATCGTATGGCATGTATGACCCCGAGAACGAGCGCATCGCTATTAATAGTGACAACTTTAGACCTGACACTTTGTTGCACGAGGCATATCATGCTGCCACTGCTAAGGGGATAGACGCATCGCCTGAACTACAAAAGTTAATGGGTAGACTTCGTGACGAGTTAGGCGGCAAGCACGACCCAGAAGAGTTTTTAACTAGACTTAATACTGATCCTAATCTAAGAGCACAAATGAAAGGAAAGATGCTTAGTTCTGAGTTGTCGCGTGATATTGGTGTGCCAAAATGGCGCAAGCAGACACTATGGGAAGGTGCATTAAATATCTTCCGTAGAGCATTAGGGATGGGACCACGTGACCTTAATGCGTTAGAGGCAGCCTACGAGCTTGGTCAACGGGCAATGGCTATGCCCGAAGAACAACCAATAACACCAACAGGTAAGTTACTCCAGCGCGTAGAAGACGAGACACCAGTTGATGCGGCGGCGTCACCGGGACGTTACTCTAAGAGTATGGACGCTGTAACTGATAACGTTAAGAACACAATCCGTAACGTCCCCTTTGCCGCTCGCACCGTCACAGAAACAATGCGCAAACTTATTGACACTCCACGGGATTGGATGGAGCGTGCAAAGGAACGTAAGTGGGCGATAGCAAGTCCTGCTGAAAAAATTATCGACCGTATGGGGCAGCTTGGAGCAGACCGCGCAAAAATCCTAAAACTAAGCAATCCTATAATGGATGGTCTTGGTAGACTATATAACGAGGACGGAGAAGAGTTTCATAAGCTCGCAAAACTGTTCGTTAGTTCGACTATACATGGTGCAGATGCTCGCGACGACCTTGGTGAAGGGCTAAACAAACATATTAAAGTAAACGAGACGAACCCTGAGAACTCTAACATTGATCACTGGGAAGCTATTAAAGGTCATCCTGATGACGCAAGAGAATATAGTGAACTAAAACCCGACACCCAAGATTTATATAACGACACGATGGATGAACTGCGTGAAATGAATACGCGTGAAATAACGGCAACAAGAGATGCCTTAAGTGATAAACTTCAACGTGAAATGCGTGCGTCGTCAGTACCTCAAGAACTTAAAGATGCAGTGAATAAAGTAATCAACAAGGAAGAACTCACTGCTGACGAGGAGAAACTCTACGGTAAAGATGATAACATTAAAGCTATACGAAGTTACGACGCGATGACTAGACGCTCTCAACTTGGAGCGTATTTCCCATTGACGCGTGATGAAGGCACGCACGTTGTTACTGGTGAGTACCAGTATAATAAACCGACAGGTGCTACCAGACTTAGCACTGATAAAGAAAGTCCTGATTACCATACGCTAGTGTTTCCAGATAGAAAATCTGCGTTCGACTTTGAACCCGGCGCACCGTCGAGCACTGAGATTAAACATTATATCGAAGACCCAACTGGCGGCAGGGAGTACGTATCCGCTGATGAAGCTACCACTACTCCCGAAGTAAAACACGGTCAGGAGTTCCATGTTAAGGTGAACCCACGCGATATGAGGATCGTCAATGGTAATATTGAAGGCGAAAGAATGCGCCGTGTTATGGAGCGGGAAGGACTGAAAAATATCTCTCAGGTACAACCACGTAAGAACCAAGAGGTATGGCAGCATGGGATCAATTCAACCCATGTTAACTCTATTATTAAGCGCTTAGATAAGATGGATAACATAACAGACACAGAACGTGCGCGTTTAGCAGACGCAGTCAAGCATGTCGCCGCTTCCTCCATGCCGGGCTCAAGGCTGTCACGCGCAGTCCTGCATAGAGACAGAACCGGAGGTGCAGGGCAGGATATTATTCAGACACTTGACAGATATCGTATTGCCTCCGCCGGTAGAGAAGCAATGGCGAAGCATCGTGATGAGATCGACACTGCTCTTGACAGCATGAAAAACTACGTCGATAAAAACCCAGGTCATGAAGATGCTGGTGCAATGCGTCAAATGGTTAACGCCTACGATGATAGGGTTAATAATTTCCAAAAAGATGCTTTAAATGATATGAGTGTAAACAAGCGTTGGAATGCTATCCGTGCGTACACTACGTTGAACGACTTAGTATCACCGGGGTTTTTCTTGTTACACCAATTGCATATCCCGTTGACTGTGTTTCCTGATGTGGCGGCAAGACATGGTATCGGTAAGGCTGCGAGGATTACTCTGGGGGTATACAAGGATATGCTCGGTAAAGAGCTACCTATGGCTGGTAAGGCTATAGGGAGAGCCTTTACACAGTCATGGAAATATGACCATAAGCCTACTGACTTTATTGATGCCCTTAAGAACGAAGGCAATATGTCTGCTGACGAACGCAAGGGTATTGAGTGGGGGATGGACCATGACTTTGTACATGGTACGGGCATTGACTTCTCACAGGCACATGTCAGTGCAAGTACGTTGACCAAAATGACTTCTAAAATGCGTAACTTCTCGCAAGAGTTTATCGGATCGGCCGACGCATTTAATCGTGTTAATTCTTTCTTAATGTACCATAGGGCTGCTTTGGAAGACGGTATAAAGGGTGAAGAAGCGTACAGATACGCTTGGGATAGAGTAGCGGCAACGCAGGGGCAGTTCACATCGTTTCAGCGTATGGGCATGTTCCGCGATCCACGTATGCAGTCGCTGTTACAGTACAAACAGTTTCCGATACTCATGACGAAAATGATTGCCAAAGCGATGTATAACTCATTTGCTCCCGGAGTAGAGTGGGAAACTCGTGCCAGAGCCCTTAGAACATTCGGCCTCATGTCTCTTTCTGCCGGTGCTATGTCGGGCGTCGAAGGAGGTACAGCTTACCCGCTACGCCTTACGGACGACTTGTTAAGTCTAATGGGTCTCACTGATGGGTGGGAAGCTCATATGGACGAGCTACGTCGTGGATTGTATAATCAAATGGGGTCTACCGGTGCAACTGCACTAATGGACGGTATGGGTGGTCTAGCAGGTATGTACGCTGGTCATCGTGGTGGTATCAGTGACCCCCTCGGTATTAACTATTTACTTGAGACTTCTAAGGGTGATCAAGATATGTATAAATATTTGGCAGGTCCGCCGGGAGGACTTGCCCATAATCTTATTAGTGGGCTTGGTGCTGGTATGCAGGGTGATCCAGTTGGTATGTTGAAGAATTTACTCCCGCGAGTAATAGGCGATCCGATCAAGGCTTACAGCGAGTATAGTCAAGGTGTAACAACTCAAAGAGGTGCTGTTATCTCTCCACCTGTTGGGGGATATGAGAGCACGCTTAAAGCACTTGGGCTTGTACCAATCGAAGACACTCACGCTCGTGAAGCAAGAGCGGCAGTGGGACGTGAAAAAGCTCAACAACAGACTGAACGACAACGCATCGAGGGGATGTGGAAGTCGGGGGATAGGGCAGGGGCGATAGCCGCTGTGCATCAGTTTAATATAGCAAACCCCGGTCAGCATATTACGGTTGCAAGTCTCGGTAGAGCACAGAAGCCCACAGTATTGGGCTATCCTGAGACGCCACGTAATAGAGCTGACCTTGAAGCAAGGGCAAGAGCCTATGGTCTCCAGTAACCCTCCTGACAAAAGGAATTATCGTCGTGAGTACGACAATTACCAAGGTAAGCCCGAGCAGCTTAAAAAGCGAGCCCAACGGAACGCTGCCCACCGTACCGTCGAAAAGACTAGCGGTAAAGACGTATCCGGCGACGTTCATCACAGCGTTCCACTCAGGAAGGGTGGTAGTAATGCCCGCAGTAATCTCGCCGTCGCGGCGGTAAGTAAAAACCGTAGCTGGCGAAAAGGGAAGAAAGGCTATGACTAACTCTAGGAGTAAGTAACATGCCAAAAGGAATGGTGTTTTGGCTCGTCTACATCATCTGCCTCGTGCTCTGGCTCGTGGGGGCAACCGGCTTCGCTGGCCCTTATGGGCACTATGTCGGCGGTGGCGCGATTGAGTTCATTCTGTTCTTCCTGCTGGGCTGGGGCATATTTGGGTTTGCTATCACATGAATAGAAAGGGTGAACTATGCCACTCAAAAAATCTAGTTCTAGAGAAGCGGTCAGTACAAACATCAAAGAGATGAAAGCGTCAGGTCGCCCTCAAAAACAAGCTGTCGCTGCCGCTCTTAGCAATCAACGTCGCATGAAAGCAAAGGGATTTCAAAGCGGTGGTTCAGTTGATCCCGGACCTGCTTGGAACGAAATGCAAGGTTTTCCTGAGCCATCAAAAGAGTCCCTTGCAACTGCTCGCAAAGCGGCAAATGAACCACTCCCTAAAGCTCCCCCTCCCGGTATCGCAGGAAGTGGGTCTTTCTATAAAAAAGGTGGAGCTATAAAGAAGAAGAAATAACATGAACACCGTGGTCGGTCATACCCGCCAGCCACGGCTAGGGGCCGGATTGATCACTGCCCCCCAGCGTCTGTCCGGCCCCGCTTACTCTTGGGCGGTAACATAGGAGGATTATGACAGAATTATGAACTTGACAAACGTGTAAAAGTATGCTACAGTGTATTCACTCTAGGATACTCCTAGAGTAAAACAGAGGGACGAAAACCGTGAAACGACTTCTACTTCTGGGAGCAGGGCTGATTGCCCTCACCTCCCCCGCGTTTGCCGCTATCTCGATCAGTGTCGAGGATATCGGCTCGGTGTTCAACGAGAGCCTTGCACTTCCGGCTGAAGACACACCGGGTTCTGGGATCGGCTTTGCTGAATACTTCGAGTTCAGCTTGCCGTCTCAGGAGACCGTTACGATCTCAGCAGGTGACAGCGCCGTCGGTAACGAACGTATTACGGGCGGCGTACTCGCGCTCAACAACTGGGAGACCACTGGACCCGCTCCATTGTTCATCCCGACTGGCTCACTGATCGAGAGCAGTCCGCTCACAAACCAGATCGGCGGCCAGAGTGCGTCAGTTACACCTGACGTTCTTAGTGCAGGCAACTACTTCGCTGAACTCTCAGGTATCAGCGGCTCGTCGCCAATCCACATCACTGTGGACGGCACGATCACGGGGACGACAGTGCCCGAACCGAAGACATGGGCGTTGATGGGCGTCGGGTTTGCGTTCTTATCCTTTATCGGGATTAGGCGCAGCAAGAGCGCGCGTTACGCTATCTGAATAAAATTGGGGCTGGGCTCTTGTAGTCCAGTCCCACTCTCGGAGTAAGGTCTATGGTGGACTGGAAGGAGGTGTTCGAACTAAAGAGCGCACAAGCGATAATACTTGGTATGTTTATCATGCTGCTAGCGTGGACGATATGGAGGGTTACAGGCAGTCTTATTGGCTGGCTGGTTCTTTTTCTTCCCGCTGCGTGGCTGATTGGAAAAGGTGTGAAACTAGCCTTTAAAGGAGAATGAAATGCCCTTTGTCAGCGGTTTTTTGCGTATCAGAAAGCGTCGCCGTGGCGACCCGGTTGATCCCGGTTACGGTATCGAGGAGGGTGTTGACCCCGGTTATGGGGTTGATGTGGGTGAAGGCCCCATTGATCCTGACTTTGGAGTAGGACGCCCCCCGCATGTCAGCAATCGGCCTCCCGGTTCTTGGACTGGGCGTCCGAGCCACCCGATTGAGCGTCCGCCTTGGGAAAAGCCACACTGGCCCCCCGGTCCAACTGACCCGGATTGGGGTGTCCCAGAAGAGGGCGGCGGGGAAGAAGCTGGGCAACTGCCCGGTGAAATCGACCCTGAAGACCCGCCTCCGGTTGTCCCCAAGCCACCTATGGAACTACCGCCGGGAAGTATTTGGCCGCCGTTGCCGCCTGATGCCCCGACCGGCAAGCATATGTGGCTCGTCTATATCTCGGGCGTCGGCCATCGCTATGGCGTGTTCGAGGTTCCAGAAGGACCGCCACCGAAGCCCGACCAAGGTGCGCCCGTGCATCCTGATCAGGGCGGACCACCCCCGACAGCAAGTCCGAAGGGGTAATACTTAACCGGCTTGCTTCGCTCATAACGCAGCCGGTAAGGCTCCCCCTGTCATAGCGGCGGGGGGAGTTTACTCTTGGAGTAAAAACGATGAATGGTATCGGTTGGGCGGTAAAAGAACTACAAGATGGTCGCCGTGTTCGTCGTTCGGGATGGAACGGTAAGGGCATGTGGCTCAAGCTACATAATCCAGAACCAGACCACAACCTTATGACGTTGCCCTACGTCTATATGTCAACGGCGCAGGGTGATCTTGTACCTTGGCTCTGTTCACAGACCGATCTTCTAGCGGTGGACTGGGAGCCAATTGCGTGGGCAGTCACATAAATGGCAACGTGGCTAACACAGGAGGATTGTTTCATGGCAGACTATATCAACTCTCAAAGCGATAGTCGTATTGTGAATAACACAATGCGTCACCAGTACCGTGTGCTGACTGAGCAAGAGAAGACCGCAATGGTCACAATCAAGGATAAGGGTTTGGAATTTCTTAGGATTATTGATGATTGGGTGCCCAAGGGCCGCGAGGCTTCGCTCGCCAAGACCAAAGTCGAGGAGGCGGTCATGTGGGCCGTCAAAGGGATCACACAATGATTTGTTCTACCTGCTACGGTACAGGCAGGTATTTTAATAAAATATTGCAAGTCAGTGTAGTTTGTATAGACTGCTGGGGTAGAGGAACAGTTTCATGTTGTGAAGGAAACCCCAATGGCAAAGAAGTGGATAGGACCGGCAAGAGAGAAGATGGAGAAGAAGGGGACGGTGGGCTCTCTTCGAGCCGCGACAAAGACCCCGAAGGGCGAGAAAATTCCAATGGCAACATTGGAGGCGAAGAAACATAGCTCAGACCCTGCAATGCGCAAGAAAGCAAACTTCGCGATTAATGTTCGTAAGTAACTCTGGGAGTAAGTCATGCCATACGACCGGAAGTTCTTCTATGACAACGTGCGAGCCAGCTTGTTTCATGGTACGCTGACACAGGCGCAAGTGGACGGTATGAACTATCTGCTTGAAGTTTGGGAGCGGATATTTGAGCAACCGAACCCGCGTGACGGCACCAACTGGTTGAGTTACGCTCTGGCGACGTTCTATCACGAAACGGCGCAGACAATGCAGCCCATCGAGGAATATGGGAAAGGTTCAGGCAAATCTTATGGCCAACCCGCTGGACCCTATAACCAAAAGTATTATGGTCGTGGCCATGTTCAGCTAACATGGGAAAGTAACTACAAAAATGGTCAACAATATATTCTGGACCGTTATAACCATGATGCTAAGATTTATCCTGATGCTTCTAAGATGTTGGACAACGAGACATCAGCACTCGTCTCGTATGACGGAATGGTTTATGGTTGGTTCACTGGTGTGGGTCTGCCTAAGTACTTCAACGGAACAACTGAAGACCCAGTTAATGCTCGCCGTATTGTCAACGGCACTGATCAAGCTCAAACTATAGCGGGTTATTACTCGAAGTTTAAAGCAGCTTTGAAAAAAGCTCCAGCTACTGAAGCAACAGTCGAAGTAGCTGAACTACCGGGACTTCCTAAATTCCCCCACATGCCGGAGCCTAAACGTAACTCCTAGAGTAATTGAATGGCGAATGATAATGGGAACGGTAGACCGCTTAGTGGTAAGATTGGCCTTATTGCTATGTGCGGAGCTGTCAGTATTTTAGCTTTGTTCGCTGTTATGGATTTTTATGCAATCACACAGTGCTTTGCACTGGCGCGTATGGGTAATGCGCATCTGATGGACTTCTGTACAGCAGATCAACTGTTCAGAACAACACTAGAAATAGGAGGAATGGCGCTGGGGTTATATGGAGCATCAAAGTTAATCCGATGAAACCAGAAGACCTTGTCGTCCCCCCTCCCATGCCGCGACTATTAGATTATCCCGGTGCAATGACGGGTGTGTTTATTGTTATATTTACATTAGCTATGTTGTTTGTTGCTGGCAAATATGATCCAACTGGCGGCACACTTACTATTTCACTTATGGTTACACTTGCGTTTATCGGGACGGTTACGTTTTGTCTGTTTTTTACAGTCCCCAATGATGAAATTACGTCAGGTATCATTGGGGGACTGGTAGCAGCTTTCGGTGCCGTCGTTGCTCATTGGTTAGGACGACCGAAGGATGGTCCGAAGTAATTAGTAACCCTCACCATGTAACAATTTCATCAGGGCGTTGATTTCGTCGTGATGTTTCCTAACCATCTCGTCATGGTCTTTCTGTTCTTGTATTTGGTCAGGAGTACGTAAGTCTAGCTCCGCTGGTTTGGCTGGCTCAAGGGACGGCAGGGGCATCTCTTGCTTAGTCTGAGTTATCTCCACGTAATACTTACCGGGATGGGGATTGACCACACATCGTTGTGCCCATGGATAGTACCATTTACTGAACCGATGGCACGCAGCGGCAGGTGAAGCGACTACTCCAAAAGTAATTACCCCAAGAGTAATCACGGTGATAAACTTACGATTGTCCAAGGTCGATCTCCTTCTCGATTGTTATCTTCACTCTGTCACCAGACTTAAAATTATGGCGACAATGGAACGTAGCTTCAATATCTCGTAGTGTAAACAAGCTACTATCGTCCGATACTAACCTGATTACAGAGTGTACAATATACTGTTCTACAATTCTAGTTTGATTGTCTTCAGCGAATAAGTCTTTCATCGTTGAAACCTCCTGAACAACCGATCCATACGAGCCGACTGGTTTGGTGTTGGATTATCTTCTTCAAGATTATCTTCTACAAATTGTACTTCCCACTCGCTTAAGCGAAAGGCTCCAGTACTGTATTGATCCAATATTACTTTTGCTTTCTCTTTAAATGGTACTGTAGAATTTAACATCTGATCTGGTGTTAGTTCTGTTGGCCTTCTTTCCACCACCGAACGAAGGTAAGCCTTGTAAGCTTGAGAGGTAATATCGCCCTTAAGAAACTCAAGGGTGATCTTTTGGTCAACTTGAAAGAACGCCATTGTTTTACTCCCAGAGTTAGAACTCAAACTCCTGCCCGAGGTTCGTCTTACTTAAGTCTATCTCCCAACAAAGAATTGGGGGTGAAACATAGTCAGTTCCCGACCCAATCCTCCCTCTTGCCGCCTTGGCTTTGAACTGTTTCTGCAACGCAGTTGTAAGAGAAGTCTTGGTTATATTCTGGTCTTTGCACCACTTACCCAAAGCTGGATCACTTATCTTGCATATCCGCTCTTTCTCAGATATCTGGACATGTACTGTCTGACGTGTGAACACTATGTTGTCGTTGAGGATTTTAATTACCCCCTTCGCTGGACGGCCTGAACCTACCACCACGGTGTTCGTCTTGATAGTGTTTAACCCCATAGCTTGTAAAAACTCTCCGAGTAATAATTCTACGTTATCTTTACGCGAGAAGTCATTGGTAGCTGTTGCATCAGTATGCGTACGAAACTCTTTTATTTTCTCGTAGATAAATTGCTCTATGGACGGTAGATCAAATTTAGTAAACTTAAGTCCATTCGCTATTCTCGCTGCGACAATCATACAGGCGGCAGAAGTGGCCCAATACCTTTCGCTTTGAGTGGTCTTTAAATCATCTTCTATTCTCTCCCGCATAGCAGTTACCCACCCAAGTATTTTACTATGGTTCTCCCCTAACCACTTCGCATATTTCGCCCCGATATGGCCATGATTTCTTCGTAGCTCTCCGGTTAAAATACTTATATGACCAACGTTTAGATTTGTTACAAAACTCTCGTCAACGTTGAACTCAAACATCCTATAACGCCCCGCTCCCGTGCCGCGTGTTAAACGTGCGAACTCGTCTGCTAGTGGGTTATTGGCTGCTATTACCATTAAGCTTTCAAACTCACGTTCTTTCGCTTGTTTTGCTTCACGGTTAAGACGACTCTTCTCACGACCCCTCGTTATGAGATCAATCATCTTTACCATCTTCTCAGTCTGAACTGTGCCCCGCACTTCATCCCAATTAAGTGGTAGATTTTTCAACGATGCGACTGTATCTATAACAGCATTGGCTGTGTCGTCTAGACCCATCATCCTAATCGTACTACCCCAAATTGCCTGACACAGCGACAAAGCTGTTGATTTACCCAACCCAGACTTAGAACTCCAAGCACTAATTGTAGCACCAAAATGTCCTGTTAGCGCTATGAGTGGTGCGGCAAAGCCACAAATAATGATTACGTTAATATCGGCCCTATTTTGTCCGATAACCAGTTCACTTAACTCGCGCCAATATTTCTCGTCACCTGCTACACGGTACGCTCGTGCAAGTTCTGGATCAAGTAATTGGGCTCTTGATACTTTACTCGGGGAGTAAAAGCTGCCATCATAGGCAAATCCTATCGTACCATTGGATGTTGTATGCCATCCAACAGGGTTAATATTAACAAGGGTATCATCTTTGTTACGAAGAATAGTTTGAAGTGCCACGATGAACCTCCTTGTTCCTTCCTGAAAGAGCATAGGCAATCCATTTTTTGAAAGCGCTGTCATTAGCCCAATTGGATTTACTGCCGATGCCATTGGAAGTCTAACTAGCTTCGGATGATTATTACCCTCAATAGTAGTAAAAGAAAAGCTATATTCGTCGCCAGTCCCCTCTGCGTATGCAGAATTAAACAACATCGGATATGGGAAGACTTGAGATATCTCGGTCTCCCCGTTCTTATTGGTACTCTCATACCATATCGTACTATCTGGTGTCCGGTAATACCCAACTGGTAAGTCGCTATTAGGGTTAGACGGTGGTATAGACTGCGGCTTAGGATTATATTGTGGGACATTAATCGGGGTGGTATCAAGATGAAAATAAGCACAAGTAATACACTCTGTAATGCCCATTTGTTTCAGCGACGAGCAACGTGCTGGTCCCAGTTTTGGATTATTCTGACGATCTACTTCGGCTTGATCATACTTAAGGTCTGTCTCTTCAACGCTATACGCTGGATGACCCTTAGACAATAAATGTGCAGTTTCGCGACCATTCTCACAATAAGTCGCCAACGAGACAGTTTGCTTCCAGATTGCTTCTTTGTGCTCGCTACCACCAGTCATTAGAGTATTGTGGAGAAACTCACAGAACGTCTGTACCTCGTCCATCTTCGCTGGCGGATATTCTTTCTTTTGCCGCCGTAAATCGTCGTTCACATCAGCGGCAGAGGGAGAGCCCGGTCGTAGTGGCACCACGTTATTGAACTTGAATATTATTCTTAGAGTAGCGAGTGGGATTTTACTCCCAGAGTGTAATAGTTTCACGGGTGAAGGGGGATCGGTCTTGAAATTCCACGTATCAGGCACCCTTAGAAGTCTGCACAAGTCCTTGGTGCATTCAGCGTCGAATTTTAATCCGAACTCCTGTGCCATTCCGATCAAACTTAAGGCAAACGCTTCATGCTCTACTGGTGAGAACAACTCATCAGCAACCCAATAAACGTGAAAACCGCCGGTCCCAGACGCAACTATCATCGTTGGGAGGGGTAGCTTATATCTTTTAAAAAAGGAATGCAACGCAGTTAGCGCATCTTCCTGTGTGGGATACCCGTCCGCCTTAACGTCAATGTCAAGGTACACAGCGGAGCACATACCAATGTTGTAACGTTTACGGATTGCAGGTGGATGCTTACGCGGCTTGTCTGACTTACCAACTTCCCGTTGCCCGCCTTGAGCCATATAGATATCATGCCCACCGCGTGCCCAGAACCGTGCTACACGCGCAGCCTTAGTTACATCGGTAAAAACTGAGCCGGGTATGGCGATATCTCCAGTAGCAAACAATAGCTTACGGTGAATAGAAAAATGCAACCCCTCTTCATGAAACTTACCTGCCAGAAGTTCTATATATTTTTCCGCATCAGTTGGCATTGTTTCCACCCGCTAAACATAATGGGGACACTCCCGGTCGCACTCCGGGAGTAATCTTATATTTATACTCTCAACGCTTCATTAGGTCTTGAAACAAGGCTTCCATTTCGCTGGGCGTTTCGCCGTTCTCTTCAGCGACTTCCTCGTCTCCTACCACCTCCGTCTCCACTTGCCGCTGTGACACTGGTGGCGCTGCGGGTTTAGAGACTGCACCTGATATAGTGTTCCCCACTGCCCTACTGACTGCTGGCTCTGCCCTTGTTGCTTTCTGTTCAGAGACAGTTTGACCAGCAGGACGTTGATGGACAACAGGTCTCGCTTGCTGTGGAGCAGCTTGTTGAGTGGTGGCAGGACGAGCGACAATTGGCGCTGCCGTCTTTGGTGGTTCCGTTGGTTCAGCCTGTTCCCCCGTTTCGTATTCTAGGTCCATCTCGTTGATGATACGCCCTGACTTCTCGTCTGCTCGAAGCTCTTTGATGATCAACGCTTCGTCGTCGTTCAGTGGTCGTCCCGCATCGAACGTAAGTTTCGTGACTTTGTTCTGTAACGTAAGCGTTATGAACGTCGTGTAGGCATAGTATGGAATACCGAACTTCGTTAGCTCATTACCATACTTGTCGAGCGCTCCAAGACTTCCGGCAGGGACACGAAAGATCATCGCCCCACCGTATGCCTCGTTAGTTAAGTCCTCTACCGGAACAATTGCCAGACGCTTATGATCCCCGCACGGCTTTTGCTTCATACCGTTCGACGCTGTAACGAACGCATCGTTGGGGCATGTCCCGCAAGCCTTCGCTTGAACCTGATCGGCAGGCACCTGCGCGTCAGGTGTTAGGCTATTACTTGACCAGCAAGTTGGTGGCTTGTTGTCACCCCCATACCCACCCGGCCAGAACGCTTTGCTTTGCGTCTTCGCACTCTTGAGGATAACGACTTCAACCTGTCGAGCCTGTGCCGGTGGGAGTTCTTCAGATACGCCCCGATACCGGATACTGAATACATTCCCGAGAATAGACAATTGCCCAAGAGCCGAGCGTATGCCTTCTCCCAAGTCTTCGATAGGTGCATCCGCAAACACCTTCGAGACTGGCATAAGATTTCCCCGCTGCGTGGGGACCGTAATATTCGATGCCATAGTTTTGTCACTCCTGTTGTGTTAAGTCTCTTTAGAGGCTTTCGACGGTTTCTTCATCCTCGGTAACTGTTGGACCCGCGTTACCCGTCGCAGCAACAGTTGTCTTTGGCTTCGGTGGTGCCTTCACCCCCAGAGTAAGTAATTCGTTCTTGCGAACGCCCGGAGGCAAATCACCCCCGATCAATAGTCCGTCCTTCATTTCTCCGCCATGCTTAAGTCTAAATACGTCAGTGGCGGTCTTGTTCGCACGCCAATCAAGAAGATCCCACTCCTGCGCGCCGATCACATGGTGACGGAACGCAGCTGGGTCTTCCAATGGATACGTGATCTTTTGTATAATATATGGCGTACCATTGATGTTCTTTGCGTTCTGCTGGTTGGTGGATCGAAGGAAGTCAAAAATCTCCCCCACCAACCTTGTCTCAAATTCAACGAACGGTGCGAGTTCCTCCTCGTGCTTTGCCTTGATCTGTTTCACTTTCTGCCGGATCATACGCAGTTGAAGCGTCTTAGTGGCAGTGTCGAAATTAGCCATTGTGCTCTCCTACTTAGTCCTGAGTTTATCGAAGGATTACTCTCAGAGTGAACCTTGAGCCTTATTGAGTGACTCGATTGCTTGGTTGAGGAACGTTTTCGTTACGTCACTCAACTCATAGTCATCCATGAGTTCCTGAACACTGGTGATTGCAGAGTCCAGTTCTTCAAGGAAGTTGTCTCTCGTTTCGTCATCCATTGTCTAACTCCGTTTCGATTAGTTCGAGGAACCTATTCTGTATACGCTCGTTGTTACCGAGTAGTTCGTATAGTCTTTTCTCTCTTGGCGACCCTCCTACCATTGCTATAAGTGTTTTGAACGTTTGTCCGATCCTGTATATCCTCCCGTTCGCTTGAAAGAACATATCGAGCGATGTTACTGGTCCCGCCCAGATATTCATCGTTGCTCGTGTAAGCGTTAAACCGTGAGACATGCAACCCGGATGTACTAGTAAAACTTTATACAATCCTCTATCTTGAAAGTCATTGAACAGTCTTGCTCGTTCCTTGGGTAATGTTTTACCATGCACGATGCAATGGGTAATTTTATTTTTTGCAAGAGTACGATGTAACCCATTAATCACTGATATAAATGGCGCTAACAAAATTACATTCTGAGCACAGCTATCTATCAAATCTACGATTAACTGTAGTCTAGGTTTATTATCTAGCTCGATTACATCCCCGTCGCGGGTGTACACATAGCCCACAGCAATCTGTAAAAGCTTACTTAGCACAGCCCCAGCATTAAGAGCATCAACCTTTTTGTTTTGAATAAGCGCAATGGCATTCTTAGACATTTCCCTATAAATTTCTTCTTGCTTTGCCGTCATTGGTGCGTGGTAATATTGATAAGAACGTTCTGGTAATTCCATAACATCATTCATCTTAAAGCGTACTGATGGTTGCAAACATTTAACTGCTTGTTCTTCAGCACCGGGCTTTGGCTCCCACTTAAACTGTGTCGTCTTGATCATGAGTTGAGCGCGGAACCAAGTAAAGTATGGTGGGATAGTGCTGGGAGTAATACAACTTGCTGGACCCCATACATCAGTAACAGCCCGTGGCATAGGTGACCCAGTTAAACCCCATACGTAGTCACGCCCCATAACTAAACTCTTGAACGGCAGAGTGAGAGTTTTGCTTTTACCGTTCCTATATATTGCCACCTCGTCAGCACATATAACGTTAATGTCCATACGTGCCTTTAACTCTGGGAGTATAACGTCTAGACCATGATGATTGATAATATAAACGTCTACGTCTCTTGCTAGTCCCTGCAAACGTTGCTCTCTTGTACCATGCAGTATCTGGAACCTTAACCACCAGAACTCTTTTCTTAGTTCTTTCGCCCACGTAAGTACTAATATAGACAACGGAGCTATAACCAGTAACTTGTTGGCTTGTCCAGTTTGTTTCATGTAGTCGAATGACCACAACAGACAACGTGTTTTTCCCGTACCGATATCGTTGAGTACGTATCCGCGTCGCTTCGTTGTCAGGAGTGCGCATGTAAGTTTCTGGATACGAAACGCAGGCTCTAAAGGGTTTCGGGTGGGGAATGGATAATCGTCGAGGATGGAACCTTGAGCAGTGAGCTTTGGTCTTGTAGCGATTGCAGCCATTGTTCTAACTTTCTCAGCCCAGTGTTATTAGAAATTACAAACGTTGTTGCGTTTTGTTGTTCGTGTCTATCCTGTTTGAATTGTTTCTGTAAGGGTGTTAGGTCTTTGCTTGGTGCCTTCGTCTCGATGAAGAAAGCTATTGGTAAGTCTCTCCATCGAACAACACAATGAAAGTCTACCCCCTTACCCCCATATCCCATCTGAACAGGTTGGAGGTAATACACGCCATACTCTTTGAGTAACTTGCGTACTTGATCTTTTACATATCCTTCTTCTGTTGTCATTGGTCCACCACATTGTTATGCCACCATAGAAACGCTTCATACTTACCCAAAAGTAACAAAGCTAACCCAACAGTATATTTGACACACTGCATCAACTGATAACCTGTTACGAACAGTGAGCCAAATATAATTATTTGGGCAATCACCGATCTACGAGCCCCACTCTCTTACCAAATACTCTCGCGACGGCGTTGATCGTGGGCATTTGCGGCCTGCGTGTCTTACCACTAAACCACTTCTTCATTGTGCCGGGGACAATACCTGCACGGTTACAGATTGCTGTGTAAGACCGTCCGTCGTCTTCGACCAGAGTACGTAACTCGTCAATGACTGTATACTTATCAACGAAGTTATATGAGCGGTTTAACTTTAACATTCCGCCCTCTTTAAGCATTACCATTGTCCTCTCCTATCGTTTGCATAGACCGTCAAACCTATCGAAGTTTGTTATGTTTGTTATAATGTTTGCAATAATGACTGTGCCTCTAGTCGTGCAACCGACAAATGGTTCCGTTCCTTTATATTTATCACTCATTACATCTTCATATATCATATCAGCTATTGTCGTTGTGTCATCAATATAGTTAAAAGCTGATACGTGTGGACGCACTGGCTCGTCGTTTAACGGACTAGGATTGCTAGGCGTATCGGATGATGAACGGCGACCCATTAGATTATGCATATAGCTTTCATCGTTGTATGGATGTAACATTGATCTAGCTAGTATTTCTGAGAGCACCAACGCTGCATTAATACAATCTACTTCTTTCCATTTCATATCGGACTGAAGCACCCAAGCACAAGGCTTAGTAGCAGTCGAATTAAACTCTACGTCACCCGGCATATAGTGACCACCAACAGGTGGTGCGTCGCCCGTTGGAGCTTCGGCACGAGTGTGCCAGTTAAGAACACCACCGGCAACGAAGGCTGCAAATGCAACAAACAATAATACTCGATTGTCTTCCATCATCGTCTACCATTATGCGGGCATGTGATCACTGGACAGTACGCAGCGCATAGTCCGTTCTTTTTTGCTGGATAGTTATTAGTCTGTTGCGCAACTTCCATCTGATGTAACTCTGGGAGTAACTCGTTCCACAGTTCAGTCATATCGTCGCGGCTGAATATCTCATGGGTCTTATCTTTAATTTGTGTCCACCAAAATTCAGTACGTACCGCTATGACATTACTGAACGTGCTAAAAACACCTTGAGCATATATCGCTAGCTGTATTATGTCGTCTCTAGGCTTGCCGGTCTTATAGTCAATGACTTGAGCAAGCGCTTGGTTATTCTTATGTGGGAACAACCTCAATAGGTCGATCTTAATCCTTAGCCATACGTCATTGTCAAAATACCCCGTAGGGGTAAGATTGCGAGTTAACGCAATCTCCTTGTCGCACATATTGACTTGACCGGGCTGAATTATCTTTGCTGCTTCGTCACCCCAATCATTAAGTTTTTCATATGCTGTAGGCATTGGTAAATTCTTTTCTACTCTCCGAGTAAAGGCGGCATGAAGCCTATCGCCGTCCTCCAATGCAGGCGTTTTAGGTTCTTTATATTTTTTAAGTATTGAAGTCTCGTAAAATTTCTTTGGGCAAGTACGGTAGTCCCGTACCTTGGTATAGCTCCACGAGAAGTCTTCCTTGGGCTTTCCGCTACGGGTAAAACGACTCATTGATTTACCCCCGAGATGTATTTCTGAATAGCTTGTTTAACGTCATCAGGGATTGCATACATCCCCATCCCCATCGACACAATAACCTTATCTCCAAACCTTCCGTGCAATAGTTTACGGATAGTATGGACGTGTTGACGGGAAGCGACAGAGTCGAACTCGGTGATATGCGCCTGATACTCTCGGAGTAATAGAGACAATATAAACGCTGCTTGCGGCGACAGTTTGAGTTTGGATTTAATTTTGACAACGTCAATATCGACAGATAGAAACGTTCTGGTCTTCAGCATGGGTATTTCAGTGAGAGACATAGCCTCTACTCCTATACATGATTATAACATTCTATCATACAACCTGATGGTTTGTCAATACACGCACAGGTTGTATTTTGGGTTACTTAAACCCGTTGATGTACCGACGTGCTCCATCCTTGTCATTGTCGCGTACGTACATTAAGCCAAGTATCCCAAGATGGCTAGGAATTTTCGTCTCTTCATGTTTGTTTAAGTCGCTCAACATACTGGCGATAGCGTTACTCACGTCACCATGATCGAGATACTCTAGTGCTCGCTCTTTGCACCATGCAAGGTGTTCTTCACGCGTCTTCATTGTTATCTCCTTTGACTCGTGCTGCTTTAAGTAGTTCACGTTGCGCTTCAATCAAGTCACGTTGTGCTGTAACTAAGTGAAGAAGTGTTTGAATTTTTTCAGTAAGCTCTATGATTTTAGCTTGTGCTTCTTTAAGCCTGGATGGATCAATCATTCTAAGTCTCCGTAGTTCTGTCCAACTTTCACTTCTGCATCGAGCGGCAGATCAAGACCCCACTTTGGTGGTCGCTTCATTTCTTCTTCGGCTATTACTCCCAGAGTAGACACCAGCCCATCGGGGCAGACATATATCAGCTCGTCATGGACTTGATGCGCCAACGGTATCCGTATATTAATTTCCCTTAGCCTATCGTCAATACGCTTGGCTGCCTCCATGACGTGTAATATATCAAGCGCTTGCACATGGTTCTCAGTGAACTTACCACCGTAAATTTCCCTTGTCTCACGACCGAAAGTAAATTTCTTTTTGTTGCCCACTATATGTAAGTTGTCGTAATATATTCGTAGCCCGTTCGGTAACACTAAGTCAGTCCCATCAGTGTATGATGGTCCCACCCGCATTGACGTTGGTGGGGGTAATATCATCTCCCGTACTGATGTGGGTGCTGGTGATGCCATTTCCCATAGTATTTGCTCGTTCACCCTCCATGACTTAACGATATTCCTGAACCGTTGTCTATAGAACTGAACCCATAGTTCACACTGTGAAAGCGTTACATCTGACGGCAAGTCTATCCCATTCACTGCCGCTTGTGAAACCAATTGACTAAAGAATTTCTTCGCTCCCATTTGAAAGCCAAGACCTAACACCGTATTCTTACTAATAAACCGCTCAAGTTTGTCGGCCTTAGTTATTTTACGTTTGAACAAGTCTGAGCCAAACCAGCAATACACGTCTGACCCCTTAGCAAACTCCCGGAGTAACTCGTGCTCGTCAGCAAGCCATGCTGTTAGTCGTGCTTCGATTTGAGATGCATCTACTGCAACGACTTTATAACCGGGCGGTGCAACCATTGCTTGACGTAGCTTTTTGGACTTACGCGATGGTAAATTCTGTTGGTTGATCTTCCATTCACCCGAGAACCTATGCGTGTGTGCGCCTCCATATCTAAGAGCGACTGGCATCCACGGCGTTCCGAACGCGTGCTCTGCCGCCACTGTCATACCGATAAACCGTTCCGTACGTCGTTCTTCTAATGTAGCCCTTATACCTATACGAGCGGCAACGAGTGCCTGTACATCTGGGTTCTCATGCTCTTCGAGTTCACGGAAGCCCTCGTCACTCTTAGCGAACGCGTAGACTGTCTTACTTGGATCGGTGGGGGATTGTTTTGTTGGTGGCTCGATACCAAAATTACGCAACGCCACTGCAAACAAATGACTTGATAGTAAGTCTTTGCGTGTCAGTCCTACTCGCGAGAGTAATACTTCTTTCTCAGCTTGCACTATACCTAGATGCTCATACAAGTGTGTCAGATCACCATAGAAATTAGGTTGAGTACACATTTTAAGTACAGTGTCCATCACCCATAGCTCTGAGCGTGGAAAGTGTTTAGCAAGTCGTCTAGTAATACTACGACAATTGCGAACATCTTGTAGGCTGTACTCTTTAAATTCTTTCCATAGTACTGGTTGCGCTTCCAAGTCCCTACGTCGCATCCCCTTTACTTTGTGTATTGTCTGGCCTTTAGGCGGCAGGCCAAGAACACCTGACACGTTTTCAAGGTTCACCCTGCCGTTATAAATTTTATGTTGTAGTACAGCGCGTACAATACCCATTGCATCTATGAGCATGTCAGGGTGTATGCCGTACCTGAACGCTAGAATACTCGCGTCGAATAAAGCGTTGTAACTGACGAATGCCCACGGTCGAGGATACTCTCGGAGTAAATCCGCTACGTCGTCACCCTCTAGAAAGTAAGTCAACAACTCATTGTTACCTTCGGCAATAGCACAGCCAATAGTTTCCCATCTATCGTCAATAATATACTCGTACGGTGTCAGCTTTTTGAGTGTAAATTGATCGTCGTAGTACGACTCGAAGTCCCCATAGACTAACTTCATGGCTGTACCTCTCTCGGACAGGATATGAAATACATGATCTTACCTTTACCCTGTTGATATACTTCTATCCAGTCAGTCCCCCATACATCTACTGTTGCTTCTGCCGCATAATAAAGTCCATTATGAATACAATAAATATGTGGTGGGCCACAAAAAGAAAACAATAAACAAACTAACTTCATGACTTGATATCCCCCATTTTCCGAGCTATATTCATGGTTTCTAACATTACCACTGTGGCTCGCGCTTTTTGCATTTGAATTAACTGGGGGTTGCCAGCAATTTCTAACATCTCTTCATCAGTTAATGCACGAAGGGTTAAATTACCTCTGAATATCATGATGTGTCCGCAATAAAGACAAATACTAACATCTCCCTTTTTAGGAGGATTATCATGTGTCATTGCACTTGCAGCATCCATTGCCTTGCCGCAATCGAGGCAATTGGACCATGGTAAACGTGTTTGGGTCATAGCTTTGGTCCCTTGTGTGTTAACCACCATAACGCACTACACCAACCAACACAAAATACAATAATTAAAATAAAAACAAAAGTTAAGGGTTGTAGCTCGCTCATGGGGGTTACTCTTGGGGTAAAGGTGGCTTGCCAAGGAATCGACGTTCCGCATCACGCTGTTCAGGTGTCAGCGGTGGCGCTTCTTGTGTAGTTGGCTGATAACCGTTTGCTTTTAGCCACTCTATGCTTTCTGCCAGCATTTTGTCAGTAGCATCGAGCCATTGCAATCGTGCCTTATGAACGGCGGCAAGAGGAACATCTGGCCTTTTCCAAGTCTCAAAATTGCTCTTGAGCCAAAAAGCTTGTGCCGCTTCAAGTGTAGGGTTGCGAAATAACGCGTTACGCTCCGCTAGCATGGTTCTGAGTTCTTTGTCCATCGCCAGTCTCCATTGCTAATCATTTCTATATAGTTGCCCCTGATCCAACTACTATAGAACCCGCCTAGCACGTAGACACCAAAGCGCCCCGTGCCGCCATTTACCATGCCTTCGCCTGTATAGTCGTTGGCGCACGGATCACAGAGCACTGTTACGTGGGGCCAACCTCTTTCGTGTCGTCCAGTGGCAAGCGTAGCCACCCCACCGTGTGCCGCAGTACTCCCTCTTCGTTCCGCATTTGTGGCCATATGTATTTCCCACATTCAGGGCAGTAGTTAGGGCGACGTGGATTGACCCAACAAATAAGCCCGTGGCAACAGGGCATCTCAATGAGCCTGAATATAACTTTGTCGTTGGTCGCTTGCGGCTTAGGTCTCATGATGTAAACCCTTTGTAATGTGCGGCCTTTTGCGCGGGCGATGATAGTTGCGCACCCTTTACGAACTCGTGGAAGTGATCGAGCAGTCCATCCTCGGTTAGGTTCTCATTAAGGACTGGGACGATAATAACTTTTGATGGGCCATTTGGATGGAGGGAGTCTACTCCCTGAGTAATGTTTCGTCGGGTCATATTGTAGAACGAAACCAACTCCGTGCCATACTTACATACCTGCCCGAACCACTTCGATACGCCCGGCACATGGCGTGGCTCTGTTGCGTTGAACATCTTTGATAGTATATCTTTCTCTTGAATAGTTAAATGCGTCTTGTCAATGTGTGGGATGACTAGACGTAACCATGGGAGCATATGCACGATCAAAGGTATGGAGTCAATGTCGCTGAACATCATATGAAATAGTCTTAACGTAGTCTCCCACTGGATAGCAATGTCTACTAGAGGCAACAACTTATCCCCCAACTCAGTGTCAGGTACAATAGAGTTTAAGTAGGTAGGCCATAACCAACCGTTGCGCTCACCTGCACCAACATAATTTATCGCATACTCGATTAACTCCGGGATCATACCGGGTTGCGTGTAGGTTTTTAATTTAAGATTATCAATAACATAATAGCTACGCTGAGGCATCAGTGATGACGCTTGCAACATTATATCATAATGAACATCAGGAATAAGAAGACGATAAAGGTGTGCTGGGTCCATTGGCTCAGAATGAATGATCAATGTCTCGTTGCCAATGTCTCTAAGTGTTTGAGAGATAACCCCCCTCACTTTGTGCCGTGCTTGTGAGAACCGTTCAGGCGTACGTTTCATTTCATACCATCCTTCATAGTTAATGCCAGTTGACATTTCACGATAACTGTTTTGGAATTTTAATAACGTCTCCGAAGGGGGCGGTATGATCAACAATGGTTGCCCAGATGACAGGGTACGGTGGCGCTTCATGTGGGAACGTCCCTTCAAGGTCCGTGAGATATATTAAGATATCAGGCTCAATGCCCTCACGCTGTATGCGTTCAAACACTGGCCGGAAGTTTGTACCACCACCGCCCTTGATCGGGCGTATCAAGTCTGAAGCGTCATCTATCTCAACGTACTCTTGCACGCGAGCATCACACTGGATGTATATCAACTGGCGCGGACGCGCTTGCTCCATCAACCCAACGCCTTCAGTGTTGAACATGTCGCAAGTCTTCTGGTCAATAGACCCAGAGCTATCGGTCGCGAACACCACTGTCCCACATCCATACTTCGCCTTGGATGGTGCGCCATACCCACGGATCATTAACTCGTTGTCAAGAGTATCCCACGTTGAGAAGTCCGCTCCAAGTCTCTTGCTCACCATGACAGGCAACTGATCACGCCAGTCAATCTGTGGTGTGAGTAACTTACATAGCCCACGCTCTAATGTACTCGGAAGTTTCCCCTGCCCTCGTGCGCTCTCAATGGCGGCAGAGAGAGCATTGTCCCATGCCTGCGGATTGCGTTCGTCCTGTGCCTGCGCAGGTGTCTTGCCACTACCCTGCCCCGGTTTAAGATGCTTGTCGAAGCTCTTGCCGGGGCTTACTCCCGGAGTATCGCTCTGACCTTTCCCTTGAGCCTTCTCGTTCTCGTAGTTCTTCGCGCCCCTCTTGCCGCTCCCATAGATGTGCTCGAACAACTTGCGGTACGCCGTGCTGATGTCATCTTGATATGTAATGCGAGCAAGACCATGATGAGCATCAGGTGGCATCTCACCTACCTTGCCCTTGACCAGTAGATCATTGACCATGCAGTCGGTTGATACTTGGCATATGTTATTGTTGAATGGTAGTTTCAAACCATCAGGATACAGGATGTACCCTACTTGTTGGAACCGAAACATCGCCCCGCAATGGTTAAAGATCGCATGACATATCTCATGACACCCAATGAACACACGATATAATAGTTTATACTTGAAGAACGTTTGTGGGTTGATGAACATATATCTATCGTCAGTGGCGGCAGTGGGGATTTGATCTGTGAACCATCCTAACTCTTTGTCTTTGTCCTGCATCATACGGAACCATACGTCGGCAAACGCGGGCTGGTTGACCAGCAATGCCGTACGAGTTTCCGTCCAGAGCTTGACGTGTAGTGGAGACAAGGACAACTTCGGCCACTTGTTTGTGCCGGTGTCAACTGTGATCGCGCCTATCTCTTGTGCCATCGTTACTCCCCTTCACTCTCAGAGTAATCTTCTTCGTGGGTGACGGCAGAGAAGAGGGGAATGTGTATCGTTCCTTTCTCTTCGTCGCACGTTGTGATCGTCATGGTTGGCGGACGCCGTGACAACATGGCGCACTCAGAGTAAAGTGTCTCCGCACTCTGCCGTAGCAATTCCCCGAACACTGCACGCGCCTCCGGGTCATCCGTGCGCATGTCAGCTTTGATCTCGATTACAAAGGTTGTTCGCATGTGTGTGCTCTCCTACTGGTGGTGCTAGTAGTGCTGGTGGTGTTAGTGCGAATATCTTATCGCATCTTATTCTATAGTTCGCCCATGCTTTAGCTATGGCCTTATTAAGAGCCACAGTGGCGGCAACAAGGGCTTTTTGTTTGGCTATATTCTTTGGAGACTTGTAAGGTCTCCAACCTTTTGGTGGCGCAAGGAATTTGACCTTGGGTATACTCCCAGAGTTAGAGGGAAGCGGCTTAGCCTTACGTCTAGGCTTAGCTTTTACTTTGGGCTTGCGCTTAGGTTTGGGCTTAGGGCCATATCGTTTTACCCACCATGCGTGCTCTTTAACCGATAGTCCGGGAGGGATGAAAAAGTTCTTGGTCATCACGCTGCCTGCCTATGGTCACGCTCGTAACCCTCAATGATGGCGATCAACTGTGCGTTGGACTTGCACCAAGCTCTGAACTCAGGCATGATCAACACCCGCGCGTTGCGATCACGGATCATCTTCACCATCATGAACTGGAACTCGCTAGGCATGCGACCCATGAGAGTACCAAGCGCCACACTGTCCTGCGGCTTAGCCCAATCGGCAAGCTTGTACGCGAACAGTCGTAGCTTGTCTGGCTCGTCAGGGATTTTAATTGTGTGGGGATGGGCGACGCTGTCAGCGTATGACGGTAGCTCTTGTCCCATCCTGATGTGCAGGAACAACGCTTCAGCATTCTCTTTGCCGATACCTCCTGATACCGTGCCTTGCGTTGTCACATCCAATGGTATCTTACTCTTGGAGTAAACAGCCATCTTGGCGCGTAAGAACGTGTCTGCCTGTGCCAATGATCTCGGTGTACAATACGGCCCTTGAACTTCCGGTGCTTTCATGAACAATATGTGTGGATGTGTCTCACCAAAGTCTATGATCTCAGGTAGGACTTTATTCTTCTTAGCCCACTCAACCCAATCCTCAGTGCTATCCCGTACGGGTATGAGCATCTGAGAGTTAATGATAAAGTCGAACGTCTTTGTGCCGCCGTTACGCGAGCCTAACGGATTACCGGCAGACCAAACAACCCATCCCTCCGGCAACCAATGGGTACCAACACGCTTCAGTAGTTTCATGTCGCGTGTGAGTTTGCGTTCTTCGGGCTGCATCTTATCTTCTTCATCAATGAAGATCATACCCCCAGAGTAACTGTCGATGGGTCGCCCCTCCTTGGTGAACCACCAATAAGGTAACGAGAAGTGTGACACGGACTTCTTGAGTTCCTCGTGCACATTCATTTGCATGAACCCGCACAGCCACGGCAGTGTGACGGTGAGCCCATTAATATACACAAAGCCGTAGTCACCCTCCGGGTCCACTTGCTTCATGATATGGGGGAATTGTTTCATGATACTAGTCTTGCCGCGACCAGCATCACTCTCAATGTGGAACGCTGGCCCGTCATCCTCAACGCTGGCTGAATACCAAACAGGTATCTCCGCCGCTATCTCACTTAACGTCATGCTCATTTGTGTGCTCTCTCTTCTTATGTTGACGCAACGCTTCGCGTGCGTTTTGGTTGTAGTCTTTTGTTACATCTAGCAACAGGTTAGCGAATTTTTTATGGCAGTTTTCTTTTCGCATACGATGTGCTAGATCACGGATGAACCGACGAAACTCCCGCTTACTCATTGGCTCATCCATGTGGTTTACCCTGAGCCTGTCGAAGGGTTACTCTTGGGGTAACTGTTTACATTCTATCATACAACCTTACCACTTGTCAATACACGCGTAGGTTGTATTTTACTCGACAATCAAATAAGGATGACCCAAGTTTAGTATATCGTCTGCGTCTGAGAACTCCACCCCATTAACGGAGTAGTAGTCCTCATACCTACTAATAGTTACGTCCATTTCCAATTGTTCTTTAGTCATTGCCTGCAATACAAGCAATAATTCTTGGTACGTCATGGCTATTACTCCGGGAGTTAAAAGGCGGCAGAAGAGGATTGGGGGATGGGTACACACACGAAGAAAGCCCATCCCCCGCCCTCTACCCATACTTTCGTCCATGTCGTGGATGGGATAGACGCCGATAGCGGGGGCTATCGGGACGCTGGGTAAACTAAAAACCTTGTATCATCATGCAAACGTTATAATTCTTCTCGTTGCGTGAATTCAGGCGGCAGAAACGATTGGCGCGACGCTCTCTGTCATCGTCCATACGTTCCATCTCATGCTCAAGCTGCATGCCATGTAGGGCGTCGGCAGTGTCACTGTCCCATTGCGCGTGAGCATGGTTGCATGGGAGCATTACCCCGAGAGTAACGATTGCCACAACGACGCGCGCGATTTGATGATAGTTGTACATGTTACTGCTCGTTGTCGTTGGTTGACTTGTCGGCGGCAAGATAGGGTGGCTCCAGCTCTGCAATCCACCACTCTACATTATTAAGTTCTTCGAACTCTTCTGCATAGAGATTTGCTTCTAGAGCAGTGTCAAGCGGGCCAATGAACTTGAGCCCACCTATTGGGTTACCATATACAACGATGTACTTCATGTGCTTTCCTTCTGCTTGAAAGACTGGACCATACTCAGTCATCACAACCTTATCAGTCATATTAGTTTAACTCCCTGCACTGTTGTCCAGTACTCCATCACGCGACGCGGCACATCGTGAATGTTCTTCGCTCGGATAAACTCTCCGGCGCTAATAGTACGTCCGCTAGTAGCACGTAGGTCGTAGCAGTACACTGGCAGACCCTTACCCCAGTATACCTTATAGTGTTTGCCGTTCAAGTCTTTCCGTGTAGTGCAATAGTTTTTGTCCAATCGAACTTTACGGATGTTAGCAATATACAAAGGCAAATCCATTGGTACTTTCTTATATAATGTTTTGTTGCGACGCATGTCGTGTGCTCCCTGTTCACTGAGCGGCAGCGTAAGTGAACCACTATGACATAAAGAAAAGGGCCAGCTTAACGCACTGGCCCATGTTCAATCGCGCCATCACTGTGTACACCATAGGTTAACCGGATGGGTCCGTCAGCCTATACCCAGTCTCTATCACCGGGGATTACTCCTAGAGTAAGGGTGAGACTTACTCCGTCTCGTCTTCGAGGACCAGTTCCTCTTCGTCCTGCTCGTCAGGCTCCGACAAGTCGTCAGTGCCTTCCGTGAGACCCTTTTGGATCTCAGCCTCACGCGCCTTGGCCTCCTTCTCCGCCTCGGCCTGCTCACGCTTGGCCTTCGCATCAGCCTTGCGCTTGGCAATAGCGGCAATGTCGGCATCGCGTTGAGCAAGTTCCTCCGCACCGATCTCACCCAGAAGAACACGCATGGCCTCGATGATGTTGACCAGCGTCTGGTGACGGATAGGCTCGCGACCATTGGACTTCTCAGTCGCAGCCCTGCCACGGTGTGCGCTCTCGCTCAGGTTCAATGCCTGAATGAGCAACGACACACCCGTCGTTTCCTTCACCTCGATCGGCTCGTTGAGCAAGACGGCTTCCATCTGCTCACGCGTCAGACGTTGACCGCCCGCTTCCGGCTTGCACTGTGCGACGGCAACAGAACAGACCGCTGCGTACGTAGACCGTAGCTTGACGCGTTCGCTGAGTTCCGGCGACGCCATGACCTGCTTGTGCAAGTCCATCGCATCATCGAAAATCGGCTCGGCTTCATCCTCGTACTTCTGACCAAGGCGAATGAACGCTCTCACCTTGGACAGCTGTGACGCTTGCGACGCCTTCTCGGCAGTGGTGAGACCGCCCGCTTCCGCGACAGATGACTCGCTGAAAGCTCTGTACATGTCACCTGCGTCTTGCGACTTGGGTGACGGTGTCAGCACGCCCGACGCACCACCTTGCACTAACACACGGGCAAAGCGAATGAACGCCCGCTTGCCTGCGCCATCAGCCTTACCAAACTCTTTCGCCTGCCGCATCAAAGACTTTTTGTCGTCGTCGCGGTTCGGCTGCTTGACTTTGGGTTGAACTGGTGCGCCGCCAGCGGTAACAGGAACGGTTCGCACGTTCTCGTCTACCGCTTCATGCTTTACTCCCGGAGTATCAGGAGCGGCAGAAGTGGGGTCGGGAGGAAGTGCGGACGCGATATCGTCCAACGCTTCCTCGTCAGTGCCTTTGAGTTTAATCGGTCGAGTTGCCATTTGATTTGCTCTCTTTCTGTGACGGGATGTCACTGTGCCTACTGTATATTACTCTTGGGGTAATTGTCAATAGGCTAATAGCAGTAAACACGTACGCTTACCGCAAATCTGTATACAAAATAAGCATGACCCTAAATGATAATTAGATAGGGATTTTCCGAAAATGTTTCACTGTTTCCCTGCAAGCGTCTGAGCAATAACGTAATCCTCTATATGGATAGATCATGTTTAGACATTCATGATTAGCGCATTTCTGTAAATCTTGCAACATTTCATTCTGTATTTGCTGCCGCATTGCTTGTTTGTTGGCGGCAGAATTGACGCGATCAATGTATGCTAATTGTTTGTGGGAATTACTGCAATATTGTTTTAGTTTTTTACCAATAGGTTGTATAACTTCACGGCTATTACAATAGTCACAGAAGTATTTTGGGGTGACGCCAATAGGGTTAAAATCTTGTGGAACGTCGTCTAACCCATACCATTGCATCTTCCAGAGAACCTTCCACATTTGATTACTCCCGGAGTAAAGGCGGCAAAGTGACAACACATTTTCGGAAAAACAGCAAATAATGTTTTGAATATGCTGTACATTTACTTGCTGACTTTCCGAACAATGTGTATTGTGATCGTTCTCACATTAAAATTATTCAATGATATCAACATGTTAGGCTGAAAACCGTTATGTGTAAGGCTGCTCGAAAACAACCAGCCGTATATTGACGATTTGAGTACTATATTTCAGAAGCTGTATCAATATGTAAACGTCAATATAGGGCGCTTATATTATATACATATTACACATTATCATTTAATCTTTCTAGAGCGGAATTTTTTTTGCCTGCCGCTAGTTAGCGAATGTCCTTAAAGTAAAAAATTAAGAGAATATTTTAAGTTTTCTCAATGATATCAATGACTTAGTATAACAAATGTATCAAGTGATAACAACATGTTATCACCAGTGAGCCAATAATCTTGTGCGCTGCTTGTGCCGCACATGAAAAGGACGCGTGATTTGAACGCGTTTGTTGAAATCATGGTGAACGTCACGCAAATGGGCGTTCCGGTCGATGTTCTGAATTTTAAGTTTCGCTGCTTTCTGTTGGAGCGCGCGATTTGAGGAAGATGACATTTGTTTACTCCGGGGGTAAACATTTCCGGTTTTTCCGAAAATGTTTGATGCTTTCACGTTTGCACGCTACAATGATTAGTTAATCGGCAACATTGGCGTTAAATCTTCTGGTCTTACGTAAATATACAGCATTGCAGGTTTTCCGCAAAACGTTCCACCTTTGACAATACATGCGCCGGGAACAACATCAACTGTTGAACCATTGGCAGGATTGTCCCAAGGTGCGAAATTGTTGTAACGATCAAGATTACCTGCTTTGCGACCGTCAAGTGTTGCGGCACGATACTGATAACGTGATCCACCGTCCCAATTGAGACCGTAAATTGAAACGCTATTAGTCGCGATTATTGCGACTTTATGGCGCTTGTAATCAGGAAACGTTGCATCAACGATGTTGCGAACGTGTTTCGTGGGAACATAAACGAGATTGTACATTGTGCGCTCCGTTCAGGCAAATTGCCAAACGTAGCGTGCAAACGTGAAAGCATGATCGGGGAGCGTTGCTAGCGCCCCCCGTATGACCATGTCAGGTTTGGGCATTGAACCTGAAACCGTCTTACAGAACTTACTCTGTAAGTAACCCTCTTGCACGTTCAGGCAACATCGCCTTTCCGTGGGACAGGGTTAGCGTGATCGCGGAAACGCTAAGAGCCTGTCTGGGTGTCAGCCACGGGCGCAACTCTGCGCCAAGTAGGGCAAGGCTCGGCCGACTTAGGCCAAGTCAGCGCGCGGAGTCCGCCGCACACTAGGAACCGTCAGCCGCGTTGCACACTCGTTGCCGCTGTAGGCTACGTGCAATTCGCTGCTTGCACACTTGTGGCGTGGTTTCCCAATGACCCCCTGTAAAAGGGGGTCTCACAAGCGCTGAGCGTGGCTAGGCTCAGACCATTCGACCGCCGAAACACCTCCAATCATCTGACGGTCGCACCATAGCGCCGCCTACCCTAACGACGAGGATACTCCTGGGGTAAGGACCGACCCGCCGCCCTATGTTGGACCGGCCGGGGGGCAAGCCTGCGAGCGTTTAGGTACCGACGAAATACCTAGGACCCAAAAAATCTGGGGTACCAAAAACCCTCATACCGTCACAGGCTTGTACCATCATCACCATCCAACCCCTCAGCCCGTAGTCTAGCCTTAACCGTAACCATAGTACGGATAATAGACTCGTAATCCTTACTAGCTAACCATTCCAATAACTGATCAGCCCTAAGTCTAGGATCACCAATATCAATACTCTCCCACCTACTCTCCTTGCCGCTTGTAAAAACGCTGCCTTCAACATAAGCGCGAATAAAAATACCCGTATCCATTCCCATTACTCCCGGAGTTTAAGACCACGTTCATTTCCTGTTTTTCAGAATAATGTGTAAACTATACACGAGACATTAGTCTCATTCTCTAAATAATAAATGGATATTCTACTCACGTACATTATTCTGAAAAACAGGAAATATACTTGAACTATTATAAATTCTTTCATCCCATTCGTCTAATAGTATTTCTTCTAATTCTATAGCGCACATCGCTTTATCTTTATACTCTGAGAGTAAATCGCATGAGCTAAACACTTCATACGTTTCTCGGTCGAAGCCCCACACGTTCAGAGGGTATGACTTGACCGCTCTCCTATTCGCTTCCTCATCTGCCGCCTGTGCCTTCGCCTCTTTAGCGTGCCTAGCACGGATTTTCTTAATTTCCGCTATGATCTGCTCCGCACGTGCATGCGCCTCTGCTATGACGCGAGATTGCTTTCTTGCCGCTTCCTCTGCAATAGTGCCGAGCTTGACTTTGTCCGTGAGGGTTGCGCGTACGTGGTTACAGTCTTTGCAGTTCTCCCATGGGGGAAGATTGAAAAACTGGCGGTTGCGGCAGGAAGCACAAATGAACACTTCGAGTTCCTCAGTGTAAAGTATACCATAATACAACCTACGCGTGTATTGACAAATGATGTCGGTTGTGTTATGATATACATACCACAATAAGAGGGAATAGTCAAGAGGAAACAATGGAGTCAATAAAATTTATTTGCATAGACTGTAAGTCAACAGTCTATTCGTGGTGCCTTGACGCGGTTGACATTGAGCAGGTGCTTGTACGTGAGCGATGCGCTGTCTGTACATGGATACACAGTATGTCTGACCTGACCCCTGAACAGGTACAAGAGATACGCACTATGACTGCAACCCTTCGTCCTTTACCCTTGGAGTAATACCGTCATGTTAAAAGGTGTAGTCACACTAAATGATGTAAAGATACTGATGGTTGGGTTAAGCTTCCAGAACCTTGATAAACTCAGGGCTGAGCCGTTAGATGGGTTCATCAAAATCGTTGGCAAGGATATTGGTCTACCGATTGACATATGGATATTTGCGGGGGAGACCGAGTCACATCTATATGACTTCGTACAAGGTGGTATCGACGAGCACACTATTGTGCATATAAGTGACAAGTTGAAAAGCTCATGAGTCAAGCGGCAGCGCAGACGAGTTACATAAAATGAAACCTCATCAATATAGCGGAGTTGAAAGAACGTTTATTTATAATGCGCCCCCTACTATTAGTAGGTTCATGCAGTCACAATCATTCGGGCGTTTACTATGTGGACCCGTTGGGTCTGGCAAAACTACCGGCTCACTAGTCGATCTCACTCGGAGAATGAAACAGCAGATGCCTGCGTTTCAGGACCCTGTACGTCCTAACAACCCAAGAAGGTTCACACGCTATGCGATCATCCGACAAACTCTCAAACAACTTAAGGATACTGTGCTTAAGGACGTATTATCGCGATACGCCCTTATTGCTGATTGGAGGGTGTCCGAATCTACGCTTTATTTTCGTGAGGGTGATATTCACTCGGAATGGCTTTTTGTTCCTCTTGACGAACCAGAAGATAAGCGCCGCCTTCTCAGTACCAACCTTACGGCAGCTTTTATTAATGAGTGTATTGAGATCGACATAGACTTGATTAGTGACATCGCGGGGCGATGTGGGCGATACCCTAACGACGAGTTGGGTGTGCCTACGTGGAAAGGCATAATGGCTGATACCAATATGCCTCCCGAGATGGCACCGTGGGCTAAGTTCATAAAACGTGGGCTATTGGGTGAAGTGCGTGAGTGGGAGATATTTCGGCAACCGGGAGGGCGTGAGCCTAACGCTGAGAACCTTGAGCACTTAGAGCAAACGCCTGACACGGTTATACTTCCTATCGACCCTACTCCCGGAGTAAGCCCAGAACAAATACAAAAGAACTTAGAAATACGTCGAGCGCAGGGACGCAAATATTATGAGCGGCTTGTCGCGACTGGTACCCCTGATTATATTCGTCGTTATGTGGACGCAGATTTCGGAAAAGATCCCTCTGGCTCTGCCGTATATGGAGAGAGCTTTATTTATGATTTTCATATACGTCGTGGCCTTGAGCCTGTGGACGACCGAATGCTTATTATTGGTCAAGACTTTGGGCGGAACCCCGGAGCCGTTATAACACAACTCACACATAGAGGTCAGTTGTTAGTTCTAAAAGAGATACCGACTTCTGGGATGGGACTGCGTCAACACATTGAGGAACAACTTAAACCTGCGCTCGCCACACCTCGCTTTGCCGGACGTAGGTTCATTATTGTTGGCGACCCTGCCGGTATTGCACGGTCTAGTTTGTTTGAGATGAATGAGTTTAACCTATTGTCACATTTGGGTCTACCTAATGTTCCGGCAGTAAGCAACGACATTGATAGACGCGTTGGTGCAGTGGAAGGGTTCTTCCTTGGGAATGTTAGGGGTGAGGGTAAAATATTAATTGACGAGGATGAGTGTCCGTTATTAGTCGAAGGGTTATTGGGTGCGTACCGTTACCCTAAAAATAAATATGAGACCGATAGACCGCTCCCCGAAAAAGATACACCATGGTCTCACGTGCAGGACGCGTTACAGTATGCGTGCTTGACCGCGTCGAGCGCGGAAGCATACTCGTACGCCTACGGTTATACTAAAAGAGCACGTGAGCGACATGCACGACGCGCACCCTTTAATAGTAAGGCTTGGACTTGAGGGAAAAGTCATGATGGCTAAGTATGTAGCAATTGTATTGTGTATCGCACCACCTGATGCATTAATGTGCGATCATAGTTATTTGGTAGATACTCACGAGGTTAGTCTAAAAGAGTGTAACGAGGTTGCTCAAAAGACGATGAAGGGTCTAACGACTCCCGGTATTGAGATTGTGTGTATCAGGGTGAAATAACATGACTACCCCTATTACTCTTAGAGTAGCTGAGACCAAGTGGGCTCCAAATGAGCGCATTATAATATTGTTGCGTGAAGCATTACGCGATGCAAAGGCAGGTAAAATACAAGCGATGGGTCTTGCTCTTGCTATTGTGAATAATGAGTCTGACTCTGATATGGGTAGATCGACTGAAACAATTTTATCATTTACTGATGGCTGGTCACATAGTTTAACCACTGCGGTCTCAACATTAGCATTTCGCTTGAACTATGAGCGATATACACAAGGCTCTGTCATGCCGGACCCTACACTTACAGATGAGGACGAGTAGCGCGCCCGAAGGGCTTGCGCCACTCTAAGCATGTGCGTTTACGCGTACACGCTAAACGCATAGGGAGAGTAACATGGAAGTAAAAATTAAACCAAACCAATACGGTGCTAGAGAGCTACAATGGGCGCGTAGACTTCATAGTGACACGCAACAAATATGGGAGGCTCATAGCTTAGACCGTGAAAGGCTATATAATGTCAGCGGTATTGACGATGGGATAATGTGGCAGTGGAGTTTGGGTTGGCGTGTTGGTAGCGAGCCACCACAATTCGGTGCAACCACGTTCTTTAATAGATATGAAGCACAGGAAGTTGCGCAACATATTGAGATGCGCTATGAAGTCAACGAAGAAAAATTAAAAGACATTGCAGCGGGAAACGAAATAACTGTTGGGGGTAATGCGTGGAAATATTATGGCATACATGACAATAAGAGACTATGGATATGTGTGTTGCCCGGTGAAAATAGTGCATACGTGGCAACGAGTTCGTACGATGATCCTAAGCAGACATGGGTTATATCTAAGCGTGAGTGGGTGCCTTCTGGTAAAAATGATGAAATGCAGAAACTTGATATAAAGAAACTTGGAGAATATAAAAACTTAACTCAAGCGCAAATGAGCGTCGCCCGTCTTACTTATAATGGTTCCAAGTCATCGCTAGCAAATACAGACGAAAGGGATGAACCATGAAATTGGATATTGGAAGTTTGAGCGTTAGAGACTTTATTCTCGTTGACATGTTCTTGGATATTATCGCTGATCTCGTCTTCGTTACTCTCGGAGTACTCATCAACATCTACAATCGGGCCACCCAATTGCACTTGCTCTGTATTACCCTCGGAGTAATTTATCTGTAGATTAAAAATATTCCCCATTGTACCTTCCCTTGTGCCTGCCGCTGGTTCAAGCGCGCCTAGACCACCGATTTTTGCAATGGTCTCAAGTGCTTTCACTTTAGAGTTCAGTGGTTGGTCGTCTTTGGTGCAAGCAAAGAATACTTTCATAATCAGTTCTTCGACGATGGCCGCAGCCTTGAGTTTAACTCGCTTATGGGTATTTGTTGCGCCCTGCCATTCAGTCTGCGCGACTACGAGCGCTTCCTTGAAAGCGCGAGTACCAGAAAGTCTTAGGTATTCCTCACGCGTAATATTGAGATGAAACAGTATATTGTCTATCTCTACCACGTCTTTGGCGATTTCTGTTACTAGGTACCTTATCTTGTGCTCTGTGATTGGCATTTTACAGGTCTCTCTTAGTGGTAAATTAAGGTATACCTTAATTTACAATGATAAAATGTAGACATAAAAATGACACATTTCCATCATAATTTTGCCACAATAGCATATTATCATGGCAAAAGTATGGCAGAAATTGTGCTCTCCGTCATACGAGTATGGGGGCCGGTTCGATCCTCCCGCGGAAAGAGCGGCCCCCATTTTGTTTGTTTGTTTGTTACTCCGGGGGGTAACTTGACCACTAGGGTATGGAGTGTAACGATATAGAAAATTAATAAAACGTGCCTCTTGGTGGGGTCTTACGCGTTGTAGGCGGCGCAGATACAGACGCACAGGTTAAGCGCGAAGCCGCTATCCGTGCGCAGGCGCAGCTTCCCCCCGTTGCAGAATTAACTGGCCTAGCCGGCTTTATAAATGACCAATTTACATTGATGCGGCGGCATCGAGATAACACGAGCGCCGGCTGGGCACATAGACTTTTGAGAGCACTTCGCGCGTTTAATGGTGTCTACGAAGAAGACATTCTACAAGAGATAAGAAAATTCGGAGGATCACAGGTATACGCGCGCATCGTTGCGATGAAAGCGCGAGGGACTACGTCCCTCTTGAGAGATGTTTATCTTGGGACTGAACGACCGTGGGGGCTTGAGCCTTCGCCCGATCCCCCCGTACCACCTGAGATATACCAGTCCATACAGAAACTTGTAGAGTCAGAAATACAAGGGGCAGTTCAAGGTCATTTACAAGCGTTACATGCTCAGCAGGCGCATGCGGCGGGTGTGGCCGCGATGCACACTCAAAACGCGCAACAGCCCGCAGTTGCTCAAGCACAACAACCACCAGCGCCACCACCCCCTGAACCATTACCTGATGCTAATGCCATACGAGATAGATTTACCGAACTCGAAACGGCAGCGCGTGATGCGGCAAAGAGAAATGCGGCGAAGAAGGCAAAAATTGCGGAAGATAAAATTCAAGAAATTCTTGCACAAGGCGGGTTCTATACAGCATTCGCAGAGTTCCTAGTTGATCTACCAATTTTCCCATACGGAGTTATTAAAGGGCCAGTAGTTAGAATTAAAACCAACGTAGAATGGCAGCGTGACCCTAATACTCTCAAGAGTAATCCGCTCACAACGCAGAAACCTTATTTGTGTTGGGAACGTGTTAGTCCATTTGATATCTACTGGACACCGGGGGTTGCAAATATAGCTGATGCAAATGTCATTGAAAGATCACGAGTTACACGAAAAGAGTTAAATGATTTACTCGACCTCCCCGGATTTGATCAACAAGCTGTCAGAGCTGTTCTGGACGATTATGGTCGTGGAGGTCTTGTTGATAATTGGGACCAGACCGACGCAGAGCGAGCAATACTTGAGTCCCGAGAGAACCCTCGATTTAACCAATCAGGACTGATCGCATGTTTACAATTCAGTGGGTGGGCTCAGGGTAAGCAGATTTTAGAGGCAGGCTTCCCTGCTCCAATGATACCTGATCCGACGCGTGATTATTTTATTGAAGCATGGCTGATAGGGCGATATGTTATCAAAGTTCAACTTTCCCCATCGCCGCGAAAACGCCATATTTATTACCTTACCTCTTTTGAAAAAGTGCCGGGCACTGTCGTTGGTAACGGACTCCCGGATTTGCTCACTGATATTAGTACCGTGGCGAATGCCACTCTACGAGCACTTGTTAATAATCTCAGCATTGCGAGTGGACCACAAGTTACTATTAGCGACGACCGATTGGCAGACGGTGAGGACGGTGAGGAACTGTATCCTTGGAAACGTTGGCACATCAAGTCTGATCCATTTGGTAATAATACTCAACCTGCGATTTCATTCTGGCAACCGCAAAGTAATTCCCAAGAGTTAATGGCTGTCTATACTGCGTTTAGTACGTTGGCGGACGAGATGTCCGCTATTCCTAAGTTTGTGCAAGGTATGCCCGGAGCGGGACCGACTGGTCGTACTGCTTCTGGGCTTGCTATGCTCATGCAGAACGCTGCGAAGATACTTCAAACCGTCGCATCGAACATTGATAGAGATATAGTAGAAGGGTTGATAACAAACCTTCTTGATATGATTATGCTTACAGATACTTCAGGTCTGCTTGATGGGCAAGAAGAAGTTAGAATACTCGGTGTTAACGTCGCCATGGCTAAGGAAGCCCAGATACAGCGGGAACTTGAGTTTCTACAAATCACAGCTAATCCGATTGACATGTCGATTATTGGACCGAAGGGACGTGCAGTTGTCCTTAAACAGGTTGCGGACCATCTCAATATTCCCGGCGCAGATATCGTCCCCACCGAAGAGGAACTTAACAATCAGCAGAAGGCTCAAGCGGCTGCGCAAACCGGGGCTGCTCAAGGGCAGGAGGCGGCTGCGAATACGCAATTGGCTGGTCAGCATGGAGCGGCGCAGGCTCAAGGTCAGCAAGCACCGCGCCCAGCTAAAGGTGGTCCCCAACTAAACGTTGTTGGACCCGCCAGTAAAGGTCCACCGGCGGGCGCAATGCCACCGGGAGGTGGGGGTAATACCCCCGGAGTAACGACACCCCAAGCGGGAGAATGAAGAAGGAGAGTAAAGTGGTTAACATTGCTGAACTTAAGGCTGAGTTGGAGCGCGTAACCTATCAGGCAAAGCAGATGTGGGACGACGCCGCTGCAAAATGGAAATCCCTTGAAGCGGAGTTTGACGGTATCCGCGATCAAATCAAAGCCATCGAAGATCACGAGAAGGCGCAGGCAGAGAAAGAAGCGCAGAAGCAAGCGCAATCTTCGGCACCCCCTCCCGCACCTGCGACACCTCCTCCCGTGCCGTCCCCTACGCCGAACACTGCGACGCAATCTTCGACTTCAACTCCCCCAAAGAAATAAGGGTCTAAAGTCTATCGAGCGGAAGCGAAGATAGACTACATAGAAGAGAAATATAAAGGAGAGCAACGATGCCACGTAGAACAGGTGGAATGGGCGCTGGTGCCGCAGCGATGGGTGGTGGAGGGCGTAAACCGCGACAACCACCGACGATGATGGGTGGTCCTCCCATGGGGGGGATGGGCGCTATGCCCCCGCGGCCTCGTCCTCCTGTTGGTGGCGGTCCTTCGCCTATGGGCGGGGCTATGGGGCCGCGAGCTGCCCCCGGCAGTGGTATCGGAGCTTTTAAGAAGGGGGGAGAGGCGAAGCGCGAAGAGAAAAAAGAAGAAGTAACAAAGCACGCGCACGGGGGGCCAGTCATCGCTGGTCATAAGACCCATGGAATGCCCGGTACCATGCACAAAGTGGAAGAGGGTATCACCAAGGGTACAGGCAGTGAGGGGCGACGTGCTGGCGTGAAAGGTGTTGGTCTTGAGGCGATTTCGTCTCAGACTTCCAACGCTAAGGCGCGTATAGGTACACATAAAAAGGGGACGTAACATGTTGAGAGTTATCGCAGCACTTGCTTTTGTTCTTATTAGTACCTCCTTAGCAGAGGCCATAGCAACAGCGAAGGTTGTGCTTAACTCTACGGCATGGAGTGATCTTGGCGTTGGTCCTGCGCTCATTGGTCCTACTGGGCATGTTGTGTTTTTGATCGACGATACAGCCCCCACGACTGGCCTTCAGCAGGGGTTGGGATTTCCGATCAATGGTGGGACGCAGTGTCTAAACACAACGTCTCATGTGTGGGCAATGGCAGCAGATGCGTATCCTGCGTGGGTATTCGTTGCGCCTGTTGTAGGGTGTTAAGCGTGCGCGTTTACGCGAACACGCTAAACGCGAAATAGGAGAACTAAAATGGCGAAGTTTATCAGTAGAGACAACCACCAGAACAAAGACGCTGGCTTCTTTGCGCAAGGTGGCAAGACGAAGATGTTTGGCAAGGGCCACACTGGCAAGGTGGAGTCTGGTCAATCCGGCAAGTCGAGTCAAGGCTCTGAGAACGGCGAGTTCGCCAAGGGCGGTGGCTCGAACGAAATGTTTGGCAAGGGGCACGCTGGCAACAAGGTTCCTGCTGTCAGCGGGAAGCAAAGTCAAGTAGGGTAATTATTTGAGTGGTTCGCGCAGCGCAAGCTTGCGCTCACTCTGGGAGTAACTAAGATGGCTATGCCCCTTTATGTTGATATTGACTTTAGCCAACGCATGGCTGCATTAAGGGATGTGGGTATCCAGCTTGGCCTTGCGTCCAACTTGATCCCCGATGTGAGTGCGGCGAACAGCCAACGCACTTACTTGAAAGTCATCAATAACTACCGGGTCGCTAAGTCACTTGCCCCTCTGCCGTCTTTAGATTACACTGGGTTTGTGGCTGCGTTGAACGTATTGGTTGCATTGACGGCGACGCCAGAAATTCCAGAGGTTGTCACTGAGCCGTTTGTTAGCGGTACACCACCCTATGCACAGGGCAGTACGCTGAACTGTACTATGGGGAATTGGAGTAATGTACCAGTCTCTTACGCGTATCAGTGGCAGCGTGATGGCGTAAACATCGTCGGAGCAACGACAAACAGTCGTATTCTTGCGGCTGCTGACGTAGGTGGTCATGATTTGAGTTGCATAGTCACTGCCACTAACGCAGGAGGCTCTAGTTTGCCTTCCGCCAGTAATATTATTGTGGTGCCCTGATGTTAAGGCGATACGTGAACAGAGAAATCAATCATCTCGTTCCACGTCATCACTTTGACATTACTGCAACTACGGGTGTTGTTAATGAGATTATAGAGAAAATAATGGAGTTGGCTGTACAGTATAAAGTTACATTACCAGAAGAAGTACAGTTGTATATAAGAATAGACGTAGCAGAAATTGCCGATGCGTTCAAAAAAGTAGCAGGTTGGCAGGCAATTATTGTTGATAAACTCGAACTGCCAATTAAATTAAAACCAAAAGTATATGAACAAGTCGATTATAACTCAGTCGGTTTTATGGCTGACTATTATGGAGTAAAGATAAACGATATCATCGACGCTGCGGACACTGTGACACAAAGTTTACCGGAGAGCTTCCATGGATCGTATTAAAAAAGGTGACAGCAAGCCACGCTGGTATGACAAACCAGAGACTGACTTTGATGCGCATGACTGCCCTGATAGCGGTGGTCGATACCAAGAATTGAAATGTCTTGGTGCGTTTACCGAGGCTGTTCCTGGCACGAAAGAACAGCGTTGGCACGAGCGCAATTACTGCAAAGTGGAGCTTGCCAAGAAACCCACAGGAGAAGACGGTTTGGGTGGTTTGGCGCTCAAAGAAGATACGAGTGGGCCTCCATACTTGAACATTTCTGTGCCCAAGAGAGTTTTGTGAGTAATCCGGAGGAAAACTTAATAAGAGAGGCGTGGGCGCTTTCAAAGATAAACGCTGAGCAATGGGAGAGATATTTAATCGCGTTAGACGCTTACACCAATGATCGTGTTGAACGAGCACTAAGATCGCCGACTGCGGAGTTACATAGAACAGTAGGTATTGCACAACAAGCGTTAGAGTTTGCCTTAAATATGCGTGGATTAGACGAGGCACATGATAAGATTATGAGACGAGATGAGAAGAAAATATGACTATACTTTATACTGGAAATGAAGTCAGAGATATGGCCGAGCGGCTTGAAAGGCTGCAACGGCACAATGATTATCTTGCAAATCAAGTTCAGCATATGAGAGGATTACTTAAGGAACATGTTTTGACTGAAGAGGACAAAGTCAGGTTAGGCGTTGGGGATAGGGATATGATGTTCGATACCCCTAGTGCGTATCCAAGACAAGTAAGGGTAAGAAGATAACATGGCAAATCCAAACGAACAAACAAGAACCGTACGTACGAATACACCTGACCCGAACGCTCATCTTCCTGAAGCTGTCAGGCGTGCGGCTGCACGAGCGAACGAGTTATCAGAGCAGCAACGGATTGGTGGCGGACAACCGGGGAAGATGGTGTTCGCTGACATTGGTTCTCCTACACCACCAATTCCAGAATTACCGGCTCAGCCCGCCCGCGCGCAACCAAATCCTATATTGAGGAATGCATCACCTTCACCTCAACCTGCGCCCGCACCTGCCCCCCAACAGCGGGGTAATGGTCAGGGTAATGGTCAAGAACAAGATCGTCATTACTCTGAGAGTGAATTTAGGGCCATGGTTGGGCGCTTTGAAAAAGCGTCACAGGAAAACCGTGACCTTGTCAACCGTGTCGGAGAAATGCAGCGGCTCCTTGCTACGGTATCCTCTCCTGCCACCTCTCAACAGTCAGTTAATAATTTTGTTCCAAAGAGATATGTTACTCCTGAAGATGAGAAGGAATGGAGTAAAGAACTCGTTGATATGGCTCGTCGCGCTGCCCGTGAAGTGGCAGAGGCAGAACTAGCACCAGTACGTGGTGAAATTCAACAAGTGCGTCAGTCTTTAAGTGGCGTGCAAACACACGTTGCGGCAGACGCACGTTCGCAGGTTTATCAGGCGCTTAAAGAGCGAGTACCTGATTGGGAAGCACAGAATGACGACGAAGGGTTCAAAACATGGCTGGCTCAGATTGACCCCATGTATGGAACCCAACGCAAAGCAATCTTGATGCACGCTTTTGACCGTGGAGAAGCTTCCAGGGTTGTGGCGACATTTGAGAGGTATCAGGCGGAACTGGCTGCTTCTGGTCCTGTACAGACTGGAAGATCACAGCCGGGCAACGGGGCAGAAAGCTCTGGGAGTGGGAACGCGACTCACTCTAGGAGTAACCCTGCAACCACCCCGGCTGTCGATCTTGTAAGTCTTGCAGCACCGGGCAGAGCGCGACCGGGGCAGACACAAGCTCCCCCCGATAAGCCTATAGTAACAGGTGCGGAGATCGCGCAATTCTATTCAGATGTTACACGCGGAAAGTACGCTGGTCGTGACGACGAATATCGTCTGATCGAAAGTCAAATCCAAGAAGCTCTGAGGGATGGTCGCGTTCGCCGCTAAGTCAACAATACGGCTTAACGGAGAAACAAAATGGCACTCGGTCTTGCAGGTGGAGGTACCACACCTCCGCTATATCCTGCTGGTTCAATTAATCCTGACTATGTGGCTGCTGGTTTCGTTCCAGAAATATGGTCGGGCAAGCTTATCGAAAAATTTTACGCGGCTACCGTTCTCGCAGCTATTACCAACACTGACTACGAAGGCGAGATTAAGTCTTACGGCGATCGCGTTAAAATCCGCACCAAGCCGACAATCACCATCAACAATTATCTTGTTGGCGGCGACCTTACTCTGCAACGTCCTGTCGGCAGCAATACCGAACTCTTTATCGACCAAGGTAAGTACTTCGCGACTATTCTCGATGACGTGATCGAGAAGCAATCGGACATCAACAACTTGAGCATCTGGGCGGATGACGCGTCCGAGCAGATGAAGATCGCTGTTGATAGCGACGTGCTGAATTGGATGCATTCCGGCAATACCGGCGCTACTCCATGGGCGGACTCAAATAACCGTGGGGTTGCGGCGGGAATTATTTCCCATAACATCAATCTTGGTGTTACCGGAACACCTCTCGGCACAGTGGGTCGTAACCCGACGACGGGTCAGGTCGAGATGATCGACGTGATCTTGCGTATCGGTCAGGCGCTTGACGAACAGAACATTCCCGAAACTGGACGCTGGATTGTGATGCCTACTTGGGCGTCGTTCCAGATTAAGCGGTCAGAACTTCGCGAAGTGTTCTTGTCTGGCGATCAAGTCTCGATCCTTCGTAACGGTCGGTTCGGGCAGGTGGATCGGTTTACCATCTACGCGTCAAACTTGCTCCCTAGTGGTCCGGCCGGTTCTCCCGGCTTGGCGGCTACAGAGTGGGTTATCTACGGCGGTCATGCACACGGACTTACGTTCGCGTCGCAGTTGACCAACGTGGAAACGCTTCGCTCTGAGCGGACGTTCGGTCAAATCTTGCGTGGACTTCAGGTCTATGGTCGAGCAGGGTTGCCTGCGCCCCCGCTGGGCGTTGTTGCTCTCTGCGAGGCTATCGTGGTCCAAGCAGGTCCGTAATTAGGGGTGTGTCCTCCCACTCCTAAACTATCTGGGCAAGAGATGCGCAGTTCTTGCCCAGCTTTTTACACTCTTAGAGTAATAAGGTGAGTGTACATTGGCTACGTATTTCTTGGTAAGTGACTATCTATCTCTAACTAGGTCTTTCTTACAAGACTTGGTTGGGCCTCCTTATCGTTACTCTGACGACAATATTGCTACTGCGCTTAATAATGCTGTCGGTGAGATTGCAAGAATACGTCCTGATTTCTTCTTAGATATTAAATACCAGCAACCACTTCCTAAGAAAGCAACACTTGATCCTCTCGTGCCGGGTATATTCTCGGCCGAGTCACCGACTGATCTTGTGCCTATACCACGTCCGTTTTTTCAGCCAACGATATGGTACATGGCGGGACTGCTACAGTTCTGGGATGTTGAGGATACAACGGACGTAAGGGCACAAATGTTCCATCAGAAGTTTGTCGGTGCTGTTATGAGCTTGGCGGCGTAATACTCTTGGAGTAATGATGGCTACCCAGACTCAAGTTCGTATTATCGACGCTACGCGCATGACGTGCCCCGGCGCGCTCGATGGCGTTATTTATATGGCCCTCTTTGATGCACTCAAAGAGTTTTTCGCTCGCTCAAATTGCTGGCTATACGAAACTGTTGTCAGTATTGTCCCAAGCACAAACGATTATGTTCTTGAAGTTTGTGGCTCGTCGGTTGTAGTTAATCGCTTAATGCAAGTAATGCTTCCTCGTTTCCCGCCTCCAATACCCCCTCAGTATCTGCCAATGAGCCCTCCACAGTTTTTGGCGTTGTTGCCTAACAACGAGTTGGATGGAACTAGCGAGTCAATTAACCCAGCGTACTCTGTCCCCATCTCTGCCGTCTTATTAAACGCAGGCACATCTTGTCCGATTATGCGTATTAAGACAAATCCGCAACAGCCTCAATATTGGATTGCTACTGTTGCTTTGAATATTGGTGATCCGGTAAATCAAGATGGTCTACCGAACGTTCCTGATTGGATTTTGTCTAAATATTATGATTATCTTTGTTCTGGTGTAAAGTCTCGTCTGATGTTGCAACCGGGCAAGGGATATAGTTCACAGCAAGGTGCGGCATTTCATGGACGTAAATTTAATGAAGGTGTTGGTCTGGCCAGAACAGAAACGAGGGCTATGTTTACTTATAGTGGGCAACGATGGATGTTCCCACAAGGTTGGAATTATAGACAGCCGAGGATAGCATGACCTTTCCATACCCAATTCCCGGTGTAACGGCTCCACCCCCTATGGGGCCATATTACCAAGTAGGCAATCTTGCTAGTGGTCCTGATGGTTGTTGTGACTGTGCGAATGGGCAGTTGACCGTCGATGTTTCGGCAAAGACGTTAATTACGTTTGACTATACTCAGCAATTACCCACTGGAGTAACTATTGAGACTATCGCGTATGACGTAGCACAGATGGCAGTGGAAATGTTAGTTGTTACTGACATTACACTTGTCGGTAGTATCTCAACGTTTCAGGTTAGCGGTGGGGTAGTTGGTACGTCGTACGTGATTACTGCAACAACAAAATTATCAAGTGGTGAAATATGGATTGACCGTATTGTTGTTACGGTTCAGTCGTGCAATCTAGCACCGTATACTGGTCCGGGTCTTCTTTATGGACCGGCTCCAGTTATTATTTCGAGCACGTTATACTATAAAGCCATTGCAAATCAAATTGTGTTTGATCTGGGTATACCGGATCAGTTTGGTCGTGTGGGACTCCTAAGCGGCAACAATGTAAATGTTTATAGCACTGGTGACAGAATAGTCCCTATTTATGATTATTTAGTTAGTGTAGCTAACAATCAAATTACTTTGTTGACACCCACTGTAGTAGGTCAAGAAATTGTCATTGATATTCTCTCCGTGCCGCCTCCACCCTCACCGCCTGCGCCACCGTTAGGTGCGGCAATAAAGATGGAATATCTCCCCATTGCAACAATTAATGTTATACCTCCTTTGTCTTATGCACCGGATGGTAATGTGATGATGCTGTTCGTCAGTGGAACGGCATTCTTCCCAATTGGTCCTGATATTGCGTTCACGATTTCCGATAATACTTTGACTTGGGTTAGCACTATCTACTCAGTTCCACCGGGAGCAGCGGTCATCGCTGTATACACACATGTTTAAACGAGCCTTACTTTTTGGTGGTAGCCTCCTTACTCTTGGGGTAAGTGCGTTCGCGCAAGCGCCATCACCGGCGCAGATGGGCATTACTCCTACGACAGTGCCAGAAGTTTTACAGGTACTTGACAATACCCGGACTTGGGTTAAAATTGGTACTGTTGACTCGGTATCGCATACATTTACTGGGTTTAGTGCAGATGGTTCAATCATTGTTACTCAGCCTAATATTGGTATGCAACCGCTTACATCGCTGACGCCATTCGACAATGGACCATTAGTTTCGACATTGATGAATGTGATCGGTAATTTTGCTTCAATGCCTGGCACTGTACCATCTCAATATGGTGGTTCTTCGACGGTAAAATTTCCAGCTAAAGCTGGTCAGGCGAACACTATTTATTTTCTTAAACAACCACTTGAAATGAGCCGTAGTGGTCAAATCAATTGCGGCAGCGGTTCCGCCGGTAATGACGTGTTTGCTGGTGTTACTTTATTATTTGACGCAGGTGTTGACGGCGTCAGGATGGAAAGTGACGTGCAGACGCCAGACGGTGGTAACGCTGAAGGCGCGGACATTACCGGATGCCAGATCGCCAGTCTTGGCTATGGCATGGGCTCGATGGTCAATCAGCTTAATAATACTTCTATGACATTGAGTTTTATGTACGGTCAGAATACGCCGTGGGGACCGTTTGAGCCACCACCTTGGCAGGCAGGTGATGGTATTATTGTTGTTGCGTCGCTGAATTATTTGTCTAGCGCTCAGTTGGCGATCCAGCCTGGTGCTTACTTGAGCAGCGTTTCTGGTCCAACTGGCGGCCAAACCCTGAATTTTGCATCTCCTTTTACTGGTGGTGCTCCTAGTTATCCTTATTACGCCGCTGCTACTGGTTTCTTGATTGAGCGTCTGCCCGCTGCTTTGGCATATCAGGTTACAACGCAAGGACCATCAACAGGTACTGCGACAGCTGCGTGGGCAACTACGGCGAACCAAGTCATGGCGACGATTAATAATACAACGATGGCGGTGAGCGCAGTAACCGGACAGGTTTGCGTCGGTTCGACGGTTAACGGTGGTAGTGCTTTTGCCAATGGCTATGACCCGATTGGTGTGGCTTATACGCCTACTGTTACGCAATTGCCCGGTGGCGCGACTAGCGGCTGCACCAACGCCACTGGCAATTATACGCTCAGCGGCCCACAAACGGTTGCAACACCGACTGTGTTCACGATTGGCGCAGCTATTCCGATAACGGCGGGCAATTGTAATTCAAATGGTGTGCCAGTGGGGGAAGGCACACAATTGTTTGATACAAACTATTCACCTAATAGATTAGTTGGCACGGTGTCGTTGTGCGATCCGGTCGCCAATCTGGCGGTACTCACTGCTTCGCCGCAGACCGCTTCACAGGGTGCAACTGACGGACTTCTATTTACCAGCGCCATTTTCACTATTAACGGCGGTGGCAACCCAAATATTCCGTTGAGAAGCGGCGATGCACTCTGGAATAATGCTTTTGCGTTCGGCGCAGTGGATTATCTGGCGCGCGGCAATCGGGTCAGCGTGCTTGATAACGTTGGTCATAATCTTGTGTGGGCAACCGTATCACAAACGAACGGTTTGCTTTGGGAGGTGCCGACTGGGCTTAATCGAACTGTCAATGGCACTTCGCATAACAATAATATTATTGGTTTCCCAATTGGTTTGAAGATGGCAGGTATCACCAGTGTCGGATTGAATGTTACTGGTAGTGTTGATGCGGGTAACAATATCACTGAGAGTCTTCTTGGTAAGTGGACACTTGGGAGTAACACTGGCGGCAGTTCTAACTTTGGTAATTTCTACGCGCGCAATCGGATAGCTGATGTTGCTGATCTAGGACAGGTTGGCTCGTTTTATTCAGGCGATATCTACAACAGTGGGGATAATTCTTATTCAGCGATAAATGTGCTGCAAAATTGCGGCGGTTTCAATGCAACTGCTTGGTCGGGTATCTATAGCTCCTTTTATACTTATGGTGTTTGCGAGCCGATTGGTGTCAGCCCGAACAGCGGCTTAGGGTTCACTTATCCGCTTGGCTATAACAACGCGGGTTCACTATCGTCATTGTGGATTGGTCCACAGCTTCAAACTCCACCTGATGCGTGGGGGATTTCTGGGGGCCAATTTACTGGTAATGGCGTATGGCGCTTTCGTAGTATTGCGGGTCAAAACACTTCCACTCCGACCGGCACTCCCGGTAGTAATGTTTTGGGCTTTCCCGGCGGTGGCAACCGTTGGATGTTTGAAGGGCTTGGCATTAGCGATTTGACCAATCCCGCGTCAATCCCGGCTGGAACTAAAATCCAGAACGTTTCAGCGGCGGGTGTGATGTTTTTATCTAACTCCCTTATGACGAGTATTGCGGGTGATACGCTTTCGGTTACTCAGCCGACAGGTGGTGCACCGCAAAACAACCTACCATGTGTTGGCATTGCGGGCGGTCTCAATCCTTTATTTTATGCGATGTATTTTGACAGATATTGTGGAGCGCCGGGTGGTGCGCCAGTGACTTTTGGTTACAATGGGTTCCTTAGTGCTTACAGTTATAATGTGAGTCCGGGTGGCACCAATCCGGTCTTTGCGCTCGCTAATGTTGAATATAAGGGTTATAATCCGGCTACTGTTAGTCCTCTTGCACGGTTTGGTATTTTACTCTCAAATGCTCAAGGGCCTGGTACTGAGCGCTTGCTTGATGCAGGTATTAGTGCAGCGACTATCACTCAGTCGACTGGCATCACTGCAACTGATCCAGTGACTACCAGCAACTTTAGTATTCCTTTGAGTGCTTGCACTGGCATTATTTTTCCGCGTACTTTGGTTGACTCGACTAGAGGAAATAATTTTATTCTTGGCACGGTTCCGTCGGTACCTGCTTGTAACGCTGCGCAACCGACGATTACATTGAGTGCAGCGGCGGCTAGCGCTAGCATTGGCAGTCGGGATAATTTGCTGGCTGGCGCGACAGCAATCATCGCCCAAGATTATTATGGTACAACTAATCTCCTGATCCCGGTTAATACTTGCACGGGCGTGTCGCCGGGGCCGCTCACCAATGCGTTTAATTCCGCTGTAATTGGCACTATCGTATCGTGCACCAATCTTCCGCGTGTCTTTATGCCATTGCAATCAATAAATACAGTGGCGACTGGCGACACGATCCTTGCTACTTCAAAACGACAGGGGGATGTGCGCATCAACACGGCTGCGGCGGCGGGTGGTCAAGGCGAGTGGTTTGACACTAGCAATCTCTCAACAACGCCGATGAACCCCTCCGATCCAATTTCGCTCGATACCGGCGGTAATACTTGGCAATACAACGCTATTGTCTCAGGTGGTACGAGGCCAGTCAATTCTGGTTCGTGTGCTATTAACACTCAAGTTGGCGGCATGAGCACAGGTTCGTTTAGAGCAGCCGGTGCGTGTGCTTCTAATGGGACGATTATTCTCTCTATGCCCGCAGCAGCAAACGCGCCAACTGGATGGCGTTGCGGCGCAGACGATATGACAACGCCCACTAATTCATTGAAAGAAACTGCCTATACGCCAACGTCAATAACATTCACCGCTCTTACTGGTCTTGCGGCGTCAGATCAAATCGCGTTCGGCCCCTGCACTGGGTTTTAACATACAACACTCTGGGAGTAACAACATGGCAACATCTCCGGTCAAACCAAACCCCCTTACTACAAAAACTGTGATATACACGCCACCTGCTACATCGCTAACCCCTGACCCAGAAGATATCCCGAAGAACAACTCTGAAATGGGTTCCCCTCCTGCCGCTCATATGACCACAGTCGACAGTGTTGACCATATGATGACGGATATCACTCATGACGAGATGGCCGCAGGAAAGAGAGCGGCGGATCAATACAGTCAACGGCGTCAGGCTGAACTTGACTATGGGAAGCGATTTGCTGAAAGGCGTATTGCGAGAACTCAAGAAAAGTAAACATGACAACATTAGGTGTTGCAGATTTTGCAGGTATGTTGCCTGTACGTGACCCAACTTTGCTACCGGACAACTACGCCCAATTTGCTCAGAATACATGGCTCTTTAAAGGTGCTATAAGAGGACTTCGTGCTTCTCAACCAGTTTATACTCTAATACGTCCTCTTACAACCAAACAGGTTTATCGTATCCCACTTAACGAGAACCTTGAGGATTGGACAAATTCTCTTTGGCTGGAATTTCCTGACCCATACATGAACGTTATTCGTAGCCCCGTGGTTGGGGATCAATACGCTAGGTATTACTTCTTTCCATCTGACCAATTTATTGACGATGGTAGCGGATGGTTCTCTACACCATTTTACGCTCCCCTAAGTAATCTTCGAGCTACTCCCCCCGGCCCATATTATCTTTTGGGTATCCCTGTACCTGCTACCGCTCCCGGTGTCGTCCCTGCTCCGGTCGTTAGTCCTAATCCACAAGAGACTCGTTCTTATATTTATACGTATGTCAGTGCATATGGAGAAGAGGGAGCGCCGTCGCCACCGACTACCGCAAGTGGTGACCCCGGCCCCGGTACGACATGGACTATTACGGTTTACTCTCCGAGTAGTGCCAACTTACTTAATAGAAACCTCTCTGGTATCCGTATCTATCGCACCGTTACAGATAGCTCTGGCAATGCTGAGTTCTTCCAAGTTAATACTACTAACATACCTATTACCACTCCCGGAGCACCAATTGTCTATAACGACTCCCAAACTGCTGATCAAATCACAAACAACACAGTATTAAACTCGACAGTTTATACTGGCCCTCCTGCCGGTTTGCAGGGCGTCGTAATGATGGCAAATGGTATTATGGCGGGATGGACAAATGAACGTGAAATATGGTTTAGTACGGCATTTTTACCTCATTCGTGGCCTGCTACTTATGCGTTAACGGTAGACTATCCTACTGTTGCATTGAATGCTATTGGGAGTTCGTTAAGCGTATTGACAGAAGGTCAACCATTTATTGCAACGGGCACGACGCCTGATACTATGACGATTGGTAAGGTAACAGCGAACGAACCATGTATTGGGCGTGGATCGGTCTTTGCGGCAGGTGAAGGTACGTATTATGCCTCACCTAATGGATTAATATTACTTAATACATCTGGCACCATAAACGTAACACAGATGTTCATGGAGCGGGAATTTTTTAATTCTTTAACTCCTAACACATGGGCAGCAGGGCGGACTGGTCTGTCTTATACAGCATTCTTTAAAGGATCTTCATCAGAGATTGTTCCTAATGGAGTTATATTGGATCAATTGGAAAAAAACGTTCCAGCTGTTTATATACAGGCTCTATTAGAGCCAAGTGAAAAGATTGTTAATCTATATTGGGACGAGTTATCAGGGCAGTTATTTTTAGTTCATAACACTGACGTTCGGTGGTGGTTTGCACCATCGGGCGGTATATTACTTTCATGGGTATGGAAGTCAAAGAAGTTTCGTTTACCAAAACCCGAGGATATGAAGGCACTTAAAATTCACTTTAATGTGCCACCAGAAGTGACAATTACACCTCCTACTCCTCAAACTCGAAATAACAACCAATCTCAAGTATTTGATCCTACTAAACAATATTTGATCGCTCGAATTTATGCTAATGGTAATCCGGTTGTTGTTCGAGAAATAATAACAGATGGTGAAGTTCTGTTAATACCCGATGGACAGAAGGCAACGTTTTGGGAAATACAATTGGAAGGGCAGGTATACGTATATATGATGAAAATGGCTGGTAGTGTAAAAGACTTGGCAAAGGCGTAACATGCCTAGTAATTCGCCATATATTACTATTCCTGATCCGGGTGCTACTCTTCCGAGTATTGCTGCGGCTGTGGCTGCGCTTAAGCAAGCGGTTAACATATTGATTGTCAACTCTCAGGGCGTAGCCAAATCTAGTAACCTTCAAGGTGCATCAATTTTTGCATTACAAGAGACAATTAAAAATATACCAACTGGTCCACCAGGTTTACCGGGTCCAGAAGGTCCAATAGGTCCAGTAGGTCCACCTAGTTTTCCTGATGCGCCAATTGATGGTGGTTATTATGGTCGTGTTAACGCGACATGGGGTGCGGTCTTACCGTTGACTGGCGGTGTAATAACCGGACCAACTTACTTTCAGGGTAGTAATTTAATAGGACTTTATGCTACATCAGGAAACCAACGGGGAATTCTTGGTGGAACAGGGACTTCGCCCGGTGCAGTAAGTTGGCGTTGGCAGTTACAATTAGGTGATCAAATCCCAGAAAGTGGTTCTAACTCTGGGAGTAACTTTACTTTGATTTCTATTGATGATACTGGAGCTGTACTTAGTAGACCTTTAAATGTTAATCGTGCTACTGGTGTTTTGACTTTGAGTGTAGCTCCAACAATTGCTTTATCACCAATTAATGCTACTGACGATACAGCGGCGGCGACGGCAGGCGTACCAGTTGGCGGAGTATATCGTAATGGTTCAGTTCTAATGATACGAGTGACATGATAAGAATAAATGAAGCACACGCTATTAAACTAATAGCTGACCAAGCAAAAGTTAATCTTGGGGCTAAGATATATTCTATTGCGTGTTACGACAGCAAGGATCGCCTTATGAGTGGAGTATTGTTAATGGAGGATAATGGTCATAGCATGGAGATACATTCTGCTATCTTTATGCCAAATGGGGCACAACCAGAAATACTTTGGGCAGTATTCAATTATGTGTTTAAAGTACGTAAAGTAAAGAAACTATTTGGACGTGTACCAGAGGGTAACAGGCGAGCACGTAAATTTAATATGCATATTGGTTTCAAAGAAGAAGCAATTATTGACGACGTATTTCCGGGTGGGGAAGGCTTAGTGGTTATGGGCATGTATGAAGAAGATTGTAAATTTGTTAATACAGGTAAAAAACCACCAAAGGTAGAATTTGCACCTATTGAAAAAACAAATATAATACAAGTACACGAATACTCTCAGAGTAAAATTGGAGAGTGAGATGGGTGGTCAAAAAGGTGGTTCCGCTGATCCGTCTGGTATGTTTCAGGCGTTAGCGTCTGCTCAGGCGGCTAATCAAGCATATTCACTTGGTACACAGCAACTTGATTGGGCCAAACAGCAATGGAACGCTGAACAACCTTATGTTCAGCAAATTATGACTTCTGATATTGCTTCTCAACAACAAGCAGCACAATTTGCACAAGAACAAGAGCAACTCTATCAAACAACTTATCAACCCCTCGAACAACAGTACGCTACACAAGCTCAACAGTGGGCATCGCCAGCACAACAATCTATAAACGCTGGCGCTGCAATGACAAACGTCAGCGAAGCGTCAGAGGCTCAACGGTCTTCTGCGCAAGAGCAATTGGAGGGTTTTGGTATTAACCCCGGCAGTACCCGCTTTGCCGGTCTTGACATTGGTGCTCGCACGACACAGGCCGCAGCGGAAGCGGGTGCTGGTACGTCAGCAGTACAGGCTACGAAGTTACAAGGTCTTGGTCTTGAGGCTGGCGTTGTTAATACTGGACGTGGTCTACCTAATACAACTGCTGGACTTGCTAGCACGGGTGTAGGGGCTGGGTCGGCAGCAGCAGGGGTGGGTGCGAGTAATATTTCTACTGGTTCGTCAGCATTAACTGCACCATCAAATTGGTTTAATACTGGCGCATCGAATATGAATACTTATGTTAATGCAGTGAACGGTTATAACCAGTCACAATTAGGTTACGCACAAGTCGGTGCAATGCAGAGCGCTGGGTTTGGCGCACTTGCTGGTGGTTTAGGTGGGGCGGCTTTGGGTAATCCATCTATTACATCAATGTTGCAGGAGGGTGGACCTGCTATTCCGCCTCAAGGTAATCCGGGCAATGTCACAGCTAGTCCCGGTGCAACAGTTCAAAGTGCGGTACCACCGAATGGTACACCGGGAGGGGCTATCCCAACTGAAGCGTCACCAACAGGTGGGCAAGAGACTGATGACGTTCCGGCAAGGTTGACTGTGGGTGAGTTCGTATGGCCTAAAGATGTTGTGGAGTGGGAAGGCCAGAAGAAACTCTATGCTGGCATTGACAGGGCACGGCAAGAAAGACAGATGGCGAGCCAGCGTAACGACATTGGTGGCGAGCGCGGTTATGCGCCGCCAGCACGACCGACGTTTGTCAGTAGACCGGGTGCGTCTAATCCTGCTATCCCTCACGCGCGTGGGGTTCAATATGGTGGGCCAATTACCCCCGGAGTAAATAAGAATTGGAACGGTGGTGGCCCATCGACGACCTATGGCTCACAGAGTGGTGGTGCCATCCCGACACAACGCCTGCTCCAGAGAAGGGCGGTAGGATAATGGCTAGATTTTACGGCGGCTCTTTCGCTGACGGCTTCATTAAGGCATTCCTTGCCGCTCAGAAGCTCGGTATGCAGCGACAAATGAACCAAATGTTAATGCAATTATATACCATGCGTCTGCGCCAGTCAGGGCAAGGTGAAAATGGCAAGTTCTTTAATTATTCAAATGGACAATATGATTTAGGCTCACCACAAGAAATGGAGATGTCACACGCTAAGTGGTGGCAAGGGATACAAGGACAACAAGGGACTGGCACACATACGCGTGAGGGCGGGGGTGGTGGTGCGGATGATGGCACAAGCGGTAACGCTACTGCTGCACGCCTTACTGGCGATATGATGCAAAAATACGGCCTAACGCGTGAACAGGCAGTTGGTGCTGTTGGTGTTATGGGTTATGAGAGTGGTAATTTTAAGAACTTACAGGAGGGGAAACCAGAAGGAGGACGTGGTGGTTGGGGGTATGCACAATGGACTGATACAAAGGATAGTCCACGCCGTACAGAATTTGAAAAATATGCTGCGGCTAATAATTTAGACCCAAGTAGTTATGAAGCTAATTGGGGTTTTATACAGCATGAAATTGCTACTAATCCTACATATGGACGTGCTATAGATGATTTGAAAAAACAAGATAATGTTGAAGATGCTGCACGATCATGGGAGCATCATTATGAGGGTATGACAGAAGGTGGTCCCGGTGTACCGGCATTCCCTGAACATATTGCTAGGGCAAAGGCATATGACAGATCTTTACCAAAGGATATTGGGGCTACTCAACCTGAAGAGGCCAAGACCAAAGCCAAACCTGCGCCTGCTGAAAAGCCTACACCAGTAGAAGAGAAGCCTACGCCTAAGAAGCTTGCTCCTTCTGATGCTGACCTTGCAGGTGGTGATGATGCTCTTGCTATGCGTATTGCGCTACAGCAACAGCATCGACTCCCATTACCAGAGAGCGGGCCGGTTCCCGCAGCGCCACCCGGTCCAGCTATTCCAAAGGATATTGGTCAGGGGCCGGGACCGGGGCCAGCAACGCCTACTCAGGAAATACCAACGGAAGCAGGACCGATAGTAAGTGCGGATCGTGGCCCTGCTT
>Ga0210403_10000233_pt1 | contig 61646 bp, 61 predicted proteins | sample IncBWC19MmetaG_FD_150863 | JGI IMG/M metagenome (GOLD analysis project Ga0210403, IMG submission 150863) | Forest soil microbial communities from Barre Woods Harvard Forest LTER site, Petersham, Massachusetts, United States - Inc-BW-C-19-M | ecosystem: Environmental > Terrestrial > Soil >...
ACAAAAAAAGGCTGCGATGTGTTGTCGCAGCCCTCTGAACGAGTCAAAAGGTAATACAAGAGCAACAAACGCTATACGTAAGCCTATCACAGGAAAGGGCTTATTGTCCATACCCGGATTGGGGCACGCCGGTGCCCACCTCCGGCTGTAAATTGCTGATTTTTCGTGTTTTAGGCTTTATCGGTGGCCCGGCAGGCCCCCAAGAGACACGCTGCTACTCTTCCAGCGACTCGGGCTGCAGGCTGGCCTGGCCCTCACCCGTGTTCTTCTTTTCCCAATACTTCTTCACCCAGGCTTCCCAGCTCTTGCCGGCGGCTGTGTCACGCCCACTAAATGACAGTGCAGCAATCTCCGAGTAAGCGATTTTGGTACGTTGATTGGAATCTTTTGGCAAAAGACGCACAAAAGAATTGCTGAGAATTGCGCCGGTCACTCGGTCGAAGATGTAGCCCTCTAATTTTGTGCCGTCTTTGCGTGTAATCGTTACATCGCCGCGGTAGTCGAACGCCTTTTCCAGCGCTTCGCGCAGATCATCCTCGTTCACCAGTTCCGGAATCCAGCCCTGCAGCCCTTCATGCGCAAATCCGGGCGCCACTTCCAGTTGATCTGGGTGAATCGTGTGTTCCGGTCGGTCGGCGTGCCTCGGACCTGTCATGCGCGAGTCTCCTCGAGATTGTTGCTGGGCGTGTCGATCTGAACCAACGGATTATAGGAATGCACGGGGCGCACGGGTTCGTTCAGCATCCGGTACGCTTCGTCGTCTTCGTTTTTCGTGAAGAGAGTTGCTTTGGCGGCGGCGAACAAGCCTTTCAGCGAGCCGAAGGTATAATCCACACCGGAAGCCTCATAGCCGCTGTGCACCATGCAGTTCGCGCACTTGGGATTTCCGGATTCCGTGCCGAAGTTGTCCCACTCGGTCGTGGTCATCAATTCATTAAACGTATCGGCGTATCCGTCCTGCAGCAGGTAGCAAGGCTTCTGCCAGCCGAAGATGGAATACGTCGGCATGCCCCAGGGCGTGCAGCGGAAATCGCGCTTGCCCATCAGGAATTCCAGGAAAAGCATGGACTGGTTAAATCGCCAGGTGGGCTTGCGGTTGGAGAGGATCGCGCGGAACAGCCGGCGCGTTCTGGCGCGGCCGAGGAAATGCTTCTGGTCCGGCGCTTTGTCGTAGGAATAGCCGGGCGAAAGCATCATGCCTTCCACGCCCAATGCCATCATTTCATCGAAGAAGGCGCGCACGCTGTTCGGGTCTGCGCCGTCGAATAATGTGGTGTTTGTCGTCACGCGGAAGCCTTGCTTCAGCGCTTCACGGACTCCCTCAATCGCCAGATCAAATCCGCCTTCGCGGCAAACGGAGAAGTCATGGTGTTCTTTCTGCCCGTCAATGTGGACGGAAAACGTCAAGTACTTGCTGGGCTTGAAGAGATGCAGCTTTTCTTTCAGCAGCAGGGCGTTGGTGCAAAGGTAGATGTACTTCTTACGCGCCACCAGGCCTTCGACGATCTTTTCGATCTGCGAGTGCATCAGTGGTTCGCCGCCGGGGATGGACACCATCGGCGCGCCGCACTCGTCCACTGCCTTGAAGCATTCCTCAGGCGACAGCTCCTGCTTCAAGACGTGAGCCGGATACTGAATTTTTCCACAGCCCGCGCAGGCCAGGTTGCACTTGTAAAGCGGCTCCAGCATCAATACGAGCGGATACTGTTTCCGCCCCTGAATCTTTTGTTTGAGGACGTAACTCGCTACCGTCCACGCTTGGGATATTGGTACAGGCATTCTTTCCCCTGACGAAACATTAGACTTATGGTGCGATGCGGGAACCCCAGCCCCCGAACCACTTATTTTACCCGAGAACAGTACTGCTGGTAACCCCTAGATTCTATCCGGGTTTCCGAGCAGTCCCTATTCTGATGCAGCGAAAGGTGCTTGGGTGGCACCCGGCGTGCTCCCTCGTATTTAAACGGCAACCTTTGAGTTTCATCGGAGAGCTTCAGCAAGACTCATCCGCGCCTCTTCCAGTGCAGCTATCGCTTCCGCGCGCGTTACGCTGGGAAAATCCTCAAGAAATTCATTAAGCGTTCGGCCATGCTCGATGTAATCGGTGAGGGATTTAAACGGTACTCGGGTCCCGCGAAAAATGGGCTCGCCGCTCAATATTCCCGGGTTGCGGACGATAACGCTCGTTGTCATGTCTTTGTAATTCCCTCCTTTCCTGCATGTTTAGCCCATTTTCTCAAAGACCAGTGTGGTAATCCGAATTGCATTGAGATTCAGTTGGCTGTGCTTCGTCTGATGAATCTCACAAGAGAAATGAGCAGCCATCCGATGAGCAAAAAGAAGAGCGCATTGACAGTTCCCAGCACAAGCACCCGGCTAACGAACTGGTGGATAGGAGGGATGGAAGCAAACCTAAGGATGTGGGGGCAGACCGGGCAGGCAATCTGAGTCTGAGCGTCAATGCCTATCAGGTATGAATAGAAAATAGCTGCTCCAAGATAACCCAACCCCACAAAGAAGAGTGTCCACGCTTGATTGTTGCTAAGCCGCACAGAGACTTCACCTCAATTGACTCCGATAAGTTCTCACTGACTGTGGTTGATGTCAAAGGGGGTATGGGCGGTCAAATCTTCGACCCGACCGCTTGCCACGCCGGCCATCGACCGATTGACCATCCACCCGCTTCCTTGTTTTTGGGTCTGCACCTCAATGTGGCAAAATAGTAGGTCTGTAGAACCGAGCCATGGCCAACCGTACAACGTTAGTTCCAGACAAGAGCGCGAAACCTTCCCGGAAGTCCGCATCTGCGAATGGGAACACCCACGCTGAGCGCGAGCGCATTTTTGCGCTCTTCCGCCGCTGGGGCTTCTACGAATCCACGCTCGACCCCCTGGGTTTCTTCGCCCCGCTGAAATTTCCGGATCTGCAGGGGCTCACCGGTGAATTCGCCGAAGAGGCGCGGCGCTATTATTGCGGCACCATCGGCGTGGAGTTCGAGCACCTGCCGGAACCCGAGCGCCGCCGCTGGATCGCCGAGCGGATGGAAGGCCCTGAGTTCGAGGTCAACCAGGAAAAGATTCTGGAACGCCTGATCCGCGCCGATTTGTTCGAGCAGGTTTTGCAGAGCCGCTACCTCGGCAGCAAGCGCTTCTCCCTCGAGGGCAACACCTCGCTGATTCCACTTCTCGATTCCATTCTCGACGTGGCCGGCGATCTCGGCGGTATCGACTCCATCATGGCCATGAGCCATCGCGGCCGCCTGAATGTGATGACCCACATTGCGAGCAAGGCCCCTCACGAAGTTGTCGCTGGTTTTGAAGACGTCGATCCCCGCAGCGTGCTCGGCGCGGGCGACGTGAAATACCACGTCGGCGCTACCGGCGTGTACACAACCTCTGCCGGCAAAAAGATCAACATTCACCTGGTTTCGAATCCGAGCCACCTGGAAGCCGTGGACCCCGTAGCCATGGGCCGCGCACGCGCCAAGCTGACGCGTCACGGAGCCAAGGGAGCGCAACTCGACCGCTCCAAGGCCATGCTCAACAAGGTCTGGACCATCGTCATGCACGGCGATGCCGCCTTTGCCGGCCAGGGCATCTGGGCGGAAACGCTGAATCTTGCCGACCTCTCCGCCTACACCGTCGGCGGCAGCATCCACATCGTCGTCAACAATCTGATCGGTTTCACCACGCAGCCCGCGCAGGAACATTCTTCGCGCTACGCCTCCAGCATCGCGCGCCGCCAGAGCGTCCCCATCTTCCACGTCAACGCGGAAGATCCGGATGCAGTCGTGCGCATCGGACGGATCGCCGCGGAGTATCGCGCCGAATTTAATTCCGACGTGGTCGTGGATCTCGTCGGCTATCGCCGCCACGGCCACAGCGAAGTGGACGATCCCACGATCACCCAGCCGCGGCTCTACGAGCGCATCAAGAGCCATCCGCCACTCTGGAAAATTTATGCCGAGCAAACCGGCATCGCAGCGGAAACGCTCGCGGATTCTATCAAAAAGGAATATGAGGGAGAGCAGAGCAAGGCGGGGAAGCTGACGAAAATTCCCCACCTTCGCAAGCTGCCGGATTACTGGACGCCCTACCACTTCGGCAAGTACGACCCCCAGTACGAAGTCGACACCGGCCTGCCCGCAGAGACTTTGGCCAAAATTACCGAAGGCCTGGTGCGCGCGCCGGCTGGTTTTCACGTCCACGCGAAAATCGTCAAGCTTCTGGAGCAACGCGCCGAGATGGGCCAGGGCAAACGCGCCGTCGACTACGGGTTCGCCGAATTGCTCGCTTACGGATCTCTGGTTTTGGAAGGCAATCCCGTCCGGCTCACCGGACAGGATACGCAGCGCGGCACCTTCAACCAGCGCCACGCGGTTTTGGTCGACACGCAGACCGAGCAGGAACATCTGCCGCTCGCTCACCTAGCGCCCGATCAGGCCTTCTGCGAAGTCCACAACTCCTCGCTTTCCGAAGCCGGCTGCCTCGGGTTTGAATATGGCTTTTCACGCGACTATCCCGAAGCCCTGGTGCTCTGGGAAGCGCAGTTCGGGGATTTCGTGAACGGCGCGCAGGTGATCATCGATCAATTCCTCAGTGCCAGCGAAGACAAATGGGGGCTCCCCAGCGGTTTGGTGCTGCTGCTCCCGCACGGTTACGAAGGCCAGGGCCCGGAACATTCGAGCGCGCGCATCGAGCGCTTCATGCAGCTGGCCGCCGAAGGCAACATGAACATCTGCCAGCCCTCCACCGCCGCGCAATATTTTCATCTGCTGCGCCGCCAGGCTCGCCGCCCGTGGCGCAAGCCGCTGATCGTTTTCACGCCGAAGAGCATGCTCCGGCATCCGGACGCTATCTCGCCTCTTGAGGAATTCTCTCGCCCACGTTTCCTGACTCTCGTGCCGGATACCGAAGTAACCGACGCGCACAGCATCCTCATCGCCAGCGGCAAAGTCGGCCACGAACTGCGCGCCGAACGCCGCCGCCGCAAAGATTCGAACACGGCCGTTTTCTTCCTCGACCAGCTCTACCCGCTGCCGAAGACGGAAATCGCCGCCGCCATTGACGCGCACCCCAACGCCCGCGAAATCGTCTGGGTCCAGGAAGAGCCTGCCAACATGGGTGCACTCTTCTACGTTCTTCCGCGCCTCGAACGCATCGCGCAAGCCAAGAATCTCCGCGCGCGCTCCGTGAAACGCTCTGCCAGCGCCAGTCCGGCCACCGGCTCCGCCAAGGCCCACGAACTGGAGCAAAAAACCTTGCTAACGCTGGCCTTCGCCACCACAACCAATTCCTGATCGCTTGCCCGCGTCCGCGTTGACTTACTCGGGGCGGTGGCCTAACATCGCCACACTCTGACTGCCTCCCAAGCCAGAGAGTTACCCCACCTGAGGAATCGACGGATGAACGATTGGCAATTTGCCCAGGAAAATCCCGCGGAGCAGCTCGCCCAGCTTTACTTTTTTACGATTATGAAGCGCCAGTCCGGGGGCGACATCCCCTTCCGCATCACGGTAAAGGAATTTGCCGCGCCGCCTCCGGGCCAGCGGCTCCGCTTCTTCGCCGAAGCGGACAAGCCCGTGAATCAGAAGACTGCGTCGTTCGTGCCCTGCGGCTGGGGAAACACCGTCTTCAATGCCCTGGTCGATTGCGTGCGCCTGATTCGCCAGTTTCCTTATGAAGGGGACGAGCCGCCAGTCTCGTCGTAAGCATCTGGTACTGCTTCTCGGTCCAGGTTCAATTTTCCCGTTCGGAGGGACTCATCACCGTGATTCTTGAAATCACCAAAGGGCAGCTCAAAGACGGCATCGCGGTACTGACGTTGCGCGGAAGCATTCACACCGGCCCGGATTGCCGCCGCGTCGAGCAGGAAGTGGAAGATCTTCTTCGCGGCAACCAGACCCGCGCCATTTTTGATCTCACCGGCATCACCCACATTGACAGCGCCGCCATTGGCACGGTTGTCCGCTGCTACTCCAAGCTCAAGAATGCAGGCGGCATGCTGCGCCTCGCCGGCTGCAATGGCATGATCGATTCCAGCCTCAAACTGACCAAGGTCGACAAGGTTATCGGCATCTTTCCCACCGCTTCCGCGGCAGCGGAAGATTTTCCCCTACCAAAGCCCGGGGCTTAAACGCAAAGCTGCGTTTCATCCTGAGGGGAGAAAATTCGTTGCGAACGCAGGGCAGCTTTGTTACGCTGCCCGCCAATGTTCTCTTGCGGAGGTACTCCCAGTGGCTTTCTGCAAATCATGCGGTCAGGACATCGGCGCGGCGTCTTTTTGCCCCAAGTGCGGCGCAAGCCAGAGCGTAGCCGCTACACCGGTTGGGGCACCACTCGCCGCAAGCAGCGAAGGCCTCGCTGAAAATGTTGCCGGGCTGCTCTGCTACGTGCTTGGTTGGGTGACTGGGCTCATCTTCCTGCTGATTGACAAACGCCCGTGGGTCAAATTCCATGCCGCGCAATCCATCGCGGTCTTTGGGGGCTTGACGATTATCCGCATCGGGCTTCTTTTCATGAGCCACTTTCTGGGTTGGGCGATCTTTGCGCTAATTGGGCTCGTCAGCTTCGTGCTCTGGATCTTCCTGATGATCAAGGCTTACCAGCACGAGACCGTACGCATTCCCATCGCCGCGGACATTGCGGACAGCCTTGCGGGGAAATAACAACTTGATTCAAGCTCAGGCGTGCAGATAGAAATAGCCGTCTTCTCGAAACAACCGCACGGAAACGCCGAATAACTGGGATAGCTTTTCGTCGGTAAGCACTTTTTCCTTTGCACCATCTGCAAGGATTCGCCCGCCCTGCAGCAGCACAACTCGCTCAATCTCCGGAATGATTTCCGATACGTGGTGGGTGACCAGCAGAATCCCCAAACCTGCCCGCGCAAGTTCCCGCATCGTGTCCCGTAATTCCACTTGACCGGCAATGTCCAGCGCGTTTCCCGGTTCGTCGAAGAGCAGGGTCTGCGGCTCATGCACCAGTGCCCGCGCGATAAGCGTGCGCTTGGCCTCGCCGGACGACATTTCCGCCAACGGGCGCTTCGCGAGATGCCCAATGCCAAGCCGCGCCAGCGCCGCCTCTGCGCGCTCCCGATGTTCAGTCTGTGGCTGGTGATTTGGAAAGATGCGCGTGCTGCTGAAGAATCCGGAGAGCACCACGTCCAACCCCGTCGCATCCGTGGTGCACGCCGCCAGCAGATCCGGAGAAACGATTCCAAGCAAGGAGCGCAACTCGAAGACATTCCAGAGGTCGCGCCCCAGAATCCGGATCGAAGAGTCCTCGCGAGCGACCGGGTAGCACTCCCGTGTCAGCGTCTTGATCAGCGTCGACTTGCCGCAACCATTGGGCCCCAGGATGCAAAGGTGCTCACCCTGCTCAATCCGGAGCGAGACCTCGTTTAGGGCTAGATTGTCTCCCCGCACCACGGAAACGCTTCGAAGCTCCAGGAGCGGGGCAGCCGGGTCAGCCATGGAGGGTGATCGTCCTGATCCACATAGACACCAATTATAAGGAAAGTGGCGGGGGAAAATAAAAAGGAGGCGAAAACTTGCAGTCTCCGCCTCCCGGGGTGGGGTGGGTGTTGCATTCCAAACCCTGAGGGGAGAGCAGCAGCGCCTGCCCTGCCAGGCAGGCCTGCATCTCACTCGCGGTTCGCGACTGCCATCGCGAAAGAGACTCACCACCAGAGGGCTTGTCTTTCGGGTTTTCTAACATTGCGGACCGCGGGTGTCAACCAAAAAAGGACTATACTTCGGCGTTATCGGATTGATGCGGACGAATCAATGCAACCCGTCAGCTATCCAGTATCTTCCGGATCGTGCTTGCCAGTGACATCGGGCCATACGGCTTTTGCAGACAGTAAGATCGAGGGCAAGGAAACCTAATATTCCTTGAACTTCACCTTTGCCGTATCAGTTTCGCTCCGGCCCAGCAAGAATGCGCCGAGCCCTGAGACGAGCCCCCCAGAAATTACCACTGCCTCCCAGACCAACCCCGCCGCAAGAACGAGATGGGGTGCCGCTCCAAACGGGGACAATAGTCCCACCAGCGCTGCCTCCCGTATCCCAATGCCCCCTTGCGTTAGCGGCAACACTGCGGCCAACTTCGCAAGTGGCCATGCAAAAAACCAGTCCCGCAACGGCAAGTCTAACCCGCAGGATTCGGCGAGTCTCGCCGTAAGCACCAGGAAACTCGCTTGGATCGCAGTTCCCAACAGCCATGCCGCCAGCAGGACGTGGGGCGCCCCCGAAACGCTCCGCAGTGCATGCCGTAAACGTGCCAGCCGCCGCCGGAAACGGACCGAGCGTCCTCCTAGAAGCGGACGATACGCAAGCAATGCGCACACCATCAGCACGGCGAAACCTGCGCCAAGATAGAACAAGGCCTTCCGCGCTTGCCCCTGAAGGGACGCCGGCAATGCACCCGGGAGCAGTAGAATCCCGACGAGAACAAGGCCCCCCTGCGCCGCCACGTCCATAAAGCGGTCCGCCACGTTGCCAGCCAACACCGCGGCCGGGTTTGGACTGCGTCGCAGGCCCACCGCCAAGCGGACCACGTCGCCGCCAATAATCGACGGCAAAAACAGTGTGCCGAAGAGCCCTCCGGCGTAACACTCGGCGCTGGTTCGAAAATCGAGCCGCGCCCCCGCGGCATTCACCACCATGCGCCATTTGACGATGCCCACCGCATGGACGGAAAGATATCCGAGCAGAATTGCGAAGAACGTTGTAGCCGGAACCCGCCGGATCGCTTCGGCGAGCAAATGCAGGGGAAGGAAGCGTAGCAAAACACCGATCACCGCTGCCGCCGCCAGCCAGCGCAGCGTAATCAACAAACGGCCGCGATTGCTATTTTCAGAGTGGTGGGCGCCGATCATTCAGCAGCGGCAGCCTAGCTGCCAAAAATCTCGTTGATTTTGGCCGCTAACTGGAAATCCAAGTTGCTGATGCCCTTCACGCTGTGGGTATTTAGATCGATCACCACCTTGTTCCACACGTTGAACCATTCCGGGTGATGATTCATGGACTCCGCGGCCAGCGCCACCTGCGTCATTTTGCCGAAGGCCGCCGCAAAATCCTTGCACTCGAATGCTCGGTGCAGCTTGCCATTTTCGAGGCTCCAGCCTTTCGCACTCTCCAAATGCTTCTGAATCTCGGCGTCGCTCAATTTTTGTGCTGGCATGGACATACCCTCCCCAACCGGGCTTTGTGGCTGGCTCCATTATGCGTGCGCAAGCGCGGAGCGGCAAGAATTCAACGCGTAGGAAAACGAGCGCGCATGATTGAACACACTGCCAATTTCCAGTACGCTTAGAGATTCGCTCGCGCTGATTTTCCGCTCCGTGCGCGCGTTCAGCCCTGTGGATCGGAGAATGCCGTGAAAAAGAAAATTCGTGCCATTCAGTATGGAATCGGGCCGATTGGCGCCTCAATCCTGAAACTGATGCGGGAAAAAGAAGCCATTGAAATCATCGGCGCCATTGATAACGACCCGGCAAAAATCGGCAAGGATCTTGGCGAAGTGGTCGGCGCGACCGATGCGCCCTGGGGTGTGAAAGTTTCCGGTGACGCCAGGGGAGTGCTGGAACAATCCGCGGACGTGGTCATGCACACCACATCCTCTTCTCTACCCAAAGTGGTGGATCAATTGCTCGCGTGCATGGACGTCGGCTCTTGCGTCGTTTCCACCTGCGAGGAACTCTCTTACCCGTTCCGCACTTACCCGGAGCTCGCCACCCAATTGGATAAATCCGCCAAAGACAACGGTGTCGCCCTGGTTGGAACCGGCGTGAATCCCGGCTTCGTCATGGATAAACTCGTCATCACGCTGGCGGCCGTGTCGCAGCGCATCGAACACGCCAAGGCGCTGCGCATCGTGGACGCCTCCAAACGGCGGTTGCCTCTGCAAAAGAAAATCGGCGCGGGCCTCAGCGTGGAAGAATTCCGCGCCCGGGTGAAAGAGGGGACCATCAAACACGTGGGCCTTCCCGAATCCGTCGCCATGGTCGCCGACGGCCTGGGCCTCCGCGTCGACGAGATCACCGAAACCATCGAGCCCAAGGTCGCTATCGAGCGCGTGCAAACGGAATTTCTCACCGTCGAATCCGGCCAGGCCGCCGGCGTCCATCAAATCGCGCGCGGGCTCTCTGATGGAAAAGAAGTCGTCTACATGGAGCTTCAGATGTACGTGGGCGCAAAAGATCCCGCCGATACGGTTGAATTAAAAGGCCACCCGAATATCAGCCTGGTCATTCCAGGCGGGTCGCACGGAGACATCGCGACCGCATCGGTGGCCGTCAATTCGATCCCATCGATTCTCGAGGCTCCCGCGGGTCTTCGCACTTCGCGTGATCTGGCGATCGGCTTCTTTCCGCCCAAGGGATACAGGTAGAACGGACTACTTCTTCCAGAAGCGCATCACCGCGGAGTAGTCCAGGTCCTCTTTCGCTTCGCCTTTAACATAGCTGTACACTTCGCGCGCGGCCGCCGTCGCCGGTAGCGCCACCCCCAACTGATTGCCTAAATCGAGCAGCAGCCCCAGATCCTTGTGCATCAGGCGCAATGGAAAACTCGGCTTGTACTCGCCCTTCACCATCAGCGGCGCCTTCAAATCCAGCAGGCCTGAACGCGCCATGCTGGACTGCATCACTTCGATCAGCTGTTCTTCGACAAGGCCCGCTCGCTTTACAACCGCAAGCGCCTCCGCCATGGCCCCAACCTGCAGCGCCAGAATTCCGTTCATCGCCAGCTTGATCGTCTGCCCCGCGCCGTTCGGCCCCAGGTGAAACCATTTCTTGCCCATCACTCCGAGAACCGGCTCGACCGACCGCAACGTCTCCGCGTCGCCGCCGATCATGAACACCAGATTCCCCTCGCGCGCTCCCCAGTCGCCGCCCGTTACCGGAGCGTCCAGGAACCGCACGTTGTGTTCGCTGCACGCGGCGGAAATCCTGCGGGCCATCACCGGAGAAATCGTGCTGGAATCGACGTAAACACTTCCGGGGCGCAGACCCGCGAGCGCTCCATCGTCTTTCCCGTCATGCCCCCAAAGAATTTCTTCCAGTGCCGGAGGATCGCTCACAATCGTGAAGAGAATGTCCGACGCGGCCGCGGCTTCTCGCGGCGTCTTCGCAAGCTTCGCCCCCGCGGCCACCAACTCCGCCGCTCGCGACGCTGTGCGGTTCCACACGGTAACGGAATGGCCCGCCTTTAGCAGGTTCAGGCTCATCGGCCGTCCCATCAGGCCAAGGCCGATGAAACCGATTTTTCGGGAAGGGGATGCAGTACTCACGGAACGCCTCCTGACACCAACGCTCCATTGGAGCGTCAACTACGCGCAAAATATGCCATCAAATTGTAGCCGATTCGCGAGAATGTGTGGTTATGCCGGCAACCCGTCAGACGGTTTTCGGACGCTGTGGGAGGGATAGGAGGGATGCCGCCGAGGACGAAGATAAGCCGAGCCCGGCGCCCGCCACGGAGGCCTGGGAGTTCTCCGGCTCGGGAGGGGCGGCTTTCGGGGCCGCAGCCGGCTCCGGAATCTCCTCGGCTTCTTCGATTCGATGAATATACTGGTAGGGAATTTCCCAGCGGAAATAACTCCGCTTGCCGCGCTGCTCCACATGTTGTTCGAGGAAGATCGAGCGCCCCGAATCCGCCGCAAACGTGCCGGAAGCGGGCAAAAGGACATCGCCCACGCGATACTGCACAGTGACTTTGCGGCCCAAAAACTGAGCAAACGACGCCATTTCTTCGAGTCTGCTAGGGGGTCGCAAGAGGGTCAATAGTACCGAAGGTCTGTTACCTCGTTGGGTGTGGAAAACTTGCGGAAGCGGGCTTCGGACGAACCGCCAAGTCGCCGGCAATCAGCACACACAACGCCGAGACGAATCCGAACGCGAGAATTGCCGCCACGATCGGGATCACCCAGAAGGTGCCGTGGAAAACCCCGTGAGCCAGATGAACCGCAACAAACGCTCCAGCGATTCCTCCAAACGCTCCAAATATGCGGGTGAACCGCGAAAGCTCCAGCGGCGCATGGCATGCCGGGCAGCCGATTTCATACGAATGCGCGAGCGCGGCTGTCCACGGTATCCGCACAAAACACAAAGGGCACTTTCGCTTCCACATGGATGTTGCCGCCTCCGTGCTTCCTTATCTCTATCTCTGCAGGTCGGAAAGCACAGCCTCCGCCGCTCTTCGGCCGCTGGCCATCGCGCCGTTGATCGAAGCGTTGTCGCGATGGTCGCCGCACGTATAGACGCCCGGTCGGATCCGCACCGGGCGCTGGGGCGGCTCCAGCGCGCCGGGATATTGCTGCGGCTGCGCATGCGTGATGCGGTAACTCCGCAGCAGTTGCCAGCCGCTGGCCACTTTGCCGAACAGGTTTTTCATCTGCGCGATGATGAATCCGCCCAACTGCGCGTCCGTCAGTTGGTGAATGCCCAAAACCGAGACCGAGACCAGGTGCTTGCCGGAAGGCGCGTACGTCGGAGCAACCCGCGAGATCACCGCAAAATTGTTGATCGGCCCGGCGCCATCGCCATTCAGCACCAGGATGGGCTCAGCGACCGGCGCTTCGTCCGCCGCAAAATAGAAACATGTCACGCTGCGCGATGCGGGCTCCACTTCTCCCACAAGATGCGCCGCCGAAGGGCCTTCGGCGGCAATCACCGTTGCGCGGGCTCGAAGCGTTTCTCCGCCCGCCAGGGTCAATTCGTTTTCGTGCAGCGCCTCCACACGCGTGTTCAATCGCACCGCGCCGCCCGGAAATTTCTCGGCGAGTTGCATGGGAATCGCTCCCATGCCGCGCGCGGGAAGCGAAGCATCTCCTCCCGACATCATCTTCAACACGAATTCAAACATGCGGCTGGAGGATTTCAGCTCCGCGTCGAGCAGAATTCCTCCTAGCAACGGCCGGAAGAAGTGGTGGATCATCTCGCTCGAAAAGCCTTCCGCCGCCAATGCCTCCTTCGTGCTGCGCTCGGGACGCCGGAAAATGTCTTCGACCGAAGTGCGTCGCAAACGGCCGCGCAATCGCGCAATGCGCAGTTTATCGGCCAGCGTCCCGAACTCAGATTGCAACGATTCCTTCCACGCCCCGGGGGTCCGCCACGGATCCACCAGCTTGTTCATGCGGCCCCCATACCAGGACAGCACGCCCGGAAGAAACGCCTTCAGATCGAGGCGGGAAAAGTCGAGGCAGCGTTCTGCTTCGGGATAGGCGGTCAGCAGAACTTGAAAGCCGCGATCAAGCAGGAATCCGTCCACTTGGTCCGTCCGCACGCGCCCGCCGATTCCATCCGACGCTTCGAGAATCTGAAAGCTGATCCCTTGCGCATTCAACTCGCGCGCACAGCACAAACCGGCTAAACCGGCGCCAACGATCAACACGTCCGGGCTGGGTGACATTTTTTCTTTCTTCGAACGAACAGCAGAGAGGTCCCGCTGCCACTGGGCCAATGCAATATCCTGCGTCATCCGGCGGATTTTGCGCAAGCCCAGTCTGGAGAATAGGCGTTTCGTTTCTTCGTTCAGGAGACGTTGGCCAGGGTCAGATAATCCGGCCGATCAGACACCAGTTTGTGGCGAAATGCTTTGCGGATTTCCCCATTCGTCAACAGAAACACGCCGGGCATCCGCTCCACATCACCCGCGGGGAGTCCAGCCCAGTGACCCTTCAACCACGCCCCCAGCATCCGCCCGATGCTTTCCAGATTGAAGTATTGCCGCCAATCTGCCCGGACGAGTCCAAACGCCTGGTACAACCGCCCTTCGGGATCCGCGATTCGCGGCACGCCCTCCAACTTGTGCGAGGCAAAAAACCTCTGCGCTTTAGCGCCGTCATTGGAGAGATGCACGAAAGCGAGCTGCACGCCCCTAAATTCGATCTCGTTGCGGATTCTAGCGAGCTCGGCGACCGCCTCGCGGCAAAACGTTCAACCAAAGTGCCGCAGAAAGACCAGCAGCAGCGGGCCGGATTCCATCAGTGGGACGAGATTCTGGCCATTTTGTGTTTTGTACTCGTTCAGCAGCGTGGACTCAATGCGCTTCTCGGACATTTCACCGTTGCCCTTTTGCTGCCCGCGCAGCCAATTCTTCGGACGTCGCTTTGTGTCGCCATGCAAACATCCGCTGTAGTCTTCCCCGCGCGTATCCACCGCCGACGAAACTTCCGAGCCACCCGAGCGGCAACTCAAAGTCCACCCGATCTTCCAACCAGCTGGACGTTTCGGTCTCCGGCACAAAACTGTGCGTATGTTCCCAGCGAGGGAATGGACCCGACACCATCACATCGCGAAACATCCGCCCCGGCTGACAATCACGGTGCTCCGCAACCCAATCCTGCGAAATCGGTCCAACCGATACCCGCAACGTCACGCGCGAACCCGGCTGCTCGATCCCGCCGGTGCGCGCCACAACCTTGGTTTTTTCCCATGGTGGGGTCAGCCGCTCCAGCGCTTCAGGTTCGGCGTGAAAACGATAAACCTCTTCGGCGGAGGCGGGCATTTTGCTGCGGTAGATGAAGACTTCCGCCATCTCCGTCCTCCTCATCCGCTCGCGTTACCGTTGATCCTAGCATCCTGGCAAATCCATCCAATCGCTTTGGAAATGTGGTGGCCCATCTTAAGATCGGCCACCACATGACTCCAACAGATAATTCCGGGACGCCCACCTAAGTTTCCGTTGGAACGGCAATTTTTCTGCACCACGGAACCCGGCGCATACTTCCCGTTGACTTTTATCGCAGGCAAGGTAAAGTCTGCTCTTTCTTCACGAGACGACGGCCAAAAGGAGTCTCACATGCTTTGCAAAGTGCTGTGCAGTTTTCTCTGCGGCCTGATTTTGTGGGTGCCAGGATTCGGGCAGGAACAAAAACCTGCTCCCAAAACTTATGTTTTGAAGGCGGCAAGGCTCTTCGATGGTAAGAGTAATGCCGTCGTTACGCCAGGCCTCATTATCGTGAGCGGCGGCAAAATCATCGGAGTCGGTTCCTCCCCAAAAATTCCCAGCGACGCCCAGGTCATCGATTTTGGCGACGCCACGCTCCTCCCCGGCTTCATTGACGCCCACACTCACCTGACATCCCCCTATTCCGATGATTACAAGCAGCAGCGTCTCGATTCGCTTCAGAAGACCGTAGCCGAGCGCGCCCTCGATGCCAGCGTCAACGCCCGCGTGACGCTGATGGCCGGCTTCACCACCGTGCGCGACGTCGGCTCCAGCGATTATCTCGACGTTGGTCTCCGCAACGGAATCCGCAATGGCGACGTCCCAGGGCCACGCATGCTTGTCACCGTGCACGCCCTCGGTGCCACCGGGGGTCACTGTGACCACGAAGACGGATTCCGCGAGGGCCTCTTCGGCCACGAATCGGGCCCGGTCGAAGGCGTCATCAACGGCCCCGATCAGGCTCGGTATGCAGTCCGCCTCGATCACAAGTACGGCGCCGACATGATCAAGGTCTGCGCTTCCGGCGGCGTGCTTTCTCCCACCGATGATGTGGATACGCCCCAGCTGACCCAGGAAGAACTGAACGCCATCGTGGATGAAGCCCACGCCCTGCGAAGAAAGACCGCCGCGCACGCCCACGGTGCGGAAGCGGCAAAGCGCGCCATCCGCGCCGGCATTGATTCCATCGAACACGGCAGCTTCCTCGACGACGAAGCCCTGGACATGATGAAGCAGCGGGGCACTTACCTGGTTCCCACGCTTATGGCCATCCAGGGCATTCAGGAGAAGTTCGATCGCGGAATTTACATGCCCCCGGCCATCGAAGCCAAGGCTCGCGCCGCAATCGCGGCAATCCATATCACTTTCCAGCGCGCGATGGCTAAAGGCGTGAAAATTGGCTTGGGCACCGATGCCGGCGTGTATCCTCACGGCCGCAACGCCGAAGAATTTCATCAGATGGTGGACTTGGGCATGAAGCCTGTGGACGCCCTGAAAGCGGGCACTTCCTCTGACGCTGAACTCCTGGGGCTTGCCGACAAAATTGGCACCCTCGAACCCGGCAAGCTCGCGGACATCGTCGCTGTTCCGGGCGATCCGACCCAGAATATTCGTCAGGCCGAAAAGGTTTTCTTCGTCATGAAAGAGGGAGTGATCTTCCGCAACGATAGCGCAAACTCCGGGCACTAATTCCGGGAGGTAAACCGTGAGTGAGCTCTCCGATAGTATTCGTGCCGCATTTGCCAGTGAATATCGCAACCGCGCCGCGGAACTTCGCAAGTGGGCGGACCCGCTTTCTGAGGAACAGTTCTGGCAAAACCCGTTCTCTCATGGCAACAGTGTCGGACATCTGGTGCTTCATCTGACCGGAAATCTCAGCTACTACATCGGTGCGCAAATCGCCGGCACCGGCTACGTCCGCAATCGCGACCTGGAATTTTCCGAGCCTCGGAAACTGCCGAAGGCTGAGGTTCTGCGCAAGTTCGATGAAACGATTGCAATGGCGATTGCCACCATTGAGAAACAGGAGGAAGCCGACTGGACTGCACCCTACTCAGCCGAGCGGGAGCCCGACTCCAAGAATCGCATCACGCTCATACTTCGCTGCGCGAGCCATTTGTACCATCACGTTGGCCAGATCATTTATCTGAGCAGGGAACTTCGGAAGGCTTGAAGGCTACGTTTCCAACTTGAATCGCGTGGATGCCAGCCGATACAGCTTCCGCCACAACAGCCGGTTGATCAGCACCACGATCACTGCCATGATCAGCGTCGAAGCTAGCAGCAAATCGAAGCGTCCGGCATCGCTGGCGCTGCTGATCGTGCTTCCCAGACCCGGGGCTTTCACGATTCTCCCCTGAAAGTGAAAATATTCCGCCACGATGCTGGCGTTCCACGCGCCGCCAGACGCGGTCACCATACCGGTAACCAGATACGGGAAAATTCCCGGCAAGATCAGATAGCGCCAGCGGTCCAGTGATCCGAACTTAAAAATGCTCGCGGCTTCTTTGAGGTCCGTCGGAATGGCCATCGCTCCCGCGATCACATTGAAAAGGATGTACCACTGCGTTCCCAGCAGCATAAGCGCCATTGCTGCAATCTCCACCCCTCCCCGCATGCGGATTAGAAAAAGAAGAAGCACCGGAAACAACGCTGTCGCCGGAATAGACGCTGCCAACTGCACCAGCGGCTGCATCAGCCGCGCAAAGCGCGGGCTGAATCCTATCGCTACGCCCACTGGAATGGTCCACAGGGCGCCCAGAATCAATGCGAGATTTACCCGCAAAAACGTCAGCCCCGCGCTGCGGAACAGCTCGAAATAATCTCTACGGTGAAGCTGTGCCAGTTCGACCACTGCTCGTGACACTCCATAAATGACCAGGACAACAGCCACTCCTGCAAACATCCACCCATACCATCGGCGCGGCTTCGCGGCCGGATTAGCCTTAATCGTCGCCGCGGCGCGCTGCGCACCGCGCGCAAATCGCAACGTCAGCCATTCCACCATCGGATGGAGAATCCGCCGGTAAAACCGGATTAGGAATGACTCTCGGCGGATGAAATTAAGGAGCGAATTCTGCGCGGCCGCCGCACTTTCCACCTGCTCAAATTTGAATTTGTCCGCCCAGGTAATCACCGGCCGCCAGATCAACTGGTCCATCAGCACGATCACCGTAACCATCGCCGCCAGTCCCCACAACATCGCGCTCGTGTTGCCGTGCCCCGCCGCGGTCTGCAGGTACGACCCCAGCCCCGGCAACCGGAAATCCTTGTCACCCAGCACGAACATCTCGCACGCCATCAGGAAAAACCATCCGCCCGCCACCGACATCATCGAATTCCACACCAGCCCGATCGTGGAAAAAGGAAGATCCAGCTCCAGGAACCGCTGCCAGCCGCTGAACCGGTAAATGATCGCGGCTTCCCGCAAATCGCGCGGCACCGTCTTCAGCGAAGAATAAAAACTGAAAGCGATGTTCCAAACCTGCCCCGTGAAAATCAAAATGATGGAGCCGAGTTCCACTCCCAATTGCCGGCTGGGAAACAACGCCACCATCGCCAGCATCACACCCGGCAAAAAACTCAACACCGGGATGGATTGCAGAATGTCCAGCAGCGGAATCAAAATAATTTCCGCGCGCCGAGACCTTGCGGCCGTGTACCCATACACCAGCGCAAACGCCAGGCTTAGCACATACGCCACTAGAATCCGCACCAGCGAGTACAACGCATACAGCGGCAAACTGCGGGGGTCCTGGGAAATCTCGGACTCGACGCGCACCGGCCCGAGCCACGACCTGCCGATCGAATACACTCCGTAAATCACCGCAAAAACGGAAATGAAGACGGCGATGTCGATCAGAAACGCATATGCCCAACGCGAACCCGCAGGCCGCGCGGCAGTTGGCGGCAACGGAGTCTGGTGCTGGGTGAGAGGGGCTGGAGAGGGCACGGGAAGATCAGGTCTCGGTGAGCGTCAGCTTCCCGCTCGCCGCGTCGTAATCGAAAAGCTCGGCGTAGCGGCCCCACTGGATGGCCGTTTCCAGCTGCCGACGCGCTTCGTCTTCGCTGAAATGTTCGTCCAGCAGGTCCTGGAAGAATTCCGCGGGCAGCGTGCGGTTGGTTTTCGCTTTCAGCGCCTGCTGCATTTGCCGCAGCAGGGGAACATTCGCCAGCACGGCTTTGCGGAACATCGCCTTGCGCCCCTGAATATCCGCATGCGCGAATGCTTTGCCTTCCGGGGTTAGGATGGCGTCGCCCTCTACCAGTTTTAACAATCCAAGAAGAACTGCGGTGTCGACCGTGGGCAACAGCGCGTCAACCTCCAGGCTCAGTTCGGCGGCAAGCACGTGCAAGTCCGCCCGCCCGTTGTGGTCCTCCAGGATTTCCAGCAATCCCGCCATGCCCCCGGGCCGCGTGTGCGGCAGCATCACAATATCTTTTCGCCGAGCCACTTCAGCGGCTCGGTGCTGTTCTGCAAGCGCACTCTCCGGATGGACCTGCTGCGTCAACGCCTTGTAAATCAAATCCACAAGCTCCGTGAAGCGCGGATCCTTACGGTCCCGCGGATACGCCATCTTCACGTTGAATTCCGCGTGGATGTGGGCGGGATTCCTGCCCAGGACGATGATGCGGTCCGCAAGAATCACCGCTTCTTCGATGTTGTGCGTCACGATGAATATTGCGCGCGTCGGAATTTTCTTGCCCAGCCACAACTCCATCAATTCCCCGCGCAGCGTTTCTGCCGTCAACACATCCAGCGCGGAAAACGGCTCGTCCATAAAAAGCACTTCCGGCTCCACCACCAGCGCGCGAGCAACGCCGACCCGTTGCTTCATCCCGCCCGACAATTCCTTCGGGTACGCGGACTCGAATCCATCGAGTCCCACCGAGTCGATAATTCGCAGCGCCCGCTTGTGGCGTTCCACATCCGGCACTCCGCGCGCCTCCAGCGGCGCTTCCACGTTTTCGAGCACCGTCAGCCACGGAAACAGCGCGAAGCTCTGGAATACGATGGACACATTCGGTGATTCATCGCGCACCGGCTGCCCGTGCCAGAAAACGGTGCCGCCCGACGTGGGCGAAAGCCCCGTCAGCATCCGCAGCATCGTGGACTTCCCGCAACCCGAAGGCCCCAGCAATGCAATAATCTGTCCGGGATAAATCGCGATATCCGTCGGCGAGATTACCTGGATGCGGCTTCCATCCGGCTGGGGATAAAATTTCTCCAGCTTGCTCGCCGCAATAATGGGTTCAACACCCGCCGTTGTCGTACTCATAATTACGTGTATTATCGCTCAGATTCATTCCGCGAAACACGCAAATGAACGCAATTCGCTGAAATTTTTCAAAACCGGTTACAATTTCTTGACTCCCCGATGAACGAATCGTCGCCAACGGCAATTCAACAGTCGCAAGCTCGTTTGCCCTCGTGGCTCATCGCGCTGGGCCTGTCCATTCTTGCCTCCCTGGCCCTGTTACTCCCCTTTTTCCGGCTGGGCAGCGCCTCCGGCCACGATTTCGAGTTCCACGTGGCGTCCTGGCTGGACGTCGCTTACCAGTGGAAGCAGGGCATTCTCTTTCCGCACTGGACCGCCTGGACCAACTATGGCTTCGGCGAACCACGCTTCATTTTCTACCCGCCGCTTTCGTGGATTCTCGGCGCAGCCCTCAGCCTTGTCTTGCCGATTTCGTGGGTTCCCGCGGCTTTCATTCTGCTCACGCAAACGCTGGCCGGAATGTCTGCCTTTCTTTTGCTGCGGAGGCTTGCCGGAACGACCCCCGCCTACTTGGGCGCCGTCTTCTATGCTGCGAATCCCTATGCCCTGCTCGTCAGCTATGTACGCAGTGACTTTGCGGAGCAACTCGCCTGCGCCATTTTGCCACTCCTCCTTGTGGCCGCGCTGCGCCTCGTGGGCCTGCTGCAGGGGGAAAAGCCCAAGCTATCCGCAATTACCTTATTCGCCGTCCCCTTCGCCGCGGTATGGCTGTGCAACGCCCCCGCCGGCGTCATCGCCAGTTATTCCGTTGCGCTACTTTTCGCATGGGCTGCGCTTACCCAACGCTCGTGGAGAGTCACGATTCCCGCCATCGGCGGTCTTGCCCTGGGTTTTGGTTTGGCTGGTTTTTATCTTCTTCCAGCAGCTTATGAACAACGGTGGGTAAACATCGGTCAGGCGCTGTCCAGCGGTCTGCTTCCCACCCAGAATTTTCTCTTCACCCAAATTGCTGACGTCGAGCATACCTGGTTCAACTGGATTTCTTCCCTCTGTGCCCTCGCGCTCGTTCTGCTGGCGGCGCTGACCGCTCTTGCGTCACGTCGGTTCGCCAGTAACACAGACCCTTCCGGCGCCTCAAACTCCCACTGGGGCGCCCTCCTACTTCTCGGATCAGCCGCCACCCTGATGATGTTCCGCCTAACCGCGCCTTTCTGGAGCCTTCTGCCCAAAATGCGCTTCGTGCAATTTCCCTGGCGCTGGATGTCCATCGTGGCTGTGGTTTGCAGCTGTTTTCTCGCCGCGGCCATCGAACGTCGCCGCGGCTGGCTCTGGTTTGCTGTCGTGGCGGTCCTATCGGTCCCGCTGGGCTACTTCCTGACGCAAAACACATGGTGGGACGCCGATGAAATGCCCACTCAACTCGCGGCCATCACAAGCGGCACGGGTTATGAGGGTACGGATGAATACGATCCCCTGGGTGATGATCACTTGGATCTCCCGAAGCACGTTCCCCTCGCCAAAATTTATTCGGACTCTCCGGGAAATTCCGGCGGCAACCCGCCAAACGCCAAAATCCAGATCGAAACCTGGCGGACAGACAATCACAAAGTCTTCGTGGAGTCTTCGGCGCCAGCCCGCGTGGCTCTACGCCTGCTCAACTACCCTGCCTGGCAAGTGACGGTAAACGGGAAAAAGGTCACGCCGGAGAACCCGGACAACTTGGATCAAATGTTGGTTCCGATTGAAGCCGGCAAGTCCGAGATTCAGGTCCGTTTTGTGCGCACCAAGGATCAGACGGCGGGAATTACTCTGTCGATTTTCAGTCTGTTGCTTGCTTCCGGATTGCTCGCGCCGCGAAACTCGCTAAAAACCTAGCGGCGGTCCACTGACGGATGGCGGATGTCCTGCCCCTGCACAATATAAATCACATCTTCCGCGATATTCGTGGCGTGGTCGCCGATGCGCTCCAGGTTCTTGGCCACCAGGATCAGCTCGAACGCTGGGAAAACCACGCTGGAATCACCCATCATGTAGGTCAAGAGTTCCCGGAAAATCTGGTCGCGGTAATGATCCACCTGGTCGTCCGTCGACATCACTTTTTGCGCCAGCTCCACGTCGCGGCGCACCACGGCATTCAGCGAATTGCGCACCTGCTCTTCCACCAACTCAGACATGCGCGGCAAATCTACATACGGCTTCACCCGGGGATGCCTCAGGATGCGCAGCGCTCCCTGGGCGATGTTCACGGCCTGGTCGCCAATCCTCTCCAGGTCGTTGTTGATTCGCGAAACGGCCAGCACCAGCCGCAGGTCCACCGCCATCAACTGGTGCAACGCCAGCAATTGCACCACACGGTCGTCAATTTCCAGCTGCAGCTCGTTGATCGCGTCTTCTTCATCAAGAACCCGCTTCGCCAGTTGCTCATCCGATTCCAGCACCGCGTGCACGGACTGGTGCACGGCGCGCTCCGCCAGGCTGCCCATCCAGAGCAGTCTCTCTTTCAGCTCGTTCAAATCTTTTTCGAAGTGACGTTCCATGGAACCCTTCCCATTTCCGGTTTACCGATTACCGCTCACCGCCAAATCACAAAATATTTCCAAGTCTCATCCAAAACGCCCGGTGATGTACGCTTCCGTCCGTGGATCGCTCGGCGTGGTGAACAAATGCGGTGTCGGACTGAATTCGATGATCTGCCCGGTCAGCAGGAATGCCGTGAAATCGCTCACGCGCGCCGCTTGCTGCATATTGTGCGTCACGATGGCGATGGTCGTCAGATTTTTCAATTCCACCATCAGCTCTTCGATTTTTGCCGTGCTGATCGGATCCAGGGCCGAGCATGGCTCGTCCATCAGCAGCACTTCCGGCTCAACCGCCAGCGCCCGCGCGATGCAAAGCCGCTGCTGCTGCCCGCCCGACAGCTCGTACGCCGATTTGTGCAGGTGATCCTTCACTTCGTCCCACAATGCCGCGTGCCTCAGGCTCTTTTCCACGGTATCCCCCAGCGATCCTTTGTATCCGTTAATCCGCGGGCCATACGCAACATTGTCAAAAATCGATTTCGGGAATGGGTTCGGCCGTTGAAACACCATGCCTATCTGCCGCCGCAACGCGGTCACGTCCTGCGCAAGAATGTTCTGGCCGTCCAGCAGGATTTCGCCTTCCAATCGCGAGGTGCTGACCGTTTCGTACATGCGATTCAGGGTGCGCAGCAGCGTGGATTTCCCGCATCCCGAAGGCCCAATCAACGCGGTCACCTTCTTATCCGCAATTCCCATGTTGATGTCGAACAGGATCTGCTTCGGCCCGTAAAAGAAATTCAGCTTCGAAATGGTCATCCGCATGGGCAGCGCCGCGGACGTTTCGCGACTCGCGGGTGTGGTGATATTGGTGACGATATTCACGGAAAACTCCGGCTTTGCGGACGCTTGCATTTAAGACCTCGGTACGGCGATGCCACGGGACAGTATCGTGCGCGCCAGTATGTTGATGATCAAAACCAGCCCGAGCAGGACCAACCCTGCGGCCCAGGCCTGACGGTGCCAGTCATCGTAGGGCGAAACCGCATACGTGTAAATCATCACCGGAAGCGTTGCCGTCGGCTGCGACCATCCGTGACTCTCGAACCGATTCCCAAACGCGGTAAACAGCAGCGGCGCGGTTTCTCCCGCCACGCGCGCCAGTGCCAGCAGAATCGCCGTCATAATGCCGCGGTACGCCGCCGGCACAATCACGGTGGCGATCGTTTTCCATTTGCTCGCGCCCAGCGCCATGGCCGCTTCCCGCAGCATCCGCGGCACGCTTTTCAGGAATTCCTCTGTGCTCCGCAACGTAATCGGAATCATCATGATGCCCAGCGCAAAAGCTCCCGCGAGCGCCGAGAAATGCTTGAACGGCAGCACCACCAGGCTGTATGCGAAAATGCCGATCACAATGGACGGCACGCCGTTCAACAGGTCCGCAGCGTAGCGCACAACCGAAGCCATGCCTTTCCCGCTGAATTCCGCAAGGTAGATCCCGCCCAGGAACCCGATGGGCACGCCCATGAGCGATGCCAGCAGCAGAATCTTGCCGCTGCCCACAATCGCGTTGGCCATGCCGCCGCCAGTCTCTCCCACGGGCTTTGGCAGTTTGGTGAAGAAATCCCAGTTGATCGAAGTGCCGCCATTAAATAGCAGGTACCCGAGAATGAAGAAGAGCACCAGAACCGATACGAACGCGCAGACACCGGTCATCGCCAGCATGAAGTTGCTTACGAATTTTCGCCAGCGAAGTCTCCCAGTCATCATCCACCCGCCTCGCTGCCCTTTTGTGTGGTGACGACGATCAAAAGCCGGGCCAGTCCGTTCAGGATGAATGTCAGCAGAAAGAGTACGAGCCCCAGGGCGATCAGCGACTGCAAATACAAATCGCCCGTGGCTTCCGTAAATTCGTTGGCGATCACCGCCGCGATCGAATAACCGGGGGCAAACAACGAAGCCGCAATCTTCGGCGTATTCCCGATGACCATGGTCACCGCCATGGTTTCCCCCAGGGCGCGCGCGAGTGCCAGAAAAATCGAGCCCATGATGCCGGTTTTCGCGAAGGGGACCACAACTTTCCAGGTCGATTCCCAGCGCGTGGAACCCAAAGCCAGCGCAGCTTCCCGCTGGTCGCGCGGCACGGAAAGCAGAACTTCACGCGATACCGAAATGATGTAGGGGATCACCATGATCGCCAGGACGATGCCCGCGGTCATGAAGCCGACTCCGTACGACGGCCCCTTGAAAATCGGTAGATATCCAAACGGCTTGTTCAACGCCGGATAAATTACCGTTCGCATCAGGGGCACGACGATAAAAACGCCTAACAGGCCATAAATGACGCTTGGTACCGCCGCAAGCAAATCGATGAGAAATTGCAGGGTGTCCGAGACGCGTGCCGGCGCCAGCTCTGCCAGAAAGATGGCTGCTCCGATCCCTAGGGGTACCGCAATCAGCAATGCGACCCCCGAAGTGACCATGGTCCCGTAGATGAACGGCAGCGCGCCGTATTGGTCGACGATCGGGTCCCACACCGATGTCACAAAAAAGCGAAATCCGAATTTCTGCCGCGGCAACGCCGAATTCACCCACAGTTCCCATACCAGCGCCAGGGTGATCAGCACCACGGTCGTCGCAAATAACAAAGTGACCAGCCGCGCAATCTCGTCCCCGTCGCGCAGCCGCGAAAAAAACGAACGCGAGCCCGATACCGGGCCCGCGCCTTTTAAGGCTGTAGTGGTTGTTGCCACGTCTCTCCGGCAGTCTTACTGAATGCTGTTGATCGCCTTCTTTTCTTTTTCGACCACTTCCTTCGGCAACTTCGCGTAGGAAAGCGTTTCCACCGAGTCCTGGCCCTCGCTGAGCATCCAGTTTAGGAAGCCTTTGATCGCGTCGCGTTTCCCGGCGTCCTGAAATTTTTGCGGAATCAGCAGCCAGGTGAAGCTCGAAATGGGATACGCAGTCTTGCCGGGCGCGTCAGTGATGCTGACGCGGAAATCATCCGGCATCGCTTTCGCCGCTCCCGCGGCTGCTGCGGTAACGCTCACCAGATCCGCCTTCACGAAATTCCCCGAAGAGTTCTTCACGGATCCATAAGGAATGTTGTTTTGTACCGCGTAGATCAGCTCGACATACCCGATTGAATTGGGCGTCTGCTTCACCAGGCCGGTCACCCCTTCGTTGCCTTTGCCCCCAAGACCCACCGGCCAATTGACGGACGTGCCCTTACTGACTTTGCTTTTCCATTCGTCGCTGACCTTCGAGAGGTAATCTGTCCAGATGTAGGTTGTGCCGCTGCCATCGGAGCGGTGCACGACGATGATATCGGCGGCCGGCAAGTTAACACCCTTGTTCGCCCCTACAATGGCAGGATCGTTCCACTTCGTTACCTTGCCAAGAAAAATTCCAGCCAGCGCTTCAGGGGTGAAATTCAGCGCGCCGCTCACTCCCGCAATGTTGTACGTTGGCACGTCCGCCCCCAACACCGTCGGGAAGTGCAGGATCGCCGAACCCCGCTTCTCCTGAAATGCCTTCAGCTGGTCGTCGTTCATCGGGCCGTCGGTTGCGCCAAAATCCACGGTTCCTTCGGTCACCTGCTTGATGCCCGCTCCCGAGCCAACTGACTGGTAATTGAATTGAAAGTTGGGATTCTTCGTATGGTAGACATCAAACCATTTTGAGTAGATGGGATACGGAAACGTTGCACCCGCTCCGTTGATCAACAAGGCGTTGTCTGCGAGCACGATCGTGCAGAGTGCAAACACACCTACTACAAGTCCAACAAATCGCTTCATGAGATTGCTCTCCTGCTGTTCGAGGTTTGGCCGCTAACGTCCAAGTCTGACCAGCCGGCATTACAGGATTGTTACAATCCGGGTAGAGTCTGTTAAAAATGAGACACAAACCAATCCACCGGCTTCTAACTGCACCTATTTCATAGCGTTACAAGCAAATGACCTCTCGATTCGGGCATCTGGAAAGCGGCCATACAAGTTGGTCAGGCGATCACGCGGAGAAGCAAACCTGCGCCGCTTTGTATCTTTGTACTCGTCCCCTGTATCTCCAAAATAACGGTCCCGATCGGATCCGTCCTGCCCGCATGAACAATGCTGACCTTCGATAGTCCGTAAGTTCCGCAAGCGTCAGAGGAAAAAACCCACAGCGCTTGAGGGTTGTTGTTGCCATCCAGCGGGCCTCGGCAGTTCGCGCTAGTGTTTGGCCGCAATTCCACAAGCACGCCGCCGCTCATGGGCGATTTTCCAACCACTTCCGCGGCGTTATGAGCGCTGGTAACTGGTCCCCCAATTCCGAAGACGGAGTCTCCTCCAATTTGCGTGGTGGTCATCCAGTTCGAGACGTCGCCCTCACCAACGGCTTGATTCGGAACTCCGGCGTCCAATACCGCCATAAAACCCGCGATGGCACGAAGATTTGTGGTGATGGCAAGGGTTTCGTCTCGGAACCGCACCGTATCAAACCGGATGGAGATTTTCGCGCCCATCCCCTTGTCAGCAGGTATGTTCTCGACGACATGCCCTTCGACTTTACTGCCTTTCGGAATCTTCGAACCACTCGGCAAGGGAACGTCTTGCGCAATTTGTCCCTGAATGATTTTGCCTGGCTTGGCTTTCGCAGGAGAAATCGTCGTACCGAGGAGCATCGGCAGAATCGTCCCTGGCGGAACTTCCACCTTCGAAACGCTCGTCCTCTGGGCCGCGAGTTCGGGTGAGACAGGCGAGACCAGGAGGAGAGAGGGAGTACCGATCGGCTCCATCCCGCTGCGGCCTTGTGCGGAACTGAATCCGGGGACCAAAATGAGGCAGGCAAACTGAATCAGGAAAAAAGTAAGACCGGTCCGTCTCGTTCGATACGAATTACTCGCTTCCAGCATGCGGCCGCGGCCTCACTTTGTTTGACGAGGGCAAACGTCCGCACGTTGCGCCGGAATCAAAATAAAAACCCCGGATCGGGCCACAAATGGCCACGATCCGGGGGCAGGTCACTCCGGAGAACAGAACGGCTAGGGGATGTAGTAGCGGAACGAAGTCCAGATCATGTTGTCCACGGCCTTCGGTCCAACTCCTGCAGGTTGTATCGCGGCCGTCGGAGAAGTGTTGTTCCCCGACCAGCCGTTCTTATAGACATACGAGTACTGCAGACCCCAGCGCAGACCGCCCTTGGGCCCTTGGTAGAGCTTGTGCCAGAACCCGAGGGTGAATTGGGAAATCATGCGAATGTCACCCGCGCAGGTTCCGCTGCCTGGTGTCAATTGGTTTGTCTGCGTGCCGCCGCCCAGAGTGGAAACACCCGGCACCGCTTCCGTGCTGCACCCACTGTTATTTGCAAACGGCGACCCGTATCCACCAATACCCGTTGTCGAGATTTTGGTGGTGGTGGTCGCTGGAATTGCAGGTGACGTCGCGGTTGCGGGAATTGCCGGTGTCTTGGTAACCGTGATGCTGTCGTAGCCGGTATAGGCTGCGCGCCAGGCGTACTCCAGACCGTAGTACGCGTAAATATCCAGTTTCGGAGTGGGATGCCACTCGAGTCTGGCGAGGCCGTGCGCCGTACGGATGAGAGAGGCCGTGCCGTCTGGACGGAAGGTCAGATCGGCCAACTGTGCCGAACCGTAGCGGCCTACGCCGTCGCCCCCAACCGCCTTGACACCGAAGTCAACTTTCTTTGCAAGAAGAGTCCAGTGCGCACTGGCGCCCAGCCCGCCGCCTATGTTGGTGCTGTTGGACGCCCCGATTGCACTGGGAGTGGTCGAGCCGTCGACGGGGCAAGGAAGCACTGCGGTGCCGGGAACGGTATCCTTCGTTGTCGTCCCAACCACTCCGCAGGGATAAACGCGGTTCCGGAACGGACTCAGGATTCCGAATAGTTCATAATGCCCAAGCCTTCCGTCTGTGGTCGCTTTGAAGACGAAATCGGGCGATTTGTTGACCGTGTTACCGGCTGTGTCCACAAAATTATCCAGGCCTGCGCCATCGCCGGGAGCATTGATGAAGGTATTGCTCGTCGTGACGACGCTGGCAGTTCCAACCGTCGTGGTGCTAACCGTAGAGAAGCCTCGTCCACCGACCGTCGTTTGCGGTCCCTCCACCGCAATGCCCAGGGAGAATTTGCCTCCGAAGTCCTTCACCACTCGGAAGCCGTACTGCCGCGCCCAGGTGAAGCCCACGTTGTACTGTGGATCGACCGTCATGGGGAGCCATTCCTGACGGTTCAGGATTCCCACTTTGTTTTCCGTAGCCATCGACCACATCTGACCGCCCGTCACGATCCATCCGCTATCCGTTGCAGCTTGAGCGAACATCTGGCGCTGGCGGAAAACATAGCTGTTGCTCTGTCGGTTGTTGGAGGTCACGCCGGTGCCCAGGAAGTCAGCCTCGTAGTAACCCGAGATTTTCACCGCGTTGATTTTGCCCTCCGCAAGCAGACTGAGGCGGCTCTGCCGGCCAGTCAAATCGCTTTCGCTGACCTTGGAGAGAGCGTTCCCGGGGTATGGTATGCCCTTAAAATCGCTGTTGATGCTGGAACTCTCGGCCCGGGTTCGAGTCACCGTTTCCGCCGCCACGAATCCGCCCGGCGTAATCGTGATCCCCTTGTAGTGAATCGCAATCGGTTCGTCCGATTTCTTTTCCTGTGACCCGCCCATATTCGAAACCGCGGCGTTGAGCGCTGCGTTGCTGGCTCTCACCTCCGCGGTCGAATTAACGGCTTCTGTTGCCTTTACTGTCGCAACGGTCGCCCTGGAGTTCGCGCTGGCCGCCGCTTCCCGTGCTTCTTCGATCTGGCGGTCGCGCTTGGAGAGCTCTTCCTTTAGCATCTGAAGTTGTTCCTGCTGCGCCTGCAGCGCCTGGCGCAACTCTTCCATTTGCGCCGCGAGTTCCGCGTTGGTCTTGGTTGCAGCATTTGCCGCCGCAGGTTTCGCGGGCGTTGCCGCCGCTTCTTTCGGTGCATCCTTCGGCGAATCTTTTGGTGCGTCTTTCGGTGAATCAGCGAAGGCTGTTCCGGTCAGCAGGAACAGCGATAGTGCGAGTGATGCCAGTTTTCTCATTGCCTCTCTCTTTTTTGCAGCAGATTTCGAATACGATCCCGGGAAATGCGTACCACCCCGTTTGGGACGTTATGTGGGGACTCTTACGGCTATATCAATCCAACATGAATAGTCTGTAACAATCGTTCCAACCACCTACATATCCCTTTTATTTACAGTATTTTATGGTTGTTACAGACCATTTCCAAGATCGGAAGAGCCGCCTATTCTTGCAGGTTGGATGGAGTTAATGGTCGACCGGCAGCCCAAAAAAAAAAGCCAAACAAAAACGCCAATCGGCACAATCTGAAAGGAAGGTAACGAAATTGCTTTTTAGAATCGAGGATGAATGTTCGCGCTCAGCGCCGTTCGCCCATCTGATAAGCCAGCAGGATCTGCGTCAGCCGGTACTGATATTTCGCATCGGTATCCTGTAGATCCGCGTCCGTCTTCTGCAATTCCGCCTGGCTGAATTCCACAATTGAGCTGAGGCCTAATTTGTACCTGGCCTGCGCCAATTCCAGTGCCAGGTTCGCCTCCTCCAAAAGCTGTCGCGTCACCGTCAGCCGCGCATACGCCTTTTGCGTATCCAGCCAGCTATTGCGCACATCCCGGGCAAGGTTGTCTTCCAAGTCTTGCAACTTCTTGCGCTTCATTTCCGTTTCCAGGTCGGCGCTCTTGGCGCGGGCATTGAAAAGAAAACCGTTGAATACGGGAATGTTGATATTCACGCCCACGCCGCCGTACCAACTCGGAATATGGTCGTCGCGCACCGGGGCCTGGCCCACCACTCCTGAAGCATTTACGGTCGGCCGCCATAAATCGTGTTCAGAGCGGCCGAATTTTTCCGCGGCGGTCACTTCACTTTGCATCGCCTGGATTTCCGGCCGCTGTTGCATGGCTGTCTGAATTAATTGAGTGGCATCGAGCAAGGGCGGCGCGGATGGTTCCTGACCCGGCTCAACCGCTCGGAAATTCTGGCGGTCACGGTATCCCAGGATTGCGGAAAGGGTGGAAAGCGAGGCTTCGTAATTGTTATTCGATTCAAGCAGCAGCAGTTTCGCCCGCGCCAGGTCCACCTTGCCGAAGCTCAGATCCAGGTCGGACCGAAGTTTCGCGTCCGTCAGCGCCTGAACTTGATCCACCAGCGTCTGACGCGTTTTTACCGTATCCTCTGCCACTTGCAACAACGCGTGCGTCTCCAGCGTGTTGTAGAACGCCTCATCCACCGCAAGAATAATGTCCTGCTGCGTCGCGAGAGCATTCTGGTCTTCAGCCTTGGCATGGAACTCCGAGCTGGACACTAGGTTGGTAGTACGCCCGAAATCCGTGATCAGCTGATTGACAGTCGCCCCGGCCGCGGCTCGCGGAAACAGAATTGGATTCGTCAGAGAACCCGCCGCCACTCTTGAGCCGGGATTGGAATCCACCGCGGTCACGCTCAAGTTCAATTCCGGCATGAGTGCCGATCGCGCTTCCCGAACGAACTCTCGCGATTGCAATGCCCGCAATTTCCCCACGGTAATCTGCGGGTTGTTTCTCATCGCGATCGCTTCGGCTTCCTGCATCGTGAGCAGCTTTTCATCCTCGCTCGCCGCGGCCGAAGTCCCCGCCGGAACACTGGGCCGTTCTTGCGCTGCGCCGCACGCGCCCAGCAAAGCGAACATCAGCGCCAAACGCATTGCCGCCTTCACGATGCCACCCCCGCCATCTCCGTGCGTTTTCTTCCGTGGATCACCAGATACACGGCGGGTACCAGAAATACCGTTACGACCACGGAGACTCCCAATCCCCCAATAACGGCCCGGGCCAGCGGCGCATACTGCTCGCTTCCTGCCTCTACCCCGAGCGCCATGGGAATCAGCCCAAGCAAAGTCGCCAGCGAAGTCATCAGAATCGGCCGCAACCTCACTTTGCACGCCTCCACCACAGCCTGCTGCAGGCCCATTCCTCGCTCATGCAAAATCCCAGAAAACTCCACGATCAAGATGCTGTTGGACACCACAATCCCGGTCATCATGATCACTCCCATCAGCGACATGATGTTCAGCGTAGTGTGCGTAACGAAAAGAAATGCCACCACTCCCGCCAGTCCCGGAGGAATCGCCGTCAGAATAATGAACGGATCGACGAACGAGCGGAACTGCGCCATCAGGATCAGGTACACCAGAATCACCGACAGAATCAGCCCCACGCCAAACCGGAAAAACGATTCATTCATCCCCACCACCGCCCCCTGCACCCTTACGCGGGTATTCTTCGGGAGTTTCAGCCCGCTCACCAGTTTGTTCACCTCTGCGTTCACCTTGCTCAAATCCTCGGTCTTCGGCATCACGAAAACATCGATCACGCGTCTCAGTTGGTAATGATCCACTTCGGTCGGCGTATTCATCGGTACGATCCTGGCCACGGATTGCAGCGGGGTGTAGGACTTGGACGCGGTCGCCCGCAATGGAATATTGCGAAAGTCAGACATGGTCATCGATCCCACTTTTTCATTCGAGTACTGCACCGTTAGCATGTAGTTGTTCCCCGTCTTCGGATCAATCCAGTAGCTTGGGGCGATCATTCCGTTCGAGGTCAGGGCGGTGATCACGTTGTCCACCACGTCTTTGGGCGTCAGCCCAAGCAAGCTGGCTTGCTGGCGGTCAATGTTGAGTTCGAGCCCCGGGTAGTCGATGTCCTGGGGGATCAGCACGTCGCTTACGTTCTGCGATGACTTCAGTTGCAGCGCCAACTTCTGCGCGATTGCATAGGCTTCTCCAAGGTCGCTGTCGCCCACCTGGATATCCAGCGGCGCAGGAAGCCCCTGGTTCACCACGGAATCCACCAATCCGCCGGTTTGAAAATACGCGCTCACCTGCGGCAAGTCGCTGGCCAGTTTTCGTCGGACCCGCTCCATGTATTCGTAACTCCCCACCGCGTGATCTTCCTTCAGGCTGACCTGCACAAACGCGGTGTGCATCGCGGAATTGCTGGTATAAATCGCCGACAGGTCCGGTGTGACGCCGATGTTGGACACAATCATGTCCAGGTCGCGGTTGGGGATCACCGCCCGGATTTCCCTCTCCACGCCCGCCGCATACTTTTCGGAAACTTCCAGCCGCGTGCCCGTCGGCATTTTCAGGTCGATCACGAATTGTCCCGGATCCGTTCTCGGGAAATACGCCCGGCCAACGAAGGGGAAGACACCGGCGATCAACAGAACGATTCCGCCCAGTATGAAAAGCGCCGTCCGCCCAGGCTTCGCCAGCGCTTGCGTCACCTTTCGCTCATAAAAAAGAAGTAGCTTTTGAAAACTCGCGTTGAAGTTGTGCACCAGCCATGCGAGCAGCCCTTTGTGTACTTCGTGCGGGTCCTTTCCGTGCGTGTCCACGCGGAGAAAGTGCGCGCAATAGAGCGGCACGACGGTCATCGCAAAAACGTAAGACGCGAAAATCGACAGAACCACGCCCAGCGCCAGATCGATAAACAGATACCGGCTGACTCCATAGAAAAAAGTAACCGGGAAAAACACAATAGACGTAGTCGAGGTCGCGGCCAGCACCGCCAGCGCCACTTCCATTCCGCCCTTTTCCGCCGCTTCCCGCGGCGGAGCCCCGTTTTCCATGAATCGGAAGATGTTTTCGAGCACAACGACCGAATCGTCAATCAGCCGCGAAAACGCCAGCGCCAGCCCTCCCAGCAACATGGTGTTGATCGAGCCGCCCAGCCCGTTCATAACCAGGAAGCACGTAAGAGCGGAAAGCGGAATCGAGAGCAGCACCGCAAATGTCGCCCGCGGGCTCCCCAGAAATAGCAGAATCATCAGCCCGGTGAGCGCCAGCCCGATCCCTCCCTCTTTCAACAAATTCTTTACGGCGGTCTTCACGAAAACCGACTGGTCAAACACCACTGCCGTTTTCAGGACATCGGGAACGTCCACCAAATGTTTGGTTGCCTGCTTGATCCCATTCACAATTGAGATGGTGTTGCTGTCTCCTCCCTGTTTCAGCACCGGGATATACACTGATTTTTGTCCGTCAATCCGCACGATATTGGTCTGAATGGCTCCGGCGTCTTCGGCTTTTCCGATGTCCGCCACCAAAACCGATCCGAGTCCCACGCTCTTAAGCGGAATCTTGTTCACATCGTCGGGCGTTGGCACTTGGCTGTTTGCATATATGTTGTAATCCCGATTGCCGATGCGTACGTCTCCGGCCGGCAAGATCAAATTGGAATTGTTGACCGCATTTACCACGTCCATCAGGCTCAACTGGTGGGCTTCCAGCTTTACGGGATCCACAAACACCTGGATCTGCCGGTACGTCCCGCCAAACGGCTGCGGCACCGAAGCGCCTTGCACGTTGGCAACCTGGTTTCTCACCTCGAACTGCGCCAAGTCCTTCAGCTGCGTTTCGTTCAGCCCTTTGCCTTCGAGCGTGATCAGGCAGACCGGCAAACTCGAGGCGTCAAATTTCAGGACTACGGGCGGCAAGGTGCCTGGCGGCAATCGCCTCAGGTCGGCCATCGCCAGATTTGCAATATTGCTCAACGCGGCGTTGGCGTCGGTGCCAGGCTTAAAATAAATTTTGACCAGGCTTACGCCCGTCAGCGATCGCGATTCGATGTGATCGATGTTGCTTCCCAGCGTGAAGAATCGTTCAAACGTGTTGGTAATGTCCGCTTCAATTTGTTGCGGAGGCATCCCCGCATAAAATGTCGCCACCACCACCACCGGAATATTGATCTGAGGGAACAGGTCGACGGGCATGCGCACTACCGTGGTCACGCCAACTACCGCGACAATCAGACACACCATGATGATGAAATACGGATACGCCAGCGCAAACTTTGGCATTACTTCGCCTCCGTCTCGCCCGGCCGGCTGGGATCGATTTCCTTCGTAACAATTTTCATCCCGGCCCGAAATGCATTCCGGCTTCCGACAACCACGCGCTCTCCATCCGTCAGTCCCCCGCGCACTTCAACCCGCGTGCTTCCCTGCAAACCCAATTGCACTTTCCGTTCTTCCAGAATGTTCTTCGCACTCACCACCAGGGCGCTTCCTTCGCTTGCATCCGCGCCCAATTCCACCGCTTCCAGCGGCACGGTCAACATGTCTCGATTGTCGGGAGGGGCTACGATTGCTTGCACATACATGCCCGGAAGCAGCCGGCCATCGGCATTTTGAAAATCAATTTCGGCTTCCATTGTTCGCGTCTGCGAATCCAGCGAATCCGCGAAGCGCGACACTTTACCTACATAATCCGCATTCAGCGCCTGTACGTGTACTTTCACCGGATCGTTCAGCCGGATTTCCCCTGCGATCGATTCCGGAATCGGCAGGACCAACCGCAAAACCGAAATTTGCGCGATGCGCACCACCGGCGTGGATTGCGTGCTGGATGCCGTGCCTGCGGCAATTAAGGAGCCCGTGTCCGCGTATCGCACCGTCACCACTCCCGTGAACGGTGCCACGATCCGCGTGTACTGGGATAGCGCCGCATACTGCTTGGCATTCGCTTCGGCGACCTCCGACGCCTGCTGCGCCCCGCTCAATGCTGCTTCTGCGCTGGACACCTGCGCTTCTCCTTCCAGATCCTTCGCTCGCGCGTTGTCCACTTCCTGTTGGGCCACCAGTCCGGCTTTCTGCTCGGAGGCTTGCTGCAACCGCTGACACATCGCATGCACGGCCGCGTGGGCCGACTTGGCCCGCTCCACATCTCCCTGCGCGCGACTGATTTCCTGCCGCGAACGCCGCACGGCTGCATCGGCACCCGCGAGTTGCGCCGCCAGTTCGGGAACTTCCAGAACCGCCAGTGTCTGGCCCTCGGTAACGCGAGAACCTACGTCCACGTAAATCTTCTTGATGTAGCCAGCGACTTTGGCGTGAACATCCACGTCCTGAAACGGTTTGAACGCCCCGGCCAAGGTCAAGGGCGCGCCCAATTTCCCGCGCGAAACCTTCACCACAGCGGCCACGACTTCTCCGTGGGCTTTTCCCGCAGGCTCCGCGTCGTCGGCTTCCGTTTTTTCGTGGCGCCATCCCAGCCACAACGCTATCAGCCCGAAAAAGACGAGGCCCACGATTACCAATTTGCTCTTTTTTGACATTGCATGTCCTTGTTGCGACCGTCGCTCGCTGACAATGCGAAAGTCTCATCCTCGCGGATGTTCGGAAAGGAGAACCGGGAACACTTCAGAACGGGATATAAATTAGGATCTGCCGGCTCCCTCTTGCTCGGGCCGGCGAACGGAACGGAGTTACTGCAGAGGCGGGGGCCGCGACCAGACTCTGGAGACAATGTCCGATTGCGGTACTTCTACTTCTCGCTCGAAGCCACGCGCCACATAACTTCCCGCGGGCACAGCGAGTTCTTCGCGATTTGCTTCTAAATCTATATCTGCTTTCTGGATTTCGTCTTGCACCGGGCTGAAGTGTTGCAATTCCGAGGCGCCGACCGTCGCCCGATTTCGTTGCAGGGTGTGAACTTCAATAGGGCCGTGTGAATAGCAGAGTGCAGCGAAGGGATTGTAGAGGATTAATGCCGCCAGGAGCAGACAAATCCACATATTCGACCGGTGTGTCTGAATGGAGTGTCTTTGGTCTGGCATTTTGCCTTTGCCTATCCCTTAACACTAGTTCGACTCTTCCATGGGGTCAAGGGGATGCCTGCGAGGATGTGCCTTTCTGTCTTCAGGGGAGGAGGTGGGGACCGGTGCCAGGGGTGCGCCGGTCCCCGAGGTAGGACATTGAGTGAAGTTCAAACGCGCTGAGTTTCGCAGTTCGGAGTCACATCCGAATGAAGGCCGTGTGAATTCTCCGTGACCTCGGAACTCATGCCCATCGTGGTCATTTCCGATTCCGGGCGCACCGTCAATCCGCGTCCGTGGCGCACGTCGAGGCCGCGCACCCAGAAGATGATGTCTTCGGCGATATTCGTGGCATGATCCGCGATGCGCTCCAGATGACGCGTGGCGAGCACGAACTGCATTCCGGGGCTCACCAACGCAACGTCCTGGGTCATGTGCAGCAGCAGGTTCTCGAAGATGCGGTCGCGGTATTGGTCCACAACGTCGTCGCTCTCCAGAACCTGCGCGGCCATCTCCGCATTGCGGAAGATGAGCGCGCCCAAACTGCGGCTGACCATCGAGCGCACCGCTTCGGTCATGGGTGCCAGTTCTTCCGGCGGCCTGGCGTCGGGCATTTCTCGCAGGGAGATAACGCGTTCCGCGAGATTTACGGCGATGTCGCCGATACGTTCCAGATCGTTGGTAATCTTCAACGCGGCAACAACGAGGCGCATCTCGTCGTCGGTGAACGAGCCGCGGCGCAGCAGGCGAATGGCGTGCTCGTCGATCATGATTTCCATCTCGTTGATGCGCGGCTCGAGGAGAAAGACTTCGCCGGGAAGGCCGGAAGTGCGCGGATTATCGAAGGCGATAATGGCGTCGAGTGCGCGGTTCATGGCGCTTTCCACGACGCGAGCCATGGAAATCAGGTAGTTGACGAGAGTGTCGTAGAGAACCGCTTCGGTCAAACCGGTTGCTGGGGTCATTCGGAACCTCCGCGGCGAATTGTGGCTGTCGCACAACTCTGCACGCTCCAACAAGTTTGTGTGGAGAACATTACGGGGAGGTAATCGTGGAATGAATATGGGAAAAAGAGGGACGCTAGGAGTTTGCGGCGGGATTGGGACGGATTGTGCGGCCTCCGGCCCCGGAGGAAGCCGAGCGGGCCGTGGCGCGCTCCGGATCGAATAACGGGACGGAAAAATGGAACCGGGAGCCGACGCCGACTTCGCTTTCGACCCATATCCGTCCGCCGTGCACTTCGACGAGGTGCTTGGCGATCGCCAGGCCGAGGCCAGTGCCGCCGGCTTCGCGGGAGCGGGCAGCGTCCACGCGGTAGAAGCGCTCGAAGATGCGCGGCTGGTCGGCGGTGGGAATGCCGATGCCCGTGTCGGAAACGGTGAACACCACGCCGTAATTTTTCAGCTCGGCGCTTAGGACGATTTTGCCTCCGGGAAGTGTGTATTGAATGGCGTTGTCGAGGAGGTTTTGCAGAACTTCCTGCAGCCTGCGAGCGTCTCCGGCAACATCCGGCAAGCTTTCGGAAAGGCCGGGAGCGAGAGTGAGCGTGAGTTCTTTTTCGGCCGCGCGATGCCGCGCAGTTTCGTAACACGATTCAACGAGCTGCGAGACCTTGACGGGATGAACTTCGAGTTCCAGCCTGTCGGCATCCATCTGAGAGAGCTTCAGCAAATCTTCGGTGAGGCGCGCGAGGCGCCGCGCGTGCTCGAGGATGATGTTGAGGAACCGGCCGCGGTTCTGTGGATCGTCAAGCGCACCCGCAATTAAAGTTTCGGCAAAGCCCTGAATCGCGGTGAGCGGTGTGCGGAATTCGTGGGAGACGTTGGCGACAAAATCCCGGCGAATGCGTTCGAGTTTGCGAAGTTCCGTGATGTCGTGGAGCACGATGACGGCGCCGGAGGTGTCCCCGGCGCGAACGGAAGCAACCGTCGCAGCAAAGAAATGCTGGCGCAAAGTGCCGGTGGAGATTTCCGCCTCCACGCGAGGCTCGCCGGCAAGCACGCGGCGCACGGCTCCGATGAGTTCCGTCTGGCGGACAACTTCGAGCAACGAACTGCCGGCGACGGGAGGCACGTCGAGGCCAAGAATGGAGGCGAAGCCGGGATTCGTAAACACCAAGCGCTCCGCGCCGTTGACGACCGCGACGCCCTCCACCATCGAACCGAGAATGGCGGAGGAGAGATTGCGCTCCTCGGTGAGCGTACGAATCGTCCGATCGAGGCGCGCGGCGGTTTGATTCAGCGAAGAACCCAGCGCCTCCAGCGTGTCGCCAGTGCCGTCGGCGGGAAGCGGCCGAAAATCACCTTCGGCAACGCGGCGCGAGAATTCGCGCAAGCGCTCGACGCGATCCGTATAGGAGCGCGACATCAGCAGAGCGACCGCGCCGGCGATCAGAAGGATCAGCAGCGACCAGAGCCACAAGCTGGCGCGGAATCGGCCGAGCGATTCATCGATTCCCTCCGCGGGCAAGGCCAACCGGATGACAATCGGCGCACCGTCGGGGAGATATTCGCGGACGGCGTAATAGATGAGTGGGCGCTTGACGGAAACGCTCTCGCGGATGGAGCGGCCTTCGCCCTTCTGCAAGGCATCGCGAACTTCGATGCGGTCCGCGTGGTTTTCCATGGTGCCGGTTTCGGACTCGGAGTCGGCCAGAACGCGGCCATCGGACGCGATGATCGTTACACGAGCGCCGCTGGAAGCCGTGTTGGAAACCCAACCGTGGAGCACGGAAGTCTCGTCGGGGCTTTGCGGAGGAAAGGAAGTTACCGGAAGCGGGTGAACGCGCATGAGCCGAGCGAGGGACTGGAGTTCGCGATAGGCGTCATTTTGGTAGCTGGCGCGGAGGGCGCGTTCGGCGAGAAAGTCCACGGCCAGCAGGGCGCCCGACAAGAGCGCCAGGAAGGTGAGCGCGAGTTTCCAAAAAAATTTACGCCGCACGTGTCTCGAACAGATAGCCTGCGCCGCGGACGGTTTTCAGGTGCAGGGGATTTTCCGGGTCAGATTCAATTTTTTCGCGGAGGCGGCGGACGTAGACGTCGACGCTGCGAGGCGTGACGAAGCGGTCGGTGCCCCAGACGGCGTCGAGGAGCTGATCGCGCGTAAAGACGCGGTTGGGGCGAGACGCCAGATAGTAGAGCAGGCGAAATTCGAGAGTGCTGAGCGCTACGGGCTTTCCGGAATGGCTGACGCGATAGGAAGCCGGGTCGATCGCGAGGCGGCCGATTTCGATGACGCGCGGGGAGTCAACGGGCGGCTCGGCGCGGCGGAGCAAGGCTTTGACGCGAGCGATGAGTTCGCGAGGACTGAAGGGCTTGGTGACGTAATCGTCGGCGCCCATTTCGAGGCCGACGACGCGATCGGCTTCGTCGCCGCGCGCGGTGAGCATGAGGACAGGAAGACGGTTGAGGGATTCGTCCTTGCGAATTTCGCGGCAAATGTCCAGGCCGGACATTTTCGGGAGCATGAGATCGAGGAGGAGGAGATCTGGGGGCGTTTTCTTGAGAGTGGAAAGGCCGCTGGTGCCGTCGAAGGCGGCGTTGACCTGAAAGCCTTCATTGGCAAGGTTATAGCGGACGAGTTCAACAATGTCGCGATCGTCTTCAATGATGAGTACGCGTTTCATGAAGGCATCTCGCGGAGCGGATCGCATTGGTAGAAGTGTACCGTACGCGGTGAGATAGCGATAGACATGGTGTTTGTGTTGGACCCCGGACCGGGGTTTATTGTGACAAGAGAGGGAGAAAGATGGGTGAAGGGGCGGTAACAACTTTGTGAATGGCAGGTGAATGGAAAAAGTGGCCACGGGCCAGCGAATCATGGACAGTGGGGCGATATTACCCTCGCCAATGAACATTGTTGCCTCACAAGGGCGATTCTACTGGATGGCGAAATAACAGCAAAGCTCAAATAGTGCGGCCAATGGAATCATGATAGTATCTTGGCGCGTAAGTAAATACGAAGGCTCGGAAGTCATGTTCTTCGGTCCAGGGTTGACGGTTCCTCGTGTGAAAAGTCCGCTAATCAGTTAAACTTTACCGCCATGATAATTCAAACCGACCCCCAAATGTTCAATCGGTCGCTCCCGGTTTACACGGTAACGCACATCGACAACGCTGGTGGCGTCGTCACGTTGAGTGGATCGGGCGGCTCATCGCAGCAGGTAGGGCTGGATTCTTGGGGACCATTCAAAGAGGCTCAACCCGTAGTTGGCAGTAAAGTTCAGCTACTCGACTGAATCCATTCCAGTACTTCATCGTCGTCCGCTTTACCTTGTTTCCATTCTTTTTGACAGAAGCGCGAGCAGAAGAACAAGCCGTTGTCGGCCACGCCGGGTGCCCCGGGTTCGGTTTTTGGAACCTGGGTCTTGGGTCGGTTGGGCTTCTGCTCCGCTTTCTTCTTCTTTTCAAACTTTCAACTTTCGACTTTTAACTTCGAACTTACGCCCTTTCCGTTTACCCTTTCGACGCAAAATCGTTCCAGTACTACAGAATACTGTTGATGAAGTAAGCCATGACGTGGGAAAATCCGTCATGTTTGCGCGGGGAGTTTTCTCTTTCCAACCTGCGCGCCTCCCTGCCTACCCCGAAAATTCCGCAAGTCCAATCATTCCCACACTTGCGCGGCGCTCCCGTAACTCCAATCATTCCCGCACATACGGGATGCCGGGGGTGGGGGATGTACCGGTCTCCTTGTCAGACCAATTCGCTGCGCTTCTAAGCCTTTTGTTTCCCCTACCTATGCAAAAACAGAGGGGTATGCCCCCTGTGGAAAATGTTGGCGCGCCGACATTTTTGATTTTTCCCCATATATTTCGCACTTTTCTTGCCCTGAGCGCGGTACGAAGGGTTGCTCGCCACTCGCTTGCCCGCCGCAGCTTCAGCCGAGGCGGGCATTTGTGAGCGACAACTTGTTATTTGAAACGAGCTCCAACTTCTGTTTGAATAACGCCACTGGGAGTCAACGTGAAAATATACAACGTCACTGGGTATTTGATTATTCTCGCCTACATACTGGCCTGTATGTACTCCGCCCCAACTCATTTGGGACCGTGGATTGGAATGCTAATCGGCGGAGCTTATTTTATCTTTTGCTGGTTTATGGGCGGCTTGTATCTGGCCGATGTGCTACATCTGGGAATCGCTCACCGTTCGCTCGATTATAAGGAATGGTTCATGAAAGCCGTGACTGCCGTGAACAACACCTTCGCGATCTATGTAGATCCGATCGCCTGGGTGAATCGCCATCGATTGCATCATAAACATTCCGACCATCCCGGGGATCCCAATAAACTTTCCGAGGATGGTTTCTGGCGAACCCTATATCTCTGCGTAATGCCGTATCAATGCAAAGAAAATCTGGCCGGCGACAAAATTTTGAAATCCCGGACCTTCCGGGTGGTTGCGAATCCGGCTTTCGCAATCCTTGCCCAAGCCCTTAGTTTTTATCTGTTATGGAAGCTGGTTGGAGATCTGAAGTTTGCGCTGGTGATGTGGTTTGGAATCCGAATTTTTTCACTGTGGGTAAATATGATTCAAAACTATTGGACCCACACCCGACAATTTGGATACCGGCGGTATCACGATGACGATGACAACGCCATGAATATCGGCGAGTGGCTGCCGGTAACGGCGACCTTTAGCGCGTGCCTCCAAAATAATCATCATCACTATGAGGGCCTTTTGCGGCTAAGCCACGACAAAACCGAATACGACTTTGGATTTATAACGGTCAAAGTGATGAAATATTTGGGCCTGGTGAAGGCAACGAGCACGGGCGCACAGTTACCCGAGGATGTTCCCTTGGACGCGCTAGGTTTTTAGGGCGGTTTTTTCTTTCTTATCTTTTTTTTCCCAAAAAGGGTTCGATGGTCTGCCCCAAAAAGGTAGGCGAAATTTCTTCGCCGGCTAGACCGTATTGTGCCGGCCATTCCTCAGGAAAATAATAAGTCCCAAAAAGTTTATCAATCCACGGGAAATGAATCGCAAAGTTCTTATCGATGGCTTCTTTTTGCGAAGTATGGTGCCAATGATGATATCTGGGCATAACCAAAAACTTTTCAAGCCATTTGGCGTTGGGACCGAAATTGCAATGAGTCCAGGTAGCGTGAAGGGTGACAAAAATCAAATACGCCAGGATGATCGATTGCGAAAATCCAAGCATCATAGGGACAAGGATAAATCCGCGCACAAGCGTGTCGTCCACAAAGTGGGAGCGTGAGCCCGCGATCCAATCAAGGGCCTTCGAAGAATGGTGAATGGAATGAAAACGCCATAGAAAAGGCACTTTATGCAAAGCCAAATGAATAAAATATTCAGCAATGTCCGCAACCACAACAGCAAAGAAAAATTGCAAAAGCCAGGGCAAGCGGGCAATAAGCTGCTGAAGAGCCGGAACACCCAAATATCTGGTGGCCTGGGTGGCGGGCAATAAAACGAGAAAAGATAAAATCTGAATCGGCAGATGGGTGGACATGAAATAAACCACATCCTGCGCCCACCCTTTTCTGAATGTTCCTTGTTCTGGATACTGTGGCCAGATTCTTTCGAGTGGCACGTAGATGAGCGCCATCAACAACAAATCAAGCAAAAACCAGTCCATGCCGATGGTTATGCCATTGAGTTGGCTCCCATTAACTTTTACGCTCGATCCGCCCCAAGCTGTTGCAGCGATAGCGAGCAGCATTCCCGTTAACGCCAGAGTCTTTTTCTTGCGCAGCAGAGAAGAGATCCCTCCAAACGCAACTGCCGCCACGATGAGGAATTGGATTAAGAGGCGCATCGCGTGCAGCGAGTAAAACGGACGGAATTCCGCAGAGGTTAGGAACTGGGGAAAATGCAGGCAGAGAACGCCGCCGAACGCGAGAAATCCAAAAAAGACACACAATATTCCGCTCCACCAGCCCGTTCCAAAGCCAGTGGACTCGGCGTCAGCAAAGAATTCATTAATTTTTTGCTCGGTCACGACGTCTCCTAGTTTACGCTTCTCGACCCATGCGAGAGATGGATTGTGCCGATTGGAGTGGCGGAGTGATTACGGAGGGTTGAGCAAAGAGCACGCGCCCCGCAATAGCATTCGGGGTCCAAAGAACAGACCTGGGAAGGCGGCCGCTACAAAGGCTGGTTTCGAGAGTTTTAAGAGGTGCGTTCGAAGAGGATGGTGGGCTCGCCGCGGTAGGTGGCGCGCTGCCATTCGCGGAAGCCGCATTTCCGGGCTACGCGGATGGAGGCGGCGTTATCGGGATGAATGAGGCAAATGGTGCGGGGATCGGAAAAGTGGGCGTCGCCCCAGGCGAGCACGGCGCTGACGGCTTCCGTGGCGTAACCCTTGCCGTGCATGGCGGGAGGGAGAATCCAGCCTGCTTCGCGAAGATTTTCGACAGGCGGGATGAGCTCGCGATGGAAATAGGCGAGACCGATTTCACCAGCAAAAGCGGCGGTGGATTTTTCTTCGAGGATCCAGAAACCGAAACCGAGCAGCGGCCAGTGACCGGCGTTGCGCAGGAATTTGACCCAGGCTTCTTCTTCGGTGAGGGGGCGGCCGCCGACGAACTGGGTTACGGCGGGGTCGGCCCACATGGCGCGGCAGGCGGGGAAATCTTCAAGACGATGGTGGCGGAGACAGAGGCGCGGGGTTTCAATGACGGGAAATTCCGCGGCGCGAGGCAGCGATTTAAGCATGACGAGATTTTAGCGCAGGCTCGAAGGAATTTTGGAATGGAGAGGAAGAAAGAAGGTTTGGAAAGCAAAGTAGCGAAGGGGTAGAATCAGCGCGAATCCGCCAGCAAGAGCATTGACGGCGCCGGGCGAGTGGCGCCGGGTCCGTTCCAAGAAAAAATCAGAGAAGAGGTGTGCAATGGCAACGTCGAATGCAACACAGGGACTGCGCGGTCCGGGAGCGCTGGTGAAAAAAGCAACGGGGTGGTTCATCGCCATCGCGGTGCTGTTTATCGTGCTGGGAATTTTTGCGATTGCGGAGCCGTGGGCGGCGGGGCTGGGCGTGACGTTACTGGTGGGATGGCTGCTGGTGTTTGGAGCGGTGGCGCACTTTTTTGCAGCGTTCAAGGGCGGCGGGGCGAAGCACGTAATTCTGCAGGTGGTGGTGGGGATTGTGTACCTGATCGGCGGGTTGTATTTCCTGACGCACACGATTATGGGAGTGAGCACGCTGACGCTGCTGCTTTCGGGAGTGATCCTGGCGGAGGGCGTGTTGGAGATCGTGGCGTATATCCGGCTGAAGAACATGCACGGGGCGGGATGGCTGTTGATGAATGGCATTGTGACGCTGCTGCTGGGCGGGTTGATCTGGTTTCACTGGCCGTCGAGTTCGGTGTGGGCGATTGGGACGCTGGTGGGAGTGAATTTGTTGATGACGGGGATATCGAGGTTGATGGTGGGGTTGGCGGCGAGGAAGTTGGTGAGTGCGGTGGCGGGGTGAAGGGGAAGAAAGTAATCAGTAATCGGTAATCAGTAAGAACAGAAATTGGGCCCGTTCGATCGTAAGAGCCCACCCTCACGTTCAGTTGTGTGGCGCCGTTAGTTGGCGGCGATGTCGCGGAAGGCAAAGTGGGTAGTTAGGCCTTTGAGGGGCTGGCCGTCGGATTCGGCGTAGGGATAGATGAAGTAGTTGAGCGCGGGACCTTTCTGGTCGGGAGAGAGGACGAGGTCGCGGCCGTAGGTGAAGAAGACGCGATTGTCGTCGTGGGAGCCGAAGAAGTAATCGCGCTTGGCGGGATTTTTCCAGGCTTCGCTGGCGTCGACGGGAATCCAGCCGATGCCGTTCAGATAAAACTCGGCCCAGCAGTGGTAGCCGGAAATGTCGCCTTCGGATTTTCCTTCAGGTAGCGGGAAGCCAATCTCAAAGCGCGCGGGAATTCCTGCCGAGCGCATCATGCCAATAAATAGCGAATGAAAATCGGTGCAGTTGCCGTGCTTGGAGGTGCAGGCCCAGACGGCGTCGCCACGGCCCCAGCCTTCGCCGGTTTTGTCGTAGCGCATGGTGGCGACGACGTAGTCGTAGATGTGGCGGGCTTTCTGGAGCGGGGTGGTGTCGCCGGCGGTCTGCTGCCGGGAGAGTTCGGCGATGGTGCCGTTGAGGGGAACGAGCTTGTCGGGTTCGAGATAGCGTTTCATGAGCGGGTCGTTGGCGGCGGGCGCGGCGGAGGCGCTTTGCAGTGGGGGAGAATGCATGTTTACGGAGTGCTCGCGGCGGGTGGCGTTGAAGAGGAGAGTGACGTCGTAGCCGGCGGCGGCCTGGGCGGCGGTGGGAGCGAAGACAGCGAAGCGATTCTGGTATTCGGGATCGCGGCCTTCGGTGTGAGGGACGGAGCTTTCGATTTTAAGGCTGGAGACGGATTGGAACGCGTCGTTTTGCGGGAGGGGGATCCAGAGATGGCTGGATTTTGCGCCTGCATCGGCGGGAACGTGGACCTGATAGGTGAAGCTGAAACTGCGCTTCGACTCGGAGGAGTCAACGGCGCGAGCGGAGAGAGATTTTGAGTGGAGAAGAAGGGCCGCGGATGAGCTGAGAAGCATGGCGGCAGCGAGAGCAAGAAAGAACCGGGACTTGGACATGGTCAGGACCTCCCAGGCTATTCGATTGAGAGTATAGAGGAATTGGCACAAGAAAAATCCAGGGAAAAAGGCGAATTTATGTGTTGCCGGGAACTCCGTTCGTGGGCTGTCGTCCGCGAAACTTCTACCCGTAGTGCAAAGGCGCCCGCCTCAGAAGGCGGCCGCTACAAAAATTTGCAAGACGCAGGCGATCAGGCCTTGCGGGTGAGAGTGAAATTTTCGGTTTGCGATTTGCCCTTGTCCATGAAGGTCCAGGTTTGCACGAGGTGGGTTTTGTCGGGCATGGAGACGGTCAGGGCTGCCATGTGGCCTTCATCGGGAGACTTAGCGCCGGCGAGGCGGAGGAAGGTGAAGTCGAGCTTGCCGTTGGCGGCGGGAGAGGCGGCTGTCTGCATGGTGGGCTGGTTGCCCATGGAGCAGTAGTGGGTGACGAGGATACGGTCGCCGTCGAGCGAGTACATGGTGATCATGTCCGGTTCGTCGCCAGGGTGCGCGCGTTCCATGAGGACGCTGCCGTTGGAGATGAGTTCGTAGGCGACTTGCACCTTCTTGCCGTCCGGAGTGGTGCCTTCCCAGTGGCCGACGAGCGCTTTGAGCTGATCGAAAGCAGGCGTGGTGCGCGCGGCCATATGCATTTCCTGGGAAGCGGCGATCGTGGCGACGAAAGCGCAGAGTACGAGAGCGAAGAGAACGCGGGGACGAAACATGGAGGCCTCCTTTATTTTTTGCGCCAGGCTAAGGGAGCGGATCGGCCCGGCGGGTGAGTGATTTGGGCTGGAGAGAGTCTGCCGCAGGAAGGCCCGGAAGTCCAGAGGAGAGAAAATGGTGAAGGACTTGGCAAATTACAGCAAGGCAAATCAAGTCCGAAGATAACTTCCGCGTGGCCGACAATCCGGGAGTTCTCGCGCGGCGGCTCGAAATCAAATGCCGACTACGGCCATTTCCACGTCTATATTTATTTTCGGCCAAGATATCTCTTTGCTTCCACCAGCTCTGGCCGTTCCGTGTCGGCATAGCTGCACAGCGCCACCAGCCTATCGTAGTAGCCTCTTGCCTTCTCCCGATCCCCCGACCGCTCGGCGGCCTTCGCAGCACCGTAAAGTCCGCGGTACCTATTTCGTGCCGATTGTAGAGAAACGTCGAATTCTTTGAGGGCCTTTGCGGGTTCATTCACCCCAAGAAGCATTTCTCCCAGGAGTTCACGCATCGGCCAGAGCCGGTTCTCCATGGCCACATCCTTTTGGCTGGCGTCCTCCTGGTCTGCCGCGGAGCGCATCAATCTCAGGGCTTCGTCCTTCTTGCCTTCCGCATACGTCACCCAGGCGGCAGCCGCGCTTCGTTGAATCTCCACCTGTTGCGCCCAATAATCTTGCTTGGACCGAACCAGTTCGTCCTTGATTCGGCGCAATTGCTCAATATCTTTCTGAGCGCTTTCCATAGCACCGCTGCGTGCCGAACCCATCGCTCGCGCAAAGTAGGTTATGGCGTCAGCCGCAGGAGTTGTCGGCGCTGATTGCAGTGCGGCTGCCTCCGCCCATGCTCCCCGTTCAATCGCGTAGCGCGCCGGGATCGCCGCCAGAGCTGTGTAGGGAGCCAGAACCGCTCCCGTCGGATTTGCTATGCCCGCCGCTCCCTGCTTCTTTTGGAGCTCCAAGCTCCGCTCCACTCCGCGTTTCGCTTCGCCGTCTTGGGCCCCTTGCAGGTACGCATAGACCATAAAGTCCAGCGCGTGCACGTAACCAGGGGCAACGGATAAAGCCGCTTGGTTTGACTTGATCGAGTCCTGCCACATGCCCAGCATCGAATAAACGTGAGACGGCATATGGAGAGGATGGGGCACTGACGGGGCAACCTCTCCATACTGCCGAGCGGCGGAAAGCCCACGATCTGCCAGTGGTGGAAAGTCATAAGTGTGAACCAGATAGTGGAGAGCACCGGGATGTTCCGGCTGCGCCGCAAGCACTTTCTCGAGAATCGCCGCAGCTTTCAATTGTCTGGTGAAATTTTTGTCGGCAGGAACGACGGTGACCGCTTCATCGAGAGCGAGGGCATAGAAGACCGCAGCTTCAGAGTCCTCAGGATAACGAATGTAAACCTGTTCCATAGACTTTTCGTAGGCCAGGACCCGTGTCTGGTGGTCGAGCTTCTCCCAATCTTTGTAATAATTCCCAATCGCCGCGACATAATCCCGTTCTCGTTCCGTCTTCGGGCCGATGGACTTGGCTTTCTGCACGGCTTCCCAGCCGTCCTTTAAAGCCGCCGCGTCGGGCGCACCGGCGAGAGGGTTCGCCCGCCGGTTGATCGCGATTCCCCAATAGGCCATCGCGCAATCCGGGTCGCTCTTCGCAACCTCCGCGAATGCGTTGGCCGCCGGCGAGACCCAGAACGAGTGCAGCATGGCCACGGCCCGATCGAACTGTTGCTGAGCGGCGGGAGTACAAGACACAGGAAAGTGGACCTTTCCCAATTTCTCAGGATCTCCTGGTTTCTCTTGAGCCGTCAGCGTGGGTGCGAACCAAAACACCGCGAGAATCAGGGATAGAATCGTGCGTTTCATAGAATACCCCCCAAATCGGATGGCCTTCACGACCTTTCGGGTTATTGAAAGCAACAAGGATTCCGCTGGTGAGCTCTGAACACTAGCCGTACTCGAACGCTCCCGAATGCTATTACCAAAACGCTCTATTGCGCAATTGCTTTCGCGTATCCGCTTCGTGAGCGAGATGAACGTATAGATAGCAAACCGGAGATTTTGGCCATTCCTCAAACCTTGGCGATTCCTCCCGAGTGACGGTGCACCCGGAAATAATGCGCATGCCTGACTAATGCGCTGATCAGACTTATGAAATTATTGGTTTGGGCCTTGGCGCAAACGAGCTGTTGTGATCCATGATGAGCGTTGCACCAAAATTGTGCAAGGTAGGGCAGTCCCGCTCACTGCTACCATCGTACCCGCAAGTGCGTTGACACATGGCAGGAGCGGTCCTATACTCCGCCCCGATTCTGAACAGAGGAAGATGGTTCGAACGGAGTGTTTCATGCACACTTTCCCTTTCTACAAGACACGTACAAGGGTAGCGGTCCGCTTCGGCATTGCAGCGGCGATTTTGCTTGGCGCTTATGCTCTTGCTGCATGCGCGCAGGAGGCGCCGAAGTATCGAGTGGACCCGTTCTGGCCGCAGGAGTTGCCGAGCAACTGGATCATCGGGCAGATTGGCGGCCTGGCTGTGGATCGGGAGGACCACATCTGGGTTTTGCAGCGGCCCGCCTCGAACACGGTGGACGAAATTGGCGCTTCGCTTACACCGCCGCGTTCCATGTGCTGCATCGCGGCGCCTCCAGTCCTGGAGTTCGACAAGCAAGGACATCTGCTCCATTCCTGGGGCGGACCGGGCGAGGGATTTGATTGGCCCAAGAACGAGCACGGAATTTATGTGGACAAGGATGGATACGTCTGGATCGGGGGGAGTTCGCCGACCGACCGGCATATTCTCAAGTTCAAAAAGGATGGAAAGTTTGTAATGCAGATCGGACATCCATCATCGGATGCGCCCGACAGCATGCGCACGGACATTTTGGGGCGTCCGGCCGGCATCGAGGTGGATTCGGAAGCGCACGAGGTATACATCGCCGACGGTTATATAAACAAACGGGTGATTGTTTTCGATTCGGAGACGGGGGTGTTCAAGAGGCTTTGGGGAGCGTATGGAAACGCGCCCAAGGATGGCGATCCCGGTGCGTATAGTCCCGGCGCGCCGCCCGACCAGCAATTTCGCAATCCGGTGCATTGCGTGCACGTTTCGCGGGATGGGCTGGTGTACGTCTGCGACCGCAGCAATGACCGGATGCAAGTGTTCACCAAGCAGGGGAAATTCGTAAAGGAGTTCACGGTGCGGCCGGAAACGCTGGGGGTAGGTTCCGTGTGGCAGTTCGCGTTTTCGACCGACGAGCAGCAGAAGTTTCTGCTGGTGGCCGACGGCGAGGACAATGTCATCTGGACCCTGCGGCGGGAGGATGGCGCCGTGGTGGGCCAGACAGGGCACAACGGCCGCAATGCAGGACAGTTTCACTGGATCCATCAGATCGTGACTGATTCCGAGGGCAGTCTCTATACCGGAGAAGTGGACACGGGCAAAAGGATCCAGAAATTCGTTTTGGTGAACGGCGGGAAGCCCAAGAAATGAAATGCAATCGAATTGGAGCCGCGGAAAGGAAGCCAGGATGAATGAAAAGCAAAGGACAAAAACCGGCTTAACTCCCGGACAACAGTCTCTCACCGACCTTTGGGAAGAGCACCTGCGCGACGAATTCACGACCCAGGATACGGACGCCACACTGGAGACCATGGTGCCCGATGCCTACGTGAACCACATCCCGGTATTGACCGGCGGCGTCGGCCATGAACAATTACGCGAATTCTATTCGCAGCACTTCATCCCCAGGATGCCTCCCGATACGGAGATCGTTCCGATCTCCCGAACCATCGGCGCGGAGCGGCTGGTGGACGAAATGATTTTTCGCTTTACCCATACCATTGAAATGGACTGGATGCTTCCCGGCATTGCTCCCACCGGAAAGCGGGTGGAATGCCCGCTGGTGGTGATCGTCCACTTTCGCGATGGGAAACTTTCGAACGAGCATATTTACTGGGATCAAGCTTCGGTGCTGGTGCAGCTCGGACTGCTCGAGGGAACCAATCTGCCCGTCGCCGGCCTGGAAACCGCGAGAAAGTTGGCTGACCCGAGCTTGCCCTCCAACCATTTGATTGAGCGGGCCAAGGTTGCGCGCGCGAGTCGGAATGTGAGCCGCTGACAAAGCTTGCCACCGCGCAAAAAGATAGCCAATCGGGGAAACGAAGGAACGTACGGCGAATTTTCCGTCCGGACGGCGAAGTGAAACAGACTCGATCTTGCTGAGTCGTCGGTTCTTTCTATTTCTTTGGTTGCGCGGTCGGAGGAAGGATTCCGTTCAGGCGGAGGTACATGGCTGCGGCGCCATAGTGGTCGGCCCAGCCTCCCACCAGAAAAAATACTCCCATCGCGCGGGGGCCCTGCACGCGGCCGAAGTCCACGTTATCGCCCAGTTTGGAGTCGTCCACATTGGCGAGGGCTGTGGAGCAGAAATCGAAGGAGGCGCGGGCCGCGGCAAGCAACTTGTCCTTGGAATCCGTTTCCTTGAGTTCGTCGACTTTGGGCGCGGGAACATCGGCAACCTTCGCGCACAAGCCATTATTGGACTCGGCGATGTGGACGACGAGGTGTGCGAAGCTCATCTGATCCGGGGTCGGCTTGTAGCCGAATTTGTCGGCGGGCATGGCGTCGACGGCGGCGAGGGTGTTTTTCTGGCGGGAGACCAGCGCCGTCCGCAGCACGGTGGCGACCGGATTCTTCACTGGCGCGACACTTTGCGGACTTGCGGGTGCAGCAGCGGACGAAGACGGCGTGGCGGTTTGCGCCGCGGTAGAACCGACAGAAGCACAAACGAAGCTTAATGTGACAAGAAGTCTTTTCATTTGGGAGTCCCCCTGACTTGTTCGATCGCGGCGTCCAACTGCAAGTTAGCCGAAATCTCTGTTTGGCCCAAAACAGCCCAAATCATATACCCATCGGGACGTTCGCCGACAGTGTGAAGAAATTCCCCTGCCGAAGGCGATGCAGGACTCCAAAGGCGAGCGAGACGTTGCGGGCATTCCGCCTTGCAATCCAAGATTTGGCACCAGGCGGGGAGGTGTGGGATGGGTCGCGGGCGGGAGCGAAAGCGTTGACCAGCGAGGGAAGGGGTACTTACCATTGAAGGATGAGCTTGGGAAGAGATCGAGGAAAGATGATGTGCGCCGGAATTTGGCTGGTGGTGGCGATGAGCTTCGCGGGTTGCGAGGATGCGGCGAAGCGGCCGGCGCAGGCGCATGCTCCGGCGCTGCAACCTTCACAAGCACAGGGGGCGCAGGCACAGCAGGGGCAGGCACGGGCGGCGCAGTTGGGGCCAAGTGCGGTCGGCAATTTGCCGCCGCGGAACCTGAAGGCGCAGCCGCTGATTTCGCTGGCGCAGCGGACGCCCGGCGGGATTCCCTACCTGATTGAGAGAGTGAAGGAAAAGTTTGCCGCGGGAGAGGCCAACTACAAGGCCGGGCACCTGGCCGCGGCGCGGCGGGACTTTGACGACGCGGTGGACTGGATGCTGGAGAGCGGGTACGACCCGAACAGCGATCCGAAGCTGAGCGAACTGTTTCACCAGGTCACCGACACGATCTATTCCTATGAGCTGCAGGCATTCCGCGCGGGAGACGGGTTCAGCGAGGCGCCGGCGGTGCCCGCGCCGATTGACGAAGTGGCGGAGATGACCTTTCCGGTGGACCCGAAGCTGAGGGAACGCGCGGAAGAGGCGGCGAAGAGCGTTTCGCACGACCTGCCGTTGACGGTGAACGACGTGGTAGTCTCCTACCTGAATTTTTTCCAGACGCCGCGCGGGCGCGCGATTGTGGAGACGGGGCTGCGGCGCAAGGGAAAATACGACGACATGATTGCGCGGGTGCTGCGGGAAGAGGGCGTGCCGCAGGACCTGATTTACCTGGCGCAGGCGGAGAGCGCGTTTCAGCCGCTGGCGCTTTCGCGGGCGGGCGCGCGGGGAATCTGGCAGTTCGTGCAGTGGCGCGGGAACGAATATGGATTGAAGCGGACGTGGTGGGTGGACGAGCGGATGGATCCGGAGAAGGCCACGCGAGCGGCGGCGCAGCACCTGCGGGACCTTTACGGACTGTTCGGAGACTGGTACCTGGCGATTGCAGCGTACAACTGCGGGCCGGGAAACGTGCAGAAGGGCGTGGAGCGGACGGGGTACGCGGATTTCTGGGAGCTGTATAAGAGAAATGTGCTGCCGCGGGAGACGAAGAATTATGTGCCGATTATTCTGGCGCTGACGCTGATCGCCAAGGACGCGGCGCATTATGGAATTTCCGTCGATCCGGAGCAAGAGGTGGAAACGGACGTGGTGAAGCCGGGGCGGGCGATTGACCTGCGGCTGGTGGCGGAGACGATTGACGTGGACGTGGCCACGCTGCGGACCCTGAATCCTTCCCTGCTGCGGATGGCGACGCCGGACGATCCGGCGTTTGTGCTGCACCTGCCGAAGGGCAGCGCAACGACATTTTCGGCGGAGATCGCGGATATTCCGGCGGACAAGTGGGTGAGCTGGCGGCGGCACCGGGTGGAGAGCGGGGAGACGCTGACGTCGATTGCAAAGAAGTACCGGGTGACCCCGGGGGCGATTGCGGCGGCTAACGACCTGGAGGCCGGGACGGGGCTGGAGGCGGGGGAGAAGCTGATTATCCCGGCGGCGCGCCCGGTGGAAGAGACCAAGAGCCGGTTGGTGAGATATCGCGTGAGGCGTGGGGACACGCTGGGGGGTATCGCGGACCAGTTCAGCGTAACGGGCGAGGACATTCGGAAATGGAACGCGCTGAAGGGCGGGAAGGTGGGCAGGGGGATGGTATTGCGGATTTACACGGTGGGGGGCGCTCCGGAGACGCGGACGGTGAAGAGTTCGGCGAAAACCGGGCGCAAGAAGCCCGCGAGCGCGGACGGGAGCCAGACGAAACCCTGAACGGGAGAGATTGGAAGGAACTGAGCCGGAAGAAGCAAAGTTTTTTTGCGGGCAGCCGGGGGGTTTTGTCACGAAGGCTTGACAAGGACGTTGGAGTGGGATAACAAATCGCAAGGACGGAGTGCAGGCCATCTCCGACTGGTGCAGCGTGCCAAGGACAACGGGTAAGAAGGTTCCCCATGGGGAGGAGAGCATGGAATTCGAGAAAGATCAGTTTGAGGACGACGAAGAGCTGTCCCGGTTGGAAGACGACGAGGAACTCGGCGGAGAGCCGGGAGGCGTCGTCGAAGAAGAGGAAGAGCTGCTGATCGTGGAGGAGGAGCCCGCCGACGAGGGGGACGAACCCGCGGTGAAACCGGCGGCGAAGCCCGCGCCGAAGAAGCCAGCGCCCAAAAAAGCCGCAAAAAAGAAGGCCAAAAAGCCGGCGAAAAAAGCAAAAAAACCGGCCAAGAAAGCCAAGGCCAAGCCGAAGAAGAAGGCGGCGAAGAAAGCCAAGAAGCGGCGCCGGTAGACCCTGCGGGGTTTCGCAGACATTCGACCAAAGGCTCCCCGAGAAGATCGGGGGCCTTTTTTTTGGGCGGGCGTGCCGGAATGGAGGGAGGAAGGCAGCGGAAGAGAAGGGGTCGGAGGACCAAATGGGGAGAGTCGCGTGCCGGAATAGGAAGGAGAACGGTGGGGATGGCAGGAGGCTTGCCGAGAGAATCAAGTACCGCTACGATAACCGCACATGATCAAGGCTTTGGAGCAGATCCGGCGGATGCGCGGCGGGGCCCAGTCGCACCTGATGCGCTGCTCGGACGGAAACTACTATGTGGTGAAGTTTCAAAATAACCCGCAGCATCGCAGGATTCTGGTGAACGAGCTGCTGGGTACACGGTTGGCGTCTCGGCTGGGGCTGCCGACGGCGCCGGTGGAAGTGGTCGAAGTGGGGGCGGAGCTAATCCGGCTGACGCCGGAATTGTGCATCGAGCTGCCGAGGTCGCGGACGCCGTGCGCGGCGGGGTTGCAGTTCGGTTCGCGGTATCCGGGGGATCCGCGGCAGATGGCGCTGCACGATTTCTTGCCGGATGAAAAGCTGTGCGAGGTGCGAAACCTGCACGACTTCGCGGGGATGCTGGTTTTTGACAAGTGGGCGTGCAACACGAACGGGAGGCAGACGGTTTTTTTCGAGGAGACGGCGCGGAGGAACGGTTGGACGCCGGGAGCGATAGTGGCAGGCCTGGCGCAGGGAGAAGTTGCACGTGGAACATTGCCGTGGGGCGACGGGGCTCGTGAGAGGCTGCGCGAAGGAATGCGCGAAGAAGTGCAGGAAGAAGCCGGGCGCGGGCGGGCGTACCGGACCGTGATGATCGACCAGGGGTTTTGCTTCAACGCGGGGGAGTGGAATTTTCCGGATGCGCCGCTGCGGGGGCTGTATGCGCGGAGCCGGGTGTATGAGGGCGTGACGGGAATGGATTCGTTCGGGCCGTGGCTGGAGCGGCTGGAGAAGCGCATTACCGAAAAAGTGCTGGCGGAGCTGGCGGAAGAGATTCCGCCCGCGTGGTATGAGGACGACTACGATGCGGTGCTGCGCGTCCTGGAGCAGCTGCACCGGAGGAAGAAGCGCGTGGAGGAGCTGATCCTGTCGGCGAAAAGTTCGAACCGGCAGCCGTTTGCGCGTTGGAGAGAGTGACTGGTAATTGGTGACTGGCGGAGAGCGACCAGTGGCCAGCGACCGGTGGCCGGTGAAGAGTGAGCAGTGACTGGTGACTGGTGACTGGCGAGGAGGGGACGGGACTGGGCTGATGAGGGGTTTCACCAGTCACCAAGCACTAGTCACCAGTCACGCGACGTTAGGAGGAGTTCGATGGCTACACCGACATACGAAACAAGCACGACGGACCGGACGCTCGCTTACCGCGTGCTGCGGTATACGCCGAACCTGGTGCGCGACGAGTGGGTGAATATCGGCGTGCTGGTGTTCGATCCGGAGTCGGGCGAGCGGCGGATGCGGCTGATCGAGGAACCGGAAGAGTACGCGCGGGTGCGGCGGCTGCACCCGCGGGCGGACGAGGAGTTGTTGCGGGCATTGCGCGACGACTTGGAAAACCGGTTTTTAACGGCGACGCAACTTTTTGGCGGAAACGGAACGGTTGACAGGACGGGCGGCGGGCAGGCCAGCGCGGACTGGATGAGGCTGCTCGGAAAATGGGACGAGACGCTTTCGAACGCGCTGCAACTGGCGCCGCAAAAGGGCGTGCACGCGGACGACCTGGACGCGGAGACCGAGCGCTTGTACTCGGACCACGTGGCCCTGCAGCGCGGCGCAGCGCGCGTGGGCGCGCCGGGGAGCCGTGGAGCCATCCGCTTGTACTGCGCGCAGGTATTCAAGCAGGCGCGGCTGTGGGAGCGGCTGCAGAAGAGCCTCCCCGCTGCGGAGTTCACGTTTTCGGGCGACCCGATGCGCATCGATTACGGCTACCGGCGCAACGGAACGCGGGGATTCGTGCAGACGCTGAGCGTTTCCCGCGCGCCGGGCGACGTGAAGTCGCTGGCGTACACGGTGGAGCGCATCCGCAACAAGGTGGCGTCGAGCGAATTTACCGCAGTGACGGACGTGCATTTGCTCGCGGAGAACGAGCGGCACCAGTTTGTGCGCGAAACCCTGCGCGACGCAGGTGTGGACGCCGTGCCGCTGGAGGGTTTGGCGGTGTGGACGGCGCGGATGCGGCCGATGATTCAGTGAGGAAGTAATTGGCAATCAGTAAGAGTTTCGGAGTAGATGGATAACAGGTAGCAGCGAGCAGAGAACAGGAACCGGTTGGTGCGCTGTGCGGAAATGGCTCGGCAGCTAGCTTTGGCTTCGCTAGAACACTATTCGTAGTCTAGCGATAGATTTCCTTGCGGTCTCCGATGCGGAGGACCAGCACCAGAAGACGATCGTCTTCGAGCTTGCAGATGAGGCGGAAGGGACCTACGCGGTATCTCCAGAACTCGCCGAGGCGCGAGCCCTGCAAAGCCTTCCCAATACTTCGCGGATTATCCAGTTTGGCGACGCGTTCCTTCAGGAATTTCACGATACGTCTGGCGTGTTGTGGATCGAGTTTGCTGAGTTCGCGGTCGGCCTCGATGGAAAACTCAATCTTCCAGGGCATGACGCTTTACGACGTCTTCGAGCGGAATGCTGGGTGATTCGCCGCTTCGGATTCGGTCCAGAGAGTGCTCGGCGAAATAGATGTCCTCAAGCTCCTCGAGGTGCTGGAGGATCGCCTCCCGTACATAAAAGGTCTTGGTGCGTCCAGTGCGCCGGGCGAGTCTCTCCAGGCGCTTTTCAATGGATTCAGGAAGGCGGATGGCCAGCATAAGACCTCGCTATACAAGTATAGCACAGGTTGAAATCAAGCCATGCTCGCCGGTGACCAGTCATCAGACGAGGGGTTCGGACCAGTTCTCGAGGGTCTCCTTGACCTTGTGGAGGAACTGGTGGGCGACGGCGCCGTCGACGACGCGGTGGTCGTAGCTGAGCGTGACGTAGCACATCGAGCGGATGGCAATGGAGTCGTTGATGACCACTGGGCGCTTTTCGATGGCGCCGAGGCCCAAAATGCCGACGTTGGGCTGGCTGATGACCGGCAAGCCAAAGAGGCCGCCGAAGACGCCGGGATTGGTGATGGAGAAGGTGCCTTCCTGGACTTCCTCGGGCTTGAGTTTCTTGGAGCGGGCGCGCTCGGCGAGATCGTTGAGGTTGCGCTGGATGCCGAGGAGATTTTTTTCGTCGGCGTTCTTGATGACCGGGACGATCAGGCCCCAGTCGAGGGCGACGGCCATGCCGATGTTGATCTCCCGGTGCAAGACGATATTGGTGCCGTCGAGCGAGGCGTTGAGCGTGGGATACGCGCGCAGGCCAGCGACGGCGGCCTTCACGAAGAAGGGCATGAAGGTGAGCTTGGTCTCGTAGCGCTTTTCGAACTCTTCTTTTGCCTTGGCGCGGATGGCGGCGACCTTGGTCATATCAATTTCGTCGACGGAGTAGACGTGCGCGGAAACGTGCTTGGAGGCGACCATGTGCTCGGCGATTTTCTGGCGCATGTTGCTGAGCGGCTGGACTTCGTAATTGCCGAAGTAGATGCGCTCGCGGGGAACGCCGATCTGCAGCGCCGGAGCGTACTGGCTGCCGTGCACGGCGGGCGCGCCGGGAGCGGCGATCGGAGCGGGCGGCGGAGGCGGGACCGAAGGACGCACAGCGGCCGCAGGAGCAGGGGCTTGCGCAGCAGCCGGCGCGGACTGTCCGGCGATGACGGATTCGATGTCTTCCTTAGTAATGCGGCCGCCGGCGCCGGTGCCTTCGATGGCGGAAAGATCCACGCCGTGTTCCTTGGCGAGGCGGCGAACTAGCGGTGAGGAATGAATGCGTTCGGTGGAACTGGAAGAAGCCGCGGCAGCGGGTGCGGCCGGGGTCGAAACAGGAGCCGCAGGTGCTGGAGCGGCGGGTTTGGCTGCGGCAGGAGCGGGAGAAGGCGCTGGCGCAGGGGCAGCTTTGGCCGGAGCCGCTGCGGGAGCAGGCGCGGCTGCGGCGGCGGAGGCCGCGCCGTCAATCACGGCCACAATGGTCTGGATGGGAACGGTCTGGCCCTCGGCAATCTTGATTTCCTTGAGAATGCCGGCGGAGGGAGAAGGAATTTCGGCGTCCACCTTGTCGGTGGAAATTTCAAAGAGGGGCTCGTCGCGCTCGACCTTGTCGCCGGGCTTCTTGAGCCATTTGGTGATGGTGCCTTCAAAGATGCTTTCGCCCATTTGGGGCATGACGACATCAACTGCCATGGGATTGCTCTCCTTCGCCTGATAAGCCTCAAGAAACTTACGGAATGCGTGGCGCTCTTGGCATGTTCCGCGGAACCTTTCTAGTTTACAGCGAAAGGCGAGAGGCGAAAAGGGCGGGGGGCGGAGAGTTTTATGGGGCGGCCAGGATGCAGAACGGCGCGGCCCGGGGCACCGACGAGAGCGGTTATGGCCTGGCGGTGAAGGTGAAGTTGACGGTCTGCGGTTCGCCGCGCGAGTTGACGTCAATTTCCTGTGACTGCGTGCCGAGCGATTCGTGCCAGGCGGTAATGGTGTAGTGGCCCGCGGGCAGATCCGGCAACGCGAAGCTGCCATCGTCGCCGGTGACGGCAAAATACGGCGTCCTTAATACGGCGAAGTAGCCTTGCATCCAGGGATGAATGTTGCACTTCACGAGAATGAACTCTTCGTTTTCGTAGGCGTAGGAAAACGGGGGCGTGCCGCCGGGCTGGATCTTGTTCCACTCCCTGTTGACCTTGGCGAGCGGATGAATGTTGTGGGAGAGCGGATCGCTGTTGGAAATCTTCACTTCCTGGCCGGTGCGGAACGCCAGCACATGAGTGGTGTAGTGGCAGCCCTGCTGATCAAAAAGGGCGGGGGAAGAGGGCACCGGGCCGGGATAGGGAGCGCCACTGGAGATGTACACGACGACGTTGCGAAGCGAGTTGCCCGGACCGATCAGGACTGTTTCGGGAAAGAGCGGATCGGCGGCGCGCATTCTGGCGCAGGCGGGCTCCTTGGAAAGGTCGAACGCTTTGGGTTTTGGGGGAGGTCCGTTGAGCGTGACCTTGCCGGTCACTCTCGTGCCAGCAGGCCCGGCCAAGAGCGCGAAGGGAGCGCAAGAAAGAAGGAAAGCCGTGAATGAAGCGTATGCCAGTCGCATCCCCGTAAAGCCTCCTGATCTAGGGATCTCAGACAATCGTGGCCTGGCGGAATTTTGAAGCGCCGCAGTGCGGAGCATCAACAGGAAGAGAGGGAAATGCCGAGCCAACTCCGTACAGTTTCGATTCTACTCAGCCGGCAGTGAGCGGGTGCAAGAATGGGAACACGCGGGTTCAATCGGTTACTAACTTTTTGAAGATTAAGAGCGGGCCGGGCCTTCGGTCGGACTCAGGGTAAGCGAGCCCGGCCCCTACAAACCGAAGAGGGGCTCGTCCGCCGCGGCGGACGAGCCGTACACGATCTAGAATTTTGCGAGGTCTTTGGCGACGGTGAAGATTTTTTGGGCGTTGGGGAGGAAGGCTTCTTCGAGTGTGGGCGCGTAGGGGACGGGCGTGTCGAGAGAAGCGACGCGGAGGACCGGGCCGTCGAGGTCGTGGAAGGCTTTTTCGAAGAGGATGGCGGCGATTTCGCCGGAGATGCCACCGGTCTTGGTGTCTTCATGGACGACGAGGCACTTGTTGGTTTTCCGGATGGACTGAAGAATCGTTTCCTCGTCGAGCGGCATTAAGGTGCGGAGATCGATGACCTCGGCTTCGATGCCCTCTTTGGCGAGTGCCGCGGCCGCTTCGAGCGAGGTATGCATCATCGCGGCGTAGGAAAGAATGGTGAGGTGCTTGCCTTCGCGGCGGACGACGGCTTTGCCGAGCGGCACGGTGTAATCGCCTTCGGGAATTTCTTCCTTGATGCGGCGATAGAGAAATTTGTGCTCGAAGAAGAGGACGGGATTGTTGTCGCGGATGCTGGCTTTGAGCAGGCCCTTGGCGTCGTAAGGCGTGGACGGATAGACGATTTTCATTCCCGGCGTGTGCAGGAAATACATTTCGGGATTTGCGGAGTGGAACGGGCCGCCGTGGACGCCGCCGCCGGACGGACCGCGGACAACGATGGGCGCGGGCGCGTTCCAGAGATAGTGGCCCTTGGCGACGAAGTTGGTGAGCTGGTTGAAGCAGCAGGCGATGAAATCGATGAACTGCATTTCGGCGATGGGGCGCAGGCCGAGATAGCTCATGCCACAGGCGGCGCCGATGATGGCGCTTTCGCTGATGGGCGTGTCGATGACGCGCTCCCAGCCGAATTTTTCGAGCAGGCCTTCACTGGTTTTGAAGGCACCGCCGTAGACGCCGACGTCTTCGCCGATGAGGACGACGCTGGGGTCGGCGGCCATCTCTTCGAACATGGCCTGGCGGATGGCTTCGAGAAAGGTGATGGGGGCCATGGGCTACCTCCGGGCCTTTCCGCGGGCCGGGGATTTCACCGGGACAGATTTTCTGGCGGGAGGTTTTGTGGCGGCCTTTGAGGGAGATTTTACTTTTGCAGTTGGTTCCTCTGCGGCCGGTTGTGTGTCGCCAAAATGGATGGGCGCGTTTTCGCGGGAAGAGGTTTTGCCGCGGCCGAAGCCTTCGACGGTCCAAACCGGCTCGACGCTGGATTTTGGCGGGGTCACTTCGGCGATTGGACGCTCCCACTTGGGGCGAATCTTGTGGCAATCGTCGCCGGTGCAATAGACGCCTTCCGAGGCGAGTTCCGGCGGGGGTAAAGGAGAGTTCTCGGCAAACTCGCGGTCTTTTTCGAGGAGCGCGTTGATCTTGTCTTCGATTTCTTTTTTGCCCTTGGCGTCGAGGATTTTTTCGGCGGTGAGAAATTTCTCGTAGAGGGCGATCGGGTCGCGCTTTTCCCAATATTCGCGCTGTTCTTTCGGGACGTATTCGGCGGGGTCGTGCTGGGCGTGGCCGCGGCGGCGGAAGGTTTTGGCTTCGATGAGGATGGGGCCTTCGCCGGCGCGGGCGCGATCGACGGCTTCTTTGGCGGTTGAATAGACGGCGACGGGGTCGTTGCCGTCAACGATGTAGCTTGAAATGCCGTAGGCCTTGGCGCGATCGGCCAGATTTTCGATGGGCACCTGGCGCCGCACGGGGGTGGAATAGGCCCACTGGTTATTTTCGAGAATCAGGACGAAGGCCGCTTTTTGCGAGGCGGCGAGATTCAAGCCTTCGTGAAAGGCGCCGGTGGAGCTGCCGCCGTCGCCGATCCAGGTCATGGCCACGATTTTCTGGCCGAGATAGCGGCCGGCCATGGCGACGCCGGTGAGCACGGGAATGAGATCGCCGAGCATGGAGATGGGCGAAACGATGTGGAGATTTTCGAGATCGCCGAAGTGGCTGGTGCCGTCCTTGCCCTTGGTGGGCGATGTGTATTTCGCCATGTGCTGGGTGAAGATGTCGCGCGGGGGGACTCCTTTGACGAGGAGCGCGCCGATGTTGCGGATCATCGGGGCCATCCAGTCTTTTTTCTCGAGGGCATAGGCGCTGCCGACGGAGATGGCCTCCTGGCCGAGGCTGGAGTAGAGGCCGCCTACGATTTTATTCTGGCGGAAAAGGCGGGTCATGGTGTCTTCAACCTCGCGGTTGAGGCGCATGTAGTAGTAAAGGTCGAGGTATTGCTGACGCGAAAGTTTCGTCTTGGGGCTTGTTTCGGTGGCAGGCATCTTCGGCGGTTCTCCGGATTAAGGTCCGGTTGTCTATCTTACGGCGAACGGGGCCGGTTGGCGAATTGGGGGAAGCCGGAGGGGTGGCGGGGGAGGGGCTGAAGGAAGACAAATTGGCCGGTTGACTTTTATGTTGCACATGCAACATCTTTATGTTGTACTTGCAGCATGGAGGGCGTGATGACCGGCAACCTGGAAGCGATGCTGCGAAGAAGGGCGATTCGAGAGTTCGATCGGGTGGAGGTGCCCGCCGAGGCGCGCGAACAAATCCTGCGGGCGGCTTGCGCGGCGCCTTCGAGTTTCAATTCCCAGCCATACCGGCTGGTGTGGATCGAATCGCCGGCGAAGAGAAAGCGGGCGGCGGAGTTGTGCATGTCGCAATCGGCGGCGCAAACGGCCTCGGCGCTGGTGGTGGCCGT